>Ga0105046_10008143_pt1 | contig 16477 bp, 12 predicted proteins | sample MAT03_FD_78385 | JGI IMG/M metagenome (GOLD analysis project Ga0105046, IMG submission 78385) | Freshwater microbial communities from Lake Fryxell liftoff mats and glacier meltwater in Antarctica - MAT-03 (megahit assembly) | ecosystem: Environmental > Aquatic > Freshwater > Ice > Liftoff...
GCGCGGGTTCTTGAGATCCGTTCCCGGCCCATCAACGATGGCGGTCGCACCACCCGGCAACGGTTTGCGGGTCACGCCCGAGAAAGATCCGGCGAGCGCGAAGTAGTCGTCCTGCCCCCATTGAGCAGAGGGATGATGATGGCACTGGGCACAGGCAATGCGGATCCCGCAGAAGAGTTGAGCGACGGATCTGCTCAATTCTTCAGGACTCACGACGGCGGCATAAAGTGCGGCAGGCCCTTCCTTGGCTGTGTTCCCGCGTGCGGTGAGAACCGCGTGGGCGAACTTATCAAACGGCTGATTCTCCGCGAACTGCGTTCGTAGCCAGCGTGTGATCGCGACTGCGGCCTTCGGAGTGACTGCGTCGCGATCGACGCGCAGAAGATCGGCCCACTTCATCGACCAGTAGTCGGCATACTCGGGGCGTTCAAGAAGTTGATCGATAAGCTTGGCCCGCTTCTTCGCGTCGGTGCTGGCCAGGAACGTGCGGGCCTCGGCCGCCGTCGGCAACGTGCCAATTGTGTCGAGATAAACGCGCCGCAGAAACTCCGCGTCGTCCGACAGTCCACTGGGAGGGATGCCGAGGCTCGTCAGTTTGTTCCAGACGTGCGTATCAACGAAGTTTGCTTCCGCCGGCCGTGGAAAGGTGATGCCTGGACGTGGCAGCGTGATTCGAGAAACGGCCACGTGGCCAAGATAGCGAACGAGGATCGCGGCTTCGCCCGGGTTTTCGCCGGCCTCGACGTAGCCGCGTTTGTCCACGCCGGCGATGATCGGGGCGTTCGATTCGTACTCCGCCTCGGCGGTCACGCAATGGCGGTTCCCTTTGGCATCGATAGCCGTCACGCGAATCTGCTGCGTGCCCTTCAAGGAAAGGATTCGCTGAGCGGGCTCGACTTCGAGCGAGACCAGCTCGGGCGAATCGGTTGGGCCGAACTGGGCCCCATCGTGTACCCAGCGAGCCAGCCGGCGATAACGCAGGCTGGTCTCTTCGAGCTTTTTGCCACCGCCATGCGGGATGCGGCCCGTGCCTTTCAGCAGCAGCATGCTCGATTCCGTCGCGGAGGCAAACACCCGGCGACCTCGTGCTTCTTTCGTGATCGCGTCAAAGTCCGAAGGCGGGTCAAAGCCGAACACGGACAGCTTGAAGCCGTTTTGCCCCTCGGCTTTGCCGTGGCACCCGCCTGCGTTACAGGTTGCCTTCGTGAGAATTGGAATGACATCGTTTGCAAACGAAATCGGCCGAGGTTTCAGAAGTCCGACAACCTCGACAGGAATCTTGAACACTTCGCTATCGAGCTGGATGACAACTTCAGTCTTGCCTTCACCGACCGGTGCAACAAGCCCAGTCGCATCAACGCGTGCCACGGCCGGGTTCACAATCGCGTACTTCGCCAATCGTGTCCGATCGACCGGCAAGCCGTTGGCTCCCAACTGAGTGACGAGAAGTTGCTGAGTGGCCTCCGGACTATCCAGACGCACGGAGGCGGGCGAAACGATTGCGGCGGCCTGCATGGAAGTTTGCAAGACGGTACATATCGCCAAGGTCAAAATCAGAGACCGAAACTGCATAGAGAAGCCACAGGAAGGAAAGGCGGACAGGCCGGCGGGGTGGGAGATACTGACAGGAGTCATGATACTCCCAGTAGCGGAAGGGCGTCAACGAGTTTTTGGAGGAGCATCATTCTGGGCGTCTGCACGTGCCTAACTGTTCCAACATTTCATTTGCCATCTGAAGGGTTCTTCCGGACAATGCCCCTCATCATCTCGTTCCTTTACTCGTGAAAGGGAGGGCATCCCAGTGGCCTTCCGTTGTCCGTACTGTAGTTTTCGCATCACGGTTAAGACACCGCCCAAACCTGGGCGCTACACACCGTCGTGTCCCAAGTGTAAAGGCAAGCTCGCCCTGACGGTCCCAGCCGATGCCGCGGTCGAGTGGACGACCGCCAAGATTGCCGGTGAAAATCCGGTCATTCCACAGGAACCAGAGGCGACAGCGGCGAACATCCCGGCCTCGCCTCCTCCGAAAAAGAAGCCTGCCCCAGTTACAAACAGCTTTGACGCAACCGAGGCAACCGGGAATTTCGGTCAAGCCGGAGTGGGTGACGCGACGGAGGCGACAGGCGATTTTGGGCGAGTGCCGCCCGCGCACGATCAAACCGCTGTTCAGGGCACTTCCGACGAGCCAACCGATCAGACGGCGGCATTCGGAATGTCGGACAAAACGAGAGCAGGCGATGGCGATGGAAACACCATCGCGCACACGGAGGCGGGAGAGTCTCCGCCCAAGAAAACCAAGAAGAAGAAAGAGCCGACCCAAGTAGAGATTCCCGAAACTCTGGGCGGATACGAGGTCGTGAAGGAACTTGGTCGCGGTGGCATGGGGGCGGTTTATCTCGCCCGCCAGGTTTCGCTCGATCGATCGGTGGCTCTCAAAGTGATGAACACCAAGTGGGCCAGCGATCCGATCTTTCTTGCCAGATTCACTCGCGAAGCTTACGCGGCTGCTCAGCTTGTCCATCACAATGTGGTCCAGATTTACGACATCGGCGAACAACAAGGCATCAATTTCTTCAGCATGGAATTCGTCGAGGGCAAATCCCTTGGCGACTTGCTCAGGAAGGATGGCAAAGTTGATGTGCAGGCCGCGATCGGCTACATCATGCAGGCGGCTCGTGGGCTCAAATTTGCTCACGATCGCGGAATGATTCATCGCGATGTCAAGCCCGACAATCTCATGCTCAATGTGCATGGGATCGTCAAGGTTGCGGACCTTGGTCTCGTGAAGACGCCGGCAATGACGGCAGAGGACGACGCACTCCCCGAACGAGCCAAGACCGATCCCGATTTGAAGAAATCGATGTCCGGGCTGCGTTCCTTGCCGAGCGACATCACGATGGCTCACACGGCCATGGGATCCCCGGCATACATGTCGCCCGAGCAGTGTAAGAATGCCGCAGCCGTCGATTCTCGTGCCGACATTTATTCGCTCGGCTGCACGCTCTACGCGCTCTTATCGGGAAAACCCCCTTTTCAGGGCTCGAATGTCTTCGATGTGATGGCGAAGCACGCGACCGAGCCACCGGCCCCGATTTCTGGAGTTCCGAAAGAAGTCAACGCCTGCGTGATGAAGTCGCTGGCGAAGGAGCCTGGCGATCGGCAACAAACGATGGATGAGTACGTCGCGGAGTTGGAGAAAGTAATTCCTGGCAAAGGTGCGAGCGGGCCTTCGGAGGAACATCTCAGTTCGCTGGAAGCCTGCGTTCAAAAGTTTCAGTCCGCCCGAATGGGGAAGATTCGCAAAGCCCTGATTCCTGCGTTCTTTCTAGGTTGTACGCTTGCGGCGATCATTGGGCTCTTCGTCGGGGGTGGCATCGTCACGGCAGCGCTCGTTGGCTTGATGCTCGAAACGACACTGGCTTACTTCGTGATCGATGGCATGTTCGGGAAGTCATACGTCTTTCGCCGGACGCGTGAGTGGGCGCTCGGTGCCCGGCTGGGCGACTGGGCGATTGGCAGCCTTGGCCTGATCGTCATGGTTCTCGTCCTCTGGATGGTCGGACTGCTTTGGGTCTGGCTTGGAACAGCTGTGCTTGCAGTGGCCATCGCGTTTCTCTTTCACTTCATTGTCGATCGTTCCCTCACCTCGCAGCGACGATCTTCGGTCGAGGATTGCGAGAAAATGCTGAAGCGGTTACGTCTCGTCGGCATGGACGAAGAGGCCTTGCGGTTGTTTGTGGCCAAGAATGCCGGTCGAAGTTGGGAAGCCTTCTTCGAAGCCGTGTTCGGATTCGAATCTAAGTTGACGGTGCGGCCAACCGTGGAAGAACAGGCGGGAAGCAAGTTACCGCATCACGCCGCCTGGCGTGAGACTCTACTCGCTCGGATCGAGAAGGCTCTGCAAGCACGACGGGATGCCAAAGCTCGCAAGCTCATTCAGAAGGTTGAGACCAAGAAATTGGAAGCCCAAGGCGTCGACCGCAAGGAAGCGGCTTCGCAAGCTGAGGCTGCGGCCGAAGTGATTGTCGAGCAGGCTGCCGAGATCAAGGCCGCCAAGAAGAAACCGATCAACGTGCGTGCGATGCTCGACCGGACTGAAAAAGCTCCCAAGCGATTACCAAAGCCAGCCGGTTACAAGTTGAAAAAAATGCTCGGGGTCCTATCGGGTTTCAAGTTCCGATTCGTGGCCGGCTTGTTACTCATTGCACTTGGTGCATTGTGGGTTCGGGCTCAGATCAAGCTCGATCAGGTCGCTCAGGCCGCTGGGGGAGTGACGTCCGCCAAGACGGATGACGCGAGCCAAGAAGCGTCGAAACAGGCCGCGAGTTCGCTAAGTTCGCTCATGGCCCGGCAGAATCCACTGACGCTTCCGCTAATCGGCACGACAGTAAACTGGGTCGATTGCTTGAATCCGCTTGTGGCCGGGCTAATTGTTGTCCTCTCCGCGTTCAATCGGCGAGGCCTCGGGATCGCCTTACAGCTGGGTGGTGCTGCTATTGCGTTGTTTGGTCACCTTGCTGAGGTTATCCCGGCCATCGGCCCGGTGGAGCCGCATCAACTGACGATGGCTGTAGCCGTTGGCCTGGCTGCACTCGGGGTCTTTGTTGCCAGAAAATAAGGTCTCACGATAATGAGGATCGTCCCTGTAACGAAATTGGGGAGGCTGTGGCAGGTTCTGCGGTCTGTAGCGGAAATATGTGCTATGAGAATTACAGAACGCCCCAGAGGCTGTCCCCAGCCACCTCAACCGCGAGTAACATCATTCCTGCCATCGCTCTCAAACGCCCAGCCGTTGATCGTCCTACGCCTCCGATGAACCCATACGCCCTAGTTCGTCGGATCATCGTGGCTGCCTTGACCGGCACCCTCCCAGACGAATACCGTGACGAATCCGTCAAGATTTTGACTCAGGCTCTAAATGCGCCTGATGACGAAGTGCGGGCGCTGGCAGTGATTGGCTTGAGCGAACTCGGAGCTGGCGCGCCAGCCGTGTTGCCCGCACTTTCTGGGGCGATGCATGACGGTTGCATTCAGGTGCGCCGCCGAGCCGCTCGTTCCCTGGGCGATCTTGGAAATGCCGCACTGCCTTCGTTGCCGCACCTCGTCGCTGCGCTGGACGATTCTTCCATCTGCGTTCGTATGGAGGCCATGTCTGCAATTGGCCGTATCGGGGCCGACGCCGAGCCTGCTGTTCCTCACCTCATGCCGCTGCTTGCGGACGAACAAATTCGAGTGCGGACCGTGGCGGGTGCGACACTGAAACGGATTGGGCGTTCGTGCATCCCGGCACTCGTAGAAGCCTTGACCGACCCCGATGCAATAATCCGCGAACGGGCGGCTCTATTGCTCGGGCAATTGCACGCGACCGAAGACATTGTAATCGAGGGATTGCTCGAAGCCCTGGCGGATTTCGACGGCGATGTGCGCGAGGCGGCCCGAAAGGCACTGAAATTAATCGAAGTTTAAGCGTTTACCGGCGTCGAACTTCCACTTGCTTGAATTCGCTGATGCCGAGTTCCTCTTCACCAAAGAGGAAAGTGCGTTCGCCGACGCCACGCATGACGCCCTCGACCTCGATCCAATCGACACCTGCCCCCATGCGGATGCCTTCGTCTGGATGATTGGAACTACCCACATAAAGTGTCGGGACCAACACGTCCCACCCCGACTCGCTACCACCAATCAACCAAAGCGTTGCAGGCCGATAAAGTGTATCTCGAAGTGAGTTTGCATCCTCCAGTCGCAGTTTTCGAATCTGTTCGGTCGAAAACCACACATAGCGGTCAACGTAGAAGACTTCGAGAATCGGTCCCAACAAGTCGTCCGAGTCACGCCAGCCCTCGAACTCTCGGCCGTCCACATGGCCTTCGAGCCAAGGTGCTAGTTCATCTGCTTCGTCAAGGGCATCGAGCGCGAACTCAACTTGTCCGCTCGATAGACGATCTCTTGCTTGAGCACGCTTATGCGCGTGCTCCGGCTGATCGATTAGGAAGTCGGGATATTCACCTTGATGCCGTGCCTCTTCGGCTAGGAGTATCCCTTCCCACTGGTCAAGATACTCTCGAATGTCTTCCGGTGCGTCCCTCAAGACCTTAAGATGGTGTTGAATGCCCGCCATATCCCTCGCGAAAGCCAAGAAGTCGCATAGTAGAAAGCGTTCGACTACATCATCCGGGCGAGCTTTAACGATCTGCTGTTGGACCAGAATGGCCTCAGTCAGTCGTGCTTCTTGGAATAGTTCGAGCGGCGTCATGAGGAAGATGATAGCGGGCGGGGTATCCTTGGGACGGAACTTGGAGTATGATTGCTGTGATCCTCCCACCTGCGCCCACCCACTGAAATCGGGCTTATCCATGCTCACGATCCTTGGCCAACCCGGTCGCTTCTGCGATAACGTTTCGCGGCGTTCGTTCCTCGAAGTCGGTGCATGGACGATGGGTGGCTTGACTCTGCCCGGTCTCATGAAGGCTGAAGCCGCAACTGGTTCACGCTCGCACAAGTCGGTTATCGTGGTCTATTTGTCCGGCGGGTTAGCTCATCAAGATACGTTCGATTTGAAACCAAATGCGCCGGCCGAAGTCCGCGGCGAATTCAAACCGATCCCGACGAACGTGCCCGGCATTCAGATCGGCGAACTGCTGCCGCGGCTCGCTCAATGCACCGACAAGATGGCGATCATCCGTTCGATCGTCGGTCTGGCAGATGAACATTCGAGTTGGCAGAACATGGTCGGCGTGGGCATGAATACCTCCCAGCGAGAGATGCGGCCGCACTTCGGCAGCGTGGTCGCTCGGCTCGAAGGACCGGTTGATCCGCTGGTGCCGCCGTTCGTCGATTTGTTCCCGACCATGCAGCACAAGCCGTACAACTCACCCCACGTTGGCAGGCTCGGGCGTGCCGCGTCGGCAGTGAAGGTCGATGGCGATGAAGTCGCCGTGATGAAAAAACTTGCCGTTCCGGCGGATCGACTCGAAGACCGGAAGGGGCTGCTAAACACGATCGACGATATTCGCCGGAATGCGGACGGATCCTCAAGGTCGTCCGACACCTTTCATTCCAAGGCATTCGATGTGCTCACAACGAGCAAGATGGTGGATGCACTCGACGTCACCAAGGAGCCCGTCGGCGTCCGCGATCGATATGGTCGCGGTTCCACCAAACACCTGGGCGACGGGGCACCGATGTGGAACGACCAACTCCTGATGGCTCGACGATTGGTTGAGGCCGGTGCCCGCGTGGTGACAGTTGCCTATGGATTTTGGGACACGCATGGTGGCAACTTCCGTCACCTCAAGCAGCATCTTCCACTCTTCGACACGGGAATCTCCGCTTTGATCGAGGACATTTACGCTCGAGGGCTGGACAAGGATGTCACGGTGCTCGTGTGGGGTGAATTCGGCCGCACGCCAAAGATCAACAAGGATGCGGGCCGCGATCACTGGTCGCCCGTGAACGGCGCACTTTTCGCTGGGGGCGGCATGAAAACAGGCCAAGTAATCGGTTCGACCGATTCAATCGCAGGCCGGGCGAAGGACGATCCAATCCCATACCCGGATGTACTGGCCACGGTATACCACAACCTCGGCATCAATCCGCACGGCATGGTTTACGATGTGGCCAATCGACCGAATCCGGTGTTGCCAAGCACGACGCAGGTGATTGCAAAATTGGTTTGAGGCTGCAATCTCGTCGCGATTTGATGAGCTTTCGCTTGGCAATCTTCCGTGATATGTTGAATACTGGAAGTGGGTGAGCTGCTTCCACGCGATACAGCCAGGACGATGCACATGCCTTCACCATTTCCCGGGATGGACCCGTTTCTCGAACACCATGCCATTTTTCCCGGCCTGCACGACAGTCTTTTGACCTATCTGCGCGAGTCCTTGCAGCTATCCCTCCCGGCCCCGTACTTCGCGGAGATTAACGAGAGGCTCTGGGTCGAGAGCAGCGATCGAAGGATCGGTCCGGATGTCGATGTCCTTCGTGGCAATTTGCCAAGGCCACGACGTGATTCGGATGAAGGCGGCGTGGCAGTGCTTGTCGAGCCGGCGAAGCCGATTCTGATAACTATACCGGTGGAGGAATATCGTCAGACTTATCTTGAGATTCGTACCCCCGTTGACGATGGAGAACGGGTCGTCACGACAATCGAAGTATTGAGTCCAACCAACAAAACGGCAGGGCCAAAAGGCCGGAAGTTATATCTAAGCAAACAAAAAGAAGTTCTAGACAGCGATAGCAATCTGGTGGAGATTGACCTGCTGCGGGGAGGCCTCCATACGACCGCCGTACCGGTGGACGAGTTACGATCTCGAATCGCTCAATTTGCCTATCACATTTGCGTTCATCGATTCGAGTTCTTTGGCACTTATGCAATCTATCCGGTTCAACTGACGGAAAAGCTTCCTGCCTTTTCCGTGCCGCTCCTTCCGGGTGATGGAAACGTAACGGTCGATTTGCAGGCCGTATTTGTTCGAGCGTACGACACTGGCCCGTATCGCCGTCGAATTCGCTACGAGCCAAGCCGGATCGAGCCGAAGTTGGAGGGAACAGATTTAGAATGGGCAACTCAAGTTCTGCAAAAACAGGGGCTGCTCCCGGAGGTGCCGAAGTAGCCCCCGAATGACTTTCGCGCGAGGAGCTCCTCTTCCGGCTCAATCCGGCCGGCTCGCCAGAAATCGCAAGGCAAATGACGTACTGACAACCGGGAATGAATCGAGGGACTTGTCAATCATCCATTCGCCGCCAGGCTTCTGTTTCTTCAGCAACCACTCGCACCCATCTTTGTACCACTCGATCTTCTTCTCCTTGCTGCCCAGATCCTTCTTCTCCGAGGCGCGACCGAGCGCGGCAATCACGTCAAAGGTGTAAAACGTGTGAACTGGGTTCTCGAACCGGAACTCCTTCTCGATCCAGGCAAACCCAGCCTTGATCGCGGTCGCAGTCGCCTTGTCTTCCTTGTCAAGAATTTCGTTCGCTTGTAATAGTCCCAGCACAGTGGAAGCCGTCATCGTCAACGTCCCAGGGCCCGATGCGGCACTGGTATAGCTCCACCCTCCCTCTTTGCCTTGCGTGCGTCCATACATCGCTCGAACTTCTTCCCAGAATCCCACTTTTTTAGTTTTGAATCCGGCCTTGTGCGCAGCGAACAGTCCGGCAAGTGCATAGCGTGTGTTTGAATTGTCGGACCGATTTCCAGAGTTCTCGGAGTAGGACCAACCCAATAGCTTGCCGGCATCCCAAACTGCTGCCTCCTCCATCCATTTCACATTCCCCATAATCCTTTCGGCATCCTCCTTCTGGTTCGCCTTGCAGAATACCTGCGTCTGCAAACCGACAACGTAAGTGTGTCGTGGCTTTAGCATGCGCAGGTACTTCAGCCCGCGAGCGACAACCGCATCGTCGGTTTTCAGCCCGCTCTCCAGCAGTGCCAGCATCGCCAAACACGAGGTACCGCCAGGTTGCAACAAGGTCAGCGGATCGTCCTCCCAGTTCCATTTTCCTTCGCCTCGATCCTTCTGCTGAGCCTTCAAATACTCAATCCCTTTCATTTGTGCTTCTTGCACTTTCTTGACCATTGGGTCGTCCGCTTGCTCCTTTTTGAGTGGCGCTCGCACGGGCAAGGACTGCGGCACGACCACTCGTGACACTGGGTCGGCCACGGCGGGTTGCCGGTCGGCCAACATCAGCGAGAACCCCAGGGCCACCAGTCCGGCACAGAGTGTCGTTTTCATCGCGAACCCTCGATAAGTGGAAGAATATAGTACATTTCGGACGGACATCGGAACGGCCGAGCCCTTCGTCACCAATGACATCGTTTGTCCAACAAGCTTTGGTGGCACGGTTGCCAGCAAATCGCTTCCTGGCAGCACGGCCATGGCGAGCAATCCCGGAGCCAGCCCGCGTTTCGTCAATCGTTCGCGAAGTAGCAAGCGGCCTTCATCCAGACGGCGATGCAAGGTCCGGAGCGAAAGTCCAAGCCGATTGGCCGCCTCGTCGCGGGTCAGGCTTTCGAGGTAACAGAGCACCATCGGGCTTCGCCACTTGGAAGGAAGTCGATCGATTTCCTCGTCGAGCAGACCGCGAACTTCTTTCCATTCAACAGTTGCAAACGGGTCGTTAGGATCCTCTGGCTCCACATGGGTCTCGAATTTCGCTCGACGACGAAGGGCCTTTCGCGAAATTCGCACGGCAACCCGGTACAGCCAGCCCGGTACGCAGGTGCCTATGCTTTTCGCGCTACGAGCAAGTTCCAGAAACGTCGCCTGAAAGGCGTCGTCAGCATCAGCCGATAAGCCAAGTGCTCGCCGGCAAACGCGGAGGACCATCGGCCCGTGGCGATCGACCAAATCGGCAAAGGCTTCCTCGTCCCTTCCGTCGGTGAAGAGTGCAAGCAACTCCGCGTCGCTCTTCGATTCCCGTGCGTCCGCGATGCGTTCGAGGTAACCGGCTACCATTCCCAGCGGGCCGTTCGCCACATTCATCCTCCGTGGGCTTCCTGCTCTATTGTGTTCAACTCACGACGAGGTGTGCCAATTATTTTCACCTAGAATCCAAGGTTGGCCATGCTCCCAGCCACGAAGCCATCGATCACTTCACAAGGCATACAATTCACTGAAGTGGCTTTGCCGACCATTTTTCTGATGAGAGTCGGAGCGAATCTCCATGCCTTTACTCGACCACTTTCACCCGCCGCTGCTGGGTACTCGCCATTGGGAAGGGTTTCATGGCTGGTGGTCCGCCGCGATGGCAGCCAGCCTCAACGAACATCTCCCCGAAGAGTATTTTGCCGAATTTCAGGTCACGCTCGGCACTCGAATCGAAGTGGATGTCGCGACATTCTCCGAAGACTCCGAGCATGAATCGTCCGATGGGAACGGAGGTGGAACGGCCGTACAAACACTAACCTGGGCTCCCCCGACGGCCACGGCAATTATGCCGGCGGTCTTTCCTGACATTTTTGAAGTTCGCATTTTCAGCAACATGACTGGGCCTGCACTCGTCGCGGTCATTGAACTGGTGAGTCCCGGCAACAAGGATCGCGAAGAAGCACGTCGAGCCTTCGCCACAAAATGTGCGGCCTATCTTCAGCAGGGGATCGGCTTGATCGTGATCGACATCGTTACTTCTCGACACGCCAATCTTCACGATGAGTTGATCGCACTGCTGGGGCACGGCGAGCGCTTCGCGTTTCCATCGTCAACGCCGCTTTATGCGACGGCCTATCGCCCGGCCCATCGGCATAAGCGAAACGAGATCGACCTGTGGCTTGAAACACTTGAAGTCGGAAAACCTCTGCCCGTGCTTCCTCTGGCAATTCGCGGACTCGGCTATCTGCCCGTAAATCTTGAAGAGACTTACATGGAAGCGAGACAACGCGGGCGAGTTGGTTAGCCATTAAGAGCCGACCGTTCGCTGTTATCCCGGACTTACATCTCACCCGGTTTTGGCAATTCTCCGGACTTCACATATTCCTGCATTTCCTTCTGCATCATCGACCAGGTCGTTTGATACGCGGCTTCCAACGGAACCGGAACGTAATAAGAGTCGGACAAGTAAAGTGGCATGTCGCGCATGGCATCGCCAATTGCGATTGGCTCGACATAGGCGGCCTTCTCACGGCCCGAATTATAGGACGCAAGGATTCGGTCCTTGCCCTCGGGAAACTCAAACAACTCGTCTTCGTCTTCGAATTCATCCCAAATCACGCGATGCACACCATGCGGATCACGCTTCGTTGGGGGAAATAAATCCACAACCAGCAAATGTACCCCACTGGTGATGAATTGCAGACTCTTGTCCACAAACTCCTTAAAGGCACGCTTGCTATCTTTATTACCTGGCGAGACTATCTCGATAACCGCCACGGTCCGGCCGAGCCTGTGCTTCACGACGATTCGATTGGCAAGATCGGAGTAAAACTCTTTCGACGACTTGCGAACAACACGTGTCGATGGGGGTGCCATAGTCGCGAGACCGCCTCCATACGAAGCATCGTCGTCGCGGGGAGCCCATTGATCCACTGTCAGAAGATCGGGTTCCTTGGATCCCATTTTTTGCTCGACAAGAGCAGTCATGCCGCTCGGCAATCCGCTTGAATTTAGGGCATCCTTGATTCGAATGGTCCAACTCTGATGGAAGTCGTGGAACATTCCCGAGTAAACTTTAGTCCAGTCATGAACGGGCATGGTCGTCCTCCTGGGAGAAATTATAGCCAAAAACGTATGTGCTCGGAAGCTAAACCCAGTCCCTTCCTCGGCGGGTCAGCTGAACCTAACATACTATTATTCCAAATTCTGCTGGCAGTTTCATTGAATTGCTGGTACAGATAATATGAAGTGGTGTGTTTTCGCACCCCCTTTATTGAGGTGCCTTTGCCATGGCCCGAATGACTCGTGAATTATCGCTCGTCCTAGTTGGATCCGGGATACTCACAGCCGGTTACTTCCTATACCCGGACGACGATATCGAAGCCAAGCAGAAGAAGGAAGTCGAGCAGCAGGTCGCCGGCAATAACGAAAACAATCATCGACGCACGCACTACGGCCCCGGCTTCATCTGGATTCACACCGGAGCCTGGGGCGGCGGTTCGTCCGCGAATGGTGCCCGCTCAACGGCCATGGGGGGCAATGTCTCTCGCGGCGGGTTCGGCAGCATCGGACACGCATCCGCCGGCGGCTGATTTCAGGAAGATCATCTCGCTGGACGCCCGTCATGCACCGCATCCGAGTGGACCCACGGCCGAACTGGAAGAAACGTGTTGAGGAACATGGACTCATGTTCCACACGCTCAAGGGCGTGCCGTACTGGGATGAGTCGGCGGCGTACCAAATCTCTTCGTTTGAGGTCGATCAACTCGAATTGGCCGCGAACACGCTTCACGAGATGTGCCTGGACCTCGTTCAGGAAATCATCGATCAACGTATGTTCGGCCTGTTTCTCATCCCAAAAGACTTCGAGGAAATGGTTATCCGCTCTTGGGAAGAACAGGAACCGAGCATCTATGGCCGTTTCGATCTGGCTTACGATGGCGTTGGCCCGCCCAAGCTGCTTGAATATAACGCGGATACGCCGACCGCACTGCTTGAAGCTTCGATCGTGCAATGGCAGTGGCTGAAGGATATCGATGAGCGTGGCGACCAGTTCAACAGCATTCATGAGCGCCTGATCGAAGCCTGGCAGGCCTTGCGCGAACGCGACGATGGCCCAATCCACTTCGCGGCCCAGGAGGGCATCCCGGAAGATTACATTACAGTCGAATATCTTCGCGATACCGCTATTCAGGCCGGGTTCGACACCGACTACCTCGACATCGAGATGATCGGCTGGGAGCGAAAACAGCGTGCGTTCGTCGATCGCACGGGACGCTCGATCCACCGGCTATTCAAGCTCTATCCTTGGGAGTGGGTTGTGCGAGAAGATTTTGGTCAGAACGTTTTGCAATCACGGCTAAAGTGGGTCGAGCCTGCGTGGAAGATGATTCTCTCCTGCAAGTCGATCCTGCCGATGCTATATGAACGTCATCCCGATAGCCCGTATCTGCTGCCGGCGTCGTTTTCGCCGCTCGAAGGCAACTACGTTCGAAAGCCGATTCATGCCCGCGAGGGGGCGAACATCACGGTGGTGATTAACGGGCAAACGCGGATCACCACCGAAGGAGTTTACACGGATTGCCCGTACGTCTATCAGGCCTTGGCACCCATGAAGGCCCACGACGGGCACTATCCGGTCTACGGCACCTGGATCGTGAATGGCGTGGCTTGCGGTCTGGGCATTCGCGAAGACGACACGATGGTGACCCAAAACACGAGTCGGTTTGTTCCGCATCAGATGGTGGATTAGTCTTGTTGGCGAGCGTCGAGGCGTAAGCCCGACGTGCGAACACTTACACGTCGGGCTTACGCCTCGACGCTCGCCAATGGACCATGTGGAGGCACAGCTCTGATGAGCACGAAATACCAGTTTGAAGAACTCGATGGCGAAACCCGCGACTATCTTTTGCTGGCCAAGGAGAAACAAGGCAAGGGCGTGCCGGGCGTCTTTGCGCCGCGTTCGAATTCCTGGCCCATCATCGGTATGCTGCTTGGCTTCGGAATCATGATCCTCACCCTGTTCATCACCTTCCCACCAACCGACCCGCCGGTGAAAGAAGCCATGCTGCAAACAGCCGGCTTTGTTCTTGGCGGCTGGATGGTAATCGCGGCGTTTCGCGTTTGGACCTCGCGTAAACACGCCGGACATTTCGTGTATGCCGATGCTGAAAATCTCTACGAAGCCACGGGAAGCACGATCGAAGTGACCGACCTCACCGATCTTCGCAATGCCAAAGCGACCCAAAACACCACTTACACCGATGTTGCAATTAAAGTGGGTAGCGAACGGCGCATGTTTCAGATCAAGGACGAAGAACGAGGCAGGCGAATGGCGGTTTTCCTGAATGCTGTCAGCTACATGCGCGATGGTGGCGAGGACGGCAAAGACGAGGAACTTCGCAAACTTTCGCCTGAAGCCATGGGGGCCGTCGCCAAGCAGGTAGCAAAGACCGGCGAGTTCCCCAAGAACGTCCGAGACGCGGAAGAGGCCGAAGTCGCCCGTGTGCCACAGCCGCGAAAAGAAGGACGACGTTCGACGGGTCTGCTTGCCATTTCCGCAACGCTCCTTATCGGCACCGGTCTATTTTTTCTGTTCAAAACGATTAATTCTCCGCTGCGAGACGATGCGATCTTCGAAAGAGTCAAGGGAATCAACGGAAGAGCCCAGGCACCGGCCTTGCGACTTTATCTCGGCCATCCTGAGTTCAAGGCCCACCGCGAAGAAGCGCAAAGGCTGCTGGACGCACATTACGAAAACGAAGTTCGAGCAATGATCAATGGAACCGACCCGGACATGAAACGCGGCATTTCTGAAGTGGTTCTCGCTTTGAAATCGAAGCCCCAGCCAGTCGTGTCGTTCATCGCCGTCGAGGAAGCATCGCCAGAAGGGATGGCAGTTTCCGCGACTCAAAGGGAGAAAACAGCCCAGACGCTTTTGGCCGATAAATGGGGCAGCACGATCGGGGATGAACTCGTTGTGTTTGCGTCACCCGTCGATCCGGACAAGCCGGACGTCCCGGACCGAAAGGCAAAGGGGATGATCGATCTGCGATGGAAATACCTACCTGGCAACTCGATCGAATATGTGATCGCGTTTCGAAACTCGCCGGACGAAGCACCCGTGGTAACAAAGACTTTCTCGGTTCCCGCGGCCGACGGCGGCGAAGGAATTCAACTAGTGGATCGTACGCTCCAGGCCATGGTCGATCAAATCTTGAACACGACCGTCGGTGGAACGCGAACGAGACCCCTTGTCCAGCCAATGGATTTCTAGCACACGGAAAACTTGCCGGTAGTCTGCACTATTGTTATCGTGATTGTGAACATCACTCTATTTAAGAAGAGGCCTCATCATGGCAGACGGACATGGCTTCCGTGGTCGTATTTACGACAGCATCACCGAATGCATCGGGCAGACCCCCCTCATTCGTGTTCGCCGACTCGCGGCCGGTTTGCCCGGCACCATCCTCGCGAAGATGGAGAATTTCAACCCGCTCTGGTCCGTTAAGGACCGCATCGGCGTGAGCATGATTGAAGATGCCGAACGGCGAGGCAAAATCACGAAGGACACGTTGATCGTTGAGCCAACATCGGGCAACACCGGTATCGGGCTGGCATTCACATGTGCCGCAAAAGGTTACAAGCTCACCGTCACGATGCCAGAAAGCATGTCCCTGGAACGTCGTCGACTTCTCAAGGCATTCGGAGCAACTCTGGTTTTAACTTCTGCCGAAAAAGGGATGGGTGGTGCGATCGACGAGGCGGAGCGCATTTTCCGCGATGCGGGCGGCGAGCCGAACGCCTTCATTCCACAACAGTTCAAGAACCCCGCCAATCCGGAAATCCACCGAAAAACCACGGCCGAGGAAATTTGGCGAGACACGGATGGCAAGGCGGACATTCTTGTGGCGGGTGTTGGCACGGGTGGCACGATCACGGGCGTTGGCGAAGTCATTAAATCGCGAAAACCGACTTTCAAGTGCATCGCAGTTGAACCTGTAAATAGCCCAGTTATTACGCAAAAGTTGGCCGGCGAAGAAATCAAGCGTGGCCCACACAAGATTCAAGGGATCGGTGCCGGCTTCATCCCGGACAATTTGAATCTGAAAATCGTTGACGAAGTCATTCGTGTGCAGGATGAAGACGCGTTCGAGACAGCCCGCCAGCTCGCCAAGCAAGAAGGCATGCTGTGCGGCATTAGCTGTGGGGCGGCAATGTGGGCTGCCATTCAGGTGGCAAAGCGACCCGATAGTGCAGGAAAAATGATCGTTGTAGTGCTTCCGGATCTCGGCGAGCGGTATCTCAGCACTGCCCTTTATCCACAGGATGTGTAGTCCGATGGCGAGCGACGAGGCTTAAGCTCGGGGTGCAAATCTCGCACCTCA
>Ga0105046_10008144_pt1 | contig 16477 bp, 17 predicted proteins | sample MAT03_FD_78385 | JGI IMG/M metagenome (GOLD analysis project Ga0105046, IMG submission 78385) | Freshwater microbial communities from Lake Fryxell liftoff mats and glacier meltwater in Antarctica - MAT-03 (megahit assembly) | ecosystem: Environmental > Aquatic > Freshwater > Ice > Liftoff...
GGGGCCAGACGCGTAACCGACCAGCCGTCGCCTTCGGGCAGGTAGCGGTAGCGGTCATGAAGGCGCGAGCGTCGGCCCTGCCAGAACTCGATCTGAACCGGACGGACCAGGAAGCCGCCCCAGTGCGGCGGGCGAGGGAGCTCCTCTACCCCTTCAAAGCGCTCTTCGGCCTGCCGGGTCAGATCGTCGAGTTCGGAACGGGGGTCGCCGAGCGGTCGGCTCTGGGGCGAGGCCCAGGCGCCGATCTGGCTGCCGCGGCCGCGCGAGGCGTAGTACTCGTCGGACTCCTCGGAGCCGAGCCGCTCGACCGCACCGCGAATGCGGACCTGGCGGTCGAGCTCGACCCAGTGGAAGGCCAGTGCGGCGGCCGGATAGCTGTCCAGCTGCTCCGCCTTGACCCCTTCGTAGTTGGTGAAAAAGCGAAAGCCTCGCTGATCTACGCCCTTGAGCAGGACGAAGCGCGAGTCCGGGTTGCCGTGCTCATCCACGGTCGCGATGCACATCGCCTCCGGCATCGGGTTGACCGCGGCGGCCTGTTCGAACCAGAAGTCGAACTGGGCGATCGGATCATCGTCCAGGTCTCCGCGGTCCAGCGGGCGGTCGGTTCGGGAGGGCTCGATCTCTTTCAATTGAGGCTCGGATCGTCTGGCATGGTCGCCAGCAGCGCGTAATCGCCACCCCTGCGGGCGACCGCTTCGGCCCACAGGTCACCTTCGGCAAAGACGTCTTCCGGAACAAGGTCCTGGGCGATCCAGGCGTCGCCGGCGAGTTCCTCATCAAGCTGACCCGGGCCCCAGCCGGCGTGTCCGACGAAGACTCGCGCCCGGACCACCTCGGCGTCACCGTCGGGATCGACCACGCCGATCCGCTCGGTCACCGCTCCGGCCGAAAGGCCCGCCTCCTCGTACTCGCCGATCACGACGATCGCATCAGGAGAGACCGGACCGCCAACCCAGAGCGGCGCACCCCGCTCTACCAGTGGGCCCAGGTCGGGAACGAGCTCGACCACGTCGGCGTCGGCACGGCGGTTGAGGATGACCCCGAAGGCCCCCTGTTCGGTGTGCTCGACGATCAGCACCACGGTTCGCCTGAAGAAGTCGAACAGACTCGGCGCGGCGATCAGGATTTTGCCTTTTTGTGATTCGGCCATGCTCGGGAACCTCCGTTCGTGACTGAACCGGACTATACGCCTGCGCCCACCCGGCACCCCAACCGCAGCCGCAATACGGAGAAAGGGCGGATCGTCTACAGTTCGCGGCCGCAATCATGGGTAGATACACAGGACCAAAAGAGAAGCTGTCAAGGCGCGAAGGCGTAGACCTCGGACTAAAGGGCGAACGCGCCCTCGGGGGCAAGAGCGCGATGGAGCGTCGCCCCTATCCGCCAGGCCAGCACGGCCGCGGTCGGCGGCGTGCTTCGGAGTTCTCGGTCCGCATGCGGGCCAAGCAGCGGGCCAAGTCGATGTACGGCCTGCGCGAGCGCCAGTTCGCCAAGCTTTTCGACCGCGCCAACCGCGAAGAGGGCATGGCCGGCGAGAACCTGATGCGCCACCTCGAGTGCCGCCTCGACAACGTCGTTTACCGTCTCGGTCTGGCTACGACCCGCGCCCAGGCGCGTCAGTTTGTCGTCCACCAGCACATCAGCGTCAACGGCAAGCGGCTCGACCGCCCTTCGTACGAAGTTGCCGCCGGTGACCAGATCGCGGTCAAGCCCGGCTCCTCGATCGAGCCGATGGCCCGCCAGTCGGTCGACATCGCCGGACCCACTCCGGCCTGGCTGCTGGCCGACCACGACGGCCTCAAGGGGACGGTCAACCGCCTCCCCGACCGCAGCGACATCACCGCTCCGATCGAAGAGCGCCTGATCGTCGAGCACTACTCGCGCTAGTAGCGCGAGTAGCGCCCGATCGCAGCAACTACTCGCCGGTGAGCTGGCCCTTGGCCAGGTCGAGGGCGACGGTGAGCAGGCCGACTACCGACAGCGGGTCGGAGGAGTCCGAGACCAGCTGGACGTGCATCGTCTGCTCGTCGACTCCCGAGTCCTCGCTGAGGACGGCCGAGATCACCAGCTGGTCAAGGCGGGCGCCGGGCGTGTCGCGCTCGACCTGTTCCATCAGCTCCTGTGCGAGGGCGCCGATGCGGGCAGAAGTAGTGGGATCCGATTGGTTGCTCATCGCGCCACCCTACAGGCAGGACTCGCGACCTCCCGGCGTGGCCGGGACGGTTCGGCCGGGCCGAATAGACTGCCGGCTGTGACTCTCCGCCCCGCCGCGGCTCTGCTAGTCGTGCTCGCCAGCTTTGCCGCGATGGCGGCCTGGGCCCCGATCTCCGGGGCCTCTGATCGACCTTCGGCCGTGCTCGTTCTGCTGCCCCAGGAGCGCGACGCCTACCCCGGCTACGACGAATCGATCGTCGACGGCCTTGCCTCCATGCCGGAGCTCTCGCTGGGCCTCAGCAGCGCGACCCAGGGCTCCTACAGGCGAGGCCAGGCGCTACTCGACATCAGCCAGGGCACACGCGTCTCTCGTTCGACCTACTCGCCCGAGGTCGTCCCGCCGGCCGGCCCGCTGCTGACCACGGGCAAGCTCGACGGCACCGGACGGCTGGCCGACTGGCAGGCGATCCTCAACCGGGCCGCGAGCGCGCCCCAGACGATCGAACCCGGTTTGCTGGCTGGCTCGATCCCCGGCGGCGCGGCCTTCGCCGGTGTAGCTGGCCAGTCAGCCGATGCGGCGATCCCGGCGATCGACCGGCGCGGCCTGATCGCTGCGGTATCTACCGGCACCTCTCCCGGCCAGGTCGCCGCGCTCTCCGAACGCTTCGGCCTGACCGTGGTCAACGCCGCTCCGGGCAAGCGCGGCCTGAAGCAACTCAGGCGGATCCTCGCCGCACGGGAACCGGGCCAGCTCGTGATCGCCACCCAGTCCCCGCCCGAGGCGGTGATCCTCCCGCTGCTGCCGATCGCCGTCGCCGGGCTCGACGGCCCGCCCGGGGGCCTGACCTCACCCAGCACCAATCTCCCGAACCTTGTGGCCGGGATCGACATCGCGCCGACCGTGCTCGACCACCTGGGTCTCGATATCCCGGACGAGATGAAAGGCCGGGTGATTGACCCGGAGGGCGAGCGCGAGCCCGAAGCCCTGACTCCGTTCCGGGACCGGCTTGACAACCTTGGGCCGCGCCGAACCCCGGCGCTCGGCCTGCTGGCAGCGGGCTGGCTGGCCCTGTTCCTCGCCTTCGGCGCGATCGCCGGGGTTCAGCGGGCGCGGCTGCCGGTCCGGCGGATCGGCGGTCTGGCGGTGCTCTGGGTCCCGGCCGTGATCCTGGTCCCGGCTGCGCTCGGCAACCCCTCGGCCGGGGTCGAGTACGCGATCATCGTCTTTGGCTGCCTCGGCCTCGGCTGGCTGACCGACCGGTTCGTATCCTGGCCCCATGCGCCACTGGTCCCGGCCGTGGTCGGCCTCGGCGCGATCACGATCGACCTCGCGCTCGGTTCACACCTGATCACCCGGTCCATTCTCGGGCCCAACCCGGGATACGGCTCGAGGTTCTACGGGGTCGGCAACGAACTGAAGTCGGGCCTGATGGTTCTGCTTCTGGCCGGCCTGGCAGCGGCGATGAGCGGACGGCCGAAGTCCCGGGGCGCGGCGATGACCGTACTCGGGGCCGGCCTGGTTCTCGGGGTGATCCTCGGCTCCGGAAGGCTCGGTGCCGGGGTCGGCGCGGCGATCATCGTCGCCAGCGCCAGCGCGGTCGCCGCGATGATGATGCTGCCCGGGGCGATGTCGAGCAAGCGGGTCGCGATCCTGGTGATCAGCCCGGTGGTCGGCCTCGGCCTGCTGGCCGCGCTCGACGCGCTGACCGCCGACGGGCAGGGCCATCTGAGCAACAGCGTGCTCGCGCTCGACTCGGTCTCAGGCTTCTACGAAACGGTCGAGCGGCGTTCAACCCTGGCCTGGCAGCAGCTCTGGCGCGAAGCGATGCCGGTCATCACCCTGCTCTGCGTGCTGGCTGCGGCCTACGGGGTCCGCAACCGCCGCATGTTCGAGCCCTTCCCCGGACCGATCTGGCCGGCGGCGCTGGTCGGCGGCCTGGCCGGAGGGGTTATCGGCTCATTCACCGAGGACTCCGGACCGCTACTGATCGTCGTCGCGACGATCACCCTGGCCGGCGTCTGCTCCTACCTGCTGGGTCGCCCGGACGACGCTGCCGGCAAGACAGCGTCACCGGACGGTCAAACCGAAGCGGCTAACCGCACTCGGCCGCGGTCGCGTCCCTGAAGCTTTCGGCGGCGTTGACCACCGCGCTTACCTGGAGTGCGATCACTCCAATCTCGGAAGCCGACGGCGAGGAGGGCAGGTCGTTGATCGACGTCCTGACGTCTTCGATCGAACTTTCGAGCGCGTCGGTATCCCGGGGGAAGTCCTCGCGTGCGGCATCGATCGCCGCCTGAGCGTCGGTCTCGACTGTCTCCAGGTTGGTCTTCACGTCGTCCAGAGCCCCGGCATTAACGCTGATGTTGGTCAAATTCGCAATCGAGGTCTGAAGGGTGTCGACGCGGTCGCAGTACTCGGGAGTCTCGGACCCCGAGCAGGCGGTAAGCAGCAACGCCCCGGTCAGTACTCCGGCCAGGGTCAGGGATGCCTTCTTCGCGATCGAATTCATGGCGCGCAGCCTACCGCAGCAGAAGGCATCGCAGCAAAGCGGAGGGGGTGGGATTCGAACCCACGGTACGCCGAAACGCACAACAGTTTTCGAGACTGCCCGATTCAACCGCTCTCGCACCCCTCCAGGGTGGCTGACAAATCTAACAATCCGTGACCTCTTGCCGCACCCCGCCCGCGAACCCGGGGACCGGGCGGACCGGGCGGCGATTTTGTACCCTGCCTGTACCCGGAGAGGTGTCCGAGTGGTTTAAGGAGCGCGACTGGAACTCGCGTGGGCGGGATCTCTCGTCTCGTGGGTTCGAATCCCACCCTCTCCGTCCAAGTCCCGGGAACGCCGCGGACCGTCCAGGTTCAGCGGCGGGCGGCGAAGAAACCGGTGAGCAGCGCCCCGCACTCGTCGGCCAGCACGCCGCCGAGTACCTCGGGGCGGTGGTTCAGAGCCGTTTCGCCGAGCACGTCGAGGACTGATCCGGCGGCTCCGGCCTTCGGGTCGCGGGCGCCGAATACGACCCTCGGGATCCGGGCGAGCACGATCGCGCCGGCGCACATCGCGCAGGGCTCAAGGGTCACGAAGAGCGTCGTCCCGGGCAGTCGCCATCCGCCCAGCTTTGCCGCGGCCTGGCGGATAACCAGGATTTCGGCGTGGGCGGTCGGGTCCAGGTCGGCCTCACGGCGGTTGCCGGCCGCGGCGATCACCTCCCCGTCGCAGACGATCACCGCGCCGATCGGCACGTCGCTGTGCGAGGCTGCAAGCCGGGCTTGCTCCAGAGCGAGTTCCATGCGGGACTGGTCAGTTTCCACGGATTCAGGGTACGAGACAAGCAACTATGCCGTCCCTACCGTGTTCTTTAACCAGTCGCGCCCCCGCGGCCCGTCGAGCCATGTCAGCCTACCCCTCGAAAAGAACCCTGAGCTTCGCCCTGCTGCTGGCAATGGCCGCCGCTTTCGGCATGGCTTGGGCGAGCGCCCCGGCTTCCGCCGCCGATGCCGGATCGACATCTGCCCGGGCCTACGTGCCCGGCCAGGTCCTGGTCCAGTACGCCGAGGGGCAGACGCCCCAGGCGATCCCGGTGCCTGAAGGCACCAACGTCGAAGCGCTCGCCGACGCGATCGAGGGCAACCCGGCGATCGAGTCGGCGACTCCGAACTACATCGCGCGGACCTCCGGCTGGCTGCCCAATGATCCCGGCCTGAACCCGCCGAAGCGGGGGCCGGCCGGCAACTGGCAGACGCGGCAGTGGAACTTCCTCCCCTGCCTCAGCCTCTGCTCCGGGGGGGCCTCGGTCGCCAGGCAGTCACGCGGCGGCATGAACGTGATCCGCGGCTGGCAGCGCCTGCGCAAAGCGCGGCGGGCCGGCGCCAGGGGGATCCGCATCGCCGTACTCGACACCGGGATCGCCTACCGCAGCCTGGGAAAGCAGTTCCGGCGCAACCCCGATCTCGCACCGAGGACCTTCCTTCCCGGCTACGACTTCGTCGAGCGCGACCGGATCCCGCTCGACCTGAACGGCCACGGAACCCACATCGCCTCGACCATCGCCCAGGCGACCGACAACCGGCGCGGCCTCACCGGCATCGCTTACGGCGCCCGGGTGATCCCGGTCCGGGTGATGGACGGCAACGGTTTCGGGACGACGCTGAACATCATCCGCGGCATCCGGTGGGCCGCCAAGCGGGGCGCCAGAGTGATCAACATGTCGCTCAACTTCGCCTGCGGCGAATCGATCCCGGCGCTGGATGACGCGCTCAGGTACGCCAATGGCCAGGGTGCGGTGCTGGTCGGCTCTGCCGGGAACATCGGGTCACAGGCCTGCCCCTCCCTGCCGGCCACGTCGCCGAGGGTGATATCGGTCGGCGGAAGCACCGAGTCCGGCTGCGTGGCCGATTACAGCTTCAAGAGCAACCAGATCGACGTCACCGCGCCGGGAGGGGGAACCGCCCGTCCGGACTGCCCGTTCAGCTCCGCGAACCGGCCGATCTTCCAGGTCGCCATGGTCAGCCGCATCCCGCGCTGGTACGGCATCGAGCGCTCCTGGAGCGGCACCTCGATGGCCGCGGCCCACGTGTCCGCGGCGGCGGCCGCAGTGGTTGCTTCCGGCGTGCTCAGGAACGGACGCGTCAATCCGTCTACTGTGCGTCAACGCCTCAAGGCCACCGCGCGACTGCCGGAGTTCGCGGCCGGCCAGCCGGATTCGGGATTCGGGGCGGGGATCGTGGACCTCGGCCTGGCGCTCAACCCGAAGTTCGCCGCGCGCTAGTCCTCAGCGCGCTGGTCTCTCAGGTCGTACGGACGATGATCACGCTGCAGGGGGCGTGGTGGGAGACCTTGTTCGGCACCGAGCCGAGCAGGAAACGACGGGCGCCGGTCATGCCCTTGTTGCCGACCACGATCAGATCGGCCCCGACCTTGTCGGCGACCGTGAGGATCGCCTCGGCCGGATCGCCGTCCATCGCATGCGGCATCACCTCGACCCCGGCCTCCTTGGCGACTGCCAAGGCTCCGTCAAGCGCGAAGGTGACGTCCTCGCGCGGTCCGAACTCGTGACTGATGTCAGCCGGGGCTCCGACCTGTTCGGAGTCGGACCGGCGCTTGGGAACCGGTTCGTAGGCGCTGACCACGTCAAGCGCGGCACCGTTCATAGAAGCGATTTCGGTCGCCTGCCTGACCGCTTCGGCGGCCGATTCGGACCCGTCAGTTCCTACGACGATTCGCTTGAAAAGCGGCATTTGGCTCCCATTTTCGGATTGATGATGGACTTCGATCTGCTGCGGCAATGCTAACGCGGCATCAGGCGACCTGTGTTTACGGGCGGTTACCGGGGGAAGGTCGTCTGCCGCAAACCCTCGAAGTTGGTGCCGAAGATCTCCATCGGCGTGGTGATCAGCTGGTAAGACCCGATCACGACCGAGGCGACCAGGGCTATGGTGATCACCCACATGAGGACTTTCCAGTTGGTTGGCACGACACCCAGAGTAAAAGATTGAGGAACCTGGAGGAGGTGGCGGACGGCGTCTACCGCCTGCGGGGGGATATCCGCGGCGCGATGAACATCTACTTCGTCCGCGGTCCGGACCGCCGGATCGTGCAGTTCGATGCCGGGACGCGAGCGATGCTCAGGGCCAACCGGCGCGCCGCGCAGGAGCTCGGCGGCGTCGACCGGATCGTGCTCGGCCACGCCCACGCCGACCACCGCGGCACCGCGCCGAAGCTCGGGCCGCCGGTCTACTGCCACCCGGACGAAGTCGAGGACGCCGCCTCGCCGCGGGCGATCGATTCCTACATGGACCTCTCGCTGCTCGAGGTCGCTCCGGTCCGGTGGCTCTACCCGGCGCTGATGCGCCGGTGGGACGGCGGCCCGGTCGAGGTCGACGGCACGGTCGAAGAGGGAGAGGATGTGGCCGGCTTCAAGGTCGTCCACTTTCCCGGCCACGCTCGCGGGCTGATCGGGCTCTGGCGCGAGCGCGACCGCGTCGCGCTGGTCAGCGACACGATCTATGTGGTCGACTCGGCCCGGCTCAAGGCGCTGCCCGAGGGCACAGCCAGCGTGCCGCACCCGGCCTGGGCCTGGGACCACCAGCAGGCCAAACAGTCCGTCCGCAAGCTCGCCGCGCTGAACCCGGCGACGGTCTTCACAGGACATGCCGAACCGCTGGTCGGTGAGAACCTGAACCAGGTCCTCCTGGAAGCCGCCGACCGCTTCTGAAGGCGAGTCGGGTCCGCGACTCGAGGGCCTCAGCTACCGACCGGCAGCGTGGCCGGGACCGCTTCCGGATCGACCGCGAGTGGGGAAGCGAGAACCACCAGCCGCGACTGCCGGTGGGCGAGTGGCCGCCCGCGATCCGATGCCAGGCGAATGGTGGGCCGGCTCTTGCCACCGACATGCCGGATCGAGCCGACCACGGCCGAGTCCGGGGGTGCGGGTTCACCCGGTCCGAGGACAAAGAAGGACTGACCGTGCTCCAGCCGCGCTTCGAGGTCTTCGACCACGTCGACCGCACCGAACAGCGGGGTCGCCTCGGACGGCACGACGGGTGCAACGTCGGAGGGGGAGCGCAGCTGGTAGACCTGATCGGGCTCCATCTTCGAGCTGAGCTCCCAGGCGAGCACCTGGTTGAGGGTGTCATCCCGGCTGACCATGGCGATCGCCGAGAGGTCCTCAAAGACCGAGCTGACAGCCCGGGTCTGGGGGTCAAGTGGGCCGCCGAAGGAAACCAGGCCGGCCTGGGTCGCCCGGCGGGCTGCGTCCTCGTCCTCGGTCCACACGCTGACTTCCGCCCCGGCCCCCTGAAGTGCCCGGCCGAACTCGACCGCCCAGTGCGGCGCACCGACCAGGAGCAGAGCCGGCGGGCGATTGCCGGCCAGCCCGAGCGATCGGGCCAGGGCGGGTAAGCCCAGCGCGGAGATCAGGACCGTCCCGACGATTACCAGGAAGGTGATCGGGATGACCAGCTCGGCGCCCTGCACCCCCTCCTCGGTCAGCTTGAGACCGAAAGCCGAGGCGGTCGAGGCGGCGACGATGCCGCGTGGTGCCATCGCGGCGAAGAAGGTGCGCTCCTTCCCGGTGAAGGGCAGGCCGGCAGTTGTAGCCACGGCCAGTGGTCGGACCACGAGGACCAGGATCGCAACCAGGGCGAGCCCCGGAAGGCCGAGGTCGACCACCGCGCCGACGTCGACGTTGGCTGCGAGCAGTACGAACAGGACGCCGATCAACAACGGCACCAGAGTCTCCTTGAACTCGGCGATGTAGTCGATGTTCACCTGGCGCTGGTTGCCGAGGAAAATGCCCATAACGATCACCGCCAGCAGGCCGGAGTCCTCGAACAGGGCGTCGGCCAGCGCGAAAGCGGCGACGACGACCATCAGAGTGGCCGCGATCTTGTCGCGGCCGGTCAGCCGGCGGGTTGAGAGGATCGGCATCAGGACCAGCGCCGCCGCTACGCCGACCGCGATCCCTGCCCCGAAGGAGAGGGCAACCTCGACGATGTCGAAACCGGCCTGTCCGCCTTCCCGGGCCAGTGAGGCGAATACGACCACCGCGATGATCGCGCCGATCGGGTCGACCAGCACTCCCTCCCACTTGAGCACCGATCGGACCTTGATCGAGGGTGCGACGAAATCGAGGATCGGCAGCACGACGGTCGGACCGGAGACAATGATCACCGCGCCGATCAGCACGGCGATCTCCCACGGGATGTCGAAAAGCAGGTAGACCGACAGTGTCGACAGCGCCCAGGTGATCAGTACTCCGAGGGTGAGCAGACGGACCACCGCGGGCCTCACTCCGGCGGCCAGCTCCTCGCGTTTGAGGCTGAGCGCCCCCTCGAAGAGAATGATGCCGACCGCGATCTGGACCACCGGCGAGAGCGAGTCCCCGAGCAGCGCGCCCGGGTCGACCAGGCCGGCTACCGAGGTCCCGGCGAGCACCCCGGCAAAAAGCAACGGGACGATCGCCGGCACTCCGATCACGGTAGCCAGGAGCCGGGCGAGGATCGAGAGCACGACCACCAGAGAGAGGCCGAGCAGCAGGTCATCCATCTTTTCGGCTCCTCTTATGACCGATGTTGGAGACGATCACGGCGACGATCGTGACCATGTAGATCTGGCCGATCAGGGCTTCAGCGGCGGTCAGGGAGCGGCCGAGGTCGGTCGCCGGGGTGAGGTCACCCAGACCGACCGTGGTGATCGTGATCAGGCTGTAGTAGAGGTAGTCGCTGAGGTCATTCCACTGTGGACCCTGGGTGAAGAACGGCTGGCTGCCCAGTTCACCGATCACCGCGAACAGGTAGGCGAAGGAGATCGCCATCAGCAGGTAGACGCAGAGCACGCCGATCATCGTGTGGACGGTGATCGAAACGTCCTCGCGCACCTGGCGCAAGACCCCGAACCCGACCACCGGAATCGCCACGACTACCAGCAGCAGGATGACCGTGCGGATGTACCCCGCGCCCGGATCGTTGCTGATCAGCTCGAGGATGAGACCGGCCGCGATCGCCCCACCGAACAGCAGGTCGAACGGAACTCTCAGACGCCGGTCCATCCCGGCCGCAGTCAGGGTGGTGTGGAGTGCTGCGATCTGAAGGACCAGGGCGACCAGCCGCTGCCACCCGCCTTCCGGCATCGCGATGACATAAACCATTGAGACCAGCAGCAGGGCCAGGGCCACGCCGTACCGCTGAGTCGCAGCCGGACTTCGGCTCAAGCCGCTTCGGTCCGGATGTTGGTGATCGCAACCATGTCCGGATTGGCGACCCGCCCGGCCGGGATCGATTCATCGCCGGCGAGCAGCCGCTCGAAGGCTTCACGCTTGTCCCCGTCGAGGACCAGAAAAAACACCTTGCGGGCCCGGTCGATCGCCGGGTAGGTCAGGGTCATCCGGCGACTGCCCTGGTACTCACCGCCGGTCAGCGCCACCGCGCGTTCGTCGACCTCGAGCACCGGGTCGTCGGGGACCAGCGACGCAGTGTGCCCGTCGGTCCCGATCCCGAGGTGGATCAGGTCAAGTCGCTCCGGTAGCGAGTACTCGTACTCGGCTGCCGCCGCTTCGAGGTCTTCGGCTCCGACCGGCATCGGCCGAATCGCCGCCTGGCAGGCGAGCGGCAGGCTCAACACCAGATGGGTCAGGTTGCGCTCCGGGCTGCCGGTCGGAGCGACCCGCTCATCGACCTGGAACATCGAGGTCTTCGACCAGTCGAGCGAGCTCTCGGACAGCAGCTCGAACATGCGCCAGGGGGACTTCCCTCCGCTGACTGCGAAGTTGAACCGGCCACGCTCGCGGATCGCCGAAGCGGCGGCCCGCTCGATCAGCTCGACCGCTCGGTGGGCCGCCTGCTCGTCGCTGTCTACGGTGACCGTCTCCATCAGGATCCCTGGCTGTCGGCCGGCTTCTCGTCGTGGCCGCCGAACTGCTTTCGCATCGCCGAGAGCACCCGGTCGCCGAAATCACCCAGATCGCGAGACGCGAAGCGCTCGTACAGCGCCGTGGTGAGCACCGGCGCCGGCACCCCCTCCTCGATCGCGGCGATTGAGGTCCAGCGACCTTCACCCGAGTCGGAGACCCGCCCCGAGAACTCCTCCAGATGGGGTGACTCGGCCAGCGCGGCCGCGGTCAGGTCAAGCAGCCAGGAGCCGATTACACTGCCCCGCCGCCAGACCTCGGCGACCTGGGAGACATCGATCTCGTACTGGTAGTACTCGGGGTGCTCGAGCGGCGCAGTCTCGGCGTCTCCGTCGCGGCTGACCTTGCCCGCGTCGGCGTTCTTGATGATGTTCAGACCCTCGGCGAAGGAGGCCATCATCGCGTACTCGATCCCGTTGTGGACCATCTTCACGAAGTGTCCGGCGCCGGCCGGACCGCAGTACAGGTAGCCCTTCTCGGCCGGTGACGGGTCCCCGGTCAGCCCCGGCGTGCGATCGGCCTCACCGACCCCGGGGGCGAGCGTCGCAAAGACCGGCTCGACCCGCTCGTACGCGGCCTTCGGTCCCCCGATCATCAGGCAGTAGCCGCGCTCAAGGCCGAAGACGCCACCGCTGGTGCCGCAGTCGAGGTGATCGATGCCCTTCTCAGCCAGCTCTCCGGCGATCCGGATGTCGTCGCGGTAGTAAGTGTTGCCGCCGTCGACGATCGCATCGCCGGATTCGAGATGCTCGGCTACCGCGGCGATCGTCTTTCGAGTGATCTCGCCGGCCGGGACCATGACCCAGATCGCCCGCGGGGTCGACAGCTTCGAGGCGAGGTCGGCCAGGTCGCTCGCCGCAGCGGCGCCCTCTTCGCCGAGCGCTGCGGTCACCTCGGGGTTGACGTCGTAGACCACACAGCTGTGCCCGTCGCGCATCAGGCGCCTCGTGATGTTGGCACCCATGCGTCCCAGACCGACAATTCCGATTTCCATGGATCCATACTAATCGCGCCTGCTGCGGTAAAACCGGAAGCCAGCGGGTACTCTGCGCGGCATGAGCACGCGAACCGAGGTCAAGGACGGGATAACCACCGACGCGCTGGTGATCTTCGGGATCACCGGGGACCTGGCTCGCAAGATGACTTTCCGGGCGCTCTACCGGCTCGAGAAACGCGGCAAGCTGAACTGCCCGATCATCGGGGTCGGGCGCCGCGCCGACTGGGGCCACGAGGACATGAAGACCCGCGCCCACGAGTCGATCGTCAACTCGCTGGTCGGCACGATTGACGAGGAGGTCTTTGCGAGGCTCGCTGATCGCATGCGGTTCGTCGCCGGAAACTTCGACAACCAGCGGACCTACGAGGACATCGGCGAGGAGCTCAAGGAGTACGCGAGGCCGCTCTTTTACCTCGAAGTACCGCCGGTGCTGTTCGCGCCGATCATCGGGCACCTCGATGCCTCCGGCCTCGCAGCCCGGGGCCGGTTTGTGATCGAGAAGCCTTTCGGCCACGACCTGGACTCGGCGAAGGCGCTTCAGGCCGAGCTGATGAAACACCTGGAAGAGGACCAGATCCTCCGGATCGACCACTACCTCGGTAAAGAGCCGGTCATGGATATCACCTACCTGCGCTTCGCCAACTCGATCCTGGAGCCGGTCTTCAACTCGAACTACGTCGCCTACGTCCAGATGACGATGGCTGAGAGCTTCGGGGTCGAGGACCGCGGGCGGTTCTACGAAGGCGTCGGCGCGATCCGCGATGTGGTCCAGAATCACATGCTGCAAGTGCTCGCCCTGGTCACGATGGAGCCGCCGAGCATCAATCAGCACGACTCGATCCGGGCCAAGAAGCTGGAGCTGTTCCGGGCGATGAGCGCCGCCGACCCCGCCCACTGCGTGCGTGGCCAGTACGACGACTACCGCGACATCCCCGAAGTGGCCGACGATTCGAACGTCGAGACCTACGCAGCCCTTCAGCTGAAGATCGAAAACTGGCGCTGGTCCGGGGTTCCCTTCTACCTGCGGACCGGCAAGTACCTGCCGGTCAAGCACACCGAGGTCCGGGTGGTCTTCAAGCGGCCGCCCCACCTGGGCATCGCCGGCGGTGCACGCCCGGGACACAATGAACTGGTGATCCGGATCGACCCGGAGCCCGGTGCCCGGATGCGATTCATCGCCAAGGCCGCCGGGGAGGACTCCTTCGAGCCGGCCGACCTCGACGTCCTGTTCGAAAAAGAGCCCGGCACCGAGCCCGAACCGTACGAGCGCCTGCTCGACGACGCGATCCACGGCCGGTTCGACCTGTTCAGCCACGCCGATGCGATCGAAGAAACCTGGCGCATCGTGCAGCCGCTCCTGGACGATCCCCCGCCGGTCCTGTCCTACGAAAAAGGCAGCTGGGGACCGAAAGAAGCCGACCGTCTGGTCAAGGGCGTATGCGAGTGGAACAGCCCGTGGCGGACGGTCGAGCACCCATCGGAGCGCATGATCCTGGGCGGCTAGTTCACAATGGTCACATGAACGAACGTCTAAACATCCTCGTCGAGGTGCCGAAAGGCAGCCGAAACAAGTACGAATACGATTCGAAGATCGGGGCGATCAAGCTCGACCGCTTCCTCTTCTCCTCGATGGTCTACCCGGTGGACTACGGCTTCGTGCCGCAGACCATGGGCGAGGACGGGGATCCGCTCGACGCGATGGTCTGCGTTTCCGAGCCGACCTTCCCCGGCTGCATCATCCCGTCGATCCCGATCGGCCTGTTCCGGATGAAGGACGAGGGCCAGATCGACGACAAGGTGCTCTGCGTGCCGGCCGAGGACCCGAACTGGAGCTACATCAAGACCCTCGACATGCTGCCGGATCAGCTGCGCGACGAGATCTCCCACTTCTTCTCGGTCTACAAGCAGCCGGAAGGCAAGCACGTCGACGTAGACGGCTGGTACCCGAAGCAGGCGGCACTCGAAGTGATCGAGGAGTCGCTCCAGCGCCAGCGCGAACTCGAGTCCCTGAAAGCCTGACCGGCCTCAGGCGGCCGCTTTTGCGGCGAGCTGACCGCAGGCGGCGTCGATGTCGCGGCCGCGGGTCAGGCGGACCGTGGCGTGAATGCCGCGGGTCATGAGGATGCTCCGGAACTGCTCGATCGCCTCTCGGGTCGAGCCTTCGTAGCCGGTCCCGCTCGGGTTGAACGGGATCAGATTGACCTTGAAGTCGTTCTTCGGCAGCAGCAGGTCAGCCAGCTCGTGAGCCAGGTCCGGACTGTCGTTGACCCCGCCGAGCATCAGGTACTCGATGAAGACCTTGCGCTTGCGGGTGTGGCGCCACTCGCGGCAGGCCCCAACCACGTCGGCGATCGGGAAGCGGTCGTTGATCGGCATGATCTGCGATCGCAGCTCGTCGTTGGGGGCGTGAAGCGACAGGGCCAGCCGGACTGACGGACCCTCGGTGATCACCTGCTGGATACCCGGCAGCCAGCCGACGGTCGAGATCGTCGTATGCGAGTTGGCGATCCCGATCTCCGGCAGCCGCTCGCAGGCGGCCAGCACGTTGTCGAGGTTCATCATCGGCTCGCCCATGCCCATGAAGACGGTGTGGTTGACCGGCTCGATCCTCCGGAAGTGGAGCGCCTGGTCGAGGATCTCGGACTCGGTCAGGTTGCGGCCGAACTTCATCGTCCCGGTGGCGCAGAACGTGCAGGTCAGCGGACATCCCGACTGGCTGGACAGGCAGAGCGAGCGCCGTCCGTCGCGGTAGCGCATCAGCACCGCCTCGACCGGGCGACGGTCGGCAGTCATGAACAGGGCCTTCTCGGTGCCGTCGACCGACTTCGCCGTGGCGTCCGTCTCCAGGGTCGAGATCGGCAGCGCCGCTTCCAGCTGCTCGCGCAGTCCGGTCGGCAGGTTGCTCATCGCCTCGTAGGAGTCGGCCCCGCGGGCCAGCCACTCCCAGACCTGCGCGGTCCGGTACTCCGGCTCGCCGAGGTCGGCCATGGTCTTTTCGAGCAGTTCGAGGTCCATCTCAGCCCTTCTCCTCGCTGCGCTTCCTGAGCCACGACCTGATCTCGGCGCCGTGCTCGTCGAGCGCCGGTGGCCGGCGGCGAGTGGTGGCCGGGGTCGCCGACAGCCCGAGCGGCGAGGCCGGGCTACGAATCCCGTCGAACTCGTCGACCGGCTCGAGGTCCAGCGACTCGGCCAGGGCGAAACCGGCGCCGATGTCGTTGACCGAACCGGCCGGCACACCTGCCGCGTTCAACGCGTCGGCCCAGTAAGAGACTGAGTCGAGACCGAGCCGGGACTCGATCTCCGACCTCAGTGCGTCACGGTTTTTGACCCGGTCGCTGTTGGTGGTGAAGCGTCCGTCCTCGATCAGCTGCGGAGCACCGAGCGTTCGCGCGAGTTCGCGGAACTGGCCATCGTTGCCGGCGCAGATCATCAGCGGGCCGTCTGCTGCGGCGAAGGTCGAGAAAGGCTCGATGCTCGGGTGGACGTTGCCCATCCGAGCCGGCGAGCTGCCGGTATTCAGATAGGACGAGGCCTGGTTGGCCAGCGCCGAGAGCGAGGTCGAGAGCAGGTCGACCTCGACCCGCTGGCCGACCCGGTCGCGCTCCCTCACCCGCAATGCGGCGAGGATCGCATTGACCGCGTTGAGGCCGGCGATCACATCGACCAGCGCGACGCCGGTCTTGCTCGCCTCGCCGTCGGGGGGGCCGGTTACCGACATCAGGCCGCTGACCGCCTGGACCAGCGGGTCGTAGCCGGGCATGTGCGCCCCGCCCCGGCTACCGAAGCCGGTGATCGAGCAGTAGACCAGCCCGGGGTTGCCGGAGGCCAGGGTCGCGTAATCGAGGCCGAACTTCTCCATCGTGCCGGGCCGGAAGTTCTCGATCAGGACGTCGGCGCGTCCGGCGAGCTCGCGGGCCA
>Ga0105046_10008147_pt1 | contig 16472 bp, 13 predicted proteins | sample MAT03_FD_78385 | JGI IMG/M metagenome (GOLD analysis project Ga0105046, IMG submission 78385) | Freshwater microbial communities from Lake Fryxell liftoff mats and glacier meltwater in Antarctica - MAT-03 (megahit assembly) | ecosystem: Environmental > Aquatic > Freshwater > Ice > Liftoff...
AGGGCCGTATTGAACATGCGTCCGTCGTCCGCGAGCTCGGGCGTACCGCCGGCGACGATCCAGATCCCGGTCGCCGCGCTCGCCTCACACAGCGGCGCCACGGCCGACGCCGCATGCGGTGCACCGGGTTGCAGTGCCCACGCCCGACGGGCGCGTGCGGAAGCGATCCCTGCGTAGTTCTCGGGCAGCACGACGAGCCTCGCCCCGTGCGTCGCCGCGACCGCACATGCCTCGGCGATCGCAGCCATGCTCGCCCCGTGGTCGTCCGTCGCACGGGCCTGCACCACCGCCACTCGGATGGGATCCATCGGGTCGCCACGGTACCAGCCCCGGGGAATGCCGTTCCGCTGGGGTGACGACGCGCGCCCCCACGCCGCGCGGATGGCTTGCGGACCGATTTTCGCTGTGCTATCCACGCGTCGAATCAGGCGCAAGAGCTAGGGAGCGGGCGCCCTCGGGTCCCCGCTTTTTTTTGTCCTCATCGACACCATGACGGAGCCGCACGACAGCAGCCGCGTATCGCACGAGGACTCGGGGGAGCACCCCGATGGTCCCGACGACGCCGCGTCGCCCGCGACCGATGTCCTCGAGCGCGTGCGAGTCGCAGCGCGCGTGCTGGAAGCGGTGGTTGGTCCGGTCGTCACGACGATGGGCTACGAGCTCGTGCATCTCGAGTGGGCGATCACCGCGAGGCCGCGGGTGCTCCGGCTCTACCTCGATCGCCCGGTCGGCTTCAGCAGCGGCGTGACGCTCGACGACTGCGCGAAGCTGTCGCCGATTCTCGGCAACGCGCTCGATGCAGCGGAGCACGACGAGAGCAACGCCGCGCTGCGTGCGGTACTCGAGGCGGCGTACGTGCTCGAGGTGTCGTCGCCCGGCATCGAGCGTCCGCTGTCGCGACGCAGCCAGGTCGATCGCCACATCGGCGCACGCGCGACGATCCGCACCCACGCGCCGGCCGTCGCCGGTAGCTCGCAGAAGACGTTCCACGGCCGCCTCGTCGCGAGCGCACCCGCTCCGGGCAGCGCCGACGATCGCGACGGCAGCGTGTCGCTACAGGACGACGAGGGCGTCGTTCACGAGATTTCTCTGTCGCTCATCCGGCGCGCCAACCTGGTCTACGAGCCCGAGGGGGCCGACCCGGTGCGCGCCAAGAGGCAAAAGCAGTGAATCGAGGGTGACCATGGAAGAGCCTATCAACCTCAGCGGCGTCATCGATCAGGTCTGTCGAGAGAAGAACATCTCTCGTCAGATCCTGCAGGAGACCGTCGAGCAAGCCGTGCTCGCCGCCGCGAAGAAGGTGTTCGAAGAGCGCGAGATCGAAGCCCAGTTCGATCTCGAGACCGGCAACGTCAACCTGTTCCAGGTGCTGTACGTCGTCGAGGAGATCGACCACGAGAGTCGCGAGATCACGCTCGAACAGGCGCAGCGCGCCGGCCTCGAGGCCGAGCCCGGCGACGAGCTGCTGTTCCAGATCTTCTATCTCGAGGCCGACCGCAAGCGCGCCGAGCAGCAGCTCAAGGACTATCCAGAGCTCGAGGCGCTGCGCATCAGCGGTCACGGCTTCGGCCGCATCGCCGCGCAGACGGCGAAGCAGGTGATCATCCAGCGTGTCCGCGAGGCCGAGCGCGAGAATCTGTTCGACGCCTATAAGGAAAAGAAGGGCGAGCTCATGACCGGCACCGTCCGCCGGTTCGAGCGCGGCTCGATCATCGTCGAGGTCGACAACGGTCGCGCCGAGGCGGTGCTGCCGGTGCGCGAGCAGGTGCCGCGCGAGTCGCTGCGACCCGGCGATCGCATCGTCGCGTACGTCAAGGACGTCGACAAGTCCGCCCGCGGCCCGCAGATCGTCCTGTCGCGCACGCATCGCGGCCTCGTCGAGAAGCTGTTCGAGCACGAGGTGCCGGAGATCTACGAAGGCATCGTGCGCATCGAAGCGTGTGCGCGCGAGCCCGGAGCACGCTCGAAGATCGCGGTGTCCAGCCGCGATCGCGACGTCGACCCGGTCGGCGCGTGCGTCGGTATGCGCGGCAGCCGAGTGCAGGCGGTCGTGCAGGAGCTGCGCGGCGAGAAGATCGACATCGTCCCTTTCAACGAGGATCCAGCCCGATTCGTGTGTAATGCCATCCAGCCCGCCCAAGTCTCGCGCGTCCTCATCGACGCCGAGCGCCACACGATGGAGCTCATCGTTCCCGACGACAAGCTGTCTCTCGCCATCGGCAAGAAGGGACAGAACGTGCGGCTCGCCTCGCGCCTGACCGGCTGGCGCATCGACATCCACTCCGAGAGCAAGATCCGCGAGATGGAGCGGCGCAGCCTCGCCGAGATCGCGGCGATTCCCGGAGTCGGTGAGGATCTGGCGATGCTGCTGTTCCAAAACGGCTGGCGCGGCCTGCGAGACCTCGCGGTCGCCGATGCCGACGAGCTCGCGTCGGTGCCCGGCGTCGACACGCTCGAGCGCGCCGAGGCGATCATCGAGATCGCCAACGACGCAGCGAGCGGCAACATCAAGCTCGAGGTCGAGTACCCGCAGCCGCGCGCCGAAGCGAGCGCGCAGCCGTCCATGGGAGGTGAAGAGTGAATCGCCCCACATCGAGCTCGGTACCGACTCGCACGTGCGTGGGATGTCGTGGCCGCGCCGCCGCGACGTCGCTTCTGCGAATTCGCCGCCGCAGCGATGGTGCCATCGTCGTCGACCTCGAAGGCCGTCGACCGGGTCGCTCGGCATGGATCTGTGCGAGGCGTTCGTGTGTCGAAGCCGCGGTCAAGCGCCGCGGCTTCGTGCGCGCGCTCGCGGGAACGCGGGGACTCGCAGTGCGGGTGCCCGAGGCCCGCGTGCTCTGGGATTCGCTCGGTGAAGCCACCCGAGCGCGCGTCGATGTCCTGCGCCGTACCGCCACCCCGGCGGGCAGCGCCAAGCTCTCCACATCCACCGCGTTGCAGCAGCAGCTCGCCGTGGGGGAGGTGTCGTGAACCATGAGCAAGGTCCGCGTCTACGAGCTCGCGCGTGAGCTCGACAAGGACAACAAGACCCTCGAGGAGGCGATCCGAGGGCTTGGAATCCACATCAAGAACTACATGAGCACGTTGTCCGAGGATGACGTAGCTCGCGTGCGTGCGGCATTCGGTGGCGGTCCGGCTCCACGGGCCGCGCAACGTCCGATGCCTCGGCCAGCCGCTGCCCCTGCGCCTAGCCCAGCGGCACCTGCCCCTGTACCGACGGCAGCACCGACCCCCCAGCCGATCCGTCGGCGAGCGGACGTGGTGAAGACGCGTCGCGACGAGCGCGAGGCGCAAGAGGCCGCCGAGATGGCCGCCACCGCTGCGGCTGCCGCAGCCGAGGCTGCACGGCACGCGCCGCCGCGTCCGTTTCCGTCGACCAGTCCTGCGGTGCGCCCGCAGGCGCCGTCTCGTCCCGCGTCGCCCCCCGTGTCCAGTCCATCATCCGCCGCCCCCGTTGCACGCCCGTCGTTCGAGCGTCCCTCCCATCCGGCACCGGCCGCGGTACCACCACCGGCGTCTGCGGACGCCGAGTTGGTCGCCGACGATCGCAGTGGCGAGCCGCGTGGTCCCGCCGTAGGCACGCGCATCGAGCTGCCTCGCGGCACGCGTCGCTTCGCGTCCGGCATGGCGCAGCGACTCGAGCGACCCGCCGTCGAGGAGCGGCCGTCGTCGTCCTCGCGTCCGCTGTCGCGCGAGCCCGAGCCCCGGGTCGACAATGCGGGTCAGCGATCGGTGCCCGCACCGAGCACCGTCGCGCCCGCGACTCCGTCCGCACCCGTCGTGGTGCCGACGGCAGCCGAGGCCGCCGCGATTGCAGCCACCGCCGCGACGGACGCCCGAGACGCGATGGTCGGCGCCGCGCGTGCGGCCGATCTCGAGGCCGGTCGTCGCGTCGTCCGCAATCAAGACGGTGTGATCGTCGGCGCGGCTTCGCAGCGATCGGAGCCGAAGATCCTCGGCTTCATCCCGCTCGCCGCGAGCCGCAAGAAGCAGCAAGTCATCATCACGGACGTCTCCGAGGAGGGCAAGCAAGGCCGCGCCACGCAACGCAAGGTGCGTGAGGAGCGAGTCCAGGCCCAGGCGCGTCGTCGCAAGATGCCGCGCAAGCCACTGGGTGGCAAAGGCATGCCTGGCGGCCGCGGCTCGACCGCGGAGATGAGTGACGAGAAAAAGCGCATCCGCATCGACGAGGCGATCCAGGTCTCGGATCTGGCGCACCAGATGGGCCAAAAAGCCTCGGTCGTGCTGCGTACGCTGTGGGGCATGGGCCTGCGCGGGTTGACGATCAACCACGCGATCGACACCGACACGGCAGAGGTCGTCGCGGCGGAGTTCGGCTACACCGTCGAGAACGTCGCGTTCCAAGAGGGCTCGATGTTCGCCAGCACCGACGGGGTGCCGATGGAACACCGTGCGCCGATCGTGACCATCATGGGTCACGTCGATCACGGCAAGACGTCGCTGCTCGACAAGATCCGCGAGGCGCGGGTCGCTGCGGGCGAAGCGGGCGGCATCACCCAGCACATCGGTGCCTATCGCGTCGACACGGCGCGCGGCGCAGTGGTGTTCCTCGATACACCCGGCCACGAGGCGTTCACCGCGATGCGATCGCGCGGCGCTCAGGTGACCGACATCGTCGTGCTCGTGGTCGCCGCGGACGACGGCATCATGCCGACCACCATCGAGGCCATCAAGCACGCGCACGATGCCGAGGTGCCGATCGTCGTTGCGATCAACAAGATCGATAAAGGCGAGGCGAACCCCGGACGCGTCAAGCAAGCGCTGATGGAGCACGGCATCGTCGGCGAGGAGTTCGGCGGCGAGGTCCCAATCGTCGAAGTCTCGGCGAAGGTCGGCACCGGCATCGACAAGCTGCTCGAGCAGCTCATCCTCCAGGCCGAGGTGCTCGAGCTCGTCGCACCGCTCGATGGTCGGGCGACCGGCGTCGTGCTCGAGGCGCGCATCGACAAGGGCCGCGGCCCGGTCGCAACCGTGCTGCTGCAGTCGGGCATGCTCAAGATCGGCGACATGCTCGTCGTCGACGAGTCGTCGGGCAAGGTCCGCGGCATCTTCGACGATCGCGGGCGCAAGCTCACCGAGGCCGGCCCTTCCACGCCGGTCGAGGTGCTCGGCCTCGACACGGTCCCCGCGGCCGGCGATCCGGTCAACGTCGTCGAGAACGACCGCGACAGCAAGACGCTCATCACGCATCGTCGCGAGCTGCGGCGGCGCAAGGAGAGCGTCCGCACTGGTCCGTCGATCCAGGAGATGCTCAAGCGGCGCAAGACGGCGGTCGTGAAGATCGTCCTGCGCGCCGACGTGCAAGGCTCCGCGCAGGCGGTCAAGCAGGCGCTCGAAAATCTGTCGACCGACAAGGTCAAGGTCGAGGTCATCAAGGCCGAGGTCGGTCAGATCAACGAGACCGACGTCAAGTACGCGCGCGCCGGCGATGCCGTGATCTTCGGCTTCAACGTCAAGACCACTGGCAAGGCGGCGCCGGTCGCCGACGCCGAGGGCGTGTCGATCTTCACGTTCGAGGTCATCTACGCGGCGACCGAGAAGTGCGAAGAGCTGATGATCGCGATGCTCGAGCCGGAGTACCGCGAGAAGGAGCAGGGCGAGGCGGAGGTCCGCGCGCTGTTCCCGATCCCGAGGCTCGGTGTGGTCGCGGGTTGCCGCGTCACGCGGGGTCTCATCCAGCGCACCAGTCACGTCCGCGTCGTGCGGCAGGGCAAGGTCCTGTTCACCGGCAAGATCCACTCGCTTCGCGTCTTCAAAGACGACGTGAAAGAGGTCAAGGACGGCTTCGAGTGCGGCATCGTGGTCGACGGTTTCCCCGGCGTCCAAGAGGGCGACACGATCCAGTCGTTCGAGGTGGAAGCCATCGCACCTAGTCTGTGAGCACGCGGCTGCAGAAGGTCGAACAGGTGCTTCGGCGAGAGATCGCCGAAGCACTGCTGCGTGGTGACCTCCGGGATCCGCGGGTGCAGCCGATCGCGGCGATCTCGATCACCGGTGTTCGCTGCGCGCCGGATCTCGGCAGCGCGCGCGTGTTCGTCGACGCGCTCGGCGAGAAGGTCGACTTCAAGCGCTTGCTCGAGGGGCTCAACGCGGGCGCGAGCGCGATGCGGGCGGCGGTCGGGCCGAAGCTGCGAATGCGTCGCACGCCGAAGCTGCGGTTCGAGCGTGACGACAGCGTCGAGCGGGGCCGCGACATCGAACGCGTGCTCGGCGAGATCGCGGCGACCGATGCGGTGGCCACCGTGCTCGACGACGACGGCGACGACGCGCCGGAGACCTGACATGGCGCGGTCCGCAGGCGCGTGCCACGGCGTGCTCGTGATCGACAAGCCGGCCGGGCCGAGCTCGCACGATGTCGTCGCGTGGGTGCGGCGCGTGCTCGGCGAGCGGCGCGTCGGTCACTGCGGCACGCTCGATCCCGCCGCGACCGGTGTTCTCGTCGTGTGCGTCGGCGAGGCGACGAAGCTCGTCGCGTGGATCGTCGACGACGACAAGCAGTACGCAGCGACGATCGGGCTCGGTCGCGCGACGACGACGGCGGATGCCGAAGGCGAGACGATCGCGACGGCCGACGTGAGCGACGACGCGTTCGCGCGCGCCATCGCGGAGATACCTGCGCTGTGCGGAGCACTCGAGCTCGCGCCGCCGAAGGTGAGTGCGGTACGCGTCGACGGCGTGCGCGCGCACGCACTCGTGCGCGCAGGTACGCCGTTCGAGCTGCCGCGCCGCACGATGCTCGTCCACACCGCACGCGTCGACGCGACCGACCCCGAGCTGCGCAACATCACGACGACGTTCGACGTCGGCAAGGGCACGTACATCCGCGCGCTCGCGACCGAGCTCGGCGAGCGGGTAGGGGTGCCCGCGCACCTCGTCACGCTGCGACGCACTCGCGCCGGCCGCTTCGCGCTCGACGCCACCGAGTCGGTCGGGCCGCTCGTCGTCGTCGGCGCCGGCGTGCGGCCCGACGGCAAGCCGCGTCACCGCCTCGCTGCCGCCGACGGAACCCAGGGCGAGCCGCTGCGCGAGCGCGTCCTCGCGGCGCTGCTGCCGGTGCAAGACGCCGCACCGCCGTCGTGGCCGCGGCTGCACGTGCCGGATGCCGACGCGTTCGCGCGCCTGTGCAACGGCGTCCAGCTCGACCGCGCGCGGGCGTTGCCGGCCGCGGGAGGCGACGCCCCGTTCGCCGCGATTGCGCTCGTCGGCGGCCCGTCGCCCGCCGCCTCGTGGGTCGTCGCCCGCCTCACGCCCGGCCCCGACGCGCGGGTCGAGACCCTCCGCGTGCTGCACCCCCAGGCGCTGCCAGCACACGAGCAGGCCCCCGCCGCGCCCGCTTGACAAACCCACCCCCCGCGCTGATTCTCCGCGCCAACACCAAGAAAACACTCGATTGCGTCGGCCGCCGTGGTCGACCCAGGACGCCCCAGAACATGCTCTCCAACGACCGTAAAGCCGAAACCATCGGCAAGTTCCGGCGCAGCCCGACCGATACGGGCTCGCCCGAGGTCCAAGTTGCGCTGCTGAGCCAGCGCATCACGTACCTCACCGAACACTTCCGCACGCACCGGAAGGATTTCCACTCGCGTCGCGGCCTCCTCAAGCTCGTCGGCCAGCGCCGACGGCTGCTCGACTACCTCCGCGATCAGGATCTCGAGCGCTACCGCGCCGTGATCGCGTCGCTGAACATCCGCAAGTAGTCGAACTTGTCGCGGGCGCCCGCGCCTGTCGACATTTGCGCACGTCCGTGCTCCGAGCGTCGCACGATCGATCGCGATCGAGTGCGACCCCCATCGAGTGGCGGACGAGTCCGTTCGCGCGAGCATTCGCGCGGACGTCCACCCCACACGTTTTCGAGGAGTACGTCATGAACAAGATCACCGAGACCTGTCAGATCGGCGAAGCCCGCATCTCGATCGAAACCGGCCGCATGGCCAAGCAAACCAACGCCGTCGTCGTGTCGCTCGGCGACACCGCGGTGCTCGTCACGGCCGGCACCTCCGCTGAGCCCAAGACGCTGCCGTTTTTGCCGATGACGGTCGAGTACCGCGAGGGCCCGTTCGCCGGTGGCAAGATTCCCGGCGGCTACTTCAAGCGCGAGGGTCGGCCCAGCGAGGCCGAGATCCTGACGTGCCGACTCATCGATCGCCCGGTGCGGCCGCTGTTTCACAAGGCCTACCGCTTCGACACGCAGATCATCGGCCACGTCCTGTCGCACGACAAGGTCCACGAGCCGGACGTCCTTGCCATCACCGGCGCATCTGCAGCGCTGACCATCTCGGAGGCGCCATGGGGCGGTCCGATCGCCGGTGTCCGCGTCGCTCGCGTCGGCGGCAAGCTGGTCCCGTTTCCGACGTGGGAGCAGATGCACGCGGCCGACATCCTGGTGATCGTCGGTGTGAGCCGCGACGGCATCTGCATGGTCGAGGGCGGCGGCAACCAGGTGGCCGAGGCCGACATGCTCGACGTGCTGATGTTCGCGCAGGAGTCTGCGCAGCCGCTGATCGATCTCCAAGATCGCCTGCGTGAGCGCGCCGGCAAGCCCAAGCGCGCGTTCGTGCCTCCGGCGGTCGACGAGGCCTTCGTGGCCGAGGTGATGGCGTCGGCCGACGCGAAGCTGCGCGCAGCCTTCGCGATCAAGGGCAAGCACGAGCGTCGCGACACGATCGCAGCGATCCAGCAAGACACGCGCAACAAGTTCCTCGCCGACCATCCCACGCGCCTTGCGGAGATCGACAGCGCACTGGGCAAGCTCGAGAAGAAAATCGTCCGCAAGAACGTGATCGAGACCGGCGTGCGCATCGATGGTCGGGGTACCCACGACATCCGGCCGCTGCACATCGAGGTCCATCCCTACGAACGCCCCCACGGCTCGACGCTGTTCCAGCGCGGCGAGACCCAGGCCTATGCGACGTGCACCCTGGGCACCGAGTGGGACGCGCAGCGCCTCGACACCCTGCGCGGCGACGTCAAGCGCACGTTCATGCTGCACTACAACTTCCCGCCGTACTGCACCGGGGAGGTCAAGCCGCTGCGCGGCACCTCGCGTCGCGAGATCGGCCACGGCGCACTCGCCGAGCGCGCGCTCAAGTGGGTGTTGCCCGACGCGAAGGACTTTCCCTACGTCATCCGCATCGTCAGCGACACGATGGAGAGCAATGGTTCGTCGTCGATGGCGTCGGTGTGCGGCGGCTGCCTCGCGATGATGGACGCCGGCGTGCCGATCAAGGCGCCGGTGGCTGGCATTGCGATGGGTCTCATGCAAGAGGGTGGCAAGATCGCCGTGCTCACCGACATCCTCGGCGACGAGGATCACCTCGGCGACATGGACTTCAAGGTGACCGGCACCGCGACCGGCATCACGGCGCTACAGATGGACATCAAGGTCGAGGGCCTGACGCGTGAGATCCTCGAGGGCGCGCTCGATCAGGCCCGCGTCGCTCGGCTCGACATCCTCGGGCAGATGCTCGAGAAGCTCCCGGCGCCGCGCACCGATATCAGCCGCTACGCGCCGCGCATCGTCACCGTGCAGGTGAAGGTCGATCGCATCCGCGACATCATCGGCCCCGGCGGAAAGATGATCCGCGCCATCGTCGAGCAGACCGGTGCGCAGATCAACATCGACGACCACGGCCTCGTGACCATCGCGTCCGACAACCCCGAGTCGATCGAGAAGGCCAAACGCATCATCGCCGGCATCACGGCCGAGGCCGAGATCGGTGCCTGCTATCACGGCGTCGTCACGCGCGTCGCCGACTTCGGCGCGTTCGTCGAGATCCTCCCGGGGACCGATGGCCTCGTGCACATCTCCGAGCTCGACAACCGTCGCGTCGCGCAAGTGACCGAGGTGCTGCATGAGGGCGACGAGGTCGTGGTGAAGGTGCTCAACATCGACCCGACCGGGAAGATCAGGCTCTCGCGCAAGGCCGCGTTCGGGGTCGACCCGAGCGAGGTCCTCAACATGCGGGGCTGATCCCGTGACCTCCGGGTCGGACGGACGCGGGGCGGTCGTCGTGCGCTTCGCGACGATGCGTCCCGGCGCGATCGCGCCTGCGCGTATGACGGAGCATGCCGCGGGCTACGATCTCGCGGCCTGCCTCGGCGATGCGATCGTGCAGGTGCAGCCCGGTGCGCGCACGCGCGTGCCGACCGGGCTGCGCATTGCGATTCCGCCCGGCTACGAGGGCCAGGTGCGACCGCGCTCCGGGTGGGCCGATCGCGCGGGAATGACGGTCCTCAACGCACCGGGCACGATCGACGCCGACTATCGCGGCGAGCTGATGGTGTTGCTCGTCAACCTCGGCACCGATCCGGTGAACATCCGACACGGCGACCGCATCGCACAGCTCGTCATCGCGCCGGTCGTCGTCGCCATGTTCGAGCCCGTGTCCGATTTTGTTTCGGATCTGGTTTCGGATGTGACTCCCGACCCGCGCGAGGGTGGCCTCGGCACGACCACGCGGGGCAGCGGCGGTTTCGGGAGCACGGGCGAATGAAGGCATGCCGGACCAACGCGGTGATCCTGCCCACGCGCTGAGCAGCGCGAGCTGATACTCTCGCGAAACGTGCCCACCTCCGCGCTGCAGGATCGTTCCCGCCGCGGCCAGATCCTGGGAGAAGGGATCTGGAAATGATGGGCCCGAGTCGCGGCGACACGATCTGCGGCAACGTCGCGATCGAGGCGCTCGGGCCGATGCACTTCGGTGCCCTCGCGCTCGGGCCGATCCACTTCGCGCGCAATCCGTCCGAGCCACGGATCTGGCTCGTCACAGTGGAGCGCACGCTCCTGCCGCGCAGCGTCGACGTCTCGCGCTTCATGGCCGGTGTCGGCGAGCTCGCGAGTCGCAAGATCGCGGGCACGGTCCCACTCGTGCTCGTCGATCGGGAGGCGGACTTCTGCGTCGTCGGCTACCGCGTGATCGAGGGTGCGCGCACGCTCGCGACGATCGCAGAGCAGGGTATCGACGATGCCGCGGCGCGTGTTCTCGGCGTCCAGCTCGCGCAGACGCTCGCGGCGCTGCACGCGTCGGGTGTCGTCCACGGCTTGCTGACGCCGACGACGGTGGTGCACGACGGCACGCACTGGCTGACGTGGGAGTACGGCATCGCCGGGCTGTGCGCGCCGGATCGACTCGCGCCGCGACTGCGACCGCTCGGCGGCGACGTGGTCGCGCCCGAGCTGCGTGCCGGTGGCGAGGTCTCGCCGGCGAGCGACATGTTCGGGTGGGGCGCCGCGGTCGCGTGTCTGCTCACCGGGTCTAGCGGTAGCGACGCGGTCGCGATGTTGCAGGACAGCGATGCCAGCGACGCACTGTGCGAGCTCGTGCGTGCGTGTCTCGATCCCATCCCCGAGATGCGCCCGCGCGATGCTGCGACGCTCATCGCACGACTCGCCGAGATCGCGCCGAGTCTCGCTGTCGCGGCGCCGAACGTCGCCTCGTCGGACTCCACGGAGCTCTCGTTCGCGGAGTTCTCGTTCGCGGAGCTCAACGAGCCGGTAGCGGCCGCCGGCGCAGCGTCGATCTCGGAGCCGCGCCCGAGCGAAACGCACGAGATCGTCGAGCTGCTCTCGCTCGGCGACGACGAGGACGACGACTCGATCGCTGCACCGACGCCCGCCGATTCCGCGGAGTCTTGGCGCGAGCTCGCCGAGGAATATCTCTCGCCTCCGGCGCAGGCGAGCGAGCGCACGCCGCTGCCCGTCGCGGAGCTCGAGCAGGTGAGTCCGACGGATCGTCGCAACCATGAGGCGCTCGGTCGCGTCGCGCTGGTGAAGACACGCGTGCGCACCGGCCCGCAGAAGCCGGCAGCGGCGATGGATCACGTCGTCGTCTCCGGCGAGTTCGAGATGTCCGCGCAGGAGGAGCCCGATCCACCGCCGCCGCGCGTGGCCGAAGGCGCGCCAGATCTTCCGCTCGGATCACCCGACGAGGACGATTGGGATGACCCGGAGGCGGCGGTCTTCGATCTCGACGCCCCAGGATCGCCGCGCGTCGAGGTCGAGCACGAGGACATCGATCCCGATCCGGGACCTTCGCCGTGGCCGACACCGCTCGATGGCGAAGGCCGCGAGCGTCCAGTGTCGTGGTCGGAGCCGACCCCGGTGGACGGATTGCGGACACGACAAGCGGTGTCCGCCGACGCAGCGCCGCCGGCACCGCGCGCCGTCCCGCCACCGCCGCCGCCTCAGGTTGTGCTGCCGACGCTGCGCGAACCCACGCCCGAGCCGATCGCGATCGGCGAGCTGCTGCCACCTCCGCGCGAAGCTGCGACGCCGCGACGCGAGACACCGGCACCGCGGGCAGAGCCGCCCGCACCACGCAGCGAGATCGCACTCCCAGCCACCGATCACGCGACGTCGCGCGCAGAGCCGTCGGCACCACGACTGCCGCTCGTCGAGGCGCCGGCGGTGCCGCTTTCGCGCGCGCGCACGCAGTCCAACGACTCGATTCCGGGGCTCGACCGGGCGCCGTCGCGACCGCATCCAATCGTGCCGCTCGCCACGAGCCGCACACCGTCGCGTCCGCAGCCGATCCTCGCCGAGCTCTCCACGCCGTCCGGTCGACAACGCAGCGGTGCGTGGTTGGCATGGTCGATCGCGGTGCTTGCTGGCGCGATGGCGATCAGTGCGACGCTCGCCGCAGCGCGTCAGGCCGGCGGTCTGTCGCGCCTGCTCGCCGGCGGTGCTGCGGTGACTGAGCCGACGACGCCGACCGATGGCGGTGAAAGCCCCGCCGCGCCCGCCGCTCCGCCCACACCCGCGGCACACGAGGAATGCCCCGCGACGACACGACCGATCGAAGGCACGCGCGTGTGCATCGACGAAGCCGAGGCGCCGGGGCTCGGCGAACGCCCGAGCACGAAGGTCTCGCTCGCGGACGCGCGCGCGGCATGTGCCGAGCGCGGCGCGCAGCTGTGCACGACACAGCAGTGGCGCGCCGCGTGTCGCGGGCCCCACAACTGGCGACATCCGTACGGCTCGCGCGCGGAATCCGAGCGCTGCAACGGCGCCGCACCGTCGGGGGCATTGCAGGATCTCAGCCGCACCGGCGCGCGTGATGGCTGTGTCACGCCGACCGGCGTCTACGATCTCGAGGGCAACGTCGGCGAGTGGGTGGCGGAGGGCGCAGTCCTCGGTGGCGACAGCTCGACGCGCTCGCCATCGTGCGATTCGCGGACCCAACCGTCGGCAGGCACCTCGTCGCCGAGCACCGGCTATCGCTGCTGTATCGAGCTCGCCGAGCCGACGGCCGACTCCGCGTGAGGCGCCCGCGGTAGTACTCTCGGGCACCCATGCCGGTCGATCCCGCCGTTCTCGAACAGGCTCTCGATCCCGATCGTGCGCTCGACGAGCTCGACGCCCGCTTCGATCGCCTCGGCCATCGCTACAGCGGCAAGGTCCGCGAGAACTTCACGAAGAACGGCGAGCGCACGATCGTCGTCACGGACCGCGTGTCGGCGTTCGACGTCGTGCTCGGTACGATTCCGTTCAAGGGCCAGGTGCTCAACGCCATCGCCGCGCACTGGTTCCGACTGTCGGCGCCGCTGTTCGATCACCACCTGATCCGCGTCGCCGATCCGCAAGCGATCGTCGCGATCGAGTGCGAGCCGATTCCCGTCGAGATCGTCGTGCGCGGCTACCTCACCGGCGTGAGCAGCACGAGCATCTGGCGCGCCTACGAACGTGGGGAGCGGATGTTCTGCGGCCATGGGCTGCGCGACGGGCTGCGCAAGCACGAGCAGCTCCCACACAACATCGTCACGCCGTCGACGAAGGCTCCGAAGGGTGCGCACGACGAGAGCGTCGGCAAGGACGAGCTGTTCCGCCGCGGCCTCGTGACGCCGGCGTTGTTCGCCGACCTCGAGCGCCGCGCGCTCGATCTGTTCGCGTTCGGTCAGGCCGAGGCCGCGAAGCGCGGGCTCATCCTCGTCGACACGAAATACGAGATCGGTCGCGCACCCGACGGCCGCATCGTGCTGATCGACGAGATCCACACCCCGGACAGCTCACGCTACTGGTACGTCGACGGCTACGCGCAATCGATGTCGCGCGGCGAGGACCCGCGCTCGCTCGACAAGGAGTTCCTGCGCCGCTGGCTCGTCGAGCACGGCTTCTCCGGCGAGGGCACGCCGCCACCGCTGTCCGCAGAGATTCGCCTCGAAGCGGCGCGGCGTTACATCGAGACCTTCGAGATCGTGACTGGACAGCCTTTTGCGCCCGACCTCGCGCCGCCCGTGCCGCGACTTGCCCGCAATCTCGGTGTGGCGTGAGCTTCGGGAATGCCACACCGGCGGCGCTGGTCGCCGTGCGCTAGAGTTTCGTTCCCATGGCACAGCTCATCGCATCGGTTCTCGGCTTCGCACTCGGCTTGCTGCTCTTACCCGCGCTCATCCCCGGCATGCGCACCAAGGGCATGGGCGCCGCGCTGAAGGTCGGCCTCGTCTGCGGCGTGCTGAGTGTGTTCCTCGGCAAGGTGCTGCTCGTGCTCTTGTCGATCATCTTCATCTTGCCGATCGCGTTGCTCGGCTCGATCGCCGTGTTCGCGATCCAGGGTGTGGTGAACGGCATCCTGCTGTTCGTCGCGACCAAGATCGTCTCGGGTGTCGAGTTCGAGCGCAGCCGTAGCGTGGTGTGGGCGGCCTTGGCGCTGACGATCCTGCAGACCGTCGCACGCCACCTCGTCTGATGCGTGACGACGCACGCGAGAGGGCCGTGGCCCGGCGCGCGTGCACGTGGTACTTCGGCCCTGCCATGTGTGGCATCTTCGGCATCTTCAACCATCCCGAAGCGGCGAACCTGACCTACCTCGGGCTGCACGCGCTCCAGCACCGCGGGCAGGAGAGCGCCGGTGTCGTGTCGAGCGAGGGCGGCATGCTGCACGGCGTGCGCGCGATGGGCCAGGTGCGCAAGATCTTCACGCGCGAGCTGCTCGATCAGCTCCCGGGTCGCATCGCCGTCGGCCACGTCCGCTACACGACTGCGGGAGGCTCGTTGGTCAAGAATATCCAGCCGCTCACCGCCCAATACATGGGGCGATCGATCGCGCTCGCGCACAACGGCAACCTCGTCAACGAGTCGCCGCTGCGTGAGCAGCTCGAAGAGCAGGGCGCCATCTTCACGACGATGAGTGACACCGAGGTCGTGCTGCACCTGATGGCGCGCTCGGGTCACCCCGGCGTGCTCGAGCAGCTCGCGCACGCGCTCGACCGCATCCAGGGCGCGTACAGCTTCGTCATCACCACCGAGGATCGGCTCATCGCCGTCCGCGATCCGCATGGCTTCCGCCCCCTCGTGCTCGGTCGCATGCGTCAGCACGAGGACTGCTGGGTCGTCGCGTCCGAGACCTGCGCGTTCGATCTGATCGAGGCCGAGTACGTCCGCGACATCGAGCCGGGCGAGATCCTCACGATCGACAAGGGCGGTCTGCACCGCGTCCTGCGCAAGCCCGCGCAGCGGCGCTTCTGCGTGTTCGAGCACGTCTACTTCGCAAGGCCCGACAGCCTGCTCGACGGCGTCAGCGTCTACGAAGCCCGCGTCGCGATGGGTGAGGCGCTCGCGGTCGAGCATCCCGTCGATGCCGACGTCGTGATTCCGGTGCCCGATTCCGGCGTCGTCGCAGCCCTCGGCTTCGCGCGCAAGAGCGGCATCCGCTTCGAGATGGGCCTCATCCGCAACCATTACGTCGGTCGCACGTTCATCGAGCCGACCGACTCGATTCGTCACTTCGGCGTGCGCCTCAAGCTCAACGCCGTCCCGCACGTCGTGGCGGGCAAGCGCGTCGTCGTGGTCGACGACTCGATCGTGCGCGGCACGACCTCGCGGAAGATCGCGCGGCTCGTCCGCAACGCGGGCGCGAAGGAAGTGCACGTGCGGATTTCGTCGCCGCCCGTCGACGGTCCGTGTCACTACGGCATCGACACGCCGACGCGCGCCGAGCTCGTCGCACCCGGACAGAGCGTCGCGGAGATCGCCCGCGCGATCGAGGCCGACTCGCTCGGCTATCTCAGCCCCGAGGGCCTGCGCCGCGCCGTGCGGCAAGAGGGCAGCTTCACGTACTGCGACGCGTGTTTCACCGGCAACTATCCGATCCGCCCGATGCCCGGCAACGGTGGACGCGCGCTGCGGATCATCGAGCTGTGACCGCAGTCGTCCCTGGTGTGGCGGACCGTACCGCCCGCCCGTGCTAGCCTGCCGCGCGTGACCGATCAACCCACCACGGGCCTGGGCAATACCCCTCCGCTGCCCGAGCATGGCAAGGCGTTCGAGCGTTTGGATACGCTCGCGTCCCGCCTGCTCGAGCTGCGGAGGCATCTTTGACTACGACGGCAAGCGCGAGAAACTCGAGGAGCTCGACGCCGCGACGGGTGATCCGACGTTCTGGAACGACCCGGATCGCGCGCAGGCGGCGACGCGCGAGCAGGCGCAGCTCAAGCACGTGCTAGGCGAGCTC
>Ga0105046_10008149_pt1 | contig 16471 bp, 8 predicted proteins | sample MAT03_FD_78385 | JGI IMG/M metagenome (GOLD analysis project Ga0105046, IMG submission 78385) | Freshwater microbial communities from Lake Fryxell liftoff mats and glacier meltwater in Antarctica - MAT-03 (megahit assembly) | ecosystem: Environmental > Aquatic > Freshwater > Ice > Liftoff...
AACGGAATCTCGCTTCCCAACTTGTCAATGCCGTCACGGTAATCCAAGATTTCGTCGAACCCAGCCCCTGTTTCCAGCACGAAAACGTCGGCTCCGGCTTTACCCCGAAGGCGATCGAACCCAGGACCACCGATCAAGGTGTCATCCCCGGCACCTCCGATCAGAGTATCGTTGCCTTTGCCGCCGTCTAGCAAATCGTCGCCACTCTTACCATTGAGCCTATCGGCACCACCCAACCCAGTAATCAGGTCACCGCCAAATCTGCCGTTCACTCGATTCGCCCTAGCGGTACCCTGTAAGGTTATGCCAAACACGTTATCTTCCCGATCGGCCAGGTTCTGAATTCGGCGATCGAGCGCTGGATCTACGTCTGCCGTTGTGAAATCGCCAGTAGCCGCCAAATATTCAGCAAATGCATCTTGCTCACTGCCAGCAGCAGCAAAGGTTGCAGCTCCGGGAGCTAGAGCTAGAGGGCCATCGATCACGCCATTGCGGTTTAGATCGACGGCTGTTTCGCCCTGCAAATCTACCCGATTTGCCAACGTTGGGTTTTCCCGAATGAACCGAAAGAAAGGATAGCCGTCACCGCTACTAGTGAGCGTCAAACCCAGCGAGAAGTTGAGCGTAATGATGCGGAATGTCCGGTTGGGATCGCCAACTACCTGACCGTTCTGCACCACAATGTCGTTAAAGTTGCCACTGGCATCTGTGATGCTGAGCGAGCGAATTCGGCTTCCTGGTGTGGTTACCGTACCGTCTGTCGCCAACAATTGGGCTGCTTGAGTCGCATCAAAACTAAATGCAATGCCACCAACTTGGGGAAATCCGCCGGGCGTGGCTCCGGGTCTAACACCCGAAACACTGTGCTCTAAAACTTCTTTAAGCTGAGATGCTGTGATGGTCAGTAGGCTCAGGGCATTGTTAAAGCGCAGTGAGTTTTCTACATCTAGCTGAGAGAGATCGCCTTCTAGCTTGTTTACGGCTGGGTTGGCAGCCGTAGGAAGTTTCTCTACATCGTCGGCATTCGTTGCCCCCGACGACGCGGAAACCGCTCCAATGTTGTCGCGAATGCCGCCACCGTTCTTAAGCGAAATCACCACACTCGGATCAACTTGCTTTCCGATAAATAGGTTGGCATCGGCTGTCAGGTTGCCCAAGTTTGTTTCTTGGGTACGAACGTCGTTGCGGGTGCCGTTCAGAAACACTGTTGATCTGCCAAAGATGGTGGCATCTTTGCTACTGACAATTGTCTTGAGCCTGGTGAGAAGATCGACGACTTCTGGGTCAGGAGTGCCGGGATTAGTGGCAATCAGGGCGGCAACGCTAGCGGCATCAGTTGCGTAAGCCCCATTGATAGCGGGATTCAACTTGGTCAGGTCAAGGTTGCCATTGTCATCAAATTCTGCAACTAACCGTCCGACGTAGTTCCAGTTGGCGGCAGTATTAACGACTAACACAGACCCAGTCGGAGAGGTTTCGATGATGGGGTAAGAAATGCCAGGAGCAGCCGTATCGCCAGGACTAATGGTATCCGTGCTATCTGCCAGTAGCGTATGGGAACCACCCGCGACAATCACGTCTACATTTCTGAGTCGCCTTGCCAGTTCTCGTTCGATATTGAGCTGCTGCATGTGAGCCAGCAGGATAACTTTGTTGATACCCGTGCTAGTTAGAGCATCTACACTGATCTGAATTTCTGCTGCTAGAGCATCTAACTGGGCAGGTGTTGGACTGCCAGCAAAAGGAACTGGGTCAGTGGTGACATTAGGCCCAGGGGATGAAATGCTAGCCAGGGTTGGGGTGGTGGCACCGACTACACCCACTTGCTGCCCCCCTACGGTTAGGACAGTGCTTTTGGCAATGGTTCTGGGGAGGGGAGCTTGGCCATCGGCAACGACCAAGTCTTGCAAGACAAATTCTTGGGCAGGCGTGCCGTCATCGGCAGGGTTGGGGTCGTTAAAGTTGAGGTTGCTGCTGAGGTAGGGAAAGGTAGTACCTTGGTAGGCACCGCCAGAACGAATCAGCGATACAACAGTGGATTCGCCTACGTCAAATTCATGGTTTCCAAACGCTGATGCTTGGAACCCAATTTGGTTCATCACTTCGATATCTACCCGACCGACACCTTCTTGAAAGGTGTAATTGTCGCCGGGAGTGACAGACGAGGTGGTTTTGCGGAGGGCGCGATCGCTTCCTGCTGAAAAGAACGGCCCCGGGATATAGTTATCTCCAGACGAAAGAATCAGCGTATTGGCGTAGTCGTCGCGTAGTGCATTAACGACAGTAGAAAAGTTGATTGCGTCGTCTAGTGCAGGGATACCGCTCTCCAAATCGGAGGCGTGAAGCAGTTGCAGTTGGAAAACCATAAAATTTGCAGAAGTGCCTGAAAGATTAAAACGTCTAGCGTGCCTTCTAAAAAGTCCCACAGAGATGTTAAGAGCTTGTAATCGTTGTATTAAGCTCGATTAAGACTGAATTAAAGCTGAAGTTCTCTCCGCGATCGCGTGATTGTAGAGCCGCGATTAATCGCGGCTCTACAATCGCGGCTCTACAATCGCATTCCGATGGAACCCGGCATTTTTGAAGCAGGTGTCCGATAATTAAAACAAGATTGATAGCCAATTCCTAACCACGTTGATTCAAGCCGAAACCTTAGAACTACTAGAGTGGCCACGTCTGTGCCAGCACCTGGCTACCTTTACGGCAACCAAGCTAGGGGCGATCGCCGCTCGGCAACTGCCAATTCCTCATACTCAACAAGGCAGTTTGAACCTGTTGGCTCAAACTCAAGAAGTGTATCAACTTGAGAACGCTCTGCCCAACAGCCTCAGCTTTGATGGCATTCAAGATATTGGCGACTCGCTAGAACGGGCGGCTTTACAGGGAATTTTGATGGGAGACGAGCTGCTGGCGATCGCCACCACGCTCTCTGGTGCTCGCAACCTGCGCCGTACGATCGATGCCCAGCCCCAGCTTACCGTTCTTAATCAATTGGTCGCAGAGCTGCGTACCTACCCTGAGCTAGAGCAAGAGATCCATCGCTGTATTGACGAGCGGGGCAAGGTGATGGATCGCGCCAGCCCTAAATTAGCTGATATTCGCACCAAGCTAAAACAACAGCGCGATCGCATCTATCAAATGCTGCAAAACATTTTGCAGCGCCATAGCAACGCCGTACAGGAATCGCTGATTACTCAGCGGGGCGATCGGTTTGTGCTGCCTGTTAAATCCTCTCATCGAGATATTATTTCTGGCATCGTCCACGATACGTCCACCAGTGGCCTAACCTTGTACATTGAACCCCACTCCATCGTTGGGCTGGGAAATCAAATGCGGCAGTGGCTAAAGCAAGAGCAAGTCGAAGAAGAAGCCGTCCGTCGCGTTTTGACAGCACAAGTGGGTGCAGTGAAACCCGATCTAGAACGACTGTTGGCGATCGCCACCACGTTGGATCTAGCTACGGCTCGCGCCCGCTATTCGTTTTGGCTGGGGGCAAATCCGCCGCGATTTGTTGAATTCGGGTCGTCTTCAATGGAGGAGAACGCACCAGTCCACCAGAATTCTGACTCTGCACCCGCCCCGATCGTGTTACGTCAACTGCGTCACCCGCTGCTGGTGTGGCAGCAGCAGCACGAACAAGGCACGCCCGTTGTCCCAGTTGACTTGCTAATTCAACCCCGAATTCGGGTGGTTGCCATTACAGGACCCAATACGGGAGGTAAAACAGTTACCCTCAAGACCCTAGGGCTAGCGGCGCTGATGGCCAAGGTGGGACTGTTTGTCCCCGCTCGCGAACCCGTGGAGATGCCCTGGTTTGACCAAATTTTGGCAGACATTGGCGACGAACAATCGTTGCAGCAAAGCCTTTCTACTTTCTCAGGGCATATTCGGCGGATTAGTCGAATTTTAGATGCATTGGAAACGAAGAGGAATGCAAACGGAGATGCAAATGAGAATGCCAATGGGGATGCCAATGGGGATGCCAATGGGGATGTCAACGGGAATGTCAATCAGAATACAACCGAGGATGAGGATGGGCTACAGGGGCTGCGAGTTGAAGAATTACAGGACGGTAACGCGCCAGATAGCAGCATTAACCTGACGGTATCGCAGATTCAAGCCGTTCGCTCTCCGCTGTCCTCTCTGGTTTTGCTGGATGAGGTAGGGGCGGGGACTGACCCATCAGAAGGTAGCGCGTTGGCGATCGCCCTCCTACGTCACTTGGCAGACCATGCCACGCTGACGGTTGCCACTACCCACTTTGGCGAGTTAAAGGCGCTGAAGTACCAGGACGATCGGTTTGAGAATGCCTCTGTTGAGTTCGACGATGTGTCAATGTCGCCAACCTATCGACTGCTGTGGGGCATTCCTGGTCGGTCAAATGCACTGGCGATCGCTCGTCGGTTGGGGTTGAAGCCAGAAATTTTGGACGAAGCCCAAACGCATGTTGGCGCGAGTTCAAGCGAAGAAGTGAACCAGGTGATTGCGGGGTTAGAAGAACAGCGGCGGCAGCAAGAAGAAAAAGCCAAAACTGCTGAACAGTTGGTGCAGCAGGCCGAGCGACTGCACCGAGAGGTATCGGGAAAAGCAACGATGCTGCAACAGCGGGAACGCGACCTGCAACAGCAGCAAGAACAGGCTGTACAGCAGGCGATCGCCCAGGCGCGTGGAGAAATTGCGCGGGTCATTCGACAGTTGCAACAAGGCCCTGTCACCGCTCAAGCTGCCCAGCAAGCTACCGAAACCTTGAATGCGATTGGCGATCGCCGTCTGCCCTCTCGCAAACAGCCCGCTAAGCCCAAACCGGGTTTCCGTCCCCAAGTGGGCGATCGCATCCGCATTCCCCGCCTGGGGCAGACGGCTGACGTATTGACCAACCCCAACGACGACGGCGAACTTACAGTTCGCTTTGGCCTGATGAAAATGACCGTCTCCTTAACAGATGTGGAGTCGCTGCAAGGGGAAAAGGCCGAGATGGCTGTGAAACAGCATGGACTAGGCGGCAAAGAACAGGGGAGTGGGAAGCAAGGGAGTGGGGAGGTGGATAAATCTAGGTCTTCGCCATCCGAACCTGTCCCCGTTTCCCAGGCTCTTGCCATCCGCACGTCTAAGAACACATTTGACATTCGTGGCAGTCGGGTTGCCGATGCCGAAGTTGAGCTAGAAAAGGCGATCGCCGCTGCTCAGCTAGGTCCTATTTGGGTGATCCACGGGCACGGCACGGGCAAGCTGCGGCAAGGCGTGCAGGAGTTCCTTAAGCGGCACCCTCAAGTCGAACGGTTTGAAGCCGCAGACCAGGCGGATGGCGGTACAGGGGTCACCGTAGCCTATATTCAATAGGCTATGCGGTCTCTTCTGCTTCACGGCTTACAGCACAATTTCGACCTTGAGCCTTGGCTTGAAATAAGTTTTTGTCGGCTCGATGCAGCAGGCTCACGCCCCGCAGATCATCATGGGGCATCAGAGAAGCAGCTCCGGCACTGATGGTGATATGAAGTTCCAGGGTGTCACTGATGGTAAAGGGTTGATCGCTAATCAAATAGCAAATGCGCTCAGCGATCGCCCCTGCTTCTTGTAACCCAGTATCATTCAGCAAAATCACGAACTCTTCGCCGCCATAGCGAAATGGGGTGTCGTAAAAACGGAGATTGTGGCGCAGCCGAGCAGAAATGAGCTGTAGGGCGCGATCGCCAACTACGTGCCCATAGGTGTCGTTGATCCGCTTAAAGAAATCCACATCCAGCATCAGCAAACTAATCGGCATTCCGCGCGTCCGCGCATTCTGAATTTGCCTCGGCAGTTCCCACTCAAAAGCTCGACGATTATTGAGTTCGGTCAGGGGATCTGAAAGGGCGATCGCCGACAAAATGTCATTGGTGCGAATCAGCTCTCGATAGGTTTTCACTCGCTGCAACCCAACCTGTACCTGCGCCACTAAAAGTTGCTGTTGCGCTAGAGCCAGCTCTGGCTCAATGTCAGAATTGACAGTAGTTTGAAAAGATCCGTGCGACGACAATGGGTGTAGACAGATATATGCATCTGCGCCTGCTCTCAGCATATCGGTCTCAATCATCACCTCGGCCTGTCGCAGTTGCCATGACTCTGAGCCATTTTTGTCAGCCTGAGAATCCAAGACAATACAGTACATCCAGGCAAGCTGGTTGTGCAATTTTACCTGCTGACACAACTCCGAGCAACCCGGCTGGCTGGCTTGAATCACCAGTAAATCGGGCTGCTGTGCGTGAATAATTGGAACTGCCTCGCTAGCGTTGGCAACAGCTTGCACGGTACACGAAGCTAAACCAGGCACCATGTCCTGAAGTGAAGTGAAGAAACCAGTGTCTCCAACTACCAGAATCGAAGCGTCCATTAATCGTGTACGGTACTGACTCCAAGGCTCAATAGACGGTTCTGTTCGAGTAGAAAAGGAAAGATTTTCAACCGAAAAATCAAATTTTGGGCGATTAAAATGCTCTGTTAGTACGGGCATAGACAATACTCATCAGAACTCGAAGCAAGCATTTGGAAAAATCCTCTAGATTCCTGCAACTTCTAGATTCCTGCAACCTATTGACGGAATGCCGTTCCAGGCCGTAACTTTCCAGACAGCGTGTTTTATAGACAGCCTTGGAAAGCTCAAACCAACTGTCCCAATTGGACGTTCGATAGAAACGTCTTGGGGTTAAAACGTCTCCCAGCGTCGTGAGGGAACGCGTTACACCGCAGGTTTAATGAAACGTGAGCTGATTTGGCAGTTGACCTAGTATCAAGATGCAGATTAATAGCATATGAGTTTAATGTTGTCTAGCCCTGTGCCCGAAGTAGTAAATACATTAGGAGGCCGATAAGTAGATAGGCTTAATTAATAAGATCCTAAAACTCTGCGCCGCCCGCTGTGCAGGCGGCGCAGGGTTTTAGGATTTGGTTTTTATGTAGGTTGAGCTACTTAGCAAAGTTCCAACGTTTGACAAATCCTGCGGCATTATAGAGGAGGGAGCAGCTCTCTCAGGTAAGAGCGGATTTGCAATTCCGTGCACACAAAACCGGAACCTCTAAAACGTGGATATGGACTGTACAGTCTACATAACCTATAGGCCACCTGTAGACCGTTCTAAATCGTTACCGATAGCAACCTCCTCATATGGCAGTCCTAAATGATTTGTAAGACAGGTTGTGAGAGGTAGGGGGAACTCATTTAGAAGCGATATAGCGGTTCCTCTTAACATGAGGTACACGTTGGACAGACAGGGCAAGGGTTTCAGCTTGTTATTCGTACCGCACCAGATCGGTAACCGCTATATAGAAGCGATACATTGCCTGCGTTTTTTTGAGAAAATCCTAAGAAGCGGTCTGAAACATGTAGTAGAAGATTGATTTTGCGATGGCTCAGCGTCCGCAAAACTCACTTTAAAGAATGCACCTCGGATAATCTCATAAAAGGATCTGGATAAACAGATCTTGAAGGTGCTTCTGAGATGGAATCCTTCAATAAAGGAAACTGGTAGTCCTAAATTGGTAAGGATTGTTTGATGGGCGGGCGAAACCCGCCCATCAAACAATCCTTACATCAACACCACTACTAGGAAACTTAAGGATTGTAATCTGAGTAATCCAGTGAAGTGTTCAATTGGATTGTGAAATCCTTGCCAAGTCAGTGTCAACGTAGAAAACCATGTCTCAACCCCCATCTCGATCGGGAAGTCCAGCTCTAAGCGGTGCCCAAATTCGTCAAACATTTCTTGAGTATTATGCCGATCGGGGGCATCAAATTTTGCCGAGCGCATCACTGGTGCCAGAAGATCCGACAGTGCTGTTGACGATCGCCGGAATGCTGCCGTTTAAGCCCATTTTTCTGGGGCAGCGGACGGCAGAGTTTCTGCGAGCCACCACGTCTCAGAAATGTATCCGCACCAACGACATTGAAAACGTTGGACGCACGGCACGGCATCACACGTTTTTTGAAATGCTGGGTAATTTCAGCTTTGGCGACTATTTTAAGGAAAAGGCGATCGCCTGGGCCTGGGAGCTGTCCACTGAGGTGTTCAAACTTCCGGCTGAGCAGCTTGTGGTCAGCGTATTCCGCGACGATGATGAGGCGTTTGCGATTTGGCGCGACCAGATTGGCGTGCCTGCTGCCCGAATTCAGCGAATGGATGAAAAGGACAATTTTTGGGTGTCTGGCCCAACCGGTCCCTGTGGCCCTTGTTCCGAAATCTACTTTGACTTTCATCCAGAACGGGGCGACGAGATTGATCTAGAAGACGACACCCGCTTTATCGAGTTTTACAACCTGGTATTCATGCAGTACAACCGCGATGCGGAGGGCAATTTGACTCCGCTTCAGGCGCAGAATATTGATACGGGGTTGGGCTTAGAGCGGATGGCGCAGATTCTCCAGCGGGTGCCCAATAACTACGAAACCGACCTGATTTTTCCAATTGTGAAAGCGGCGGCAGAAATTGCCGGATTGGACTATGCCCAGTGCGATGAGCTGACTAAAACCTCGCTGAAGGTAATTGGTGACCATGTTCGCGCCGTAATCCATATGATTGCCGATGGCATCAATGCATCTAACTTGGGGCGGGGCTATGTGCTGCGGCGGCTGATTCGGCGGGTGGTGCGCCACGGGCGGCTAGTGGGAATTGACCAGCCGTTTGTTAACGCGATCGCAGAGGCGGCGATCGCCCTTTCAGAAGCGGCCTATCCCAACCTACGGCAAAGGGAAACCGCCATCAAAGCAGAACTAGCACTAGAAGAATCTCGCTTTTTAGAAACGCTGGATCGCGGTGAAAAGCTGCTGACCGACTTGATCAGCAAGCTGCCTGCGGGTGGCCAAATCGTCGGACAAGATGCCTTTACGCTCTATGACACCTACGGCTTCCCGCTGGAGCTAACCCAGGAAATCGCTGAAGAAAAGGGGTTAACGGTAGACGAAGCGGGCTTTCAAACCGCCATGGCTGCCCAGCGCGATCGCTCGCGAGATGCTCACGAAACCATTGACCTGACGGTGCAGGGCAGTCTCGATACGGTGGCCGAACAGCTCCATGAAACAACGTTTTTGGGCTACACCCAGCTCAGCAGCGCTGCTGACGTGGGGCTGTTGCTGGTCGAGGGCAAGCCCACCGACTCGGCTGGGACAGGTGCCGAGGTGCAAATTGTGCTGAATCAAACCCCCTTCTACGCCGAGTCGGGCGGGCAGGTGGGCGATCGCGGCTATCTGTCAGGAACCGACCTGCTGGTGCGAATTAACGACGTGCAAAAAGATGGGGCGATTTTCGTCCATTTGGGCATGGTTGAACGGGGCACGTTGACCGTGGGCGATCGCGTCACCGCCCAAATTGACTTGGCTAACCGCCGCCGTGCTCAGGCCAACCATACCGCTACCCACTTGCTGCAAGCGGCATTGAAAAGCTTGATTGACGACAACATTGCCCAGCAGGGTTCGATGGTGGCCTTCGATCGGCTGCGGTTTGACTACAACTTTGCCCGTCCGCTCACCCTCGACGAAATTCAGCAGCTCGAAGCGCAGGTCAACGGCTGGATTGCGGAAGCCCACGCGGCTCATATTGCGGTTATGCCCATTGCCGATGCCAGAGCTAAGGGAGCCACCGCCATGTTTGGCGAGAAGTATGGCGATGAGGTGCGGGTAATTGACTTCCCTGGTGTGTCGATGGAGTTGTGTGGTGGCACCCACGTCAGCAACACGGCAGAAATTGGCCTGTTTAAAATTATTGCCGAAACGGGCGTTGCTGCTGGTATTCGTCGAATCGAAGCCGTGGCGGGAGCAGCCGTGCTGGAATACCTGAACGTGCGCGACAAGGTTGTGCGCGATTTGGGCGATCGCTTCAAAGCCAAACCTGAAGAGATCCCCGATCGGATTACAACCCTTCAAGAGGAGCTGAAATCTACTCAGAGAGAACTGGCCACCCTTAAGGCGGCACTGGCGATCGCCCAATCGGGTCAACTGCTAGACCAAGCGGAAGCGGTTGGCGGCTTTAAGATTCTGGTAGCAGAGCTGCCCGGAGCCGATGCCGACTCACTCAAGGTGGCGGCTGAAAAGCTGCTGCAACAGCTTGGCGACGGAGCCGTGGTGTTAGGGTCTGCCCCAGAAGCGGACAAAGTAGCGCTGGTGGTCGCTTTCAGCCCAGCGGTCAACCAAAAGGGGTTACAAGCCGGGAAGTTTGTAGGGGCGATCGCCAAACTCTGCGGCGGTGGTGGCGGTGGTCGGCCTAACTTGGCACAGGCGGGCGGGCGCGATCCTAGTAAGCTGCCAGAGGCTCTGGCCGAAGCAAAAGCCCAGCTACAGCAGGGGTTGGGGTAAGTTTACGGAAGCCGGAGGGCGAGTTTTGACAGAAGCCGGAGGGCGAGTTTTGATTGAACGCGACCGGGTTTACCGATACGCGATCGGCTAAACTCGTCCCTACGCGCGACGCAAAATTATGGCTTGCTTCGTCTGTCGGCTTTTGCCAGCATAACCATCGCTTTATCAATGTCTCGAACTTTGATAAAGCGCAGGGCATTTAGGAGCGATCGCCACCGCTAAATTCACGCGTCTCCCTCGACCCCAACCGCTGGCGAACCGCTACGCTGCTTCAATAACCCATACTTAGGGGCAAAAATCATCGCGGCAACAAACAGCAGCGTTTGCGTCACCACAATACAACCGCCCGTTGAACCGTCGAGGTAGTAGCTGACATAGGTGCCCAGCACGCTAGAGAATACGCCGGATGCGATCGCCAATGGAATCATTCGATCAAAGCTATCGGTAAGTAAATAGGCGGTGGCTCCGGGCGTGACCAGCATAGCAACCACTAAAATAATCCCCACGGTTTGCAGCGCCGCCACAATGGTCAGGGAGAGCACCCCCAGCAAAATATAGTGCAACGCCACAATATTTAAGCCAATCGACCGCGCATGGGTAGGGTCAAAACAAAATAGCAGCAGGTCTTTGCGTAACACCAGCAGCGTTGTCAGCGTAATGCTGCCAATGATGAATGTCTGAATCATGTCACTGGTGGAAATGCCCAGCACATTGCCAAACAAAATGTGCATTAAATCCACATTGGAGGGGTTTTTGGAAATCAGCACCAGTCCTAGCGCAAAGAATCCGGTGAAGACCAACCCAATCACCGTGTCTTCCTTAATCCGCGTCTTGGACTTAATGAACCCGATCGCCAGCACAGATCCAACCCCAAATACAAACGCTCCCACCGAGTAGGGCAGATTGAAAATATAAGCCAGCACCACGCCGGGTGTTACGGAATGGGAGACCGCATCGCCCATCAGCGCCCAGCCTTTTAGGGTCATGTAGCAGGATAGGAAGGCACATACGGCTCCCACAAAGGCACTAACCATCAGCGCCTTGAGCATAAATTCGTACTGTAGCGGGGCAATTAACCCTTGCCAAAGTGAGAGAGTATCCATTGATATAGGTGCCTTTAATTTAGATTCTTCTAGCAGCGGGTTGGAGATCTCTTCCACATCTCCTTCAGAGGCTACTGTGTTTACACAACTTGCTTTTCCTTCGATTTATGGGGGTGAACCAACAGCCTTGGGGGAGTTTCTCCCCCAAACCCCCTCCGATCAGGTTTTGGCTGGGTGAGGTCAGTTACTGGTAACGCTACGCATTGTTGCTAAGTCAGGGGATACGGGAGATAAAATTCAATAATCCCTAGCTACCCCTCAATACGTAGCGTACTTCCAGCGACCTTTGATGCCCACCGATGCGGCCTTGCGGAGGGGGTGTGGGGGACGGGCTTCGTCCCCTGCTGGGGGTTTGGGGGCAGCCCCCAAGGCTGTTGGTTTGGAAGCCAAACGCCCTAATGTAGTTTCAAAACTTGTGTATACAGTTACTGGTATAGCTTAAGGGCTATGAATTTTAGGTTGGGGAGACGCACGGAGCGCGCCTTTCCAGACTAAAATTCATGGCTACAGTCAGAACCCCCGGTCAGAACCACGGTTACTAACGTTCGGGTAGATACCTGCCAACCGACCCGCCAAAGGTGCGTGCCAGGTTTTCTTCGGTGAACACATCAGAAATATCGCCATAGGCCAAAATCGTGCGGTTAATTAACACGACTTGGTCGCAAAAGGTAGTGATGGAGGCAAGGTCGTGGGTGGAAATCAGGATGGTGTGTCCCTGCTGCTTCAGTTCTAGCAGCAAATCGATCATGGTTTTTTCGGTTTTGATGTCTACGCCCGTAAAGGGTTCGTCTAGCAAAATCACCGAGCCTTGCTGAGCCAGGGCGCGTGCTAAGAAAGCCCGTTTGCGCTGTCCACCAGAGAGTTCACCGATTTGGCGATCGCCCATCTCGGTCATTTGCACCCGCTCCAAGCTGTCTCGGACGATCTGGCGATCGCCCGCACTGGGAATCCGCAGTAGGTTCATGTAGCCATAGCGACCCATCATCACTACATCCCACACGCTAACCGGAAAATTCCAGTCCACTTCCTCCGCTTGGGGCACATAGGCTACTAAACTTCGCTTTTGCACCATTCGGCTCGGTAAGCCTTGAATTAGCACCCGGCCTGAGCTGGGGGGGACAAAGCCCATAATGGCCTTAAACAGCGTCGATTTGCCGCTGCCATTCATGCCCACTAGGCCGCAAATCGACCCAGTCCGCAGTTGCAGACTGGCTCCATGCAGTGCCACTTTGCCGTTGTAGTCAACGGACACATTCTCTACCTCTACACTGACTGGATTTGCACCCATTGGAGCCATTCGCATTGATTAATTCCCCCGCAGTCCTCGAATTAAAGTGTTGACGTTATATTCCAGCAGAGCCAAATAGGTTGGCGCGACACCCTCCGCATCGGTCAGGGAATCCACGTAGAACACACCGCCAAAGGCAGCACCAGCTTCTTTGGCCACTTGGCGCTGTGCCTTATCGCTGACAGTGCTTTCACAAAAAATAGCGGGAACCTGATTGGCCTTGACCAGATCAATTGTCTTGGCCACTTGCTGCGGGGTACCTTGCTGTTCTGCATTGACTGGCCAGATATAGCCCTCCTTCAGCCCATAGTCGCTAATCAAATAGGTGAATGCGCCTTCGCAGGTGACCATGTAGCGCTGGTTTGCAGGAAGATTGGTCAGCTCCTGACGTAGCGTTTTATCAAGCGTCTTGATTTTTTGACTGTAGGTAGCGGCGTTGTCGGTATACACAGCAGCGTTAGGTGGGTCGAGCTGCACTAGCGCTTTACGAATATTCTCAACGTACACCAGGGCATTGGCTGGAGACATCCAGGCGTGAGGGTTGGGTCGATTTTGGTAAGCGCCGTCGCGAATGGCAATGGGCTGAATGCCGTCGGTCAGAGTGATGTGAGGTACCTGGTCGAGATTAGCGTAGAAGCGGTCGGCCCAGCGCTCCAATCCTAAGCCATTGTCTAAAATTAGGTCGGCGGCCTCTGCCCGCACCAGGTCACTAGGAGTTGGCTCGTAACCGTGAATTTCTGCTCCTAGCTTGGTAAGTGACTGGGCGATCGCCCGATCGCCTGCCACATTTTGCACCATGTCAGCTAGTACGGTGAACGTCGTCAGAACGACCTTTTTCTGCTGTGAATTGGGCGGTCTGTTACCTTCTACTGGGGAAGAACCTACTGGGGAAGAACCTACTGGGGAAGAACCTACTGGGGAAGAACTGGCCGAAACAGGGTTGGAGGATTTGAGTGTAGACCCTGTACACCCCGTCAACCACATACCCACAACAATCAACGAGGCCAATGAGGCGATCGCTCCCATTGACCGATGTCTTTCTCTCCGCTTAACCGAACTGGACGGTGGCCTCATTCGCACAAATACTTCACCAGCGCACAAATACTTCACCAGCTTTTCACCTTCACGCTATCACGCGTTGATCAAAAATGAAAAGAATATGAAAAATTTACGCCCAAGGAAGGATACGGCAACGGGAAATCTCCGACTTCTGGCAGAAATCGGAGATCCACACACCTAATTAGCCCACTTTAGCCCACTAGGGTTGGTGTCCCCATCCGTTGCAGCCAGCGAGCATGGGAGGCAACCCCGCCAATGAATGAAGAATGCTCGCGATAGGTAATGCCAAACTCTTGACAGGTCGCTTCCACAATAGTTGCCAGCTCTGGGTAGTGAATATGGCAAATGCGCGGAAACAGGTGATGTTCGACCTGGAAGTTTAGCCCTCCCAGTAGCCAGGTAATCACCGGATTATGTCGTGAGAAATTTACCGTGGTTTCAATCTGGTGGACAGCCCAGGCATCTTCCATGTGACTTGTGTTGGTCAGTGGAAGCGGAAACTCTACTTCTTCTACACAGTGCGCCATCTGAAATACGATACTCAGAACCAAGCCAAGGGCGATCGCCATCACCCCATAAAACGCTAGCACTACCCCCACCGGGTGCAACATCAGCGGCAGACCAAATGCCAGGGTTAGAAAGATGCCCTTACCCAGCACAAACCTCACCAAATTCCATCCTTGGGGCCGAGGAAACCGCTGTTCGCCAATTCGACCACTGATGACATCGTGAAAATCATCATAAAGGTGCCACTTAATTGGCATTAGCCCATACAGCGCCCATAGATAAATATGCTGCCAGCGATGAATCGGCAGCCACGGTTGATGGGGTGATACTCGACCCACGATGCCCACTTCCAGGTCGGCATCGTAATGGTTGATATTGGCGTACATATGATGAAACACGCCGTGTTTCCAGTGCCATACGTAAGAGCTACCGCCCACCAGATCCAGCGTGAGCGCCATGACCTGATTCACCCAGCCGCGGTCAGAGTAGCCCTGATGTCCGCCGTCGTGCTGAATGTTAAATCCGATCGCGGCGGTTTCTAGCCCCAGCAGCACCGCCAACGGCAGTGCCTGCCACCAGGTTTGAGCAACAAACACTAAGAACAGATAGGTTGCAGTGAAGGCGATCAGAATAATCGCCGTTTTTAGGTACATTTGGGGACAATCGCGCTGAGGCAGTTGGGTGCGTTGAAAGTACGCATCTACACGATGGCGCAGTTCACGTTGGAATCCCTCATCTTTACCAAATCTCAGCTTTCGACGAGGGTCTAGATCTGAAGTAGTTTGATACTCAAGGCTTTCTCGGGTATCTTGCATTTGTGTCATGGAAACTTTCTGTAAAGTGTGGACGAGAAAAAAGTGTGGACGAGAGAATTGGCTGAACCGATTGCCCCTTAGAGCTGGGTTACTCAGAAAAAAGTTATTGGGCAACCGTCCAAAGACAACTGTGGCCTATTCGACTGAAAATGGCTATAGGCAGAGCCTTTAACCCGAAAAATTTGCTCATTTCAGCCTGTTTTAGCTACTCCCTAATTTAGCTACTCCCTAATTACGTCCCCCTACGCAGTTTGAGCCTCTGTTCCTAATTATCTACCATGAAGAAAAACGATTTAGAGTTTTATGATGTCAATGCCGCAAATTGGTGGGATCAAGATGCCAAGATTTATGCCCTCCACCATCTCAACAAACCCAGGTTTGAGTTTTTTGATCGGTATGTTTCCAACTGGCAAGGATTGAAGGCGCTGGATGTGGGGTGCGGTGGCGGTTTTTCGTGCGAATTTATGGCCGCTCGCGATGTAGTCGTTTCGGGACTTGATCAATCCCAAAAATGCATTGATGCCGCGCAAAAACATGCGATCGCCAGTGGGTTTAACATTGACTACCGCTGTGGCGTAGGCGAACAAATGCCCTACGCAGACAACACGTTTGATCTGGTAGTGTGTGTCGATGTGTTGGAGCATGTAGCCGATGTGCAGCAGGTGCTAGCGGAAGTATTCAGAATTTTGAAACCCAATGGATTGTTCTTTTTTGACACGATCAATCGCAACTTAAAATCTAAGTTTGTGATGATTTGGCTAATGGAAAATTTCTTAGGTGAAATCCAAAAAGGGGTTCACGATTGGAATAAATTTATCACGCCGCAGGAATTGACTGCATGGCTCAACCAAACAGGATTTGGCCAGGTAGAAATTAAAGGGTTTGATTTGTTTGGAGATGCCTTGCGACTGAACTTAAAAACGTACTTGGCCTATAAGAAAACAGGGGAAATTAACGTCAGTATTAACGACGACACGTCCATTAACTACATTGGTAAAGCCATGAAAATTGTCTAAGTGTAGACCTCCGACTTCTTAGAGGATGTTTTAAAAGTGATCGGTTGTGATTTTAGGTACATAGTGATGGGAGCATGTCATCCTTTTAGAGAGAATAATCCATTGAGGTAGGCAGCCCGGTGAGCTAGGACTTGAGGCACATTTTCCGCCTTCCACTGAGCGCCGGATATTTGCACTCGACGGTCAATTTGCTTAATTGCGGATTCAACCGCCCCCGATCCAATGGAGCAGATGCCTTCCGCCTGGTATAGCCATAGACGGATTGGTTAGGACGGGGTGCAGGGGTGGAACCCCTGGCTGGGGGCAAAGCCCCCAACACCCCCTTTGATCCCAGTGTCCTAACCTTTGTGGCGACAGCTATA
>Ga0105046_10008151_pt1 | contig 16471 bp, 11 predicted proteins | sample MAT03_FD_78385 | JGI IMG/M metagenome (GOLD analysis project Ga0105046, IMG submission 78385) | Freshwater microbial communities from Lake Fryxell liftoff mats and glacier meltwater in Antarctica - MAT-03 (megahit assembly) | ecosystem: Environmental > Aquatic > Freshwater > Ice > Liftoff...
ACCATGCAAGAACTTGATTGCTTTGAGACCAGGCTGCCTTTGTCGTCAGTGATCTCAACTTCAATGTAACCCAAACTGCGCGTGCGCCGAACCACGCGTGCCGTGGCCCGTAGGCGTTCCGTCCAGATGGGTTTGAAGAAGTTCGCTTTTAACTCAATGGTGGTGACGCTTTCGTCGTCGTTCAGGGTTGTGAGCATCGCTGTGCCCATGGCCGCGTCACCTAAATCACACAGGATCCCTCCGTGTAGCGTTCCCAAGGGGTTCCACTGCGTTGGCTTCGGCGTCATCTCCATCACGCAAACGCCGGGCTCAATCGATACCAAGCTGATGTCCAGCAAGGTTCCGATAGGGGGGCGGAAGTTTGGGTCGCGGATTCGCTCGAACCAAGAGTTGCTTGCGGAAGGCATCTCCTTCCTGCCTATCACGGCACAACGATTGCACTCAATTGCAAAATCATTATGGCGTTGACGCTCATCCAAAATCGCACGCCAAATGCAAACTGGACTTTCGCTTCCGTTCTAAGGATCCCTGACATGACCGACGATCTATTGTTTTCAACTTACAAATTGGGCCGGCTTACCCTGAAGAACCGCTTGGTCATGTCCCCCATGACCCGCAACCGTTCCTTGGGGAACGTCCCTGGCGAAATCGTTGCCACCTATTACGAGCAGCGCGCGGGCGCGGGCCTGATTGTCACTGAGGGAACGTCTCCTTCACCCAATGGTCTTGGATATCCGCGCATTCCTGGTCTGTTCAACGCCGCGCAGGTCGCAGGCTGGAAGTCGGTGACAAAGGCTGTTCACGCCAAGGGTGGCGCTATTTTACTTCAGATCATGCACACGGGGCGATCGTCGCACACGGCCAATCTACCTCCCGGCGCTTCCGTTCTGGCGCCATCCGCCGTGGCCTTTTCCGGTGAAATATGGGTTGATCCCGACGGCAACAAACCGGCAAGCATTCCCGCTGCAATGACAGCCCAACAAATTGAATCGACGCTGAACGAATACGCCACATGTGCTGAACTTGCGATCGAATCGGGCTTCGACGGAATCGAACTTCATGGCGCCAACGGATACCTTATTGATCAGTTTCTAAACACCGCATCGAACCAGCGGACGGACGAATGGGGTGGCAGCGTGCCCAACCGCATTCGTTTTGCTGTTGAAGTTGCGAAACGTTGTGCAGCGAAGATCGGGGCGGATCGCGTGGGTATGCGCATATCGCCTTACGGCTCCTTTAACGCAATGGTTGCGGACCCTGCTATGGAAGATGTGTTTGAATCGTTGGCCAAAGAGCTATCTGCTTTGAACTTGGTCTATATCCACGTGGTGGATCATAGTTCAATGGGGGCGCCATCGGTGAGTGCCGACGTTAAGCATAAGATTCGCCAGTCGTTCAAGGGAACGTACATACTTTCCGGCGGCTACGATCGCGCGCGGGCTGAAGCAGACTTGCAAGAGAAGCTCGGTGACCTTGTGGCCTTTGGTCGGCCGTTCCTGTCAAACCCGGACTTGGTTAACAAGCTTCGTGAAGGCAAGTTGTTAACCGCTCCAGATTTCTCAACCTTTTATTCACCTGGTCCTAAAGGATACATCGACTATCCCGTGTAGTTGCGGCAATACCTTGAGGGGCGCTTTCGTCGTAAAGCGAGCGTCATAGTGGTTCGCGCTTTAGTGCCTGAACAGATGCCGAACCCAACAAGGTTCGAAGAAACGGAAACGTGCCGGCGCGACGGTCACCGGATACGCTGCTAACCTTCCGGCTGTGCCGTGGCTCAATTATCATCACTTGTTGTATTTCTGGACAGTGGCGAAAGAGGGCAGTGTTTCGGCGGCCTCAAAGAAACTACGGCTGGCACAGCCCACTTTAAGCGGGCAGATCCACGCGCTTGAAGAACAGATGGAAGTGAAACTGTTTCGCCGGCAGGGCAGGGGGTTGGCTCTCACCGAGTCCGGGCAAGTGGCTTTTCGTTATGCGGACGAAATCTTCTCTCTCGGCAAGGAAATGCAAACGGCCTTACGTGGTGGAACCACCGGTCGCCCAGTTCAATTCAACGTCGGTGTTGCCGACGTGTTGCCCAAGCTGGTTGCGTTTCACTTGCTTGAACCAGCCTTTAAGCTGAAGGAAAAGGTGCTGGTGAAGTGCGAGGAGGATCGTGTGGATCGATTGCTCACACGACTTGCCACCCATGAACTTGATATTGTTTTGTCAGATTCGCCCGCCAACCCCATGATCAACGTACGCGTGTTCAACCATTTGCTTGGTGAGTGCGACGTCTCTTTCTTTGCGCAAAAGGAGCCAGCCCTGGCGATGCGCAAGAAGTTTCCGAAGTGCCTCGCCGGCGCTCCCTTCCTCATGCCATCTTCGGGCACCTCGTTGCGCCGTAGTTTGGACGCGTGGTTTGAACGCCAGGGGTTGATGCCAGACATCGTGGCCGAGTTCGATGACAGTGGGTTGTTAAAAACCTTTGGGCAAGCCGGTATGGGCGTCTTTGCGGCACCAAGCATTGTGAGTGAGGAGATCTGCCGACAATACAACGTTCGCTTGATAGGTAGAACCTCTGAGATCAAGGAACGGTTCTACGCTATTTCGGCTGAGCGTCGTCTGCGACATCCGGCCGTTGTGGCAGTTTCCGAAGCAGCTCGGAACGAACTGTTCAAGTCGACTTAACGATGAACCCAGCAGAATTGGTTTTGATAGGCCTAGCCTTCATAGGCAGCGTTTTCGCGTTCACGAAGTACCTGGCTTCTACAGAACGCGAACGTGAGGCTCGCCGCCACCAACGGTTGGGCGCTGCAAACGCGCAGCGAGAAATGCAAGCTTCCGTTGTCGAGGTTTGCGTGATTTGCCAGCAACCCGTGGTGCCCGAGGTCAACATTATTCAATCACGGTGACTTCGTCTGAAGGACTGCCAATAAGCGTCGATGTTTCGATGTCGTTGACCTTGGAAGAATCGAAAGCGCCGCACGTCTATAAGAAGTTCCGCCGCGACATTGCATCGCGAAGTCGTTGACGCCCGCACTCGTTGAATACACCAAGGTCATGCATTGGGATGGCCACCTACCTCAAGTGACAGGTGGCTCCACCCCGCTAATCAACTTCAACAAGCAGCCGTAGCTGATGGTTAAGGTGAAAGCTTAGCAGTGAACTCGTAGGAGCCGGATCCCACCGAAAACGTATTGGGTTCCGCTCCCACCGTTGCTTCCCGGGGGGCCTTTAACAGCACGTCAGGCACCACAACCAACGCGTCTGTGTTGGGTGGAACTTGCACCGAAAGGCGCAATTCACCTTTCTTTATCGACCAGGCGCTTTTCACTTTGCCGTATGGTGTTTCAAGCTCTGCCGCCGCCTCTGTAAGGCCTCAACCTGGTGGGGGCGAAATGCGAATGCGTTTGTAGCCGGGCATTGCTGGTGAGATGCCGGACACCGTTTCGTAAAGCCATTCACCGACCGAACCAAGTGAGTAGTGGTTGAAGCTGTTCATACCTGGGCTCTGAAAGCCTTTGTCGTCTGTCCATCCGTCCCAACGTTCCCAGATGGTGGTTGCCCCGTACTTGATGCTGTAACCCCACGAAGGAAACGTATCGTTGTTAAGCAAAGTGTATGCGGTCTTGAGCTGTCCGAACCGCGTCAAGGCAGGCAACAAGTGACCTACGCCCAGAAACCCAGTGTTCAAATGGTTGCCGTGGGCTTGTATGTTTTGTACCAGGTGTTCTGTCGCTTTTGCACGAAGGTTCTCTGGCAACATGTCAAAGCGCAATGCCAACACATAGGCCGTCTGCGTGTCGCTCTTAATGCGGCCATCCGCATCCACATACGCTTTTACGAACGCCTTGCGAATCTGCTCGGCCAACTGCGCGTAGGTTCGCGTGTCGGCTTCTTTGCCGAGCGCAGCCGCTGATTGCGAAACCAGATCCGTGCTGTATGCGAAAAAGGCGGTGGCCAATACGCTTTTATCGGTGTCTGCAGCAATAGATAGCCAGTCGCCGAAACTTGCGCCTTGCGCTTTGTCCCACAGCAAGTTTGGGTTGTTACGGCGGATGAGTTCTATCCATTTAACCATGCTGGCGTAACTTGCAGCCAACAGTTGCTTATCGCCGTATTCCTGAAACATGACCCACGGAACGATCACGCCGGCATCACCCCACGCGGGTGACGAATCGCCTGTACCACCCGCCCGGGGCGCTACGTCGGAGAACGCCCCTTGTGGGCTTTGTGCATCACGTACGTCTGTTAGCCACTTTGTAAAGAAGGCAGCGACATCGCGGTTGCGTGCCGCGGTTCGTGCGAAGATCTGTGCGTCGCCCATCCACCCCAAACGTTCATCGCGTTGAGGACAGTCAGTGGGAACGCTCAAGAAGTTTCCTCGTTGGCCCCAGTCGATGTTTGAAACCAACTGGTTCACCATCTTGCTAGATGATTTGAACGATCCCGTTTTCGGAATGTCCGAGTGAACCACCACGGCCTGCAACGTGTCTTTCGTAGGCGATGGGCTTCCTGCTGGCCATCCCGTGATTTCTGCATAGCGAAAGCCGTGAACGGTGAAGCGTGGCTGCCACGTTTCGCCGCCCGCTAACCCCGCGAAGGTGTAGGAATCCGTCGCTTTCGCAGTGCGCAGATTGTCAGTGTAAAGCGTGCCGTCGGTGTTGAGCACTTCGGCGAAACGCAAAGTCACAGTGGTTCCAGAAGGCGATTTGGCTGAAATTCGCCCAAATCCGGGCATGTTTTGCCCGAAGTCATAAACAAAAACGCCAGGCTTCGGTTGCGTCACAGAGTTCGCCACGCGTGTTTCAAACGCGCGTACCGGCAAGGCTTGTTCTGCCACCAGCGCGGCCTTTACACTCGCCAACGGAACTGATTTGACCGGCTTCCAACTTGAATCGTCAAACTGGGGCGTGCTCCAAGCTGCTTGAAATTGGCGGGCATCGAAATTTTCGCCGTCCTGCAGATCCGCTTGCACGATCGGACCTACCGCTTGCTTCCACTTCGGACCCGTTGAAATGACCTCCTGCTTGCCATCCGCATAGTGCAGTACAAGATTCGCGAGAAACTTGGGTTCTCCGCCATATAGCCTGCGCCCTGCGAATCCGACCTTGCCCGCGTACCAACCTTCCGAAAGGTAAGCGCCCAATGCGTTTGGGCCTTCGTTGATCAGATCCGTAACGTCGTAGACTTGGTATTGAACACGCTTGTTATAGTCCGTCCAACCGGGAGCGAAAAGATCCTGACCCACCTTGCGTCCATTGATTTCAGCTTCGTAAATGCCCAAGGCAGTTGCATACAAACGCGCCGAAACAACCTTCTTCTTTGTTGCAAAGGTGGTGCGAAATTGAGCCGCAGGGCCAGCGGCGGTTAGATCGATGAATTGCGTCTTTGCCTCTTTCCATAACTTCCCTTGGCCAGCGGGTGCGGCTTGCAATGCGGGCACCCAACTGTTGGGTTCACGGCTTGCGTCCCAGGCTTTGTCGGTTGAAATTATCAAGCGCTTACCGCCCTTGAATTGCACTTGCAATTGAGCCAGTACGCCACCGGCGTCGCCGCCGTTGCTCACGGACATTTCCCAGACGTTGTCGCCCGGCAGTAGGTAACTCTTGATGTCAAATGACGACATCATTGAAAACCCCGGAGCGTTTCCAACGGCCTTGCCATTGAGGCGAATCTCAGCCCGTGCGTCTGCCACGCAGCCCATGACGGCGCCAGTGACCTCTGCGTCTTTCGGCAATGCGAACTTTCGGCGAAATTGCCTCGTGGCATTGGGTGCCAAGATGGCCGGGTTGCCTTCTGGGTACCAGATCCAATACAGACCTTGTTGGTTGACGGGAAAAATTAGTCCATCTTTTTGTGGGGCAGAGATCCATTGCCCGCTCCACTCAGCACGCGACAACCGCCCCATTTCCCAGGTTGCCGTCTCGCTGCTTGCTGATGCACCGTGGTTGTCCCAGACCTGCACATGCCACTGCACCTTTTGGCCTCCGCGCAGAGGCTTACCCCTATACACAATCTGGATGGATTCGTTCGACATCTTTTTGCCCGAATCCCATAGCGGTCCTTTGTCGTCCCAAACCGTGACTTGGTACGCCGTCTGTCGAACATCTTTTGCGGTCGAAGAGAGCTTCCACGCCATGCGAGGATGCGCAACTTCGAGCCCTATCGGATTGATGCGGTATTCCGTCGTTGCCGCCGCGACCTTTAATGCCTCGTCAGCATGCACGAGTGGAGTACAGGCCAAGAAGACAACGGTGCACAAAGATATAGGTCGAAACATCAAGCCAAACTTAGCACCGGTACCTAGGTTGTGGCTAGCTAGGGGTGTTCCATCCACCAACGTCAGCCACCAGAACGTCGGCTTCTTTCGGGCCCCAGGTGCCAGGCTCGTAGTCATACATGGGGCTTGGTCCATGAATGACAGGATCCACAATCGCCCATGCGGCTTCCACAACATCCTGCCGCGCAAACAAAGTGGCGTCACCCGCCATCGCATCGCCCAACAAGCGTTCGTAGGGCCCCATGCGGCCGTCATGTCCTTGGGCCGGCTCTTCAGTGACACTGAGATCTACGTCCCGCCCCGTCATGCCTTCTCCGGGACTCTTCGCACGAGCGTTGATGGTGATGGAGACTTCAGGGTTCAATCGAAACCGCACACAGTTCCCCATTGGAGGAGTAGCTTCACTGAACACAACTTGGGGGGCCTGCTTTAGCTCTACGGTGACTTCAGTTACCGTTTTCGCCAAGGATTTGCCTGCGCGAACAAAAAACGGAACACCTTGCCACCGCCATGAATCCACGTTCAACCGCAACGCCGCGTAGGTGGCCATGTACGATTCCGGCGAGACGCCGGGCTCTTCCCTGTAGCCGCGAAATTGTCCGCGGATCATATGCTGGGGGCTTAATGGACGGACGTTGCGTAGCACTTTGGCCTGCTCGTCACGTATCGCTTCAGCGTAAGTGCTTGAGGGTGCTTCCATCGCCAGATAACTGATGATTTGCAGCAGGTGGTTCTGGATCACATCGCGAATGACGCCGGTTTCTTCGTAGAATTTCCCGCGCCCTTTGACTCCGAAATCTTCCGCCAGCGTGATCTGAATGTTTTCTACGTAATTCCGGTTCCATACGGGTTCCAAGAAGGCGTTCGCGAAGCGGAAGTACAAGATGTTCTGTACCGCCTCTTTTCCCAGATAGTGATCAATACGAAAAACATTCTCCTCGGGAAAGGTGCTGCGCAAAATGGCGTTAAGCTTCTTTGCTGATTCCAGATCGCGGCCAAATGGTTTTTCGACAACGACGCGCGCGTTTTGGGTTAGCCCCGCATTGGCAAGTTGCTGCACCACCGTTGAAAACATGCTGGGTGGAATCGCCAAGTAGTGGGTAGGGCGCTTGGCCTCTCCCAGTTCGTTCGCAAGTTGTGTAAAGGTCGCGGGGTCGTTGTAATCGCCGTCCACATATTTCAATCTTTGAACGAGTTTTTCAAACGCGGCTGGATCAACGACGCCTCCGTGCTCGGCCAGACTTGCGCGGGCCCTCTCAATAAACTGCGGCAATTGCCAACCGGCTTTGGCCACCCCTACCACTGGAACGTCCAACCGGCCTTTTGAAGCCAAGGCCAACAATGCGGGAAAAATCTTCTTGTAGGCCAAGTCACCTGTGGCCCCGAAGAACACCAACGCGTCTGATTTGATTCGTCCTTTGCTTCCCATGTGTGGCAACACAATGCCAGAAGAGGCCAAGCTCCGTCGAGTCCTACGCTATCGGAAGACCCAAAGTTGTGGCTAGATTGGCCTCATCGTGGCGGCAATGGGTTTGAAAAATCGGCTGTGGTCTTGGTTGTTTGCCGGAACCACGTTTTTATCGGCTTTCTTGTTGTTCCTGGTGCAGCCAATGGTGGGAAGGCTGCTGTTACCCATTTACGGCGGGGCCCCCGCTGTATGGACAACGTGCCTGATGTTCTTCCAAAGCACCGTGTTTGCGGGATACCTTTGGAGCCATGCTAGCTCGGCAAAAATAGGCCCTCGGGTTCACTCAACTCTCCACGTCTTTGCGGCCTTGCTCGCTTGTTCAACTTTGCCAATGCACGTGCCTTCGAATGCGTCAGCGCAAGGCGGATATCAGTTGCAGGTGTTGGCGTGGTTGATTGTAGCGGTGGCGCCAACCTTTGCCGTTTTGGCCACAACGGCACCCCTGCTGCAACGCTGGTGGTCCCTGCTAACCAAGCGGGAACCATACCATCTTTACGCAGTGTCAAACGCTGGTTCACTGCTATCGCTAGTCGCTTACCCCTTATTGGTTGAACCGTGGTTCACGCTTTCATTTCAATCGCGTGGTTGGGCCTACCTGTTTTGCCTTGTGATTGCAGGAGTCTGTGCGTGCGCTTTTCATTTACAACGCAGCACCGTCGCCAAGCTCGTCCTCACGGAGGCGGCCTCTGTGAGCCCTTCGTGGGTTCAGAGAGTTTTGTGGCTTAGTCTTAGTGCCATACCAAGTGTGATGTTACTGGCCGTCACCAACCACATAACGATCGATGTGGCGTCTGGCCCGTTGTTGTGGGTTTTGCCGCTGTTCCTATATCTGCTTTCGTTTGTGTTTGTGTTTGGTCCGCTGGGTTTTCGTGGGCAAGGGATCTGGTTGGTGCTGTGGTTGGTGGCGTTGGTGGCGTTGGGCATGAATCTGTTCTTGGCGGGGCAAACGGTCATGCTTCGGCAAGTGCTTGTAGCCAGCGCGGTTCTGTTTTCATGTTGCATGCTTTGCCACGGCGAACTGGTTCGCCACAGGCCCGCCGTCGGAGCGTTGACCTCGTTTTATTTGTGGATGTCCGCCGGAGGTGCCTTAGGCGGAATCTTTGCCGGGGTTGTTGCGCCCCTGGTATTTAAGGGATTTTTCGAGCTTCAAGTGGCAGTGCTAGCGACGCCGATCCTGCTTTTGTTGAGCTTTCGCTGTGGAGTCTCCACGCGGAGCCGAAACACTTTCAGGATGGTCTATCTGGGAATCGGGATCGGGTTTCCGTTGATGTTTGCCAGTGTGTGGCTGGGCACAACAAAACATCTCAAAGACGCTACTGTATTGTCCAGGCAACGCGGCTTCTTTGGCTTGGTTCAGGTGACGCGCTTTAAAGAGTTCACAGTGTTAACTCACGGCCGCATTCGTCACGGCATGCAATGGAACGATCCGGTTCGACAAGGCGAGCCCACGATGTACTTCGCCTCAAACACGGCGGTAGGTAAGATTCTAAATGGCGTGCAACTGGGGCGTCCGCGCTCTGTTGGGATCTTGGGACTGGGTGTTGGAACCTTGGCAACCTATGGACGTTCAGGTGACAATTTTTGGTTTTTCGAGATCGATCCCATCGTGGCCCGTGCAGCGTCAGAGGAGTTTTCCTTTCTAAAGAACTCTGCCGCCCGCGTTCATGTTGTTGTGGGCGATGGACGGGCTGCCCTAGCCGAACACAAAGGACCTCTCTTTGATGTCTTGGTGCTTGATGCGTTTTCCAGTGACGCAGTCCCAACTCACCTGTTGACAGCGCAAGCTTTCGATCTTTATGCGCGCCACGTGTCAGAACATGGAGTCCTGTTGGCCAATGTCTCCAATAGACATTTGCAAGTTGAGCGGGTTGTGGCGGGAGCCGCACGGCATTTGGGTTGGAAGTTCGGCTTGTACGAAACCCAAACCGACAAGTCTCGTGGCGTAAGCAAAGTGAGGTGGGCGGTTCTTTCGCGCCTTGAGCCCGACTTCCAGCTTTTGGTCAACGAGCCTTCCTTGCCGTTGCAGGGCCCCGCGGTGCAATGGACCGACGAACGCAGTAGCTTGTTTTCGATTCTGCGGTGAGCCGGAGGTAGGTCATACGCGTGCCGACCGCGGGCTTTCGCGTGGCCGAAAGTGTGTGGGCTGCTGTGGGACGACGTGAAAGTATTGGGCGAAGATGCGTATCAAGGGGTTGCCTTGAAGGCTTATTGCAGCGAAAGTAAGCGGGCTCAGGCCGATGCATTGGCCGTTAACAGCACGCTGTCATGACTACCAAATCCAACACTGACAAAAGTTCAAAGAATCCTTCCACTCGAAGTATCAGCGGGTCTCGCTCCCCTTCGCAGATCGACGACGACGAAGATCCAGAGGACAATTCACTCGCTGCGTTTGAATCTATCCTCGCTGCGCAGCAAAGGATGAAAGGCATCGTTGAATGCGCGGGTGCCTTGAACCGCTTGTTGGCGGAGGCCGCTGATTCGTCAGCAGGGCCGTTGAATCTTCCGCCGCTCCCTCCTGCCTTTCTTGCAGCCGCTGACGCCGTTCGTAAGCAAGAAGACCGCGCGATGCAGGCTCGATCCATGGCAACAGTTGTGGAGCCCGGATATTTTCCAACCACCCCAACGGGAGAAATGCCAGCAGAAGGTTACCCAAGGCTTGAAGCCTTGATTCGATCGCGCGGGTTCATCACCAATATTGATATGCGTGAAGCCTTTTCGCTTACGCCAATTCAAGCAACCCTTCGCTTAAAAGATCTTGTTGCCACGCGCGTGCTTTCACAGCGTGGGCAACGACGAGGCGCGCGGTATTCAACCGGTCCGCGATGGCCACCGAAAGTCTAGCCAGTCTGTGATTTGACGCCCAGGAGCGCCGTCTCGGGATTTGCGTGCCCGATTTGCCAAGCATGGTTTATGAGAAGGTCCAACTTCAGATGGTCGCGGGCGTCGTTGGTTCTTGTTCTGTACATGGGTATTGCCGCCGCAGGTCTCGTGTGGGCGCGTATGCGTGGCGAGCCCAACGTATGGCGCTACCCAGGAAATAGCGAGCCTCAGACCGTTTTCGGTGCGTTGACCGGTGTGTTCATAGGGCTGGGTTTCGTGTTCGTGTCCCGACTCACCGTGCATCGCTTTGAATGGGCACGATCGTTACATCGCGACTTTCGAAACCGCTTGTACCCACTTTCCAACTATGAATTGGTGGTGTTCGCAGGCGCTTCCTCGGTAGGTGAAGAAATTTTCTTCCGCGGGGCGTTGCTGCCCGTCGTCGGTGTTTTCGTTTCAAGTGCATTGTTCGCGTTGCTGCACATCGGCCCACGCGTTCGATACCTGCCTTGGACTTTGTCATCGTTGCTGGCCGGTTTGGTGTTTGGCCAGCTGTTCGTTTGGTCCGGCGATCTCACGGGACCCTTGCTCGCTCACTTCACCGTAAATTTCTTGAATCTAGGTCACCTGCGAGATCACGATCTTCGCTAGCGGCAGCGTGTGCCACTTTAGCGGTAAAGCCCCATCACTTTCCAAGCACCCATCTGTGGCAGCATTGGCGCAATCAGTGTTTCTCCACCAGCCAGAGCGATTGCATACAGCGCTCTCGGGTTGGTCGAAAAGTCTGGAGGTGGCTTTATACCGGCGCTACGAAGCCCTGCACTGGTATAGATATTCAAACTGCGTAGCTTGCGAGGCTGCGGAAGTTCATCCACAAGTCCCTGCAACTGTTGCAACAGCACGCTGGCTGAAGGCGTTGTGTTCCCGGCGCTTGAGTGGAACGGAAACCCCACCCATTTAATCGTCTGGCGCACATCCGCTCGCATGAGGCCCAGGAAGAAGTTCTCAGCGGTCTGCCTTGCTAGTGGATCGTTAGGCTTTGCCAAATCTGGTTGGACCTGCTTGCCGCCGCCCGGGGACGGTTCACTTTGCTCTTCGAATGGCGCCTCGGCGCTGTGGCCCGTAGGCACCTGGCTGCGGGTCAACTTTCGTTGTCCAGGAACTCTCGGCGATTGCCCAACCGTAAGAGCGTGGTTGTGATCGGTTTCTTGTCCGGGGTTGTTCAGTACGAAAGGTTCGGCGCCAAAGGTTGCGCATTGCCGTTCATCGCGGTGAAACGCCCAATGCAGATACACCTTGCCGTTGGCAGAGTGAATTTCGCGCGGTGGTTCTGGATAAGGACCTGAACTGTAGATGACGTCAACGGCCGCCACATCAAACATCGATAAGCCTGACGTCCGAATGACCTTCACGTTGTCGATGATCCCATCGGCGTTCAACACGATTTCCAGCCGCGTCCACAGCCCCATGTTGTTCAGCGGGTCACTGGGCGAGCGCCCTTCAAGATCGCTTAAGAACCCCCATCCCCACAGTTGATGAATGTTCCGATGCATGGTTGCAAGAAAGGCCGCAAACGGTGCCGCGCGCGCGTTGAGTGCCGTTTGGTTTCCAGGCTGCACTTCGGGGATGAAATTTTCCAGTGCAGATCGTCCTTGCTCCAATCTCCGCGTGAACTTTCCCTTGTGGCTAGATCGTGCCTTTTGCGCAAGCGCCTTGGCAGCGTTGTCGTCTTGACCGAACAGATAATCATAGTCATCTGCCGAAAGCTTTAGCCGCGCGTCCATCTGGGGGCCGGCTTTCGACGACATATCCTGCATGGCGTGCTGATCGCGGTTCGGCAAGGCGATTGTGCCGTCGGGCGAACGAGACAAAAACGGATTCACTGTTTCGGGCGTGATCGTATGCGATTGCTTTTCTATGCTACGCATCGACAACACCGTAGGTGCCTGTTTCGTTTGGGCCGCAGCTTCGCGTGGTTTTGCGCTGGGAGTCACCGCTGGCGCGCGCCGCCCCGTTTTAGAAGGCGTGTCTTCCAGTTGGGCTATCTTGTTCTCAGCATCGCCGGGCTCGCCCGCTTTTTCTTCAGAGGGAGAAGACTGTTGGTCTCCCTTGCGGTTCTTATCTAGATTCGTTTCTTGAGCCCGGGTTTCTTTTTCGGTGCGGCTGTTCTTGTTCGCTAGAAAGTTCGCGTTCTCAGGAGGCGGCTCGTCTTTGTCAGGATCGATCTCGACGATCTTTTCATGCTGCTTCTGCACATCTGGCTTTGGCGGCGGAGGCTGTTCGGCCAATGGTTGCGGTTCAGGCTTTGGCTCTTCTTCCGGCTTGGGTGGCTCGTCCTCGGGCTTTGGCTCAGGCTTGACTTCCTCGTTTGCGACCTTGGCTTTCGGCTCGGCGGATCGATCCTTGGGGGCAGGGGGCTCGTCGGGAGAAAGAGGTGGAAGATCGGTGGGCAAGGTTTCGGGATCGATCTCCTTCCACGATACGTCGACCTCTTCCTCGCGTTCAGCCGCTTCGCGGGCACCCAAAACCACCGCCAGCGCTATTAAGGGGCCCAACGAAGCGCTGTGCAGCAGCACAGCCAACAGAAAGCCTCGCCCGATGTGGGCGGTGCGTTTGGCTTTCTTCGTGCGTCGAATCCTCTTCATTCGGGGCGGTCCGCTAACTTAGCGGCAAGCCTATCGAAAAACCGACGAAAAGCACCCGATGTTCCCTTGAAGGTGGGTATTGGGACTAAAGGTAACCGTGGTTCCCGGCGATTGACGTTCCAGGAAGTGATCAAAGTTGGCAGTGGGTGACAACGTCGCAGAGGGCTCGTGTAAGCCTGGTGATCGGATTGGCGGTCGCTACAAGCTTGAACGATTGCTTGGGCAGGGGGCTTCGGGCCAGGTGTGGCAAGCTGTTCAAGAGCCGCTTGGGCGCTCCGTGGCACTTAAGGTTCTCAAGAGCGATGCCAAGGGCCAAGCCACCATTCGATTCATGCAGGAGGCCCGTATCGCCGGGCAGCTTCAAAGCCGCTACGTCGTAAGTCTGTTTGATTTCGGAACGACGTCGCAAGGCCAACTGTATATGGTGATGGAGCACCTTCACGGTGAGACGCTGGGTGCCCGCCTTGCCCGTGCTCCGGCCCTCGGGGTTAAGGAACTCTTGCGTTACACCTCTCAGGCGTTGCTTGGCCTTGCCGAAGTGCATGCCGCAGGCATCGTTCACCGTGATCTCAAACCGGACAACATCTTCTTGGTCACGGACGGAGCGGAAACGTACGCCAAGATTTTGGATTTTGGCGTTTCTCGTGTGGATGACGCGGGGGGCCTGGCCCCTGACGTGGGAAAGCTTACCGCCACCGGAATGACCGTAGGAACGCCCTTGTTCATGGCCCCAGAGCAAGCGAGGGGGCTGCGTGACCAAATCGATGGTCGTACCGACCTTTACGCCCTCAGCGTCATTCTATTTAAGGCCATTACCGGCAAGCCTCCCTTTCACGATGCCAACATCGTAGAGCTACTGATGGCGGTGGTTGCGGCGAAAGTCCCGCCGTCAATGCTTGCAGAACGCCCTGAAGTTCCCGCTGACCTTTGCGCCTTGGTGCAAACAGCGATGTCGCCCAGGCGCGAGGATCGCTTTGCCAACGCGACGCAAATGCGCAATGCAGTCGAGCTCATCGAAGCGCGTTTGGGCCCAGAAATGAAGTGCCGTTGGGCCAAAGGGCTCGCTGAATCTAGTGACATCAAGATGCCGCCTAGCATCGCTATAAGGCTTTCCTCAACAGACGTCGATGCGACGATGCCTCAAAGTCTTCTGTCGCTCACAAACCTAAAGCGAACAGCCAGCAACGTAAACGTTTGGCTTCCCTGGGCCGTTGCCGCGGTCGCCACACTGGTGGCGGCGATCGCGGTGAGCTTGCTCTTGCGTCGCTAGCTTAGGTGTGAACCGATTCGCCCAAGGCAGCGGCGACCGCTTCCATCATGGCTTCGGACAACGTTGGGTGCGGGTGAATCGCGGCAAGAATGTCATAAGCGGTGGCTTCAGACGTCATGGCCAGCGACATCTCGGCCACCAAATCGGTGACGCCGTAACCGATGGCATGTACGCCGATGATGCGACCGTGATCTTTCTTATTGATCAACACCTTGATGAATCCGTCTGAACGGCCGGCGCCCAAGGCTTTTCCGTTTGCCGAAAACGGGAAACGACCCACAGAGACTTCTATTCCAGCGTCCTTGGCTTGTTGTTCGGTCTTACCTACAGAAGCGATTTCAGGCTCGCAGTATGTGCAGCCAGGAATGACGTCGTAATTGACCCCGGGGTGCTTGTGCCCAGCCATAAGTTCAACACAAGCCAGAGCTTCGGCTGAGGCTTTGTGAGCCAACATGGGAGGTCCTGCACAATCGCCAACAGCATAGATACCGGGGCTGCTGGTTTGGTAAGTGGTGCGGTCAATCTTGATAAAGCCGCGATCCAGCTGTACGCCCATGCCCTCAAGGCCCATGCCCTCGGTGTTCGCCTGAACGCCCGCAGCCAACAACAAACGATCGCTGGTCACCGTTTGGCTTTTGCCAGCGGTGTTCTCGAAGGTTGTTGTGACCTTGTTGCCTTGCACTTTTACAGAACTGACCTTGCAGCCAACGTTAACCTTGATGCCCTTCTTCTTAAAGGCGCGGGCCAAAGCCTCAGAGACTTCTTCGTCTTCCACTGGCACCATGCGGGGCGCAGCTTCAACGATTGTTACTTCAGCTCCGAACGCGCTCCAGAAGTCAGCAAACTCGCAGCCAATGGCGCCTGCGCCGATGACGACCACAGATTCGGGACGTTCTGGCAGAACCATCGCCTCGCGGTAGGTGATAATGCGTTCGCCATCAGGCACGATGCCTGGCAATGGGCGTGCACGTGCACCGCTGGCTATCAAGATGCGCGATGATTCAAATGTTAGCGTGCTGTCTGCGGTTTTGACTTCCATCTTGCCGCGACCCGTCAGTGTTGCGACGCCTTTGATGTGCTCGACGCCGTACTTCTTGAACAAGTGCTCAACACCACCAACCAGCTTGTCGCTTACGTCGCGGCTGCGCTTGATGACTTGGGGCCAGTTTACACTGACCTTGCCTTCAATGGTGATTCCATAGTCTGCCGCATGGCTAACTGTGCGCATAGCGTCGGCCGACTTGAGCAATGCTTTCGTTGGAATGCAGCCCCAGTTTAGACAAATGCCGCCCGCACGTTCGCGCTCAACACAAGCTGTCTTGAGCCCCAACTGTGCCGCGCGAATCGCAGCCACGTAGCCGCCAGGGCCTGCGCCAATGACAACCAGATCAAACTTTTGCGCCATTAGAATGCCAGCGTCATAGGGCGTTCAAGGATGCCGACGATGCTTTGCATCAGCTTTGCGCCCAAGGCACCGTCGATCACGCGGTGATCGCAGGACAGCGTCAATGACATCACATGACCAACAACGATCTTGTCTTCGCGAACCACGGGCTCTTTGCGAACCATACCTACGGCCAAGATTGCCGATTCCGGTGGATTGATGATCGCGCAGAAATCCCTGATGCCCATCATGCCGAGGTTCGACACCGAGAACGTGCTTCCCGTCATCTCGTCAACCTTGAGCTTGCGATCGCGAGCTTTCGCGGCGATCGTTCGCGCTTCTTGGGAGATCTGCCCCAAGGTCTTGTTATCGACATTGCGAATCACTGGGGTCAGCAATCCGTCTTCAACAGCCACGGCCATGCCGATGTCCACGCGGGCGTACCGAACGACGCCTTCGTCAGTCCACGAAGCATTGCATTCAGGGTTGCGCTTGAGGGACAAAGCAACGGCCTTCAAGATCATGTCGTTGACCGATAACTTGGCTCCGTGCACTTCGCTTATCTGCACACGGAAAGCCATAGCGGCATCCATGTTCACATCTGCCGTGAGGTAGAAGT
>Ga0105046_10008154_pt1 | contig 16467 bp, 14 predicted proteins | sample MAT03_FD_78385 | JGI IMG/M metagenome (GOLD analysis project Ga0105046, IMG submission 78385) | Freshwater microbial communities from Lake Fryxell liftoff mats and glacier meltwater in Antarctica - MAT-03 (megahit assembly) | ecosystem: Environmental > Aquatic > Freshwater > Ice > Liftoff...
ATCGGCCGCCATGTCGGTTGCGGTCCACGTCGAGGTGACGAACACCCTCGAGGTTCCGTTCACCTCCGGATTTCAACGCCATACCCGGGAACTCCTGGAACGGCTGCCCAGGATTCCGGGGGAGGCACCGTTCCACGTGGTGCCCGTGATCTGGTGCGTCGCCTCCCAGGCACTTCGAACGCTGACCGCGGACGAGACGCACCGACTGGCCAACCCGCCGACCCCACGGGCGCCCAGCGCCGTGGCGACCTTCGGTGGCCGCCTTCCCGAGCCGGTGGCCCGGGTGGCTCGTCGACTCTGGCACGTGCGCCCGCTCGAGTCGGCCAAGGCCACGGTGCGTCGACGCCGGGCCGTCGTACCACCAGGGGTGACGGTGCTCGACCCATTTCCTGGCGGTTCCTGGCTGGTGGATCTGGAGGCCTGCTGGCACGTGCCCTGGCGCCGTGACCAAGCGCTCCCTGTCCTCCGCGCAGCCGGGGTCCACACCGCAGCGTTGATCGCCGACGTCATGCCCGAGCAGCACCCGGAGTGGTTCGTGCCCCGGACGGTCGAACGGTTCGGCATCTTCCTGCGCGCCCACCTGGAATCCAGTGACCACTTCCTGCCGATCTCACGCCAGACCGAGGCGGACCTGGCCTGGTTGGCCCGTCGGCTGGGTCGTGATCGGCCCTACCGAACCTCGATCATCCAGCTCGGAGCGGATTTCCACCTCGATTCCGATGCGCCGCCTCGACTCCCGGACGCGCTCGCCGGGAAGCGGATCATCGTCTGCGTCGCCACGCTCGAACCCCGCAAGAACCAGGCCGTGTGCCTCGACGCGCTCGAGCTGTTGACGGCTGACCACCCGGACCTGGCTCTGGTGCTGATCGGCCGGGAAGGCTGGGGCATGGACACCCTGGTTGAACGGATCGCTGATCATCCGTTGAACGGCACGGCGCTGCACTGGTTTCCCCACGCCGACGACGACCTCTTGGCCGCAGTGGTCTCCCACGCCGTGCTGGCGCTGGCTCCCAGCCGATACGAGGGCTACGGGATGCCCGTGATCGAGGCGCTGGGCGTGGGCGTACCGGTCGTCTCCTCGGGGCAGGGCGCCTTGGCCGAGGCGAGCGGCGATCTGGCCGAAATCTGTGACCCCGATGACCCCGGCGCCTGGGCGGCGACCATCGCCCGGCATCTCGACGACCCCGCTCACCACGCCGCGGTGCGAGCCAGGGTCGCCCAGTTCCATCCGCCGACGTGGGACCGATGCGCCGAGCAGGTCGCAGCCGCCCTGGCCGAGATGGTGGCCGAACAGAGCAGCTGAGCCGAGGTCTCGGTTCAACGCGCTTCGCTACCGCCAGACACCGCACCGCGGAGCGTGAACGCCCGGGACAGTCAGTCCAGCGGCGCAGCCAGCGCAGCGCGGAAGAACTCCTCGTCGCCGAAAATGCTGGTGTCGCGCATGTACATCTTCCCATATCGCTCGAAGTACATCAGCGCCTTGGTGAGCAGGAACACACCCCGTGCGAACTCACTGTCGATCACGCCGGTGTCCTCGGCGATGGCGCGGATCCGGCGCTGAGCGCGGAACCGCTTCACCACACCCGGAACAGTGAGCTTCGTGGCTTCGATCTCGGTCAGTTCCTGCATCTTGCGCTGCGGAGCACTGAGGATCTCCGCCAGACTCACCTCGCCGAACGGGGCACGCAGGAGCGGCTCGAGCGTCAGCTTCAAGAACATCGCCAGGTCCTCCTCGGACAGACCCATCTCATCCAGCACCTCGCCGTATACCTTCCGCGTGTGGGCGGCGATCGCCGGCCAAGCGGTCTCGTCGCCCAACGCGGCCTCCACCAGATGTCGGAAAAACATGTGCGTGTCGTGGTCCAGCCGGCCGATGATCCCCCAGTCGATGACCCCGACGCGGCCGTCCGGCAGGAGCAACAGGTTCCCGGCATGGACGTCGCCGTGGAAGAATCCCCAACGGATGGCTGTCAACAGGAAACCCTGGACCACCTGGGTGACAACAGGTGAGGGGTCGAACCCGTAGGTCTCGATGCGGGCCAGGTCGTCGACCGGGACGCCGTCGAGGAACTCCATGCACAGGACGCGGGCCGAACACCGATCCGGAAAAATCTTTGGGACGCATACCAGCGGCAGGTCCACGATGTCCAGCAACCGGGTCATGTGCTCGATGGCCCTGGCCTCGTTGCGAAGGTCGAGCTCCTCACCAAGTTGGAGGCGGAAGCCACCGAACATCTGGACCATCTGACTCACGGCGTATTCGCCGGTGGTCCGGGCGATCAGTTCCAGCGTCGGTTGGAACAGGTCCATGTCGACCGCGACCCGTCCTTCGATCCCGGGACGAAGGACCTTGACCGCCACGACGGTCCCGTCGTGCAGCCGTCCACGGTGCACCACGGCGATCGAGGCTCGGCCGATCGGGTCGGGTTCAAGGTGGGCGAACGCCTGGTCCAACGGCATCCCCAGCTCGGACTCGATGACCAGCCGGACCTCCTCGAAGGGGACCGAGGGGCCGGTGTCCAGACACCCGCGGAACTCCGACGAGACATCCTCGCCGAACACGCCGGGCGATGACGCTATGAGTTGACCGAACTTCATGAACGTGGTGCCCAGCTCCTCGAAGGTCAGCCGCAACGGGCGAACGAAGGCATCCGGGCTCAAGCCCCTGATTCCCTCCCGGCGGGCCGACCGCGCGGTCCGCAGCGCGGGCGGTCCGAAGTGCTTGGCCGTGACACGGGCGATCTGGGCCGCCCGGCGGGCCAGGTCTCGACGATCCGCCGGCGGGAGATGGCGCCCGAAGACCCGAAGGGAATCCACGCCGAGGCCATCGTTGCTCGTCGGCGGGGTGTCGGTCACCCGCGTAGTCTGGCTCACCCGCGGAGCACGTCTCGAACCTGCACCAGGAGCGGGTCCTCGTGCTGGTGGTAGACGGTGTTGACACCGGTGGCCCGTTCGTGCGCCTCGGCGATCCACTCCATCACCCCGTGGCAGTCGTCATCGGTGCGGACCCGGGTCAATGGTCCGACGACGCAGGCCAGATGTTCGTCGACCAAGGAGGTGGCGATGGGCAGAACGTCCCTCGCTTCCAGCATGAGCGAGATGGTGCCGCGATAGAGCGGCTGCAGGTGGAGGCTGGGGGCGGGGCCTGGATCCACACCACGGCGCTGACGCCAAGTGGCGCGCACCCGATGGACCAGATTGGCGGCCAACGTGAGGTCCTGGCTGCCGCTCGCCGCCATGGCGATGAGCTGCGAACCGTGGGCCATCTGATCGTTCAGCGCCTGGCGCATCACCACGTTGTTGGCTCGAACCACCTCGGGCACCAGACGCGCCGCCCGACGTCGACTGGTCGTCTGCGGCACGCTGAGAAACGTCCGGCAGAGATGCTGCAGCACTGCGATGGCCGGCACGCCGAAGGCCTGGCGGGTGGTGACCATCCGGCTCACCAAAACGTTCGAGTTCTCGACCAGGTCCTTGAGCTCCAGACGCTCATCGAGCACGCCGTAGGTCCGGTCCGGGTCGGTCATGGCCAGGGCCAGAGCCGCCAGGACCAGTGCGATGTCAATGATCTGGCCGTGATTGGTGACCACCGCGACGTTCGCATGTTCGTGAAACAGCCGATGGTGGACGTCGGCCAGGATCGGCACGACAGCCGGGTCCTCGAACGCGGCAAGTAGCAGTTCGTCGAACGGGGGGCAGGCCGCGCGGGCGAACAGCGCTATGTCGTCACGCTGACGGGGCTTCGGCTCGACCGACACCACCGTCGGATCGTGATAACTCAGCTTCGACGAGTAATCGAGGGCACCGAGCACCGAGCGCGGGTCCGTCCTGGCCAGGTCAGCCAGGCTCCGATGGTGCGCCGCCGGATCGAGTGAGGCCAGCAACTTCATGGCCGCCTGGACCTCGGGATCAAAATCGCCGCTCACCGAACGATCTTCGCGCGCCGCTGTTGCGTAGCGTGCGGCGCATGACACACGACTTGGTGGTGCGAGGCGGAACGGTCGTCGACGGCACGGGCGGCCCCGAGCGGACAGCAGATGTGGCGATCGACGGCGGACTCATCACCGCGGTGGGTCAGATCGCCGCCGCAGGTCGGACCGAGATCGATGCCGATGGCCTGATCGTCACTCCCGGCTTCGTGGACATCCACACCCACATGGACGCGCAGATCGGATGGGATCCGCTCGGGTCGTCGTCCTGCTGGCACGGCGTGACCTCGGTCGTGTTGGGCAACTGCGGGATGACCTTCGCCCCGGTCCGACCAGGCCAGGCGGCAACGCTGGCCGAGATGATGGAGTCGGTCGAGGACATCCCGGCCGCCGCCATCCTGGACGGGCTGAGCTGGGAATGGGAGACCTACGGCGAGTATCTCGGGGCGCTCGAACAACTGCCCCGGGCCATCCACGTCGGTGGCATGGTGGGTCACGCCGCACTGCGCTGGTATGCCATGGGCGACCGGTGCCTCGAGGCCGAGGCCGTGCCGACCGATGACGAGTTGGCGGTCATGACAGGGCTGCTGGCCGAGGGCATGGCCGCTGGTGCACTGGGGTTCTCCACCAGCCGCACCCTTCGCCACACCGTGCCGGACGGTCGTCACGTACCCGGGACGTTCGCCGATGCCCACGAACTCGGAGCGTTCGGTGAGGTGCTCCGCCGAGCAGGCGCCGGCGTGATCGAGTTGGCGCCGCGATTCGACGGCGAGGGACCATCCGAACCGCGAGCTCGTAGCGAGATCGGCTGGATGCGCCAGATCTCGATCGACTCCGGGCGGCCGGTGACGTTCAACCTCACGCACACGTGGGCCAACCCGGAGCACCACCGGCTGGCCATGCAGTTGTGTCGCGATGCCAATGCAGCCGGTGCCGACCTTCGACCGCAGACCACCACCCGTGGCATCGGGGTGCTGTTCTCGCTGTCCAACATGACGCCCTTCGACCGACATCCGGCGTGGCAGGCGCTGAAGGGGCTCACGCTCGCCCAGAAGCTGGATGTGCTGAGGGACCCCACTGGCCGCCAGCGCCTGGCCGACGAGGCTCGTCTCACTCCGGTCGCCCATGATCTGGCCGGCTTCTACCTGGCCGACCGACCCGGTGGTCACGCCGGCTACGACTGCGATCCGGTGACCGAGTTGCCGGCGGTCATCGCCGCCAGCGGCGTCGATCCGGTGGACTGGTACCTTGACGCCCTCCTGGCGTCGGACGGCGCCACCATCATCTACTGGCCGATCCTGAACCAGAGCCTGGACGCCATCGAGGAGATGATCGACGAGGACCTGGTCGTGCTCGGCCTGGCCGACGGCGGGGCTCACGTCGGGCAGATCCTGGATGCCAGCCAGCCGACGTGGTTCCTGACCCACTGGATCCGCGACCGCGGCGTCGCCAGTCGGAGTCGGGCGATACAGCGGCTCTCCTCCGACGGAGCGAATCTCTTCGGACTGGCGGGTCGGGGGCTGCTGGCACCCGGGATGGTGGCCGACGTCAACATCATCGACTGGGAGGCGTTGGCGCTGCCGCTCCCGCGGTTCGTCCACGACTTCCCCCACGGCGCGGGGCGCTACATCCAAGGGGCAGAGGGCTACCGCCACACCATCGTGGCCGGGGTACCGACCTTTGCCGACGGCGTCCACACCGGCGAGTTCGCCGGGCAGGTCCTGCGGTCCAGGGGGTCATCCACCCTGTCGGGGATCTGATCCGGCAAGGACGGCCGCCGGTACGATCACCTCATGACCGCTGACCCGTCGACGTTCAACCAACCGCCCGACATCTCCGGGATCGACCTGGATGCCCTCGATCTCGAGGACCCAACGACCTACCTCGGCGGGTCGGAGTCCCGCCACCCGACCTGGCGCAGGTTCCGCCACGATCGCCCGATCGCCTTCTTGCCCGAACCAGAGATCCCGGGCTTTCCCACCGGGCCGGGCTTCTGGTCGCTCACCCGCTTCGACGACGTGATGCACGTGTCGCGTCACCCGGAGATCTTCCAGTCGGGCAAGGGAACCAACATCCCGGACATGCCGATCGAGATCGCCGAGTTCATGGGCTCGATCATCAACATGGACGCACCGAGACACACCCGGCTGCGAATGATCGTGAACCGAGCGTTCACCCCACGGATGGTGGCCAAGATCGACGACGACGTCCGGGTCAAGGCCCGCCAGATCGTGGCCCGGATCGCCGAGCGGGGTCATGTCGACGTGGTGAGGGAGATCTCGGCGCCGCTTCCGTTGCAGATCATCTGCGAGATGATGGGGATCCCCGAGGAGTCCTGGGAACGGATCTTCGAGTGTACGAACGTGGTGCTCGGCGACTTCGAGACCGCTCCCGACATGGGGACGCTGATGGCCGCGGTCATGGAGATGGCCGGCATCGCCCAAGCCGTGGCCGAAGACCGTCTGGCCAACCCCCGAGACGACTTGGCCTCGGCCATGGTCCACGCCCAGGTCGACGGCGAGCAGCTGACCACACAGGAGCTCATGAGCTTCTTCATCTTGTTGTCCGCAGCCGGCAACGAGACCACCCGTACGGCCATCAGCCACGGCATCCACCTGTTCACGAGACATCGTGATCAGTGGGAGGACCTCGTGGCGAACGTCGACGAGATCGGGGCCACCGCCGTGGAGGAGATCGTGCGGTACTCGACCCCAGTGGTCCACTTCCGCCGCACGGCCACCCGGGACACCGAGATCTCGGGCGTCAAGATCGCCGAGGGAGACAAGGTCGTCATGTGGTACGAGTCCGCCAACCGGGACGAGGACCACTTCGTGGACCCGTATCGCTTCGACATCCGTCGGACCCCGAACGACCATGTCGGTTTCGGCGCCGGCGGGCCGCATTTCTGCCTCGGCGCGAACCTGGCTCGTCGGGAGATCCGGGTCATGTTCGAGGAACTGACCCGCTGGCTGCCCGACCTGCACACCGTGACCGAGCCGGATCCGCTGCAGAGCCCGTTCATCAACGGCATCAAGCGCCTGGAGGCCGAGTTCACCCCGACCACGGTCCCCCCACTCGACTGAGTCGCGTCGAGTCGCGCCCGTCCTGCGACCCTCCTGAGCAGACCAGCCCGGGGTCGTGACCTGCGCACAGCTTCAGAAAAGTGTCACATGCTCCCGGGTCCGCGCTCTGGAACCCCGTACGGCGACAACGGGTCGCCGACAGGACCAGGAGTACAGATCATGTCGAATCGCCAAGCAACCACCCCCAGCCGGCTCGGGCTCCTCCGGGCAGCAGGACTGTTCGTGATCGCCGCCGGCGCCACCATGGGCAGCACAGCGGCGGCCGAGACCCCGCCGTACCAGCCAGACCTGCCCATCATGGCGGCCCCGAAGCCCCCGCACCCGCCGGCTCCCGGCCCCGTCATCATTGCGACGCCGGACGACGGACCGGACGTGGACGGCCCCACGGACCTCGGCGTTCCAACGCCCCAGCCCGACCCGGACCCACACCCGGTTCCCCAGCCCAAGGGCCCCGGCGACCTCACCAACGGCGAACCCGGTCCCGGTCCCGGTCCCGGTGACGGCGCTCCCGGTGACCTCACCAACGGCGAACCCGGTCCCGGTCCCGGTCCCGGTGACGGCGCTCCCGGTGACCTCACCAACGGCGAACCCGGTCCCACCGTGCCGGATCCGACGGTCCCCGAGACGACCGTGCCTGCACCGGAGGTCCTCGGCGATTCCCTCGAGTCGGCGTCGCCGGAGTCGCTGGCGTACACCGGCAGCGAGCTGGGTATGGCGGGTGCAGGACTGGCGCTGCTGGCCGCCGGTGGCGCAACGGTGGTCGTGGCCCGGCGACGCAAGCAGGCCAGCGCCTGATCACCACGGTTTCCCACCACCTCGGTCGACGGCCTCGGACTGCTCCAAGCGGTCCGGGGTCGTCGTCGGTTCGCCCTTCATTGGACCGTGATGCCGCACCAGGCGGCTTCAGTGCGCAATGAACACGAACCCGGGACCGGGGTGCTCAGGACAACATGGCCTGGGTGATCGACAACCCGAGTCGGCGGGAACCCACATCGTGCTCGATCACTTTGACCGTCACCCGCTCACCGGTCATAACGATCTGATCCGGCCGGAGTCCCATCTGCTCCGTGAGCTGGCTGGTGTGGATCAGGCCCTCGGCCCCGGACTCGATCAGCCGGGCAAACGCGCCGTACTCCACCACCGAGGTGATCTCGGCATCGATCACCTGGCCCAGCTCGACTGCCACGAGCGGGTCGGCAACTATCCGCTTCATGGAGAGACCGACTCGGCGGCGGGACTTGTTGATCTCGATCACCTCGACCTCGACCGCTTGGCCCACCGCAACCGCGGACTCCAGATCTCGAATCCGGTTCCACGAGATCTCGCTGCGATGCACCAGTCCCCGGACGCCCGCCCCGAGCTCGATCTGCGCACCGAACTCGAGGATGGCCACGACCTGACCGGTCACCCGAGCGCCGACGGTCAGGCTCGACATGGTCGAACGTTCGGCGGACCGACGCTGACGTCGCACCAGGTCCCGTCGTGACACCACGATCTTCTCGGCGACTCGGTCCAGTTCGATGACGAGCACCTCGACGCAGGTGCCCACGAGCGCACCGGCCTCCGTTCCGGGCTCGACATCGAAGTGGGAGCCGGGCAGGAAGGCCCGCAGTCCGAGCAACTCGGCAACCACGCCACCCTTGGTCTCCCGAAGCACGGAGACCGTCACCGGGGTCCGCTCGGCGAACAGCGCCTCGACCTGATCCCAGGCCTCGAACTGCGACGCCCATCGGTGACTCAGTAGGACACGACCAGCGCTGTCGGTCCGGGAGAGCACTGCCACCCGCAACGTGCCGCCGGGCGTCGGACCGGCACCGGGCGCCAGGTCCTTGCGCTCGACGAACCCTTGCCGCCCGTCCGCCAGCGCAGCAACGGCCCCTCGCTCGTCGCATGAGGTGACCGTCACCTCGACCACGGTGGGACGGATCGTCTCCGGACGCTTCGGCGGCACGACCAGAGGTGGCTGGTACCCGGGCTCACCCATGGATGCAGTGTGGCGCGGACACTGCCCGCGCCGGGTATCAGCCTGCGGTCAATCCTGAGTCCGCGCTGATCACCGCACCGTGGATCTGGCGGGCTTCATCCGACGCCACGAAAGCCAGGATGGCTGCCAACTCCGTGGCATCCGCCATCCCGCGGAAGCCCATGGCCGGCGCGAGCAGCTTGAAGTCCAGATCCTCCGGAAGGCCAACGGCGTGGGTCATGGGCGTGTCGACACCACCCGGAGCGACACAGTTCACCCGAACAGCGCTGCGCACGACCTCCATGGCCAGGCCTTTGGTGAAGTGAGTGACGCCGGCCTTGGTCGCTCCGTACGCCACGGCGTAGGGCGAGCCCATCAGCCCCGCGTTGGACGCAACATTGACGATGCTCCCCCGATTCAGTTCGAGCATCCCAGGGAGGGCCGCCTGGCACATCCAGATGGTGCCGACCAGGTTGACCCCGACCATGAGATCGAGTTCGGTCTGGGTCAGATCACGGAAGTGGCCCATCCGCAGCACGCCCGCCACGTTGAGCAACATGTCGGCGGTGCCGATCGTCTCACCACACGCCGCCACCGCCGCCAGGCAGTCCTCACGAGACGAGACGTCGGTCCGACGCACTCCATGTCCATCACCCAATTCCGCGGCCAGGCCCTGCAGCCCGGCGTCGTCGATGTCGATCCCGAAGACCCGCGCCCCGTCCTCGGCAAAGCGCAGTGCGGTGGCCCGGCCCATTCCGGAAGCGGCGCCAGTGATGATGGCTACCCGAGTGTCGAATCGACCCATGTGACTGTCCCCCTGAGATCTGACGGTGTGTCAGATACGGTAGCGGCGCCGAACCAGACGGCACGAAGGGACAGAGGAATGGAAGCCTGCGGTACTGATGCGGCGGTCGAGGTCGGCGCCATGTTGTTCACCCTGGTCGACCCCCACGTGGGGTTCGAAGCGGCCTACAACCGCTGGTACGAACGCGACCACTTCTACGGCGGTTGTCTCATCGGGCCATGGCTCTTCGCCGGATGCCGGTGGGTGTCTCCCCGGTCCCACAAGGACCTCCGATTCCCGTCGGACTCGGTGGTGGCGTCGCCGGTGCGGTCGGGGAGCTTCCTCGCGACGTACTTCATCCACAAGGGCCACGAGGCGGAACACTTCGCTTGGGCCACGGCGCAGGTCCACGAGCTCTATGGCAACGGCCGCGGCTTCGACGAACGGACGCACGCGCACACAGCTCTCTACTTCCATCGACGCGATTGGTACCGGGACGAGGATCCGGTCCCGGTGCACCTGGCGCTCGACCATCGGTACGCCGGTCTGGTGTCGATTCACGTGGACCGCGCCGAGGGCGTGAGTGCTGCGGACTACGACGACTGGTTCGAGTCGATCGGAGCTCCACCAATCCTGGCCGCTGGTTCGGCCGTCTCGACCGTCTGTTCCTGGCGACCCATCATCCCGAAGCTCCCGGAGGGTCAACAGGCTCCCATGGACCTCGGGTCCGGTCCCGGGACGCCGGCACGAAGCGCCCAGCTCTGGTTCTGCGACGCCGATCCGTCCTCGTTCTGGGCCGATGTCATCGCCCACGCCGACGCGGTGGACGACTCCGGGATCGGCCGCGTCGTTCTGGCGGCACCGTTCATCCCCACCGTGGTGGGCACCGACAGCTATTGCGACGAGCTCTGGTGAGCCGCCAGGAACTCCACGGTGCGGTCCCAGGCCAGGGCCTCCGCCGCTGAGTCGTGGGCCTCGACGCTCTCGGTCTCGGCAAAGAAGTGCCGAGCCCCGGCGTAGTGGTGGATCACAACCGACTTGTCGAGCAACAACAGGTGCGCGTGCATCTCGGTGTCGAGGTCCTCGGACACGACCTCGTCGTCGGTCCCGAAGTGTCCGAGGATCGGCGCCCGAAGGTCGGAGAAGTCGATGTCCTGGGTGCCGTAGTACGCCACGGCGGCCGACACCGAGAGCGGCTGACGGGTGGCAGCCCACACCGCCCACGACGCGCCCATGGACCAGCCGATCACCGCTACACCACCCTCGGGGTTGCGGGTCTGGGTCCGCAGGGCCACCAGGCTGGACAGGACCAGCGCCGCGGTGGTGTTCGGATCGGATGCCGCGAGCTCCAACTCGGCCTCGGCCGAAGTGTCCGGCTGCACCCCTGCCATGAGATCCGGTGCCAGGGCGACGTAGCCGAGGTCGGCCAGGGCGTGACAGCGCTCCTTGCACGCCGGCGTGAGTCCCCACCACGACGACAACACCATCACGCCCGGCCCGACACCCGCCCCGCCCTCGGGGTGCACCAGGTATGCCTCGCCCGCCGTGCCCATACGCTCAGCCTGCCACGGGTACCGTCGGAAACATGATCCGGCCCACCAACGTTCGCCGGCCCGGGCGACGCGGCGGGATCCGAGGCCGCGCAGCGGCGCTGGCCTATCCCCTGGACGACCACTCCATCGTGGTGGCAGCCATGAAGCGGGCCGATCACGGCATCGCCGATCACCTGGTCTCCGACACCGACCTCCAGGTCGCACTGAATCGTCTCTGTCGCTCCTTGGCGGACGAAGCAGGACTCTCGTTCGGCGGGCGACGAGCCGCCCACCTGCTGCTCGTCGATCTCGTGACGCGGCGTGCCGCCATCGACGCGACCCGCCCCGAGCCTCGCCACCACTTCGAGGGACTGACCGTGACGGTGGGACTGCCGGCCGATCCCATCGGCTCCGTCGAGTCCTCCTTGGACCTGGCCGACCCCGGCTGGGAGCTCCGCTGGCACGTCCCGTCATGGGTCGAGTGGTGCGAGGAGTCGTTCGACCATGATCGTCATCTCAGATGGATCGCCGGTCACCGTCTCGACGAGGGTCGCCACGACCTGATCACCATGACACCGCTCCGGGGCGGGGAGCCGTTGGCCGAAACGCTTCCCGGCGCCCGGATCGTGGTCGACGCGTCGGTTCCGGATCCGGGACCACTGGTGTCGGCCGCCATCGAGGCGCGAGCAGCTGGAGGGTCAACCGTCACCGAGGAGGCCACTCGAAAGTGGGTCGAGTGGCGATGGGAGGTGTGGAGCAGCCGACTGGCCAAGCGGGCCCACGAACCAGACCTCGACGTCGGTCCGGTTTGAGCCCGGCTCCGGATTGGGGCAGCGCGCCGTCCCACGGAGGCGTCAACAGCACTTTCACCGCACTCTCAACAGCGCCGCCTCGAGCGGGCGTCTCCAGCGACTTCAGGCCGATCGGGCCCGGCGAACCGACTCGGCGTCGAGCCGCTTGGCCGTATCCCGGATGATCGCCTTCAGGAAGGCGAGGATCGGTCGAGCCAGCAGGGGCGGCGCCGACTCGAACGACCCCGACCATTCGAGCGCAGTGCCGTCGCCCGACGGGGTGAGTCGGACGTGGGCCCGATAGCCCTCGGTCGGCAATCCCCGCTCGACGACGTAGGACATGTGGGCGGGTCGATCGAACTCCACCACGCGTTCGACGGCTCCGATCCGGCCGGCCCCCAGGAAACGACGGGCGCCGACACCGTTGCGGTCAGGCGTCCCTTCGGTGAGCAGTCGACCGGTGCGAGCCGGGGTCCAGGACACGTACCCGGCGTGATCGGACACGACCTCGAACACGATGTCGGGTGGGGCGTCGATGTACCGGTTGACGACATAGGAGTACGGCATGGCCGCCAGTCTGGTGCCGCACGCCATCCGAATCGAACCGGGACGCAGCCCAGGCGTGGATGACTCAGGCGATCCGCTGCGGCAGACGACCGACCAGGGTCGAGGCGCCCACGGCGACCAGGGCGCACACCACCCAGGTGACGCCGACGCTGACTAGGACGGACACATCGAGCCGGTCACCGCTGGCCACGATCGCCCCGCCGAGACCGGCGCCGATACTGACGCCCAGGACGTCGCAGAGCTGCAGAGCCGAGCTGGCGAACCCCTCGCGGCCTGGCTCCGCCGAGGCCAACACCGCGACCGACAGCGACGAGAAGGCCAAGCCGATGCCCAGTCCGGAGATGGCGGTGCCGAGGAACACGATGCCCGGCGGTATCGAGTCGATGGTGCCGAGGGTCATCACACCCACTCCGGCGGCGACCAGGAGGAACCCGGCGCGAACCGGTGACCTCGGGCCGACCGAGCGGATCCAGCGCTGCTGGATCCACGACCCGGCGGTCCAGGTGATCGAGCTGACCATCAGCGCCACCGCCGCGAACGTCGTCGATCGTCCCCGGCCGTCGACGATCATGAGCGCTATGTAGAAGTCCGCACCGAAGAACGCGAAGGTCAACAGGCCTTTGAGGGCGCACGCGGCCGCCGTACCAGGCGCCGCACGCAACGTCCCCTCGGGGGTCAACTTCCGGAAGGCCGGCACCGCCATGGCCACGCCGGCCATCACGAGAGGAAGCGCTGCCCACGGGTTGCCCAGGGTCGCTGCCGCCATCACCGCTCCCACCCCGACGGCCAACCTTGCCGCCGTGCCCAGCGCCGACGGTTCGTCGGACGGATCCACCGGCGGCGGGACCCGTCGGACCACCCGAGCCACCAACGCGCCCAACACGATGGCCACGGGGACCACCCCGCCGAAGACCCAACGCCAACCGAGCCGTTCGCCGACCAGGCTGGCGAGGACTGGTCCACCCAGCGAGGGGACGACCCAGGCCGTCGACAGCCATGCGAACATGCGGGGGCGTTCCTCCGGCGGGAATCCTCGCCCGATGCAGACGTAGGCAACGGCGGGGGCCATGCCCGAGCCGAATCCCTGGATGACCCGCCCGCCGATGAGCGCCGGCATGCTGGGCGCAAACGCCGAGGCAATCAGCCCGAGGACGTAGAAGGCGTACCCGAACAGCAGCGGGTGCAGCGCGGGCGAACGGTCCGCCCACCGGCCGGCGGTGACCATCCCGACCAGCTGGGCCAACGTGAAGGCGGACCCGATCCAGCCGTACAACCAGAGGTCGCCCAGGTCGCGTTCGACCAGTGGGAGCACCGTCGCAATGGACATCTGCTCCAGGGCGATGATCGTGACGAGTGCGACGAGCGCCGCAGCCAGTGGACGTCGGCTGCGGCGCTCCGTGATCACGCCGCCATGTTGGCGGCGACGAAGTCCCAGTTCACCAGGTGATCGAGGTAGGTCTGGATGTAGTTCGGGCGAGCGTTGCGGAAATCGATGTAGTACGCGTGCTCCCAGACATCGATGGTCAGCAACGCCTTCTGGCTGTGCTTCATGGGCAGATCCGCGTTGGCCGTCTTCACGATGTCCAGCTTGGAGCCGTCGTGCACCAACCACGCCCAGCCCGAACCGAACTGCGTGGTGGCGGCCTCCTTGAACTTGGTGGCGAAGCCATCGTAGGAACCGAACGCCGAGCTGATCGCCTCGCCGACCTCACCAGTGGGTGCGCCACCACCGTTGGGCGCCAGGGAGTTCCAGTAGAAGGTGTGGTTCCAGATCTGCGCGGAGTTGTTGAACACGCCCGCCTCGGAACTCATGATCACGTCTTCGAGGCTGGCGTTCTCCTGGTCGGTGCCCGCCAGCAGGTTGTTCAGGTTCGTGACGTAGGTCTGATGGTGCTTGCCATGGTGGAAGTCGAGCGTCTCGCCCGAGATGTGCGGTGCGAGTGCTTCGCGGTCGTAGGGAAGGAGCGGGAGTTCGAACGCCATTTTCGTACCTCGTCTGTGGGGAATCTGGTCGGGTCGACCGGAGCTGAGGCTAACCCGCCGGTTCAGGACGTGATTCCCGGGTCGGCCGCTCCGAACCCATGTGCCACGCTGACCCGCATGGACTACCGCCGTCTGCCGATCGAGATCGAGTCCCCGGAGGAGCGTGGCTACGAGACGATCGCGAACAACCTGACCGAGTCGTCGGTCCGCGACCTGTCGTTCGGCGCTCTCGACCTCGACCTGTCGGACCTGGTTCTGGCCTATGGCGATCATCGGGGCGAACCGGGCCTCCGGGAGCTCATCGCTGCCGACGCCGGCCCCGGGATCACTGCGGACCAGGTACTCACTGCGCCAGGAGCGGCAGCCGCGCTGTTCTTCGTCGCCACATCGCTGCTCGGTCCAGGCGATCACGCGGTGATCCAGCACACGAACTACTCGACCAACCTCGAGACCCCCCGGCTGCTGGGCGCCGAGATCACACCGATTGCCCTGCGCTTCTCCGACCGGTTCGAGATGGACATCGACCAAGTCGCCGCACTGGTGCGCCCCGGAGTCACCAAGCTGATCTCGATCACCGTTCCCCACAATCCGACGGGAACCATGCCTCCCCTCGCCGACCTGCATCGGCTGGTCGAACTGGCCGAATCGAGCGGCGCGTGGCTGTTGGTGGACGAGACCTATCGGGGGCTGACCCATGACGAGCCGTACCCGTCGGCCGCGACGCTGTCCGATCGGGCCATCTCGGTGTGTTCGCTCTCGAAGTCCTTTGGCCTGCCCGGGATACGGCTCGGTTGGGCTGTCACGACCGACACGGCGATGGCCGAGCGGTTGCTGGCCGCCAAGGAACAGGTGGTGATCTGCACCTCGGTGCTCGACGAGGCCGTGGCTGGCGCTGCACTGGGCTCCGCGGGCCGTCTACTCCCGCCCATCCGCACGATGTGCACGGAGCACCGTGCCATCGTGTCGGACTGGATGGCCGAACAGACGCTGGTCAGCTGGGTGGAACCGACGGGTGGTGTGGTGTGCTTCCCGAGGCTGGACGATGCAGTCGACCCGAACCGATTCATCGCGGTGTTGAACGACGCCGGCACGTTCGTGGGCGAGGGCCACTGGTTCGACGCCGACGCGCGTCACTTCCGACTCGGCTATGGCTGGCCGACGACCGACGAGTTGCGAGCCGGTCTGGCGGGCATCACCGCCGCTGCGTGCGCACGGCTGTAGCCGTTCTGCGAGGCTGGAAGCATGGGCGCGTCCGATGCCCTCCGCGCAGGTGCGATCGCCGTCGGGGTCGTTGCGATCGCTCCCGCCACGTGGCGGATCGCCGAGTTGCTCCCGACTGCGGTTCAGGACGGACCCGATGCCGACTACGCGTGGGGACCCCCGCACATCACGAACGGGTGGGCGATCGCCATCGGGGTCGTCGGGCTCGCTCTGGCGACCATGGGAGGCGTTGTCGCGGCGCTCGCGATTCGCGGCGACAGGATACGGCGGGGCTGGATCGGGGTCCTCGCCCCGCTCGTGGCTCTCGCCGCTTACGTGGGCGTCGGCTATTCGGTTCTCACCACGCCGGTGATCGGAGCCAACATCGGCGGCGGGCTGGTGCTGCTCGGAGCGATTCCCGCAGCCATTGGTCTGATCTCGGCCACCATCTTCTTCGCTCGTCGACTGTTGCGTCGGACCGACCACCGAGCAGAGCGCTCAGCCCGAATAGAAGTCGGTTGCCAGCGGTCCGAGCCAGACCGAGAGCATCAGGCCGGCCACCGTCAGGACCACCGCGAGGACAATCACGCCGACGACGATGATCGCAGGGGAGGTCTGCCCGAATCGGGATCGGC
>Ga0105046_10008158_pt1 | contig 16464 bp, 9 predicted proteins | sample MAT03_FD_78385 | JGI IMG/M metagenome (GOLD analysis project Ga0105046, IMG submission 78385) | Freshwater microbial communities from Lake Fryxell liftoff mats and glacier meltwater in Antarctica - MAT-03 (megahit assembly) | ecosystem: Environmental > Aquatic > Freshwater > Ice > Liftoff...
ACTACTCAGGTATGGAAACAGAACAAAATAAACAGAGAGGCATGAAGACGTGAAGAAAAACAGAAAAATACCCCTCGCAATCGTGATGAGGCAGAAACCCCGTTTTGGCATTACCCCATTTTGACAGTAAACAAAACGAGGCAGGGGTTTGTGATGCCCCCTGCCTCGTCGCTCGTGCTGTTTCTAACGTCGCTTACGCTATAATCATCGGCGCTTGAACAGCAACATCTTGCAATCCCTCGAAATCCATCTCTTTTTCGCGACGGAACTGTTGGGTGTACAAGCGGTAGTAATGTCCGCGTGCACGGATCAGTTCAGCGTGGGTGCCCATTTCTGATACGCCGCCATTTTCGATCACAAGAATGCGATCCGCACGACGAATCGTGGATAAACGATGGGCGATGATGAAACTGGTACGCCCGCGCATCATAACTTCCATACCCCGTTGGATCAGCGCCTCGGTCAGCGTATCGACCGAACTGGTCGCCTCATCCATGACGAATAATTCTGGTTGCGCCAACATCGCCCGCGCCAAGCTGATCAACTGCTTCTGCCCGACTGACAAACGATTGCCGCCTTCGCCCACTTCGCCGTCATAGCCGCCGTTCAATGCCATGATGAATTCATGGGCACTTGCTAACTTGGCAGCCTCTTCAATTTCCGCATCGGTCGCATTCAAGCGCCCATAACGGATATTGTCGCGGATGCTGCCGCTAAAGAGATGCGGCGTTTGCAACACCATGCCGATCCGAGATTGAATCGCATGTTGGGTGAAGTCAGTATAATCTCGCCCGCCGATTAAAATCCGCCCCGCCTTCGGTTCAAAGAAGCGGCAGACCAAATTAACGAGGGTAGACTTCCCTGCTCCCGTCGGACCGACCAGCGCGATGGTCTCGCCATGCTTGATGGTAAGATTGAAATTCTTCAAGATCGCCGTTTGTGGCTCATAGTAGAAATCGACATTCTCGAACACAATATCACCCGCAATCGTGCCGGGGTTGATGGCTTGCAGCTTATCCACCACATCCGGTTGCGCATCCACCAGCGAAAAGATACGTTCCGCCGAAGCAATCGCTTGCTGCATAGAGGCAAACACACGGGCGATATCTTGCACTGGCCACAACATAAACGTGACATAGGTGATAAAGGCTTGAATACCGCCCACCGTCATCACGCCTAGTTCTACCTGCGCCCCACCAAAATTGACAATACTCGCCAATGCCAGCGCACTGATGATCTGCACGGCAGGCAAGAACAATGCCGAAAACCACGCGGCCCGATATGACGCCCGATACATCGCATTCGTCAATTGTCCGAATTCTTCTAAATTACGCGCTTCGCGATTCATCGCTTTGACCACACGCACGCCCGTGATGTTCTCGTTAAACGCGCCTGTGATCTTAGAGTTGGTCTTGCGGGCAATACGGAACTGCACCACAATCCGCCGTTCAAACCACATCGCCACCCCGATCAACACGGGAATGATCGAGAAAACGATTAGGGCAAGCTGCCAGTTGATGCTGAGCATAAACGCGAATGCCGTGAAAATGTTGATCACTGCCCACGCACTATCCAGCATCCCCCACGTCACCAAATCAGCGATCCGCTCGGTGTCCGAAGTCACGCGCGACATGATCCAACCGACGGGCGTCTTGTTGTAGTATCCTAACGAGAGCGTTTGCAAATGATTGAAAATCGTCTGCCGCATCTCGTATTCCACCCGCTGCCCAAGCATCCCCGTCAGAAAGATAAATGCAAAGACGAACACTGCTTGCACAAAGACTGAGATACCGTAAATCAGGGCGAGATCCCCCAGCACATTAGGGTTGCCCACCAAAATACCATCATCCACCATCCGCATCACCAAAAAGGTGAAAAACGAATTTAGGAACGAGACCACCGCGACTGAGGCAAGGAAACCCAAGACCAAGCGCCCATGGGGTTTGACATAACCAAAGATGCGTAACAGCGTCCGCCCGTTAAACTTCGCGTCAAACTCTTCTTCATGGAAACCGGTGTCAGACATTGGCGATTTCCCTTTCTAGTTCATTCTCAATACGCGCTTGCAAATCGAAAATACGTTGGTAGAAACCGTCTTCGGCAACCAATTCTTCATGGGTGCCCTGTTGCACAATACGCCCTTGATCCAAGACAAGGATGAGGTCGGCATTCATCACCGTTTGGACACGATGGGCGATGATAAAGGTCGTCCTATTAGACTTCAATCCATCCATTGCCTCGCGAATATTCGCTTCTGTCTCAGTATCAACCGATGAGGTCGAATCATCCAAGATCAGGATCGGCGGGTCTTTCAAAATAGCGCGGGCAATAGCGACTCGTTGTTTTTGCCCACCAGACAAGGTGACGCCTTTTTCTCCCACCACCGTCTCGTAACCTTCTGGGAAAGACAAGGCGACATGGTGAAAATCAGCGGCACGCGCTACTGCAAACACTTCTTCATCGCTGACCTCACGGCTCACCCCATAGGTGATATTCTCTCGCAGGGTGCGCGAAAACAAGAAAGGTTCCTGCTCGACAATACCGATATTTGTGCGCAAAAATTCACGCGAGATCGTCTTGATGTCGATGCCATCCAACGTGATTTTACCGCTGGTGTACTCATAAAAGCGCGTCAGCAAGCTCACCAGCGAAGTTTTGCCCGATCCGGTCGAGCCGATCAAAGCGACACTCTGCCCCGGCTTTACGGTGAAGCTGATGTCACTCAGCACTGCGCCGCCCGTCTCATAATTGAAGCTCACATGTTCAAAGCGAATCTCACCTTGCACAGGCGCACCCAAGTCCTGTAAGCCCTCAGTCAGGGGTTCACGGATTTCGTTGATGATGCCCGTGACTCGTTCATAGGACACCAAGCCTTCGGACGCCGCGACGATGATCCGCCCCAAACTGCGCATCGGTTCGATAATCCAAATGATCATCCCCACATAGGCGAGATATGATCCAATGGACAGCGTGCCGTTCAAGACCATCAACGCACCGATCACATACCCCGCCAACAATTGAAAGCCCGCCAAAAGATCAGTGAGGGGCCAATAGAACGAGTGCAACGTCAACAGCTTAATGCCACGACGGTAATGTTCAAGGTTATCAGCATCAAACTTTTCGCGCTCAAAGGCTTGCCGCGCAAACGCTTTGACGACCCGCACCCCCGACAAATTCTCTTGCAGGGTGGTGGATAACTTGCCTTCCTGCTCTTGATAACGGGCGTATTCTTTCTGAATCTTCCCGAAGAAAAATACTGAAAGCACCGCCAAAAATGGCACGATGACGACGGAAATGAGCGCCAGTTCGACATTGATCGTCAACAAAGCCAACCAGTTGACGCCAAACAACAATAAGATCCGTCCTAAACCAATGGCTTGTTCCGAGTAAAAACGACGTACCGCATCGACATCTGAAGTCACCCGTTGAATCAGTTCACCCGTCTTGTTGCGGTCGTGATAGGTGAAGTTGAGCCGCTGCAAATGATCGTACAAATAATTGCGGATACGAAGCGTCATCCCTTCGGCGGTGCGGGCGGCTAAAGTGCCACTGATAAAGGTAAAGGTGCCTTCGACAAACGAAAGCGCAATAAAGCTGAGCGCCATCAAGAGCAGCGCTTGTCCTATTTGGTCACGCAGCAATACATCGTCTACGAGATAACGAAGCAGTAATGAGGTGGTAGTCTTGGATGCTGCGCTCAACCCTAGCGCGACGATTGCCCCCAAGTAAGTCCAACGATAGCCTTGCATCAACTGAATGAGACCGGCAAGACGGTTTCGGGATGTTTTGGGTTGCCAATTGTCGATAGTTGGAAGCGATGATACGGTCGAAGTCAAAGCATTGTCTCCAGGGTACACTGCACACTTTGCGCTGTGCGCCCAAGGGACTGAGCAATCGTTATACACAACGCAACCTTCACAATATAGTACGTTTTCAAAAATAACACAAGAGGGTAAAAAAACGTTCAAAGGTCTATAAAGGCTCACTAAGGTTCAAAATTTGTGTTAACTTTCGAATATCATGCGCTTTGGATCAAGGCTGCCACTTGCCGTTTATGCCCACCTTCATTTAAGCTCACATAATCTTTTTGTAGAGAAATGAAACCTGCCCATGACCACTCACAAATCCTCATCATCTCGACTTAGCGCACCCGGCATAATGTTGATCGCGCTCTTGCTGCTGCTCATCGCCGCGAGTCGTGCCATGCGCTTAAATGTCAATTTCAATGAGGTGACGGTTGATGAGGTATGGTCGGTGTGGCAGACGTTGGGTTCGCCCAACGACATCATCCGTTGGACGCCCTACGATTGGACACCGCTGTACTATCTCGGATTAGGGGCATGGCGCGGGCTGGTCGGGATTCATCCGGTGGTACTCCGTTGGTTATCGCTCTTATGCTTCGTGATCGGCGCGGCGGCGATGATTCGCGTTGCGCAGCGCTTGAAGGCATCGCCGTTGATCACGATGTTGGCATTTGCCGTCCCCAATTATCTCATCTTTATGAGCGTCGAACTGCGCGGCTATGTTTTTTTGCTCGCGCTCTACCCGCTGGCGATCTGGTTCGCCTTACGCTATTTGGCGGTTCCGCACTGGCGCAGGATGCTCCCCTTAGTGCTGGCGATGACCGCCATGATTTATACATCCCTGACCAGTATGATGGCATTACCCATGATGGGCTTATTCACTTTATTTCTGTATCCCCGCCGTCTATGGCGCTGGTTCATGCCCGTGATAGCAACCATTATTTTGTGCATCCCCGAAATCCTGAACAAAGCTGAATTAATCGTCAACCGCACCCGCGCGACCTTCACCATCGATCTGCCCCCTGTCATCGAAGCCCTGGCGGCTATTTATCGCACATGGGCATCAGACTTGGTGGTGGGGTGGATCATCCTCTTGGGAATCGCGCTCTTTTTCATCCGACGAGATACCCGCAAGGCGCTGATCGCAGGGTTGTTGATGTGGGGGACATTTCCGATCATCCTCTACGTCACCAACGGTCAGATTGGCTTTTTCAATCAACGTTATGCGTGGTGGGTGATGGTGGGCTTAGCACTCTTGATTGGCGTGGGCAGCGCCCATAGCCCTCGGTGGTTACGCCAAATGGTCGTCGCAGCGTTAACACTCTGCCTATTCATCCCATTGTCGATTGAGCCATATCAAATTTTGACCACCCGGCTGGGCTGGGCTTTTCAATGGTTAGAAACGCGCGTCCAGCCCGGTGATGTCATTCTGCTCGATCCCCAATGTAACTGCGGCGATCTCGAAATTTTCGATTATTACAGCCAAGTTTATTTAGCTCAGCGGGCACAATTCGTGCAAGCACCGCGCGTCTATCGTCGTGTTTGGTACATAACGGGTGCCGCCGGAGCGACACCAGATGTGTTGGCGCAAGTCCAGCAAGGGCGGCGGGCTGATGTTTTTTTCGGTCCCCCCGAAGGCTTGTTTCGGCTGTATGAAGCGCCTCCCAATGCCGAGGGCATCCTGTTTGCTAACGGGATGCGCTTTCACGGCATTGATGTACTCAGTTCGACGGTGTTGCCTCTGTATCATGAGGGCGACACTGTTCGCTTCCGTTTATGGTGGTCTGTTGATCAGCAAGTACCCTTGGATTACAGTGTGTCGATCCTGCTCAGTAATCCAACTGGAACCCCTATCGTCCAACAAGACAGCGCCCCACAAATTATGTCGGCGCTCGATCTGCCGCATGAAACCAGTCAATGGATCATCAATCAATTCTATATCGAGGAACGCACCCTTCAACTCCCCGATACCTTGGGGAGGGCTGTGTATCCTCTGGTGATGGCAGTCTACTGGTATGGCGACCAAGTACGATTGAATGCTCCCGGTATCTCGGCAGAAGGGCTTTTGCATTTGGCGGATATCACCGTCTTGTCGTGGTGACGATCACTCCCAAAGTAATCCTGAAAAATGAGAAAACTCTCATGCTCTTTTGAATGTATACCCCTAGCTTGTAGGGGGTAACGATTCTTAAGATGCTTATAAAATGACGCTACGTTATTCTTGCATTATCAACACTAGAAACTGAGACGGGAACTTATGCTGGCAAAACAGGCACAAACACCTGCTGTTGCGATGTGGCACACGCGCGAAGCGTCCGCAATCCTCACCGAATTGAATGTGAAACCCGATCATGGGCTGGCAGACTCCGAAGTACAAACGCGCCTAGAGCAATATGGCGCCAATGAACTCGTCGAGTCCAAACTTAAATCGCCTTTCGCGATTTTGTGGGAACAGATTACCAATCCCCTCGTCCTGCTGCTGATCTTTGCCGCTGTCTTGTCCGCCTTTTTAGGGAAAGCGGATAGCTTCATCGCGATCACCGCCATCGTTATCCTCAACGCGATCTTGGGTGTGGTTCAAGAGTATCGTGCGGAACAAGCGATGGCGGCGCTTAAGAAAATGGCGGCACCCATGGTGCGCGTGCGCCGGAGCGGGAGCGTGATCGATATCGACCCGCGCACCCTCGTCCCCGGTGATATTGTTCTCCTCGAAGCAGGTTCGGTCGTCCCCGCCGACGCGCGCTTGGTCGAAGTCGCCAATTTGCGCGTGCAAGAGGCGTCGCTGACGGGCGAATCACAACCGGTAGACAAAAAAGAAATCGTCATTAAAGAAGCCAACGCTTCTTTAGGCGACCGCTTCAATATGATCTATATGGGCACCTCGGTCACCTATGGACGAGGCACTGCGGTCATCGTTGAAACCGGGATGCGCACCCAACTAGGGAATATCGCCAACCTTATCCAAAGCGTCGAAAGCGAAAAGACGCCCCTACAACGACGCATGGATGAACTGGGCATTGTCCTGATTCGTGTAGCGATTGCCGTCATGCTGGTCGCGCTTGTTGTCGGCTTGCTCGTGGGTGATGCCTTTGAAGAGGTGCTCTTAAATGCCGTCGCGATTGCCGTCGCTGTCGTGCCCGAAGGCTTGCCCGCCGTCGTGACCATTGCCTTGGCATTGGGGGCACAACGCATGTTGAAGCGCAACGCCCTCATCCGCAAACTACCCGCTGTCGAAACACTCGGCTCGGTGACGACGATTTGCTCGGACAAAACCGGCACCTTAACGGAAAACCGGATGACGGTCACAACGATTGATGTCGCTGGCGATATCTCGCGCATTGAGGATGTGGTCAAAATTGGGTATAACGCCCTCTTGAGTACCAATGGCAAACTCACCAACACCCCTAAAGCGGCACAAGCGATCCTGCTGGCGGGTGACACCCTTTGCAACGATACCATTCTGGAACAGACTGCCGATAACTATTCAACCTTCAGGCTTTTGGGCGACCCGACCGAAACCGCGCTGGTCGATGCTGCCGCCAAATACGGCTTAGTCAAACCACGTTTGGAAACCTTCATGCCGCGCGTGGGCGAAGTCCCGTTCGACTCGGATCGCAAACGCATGACGACAGTACATCAGATGTCGGACACCGTCACGCCCACCGAAGCAGAACAATATCTCATCGATCTGTTGGGCTTAACCCCCACACAGTCCGTCAGCTTTACCAAAGGCGCGGTCGATGGCTTACTGAATATCAGCACCCAAGTATGGCATGATGGACAAGTCAAACCCATTGATCCCAACTGGCGCGAGCGCATCCTGAGCGCCAACAATGAACTGGCACAACAAGGCTTGCGCGTCTTGGGGTTGGCATACCGCCATCTCGATCCCCAAACCCCGATCAGCGAAGCGACCGTCGAAAATGGATTAATTTTCGTGGGTATGGTCGGCATTATCGACCCGCCCCGCGCCGAAGTGAAAGAAGCAGTGCGCGTCTGTAAAGGAGCCGGCATTCGTCCGGTGATGATCACGGGGGATCACCCGTTGACCGCCTTCGCCATCGCGCGCGAGTTGGGCATCGCCAAAGATGGCGACCGCGTACTCACGGGGCAAGACTTGGCGAAAATGAGCGAGGCGGAACTGGAAGATGTCGTTGAAAAAGTCGCCCTTTATGCCCGCGTCTCCCCCGAACACAAACTCAATATCGTACATGCCTTACAAAAACGCGGACATATCGTCGCCATGACGGGGGACGGTGTGAACGATGCCCCCGCTTTGAAGCGCAGCAACATCGGCGTGGCAATGGGCATCACCGGCACCGCTGTCTCGAAAGAAGCGTCGGACATGGTAATCCTTGACGACAACTTCACCACCATCGTCGCCGCAGTCGAAGAAGGGCGTACTATTTATGACAATGTGCGTCGTTTCATCAAATACCTGCTCGCTAGTAACACGGGCGAACTCATCGTCTTGCTAACTACCCAGTTGATCGTTGGCATGAGCCTACCGCTGACCACATTACAAATCTTGTGGATGAACTTGATCACCGATGGGGTACCCGCGTTGGCGCTCGGTGTCGAAAAATCAGAACCGGGTGGCATGAAACGCCCCCCCTATGCCCCCAATGAAAGCTTGTTCGGGCGCGGTTTGGGGCGTCACATCGGGATTGTCGGCATTATCCTCGGCGTGACCGGCGTCGCGCTCGGGTATTGGGCATTTTCCTCCAATCTGCTGGCAGTCAATGGCGCGCCCGCTTGGAATACAATGGTGTTTATGTTCTTGACGCTGGCACAGATGGGACACGCGCTCGGTTTGCGTTCGCACACCGAGTCGTTGTTCAAGGTCGGCTTACGGGGCAACCCGCTACTCATTGGTGCCGTTATTGTGACTGTGCTGTTACAACTACTGGCAGTGTATACGCCCTTCTTCAACAATATCTTCAATACCGCGCCGCTCACGGGGGAGCAGCTGCTCATCTGTTTCGTCCTCAGCACGGTGGTGTTCATCGGGGTTGAAGCCGAAAAACTCCTCATTCGTCGTGGTGTCCTGAAGTAAGTAACCTATCCGAATGGGAATGTTGGGCTAACGAACATTCCCGTTCGGGTGCGTTTCACAAACCGCACCAACAAACATAACGAAGCAGTAATTTAGAGAGAAAGATAATCTTCCATGAATTGCCCCGTATGCAAGACTGTAGAACTCAAAATGTCCGACCGCCAAGGCATCGAGATCGACTACTGCCCACAATGTCGTGGCGTGTGGCTAGATCGCGGTGAACTCGACAAAATCATCGAACGTTCGGAGCAATCCGTCGACACTAGTCGCCCAGTTGCCGTGCAATCCCCTCCCCCCATGGCAACGTCCCCTTACCGAGATCGTGATGACGATGATGATGATCGTGTCAAGTATGCGCAACGCGATCAACGTCGGGATCAACCTCCTTATGAGCGTCGCGACGATGATGATCGTGTAGAGTATGCCCAACGCGATCAACGTCGGGATCAACCTCCTTATGAGCGTCGCGACGATGATGATCGGTATTCAAGCGCTAAACCAAAGCGCAAAGGCATGTTAGGAGAATTGTTTAACATCTTCGAGTAGTAAAATCAGCGAATTTAACGCAAAATGCAAGCTGCATTGTCAATTCAGGGCGATCTGATTGATAATTCGGCTTGCTGTTTTTACAAGCCTTTTACCGCATCATAAGGAGCATTTCCCGTTATGGCAACAAAAGTCCCTATCACAGTCGCTCATGGTGACGGCATCGGTCCCGAAATCATGGATGCTTGTCTCCGCATCATCACTGCCGCCGGCGCAGATGTCGAATTTGAAACCATTGAGATCGGTGAAAAAACCTATCTCGCTGGCAACACCTCCGGCATCGCGGAATCCGATTGGGCATCACTACGTCGCACGCGCGTTTTCTTCAAAGCCCCCATCACTACCCCGCAAGGCGGCGGTTATAAGAGCTTGAACGTCACAGCGCGTAAAACCCTCGGTTTGTACGCCAATGTCCGCCCGTGTGTTTCGTACTATCCCTTCGTGGATACCAAACACCCCAAGATGGATATGGTCATCATTCGTGAAAACGAAGAAGACCTATATGCCGGTATCGAGCATCGCCAGACCAATGAAGTCTATCAGTGCTTGAAGCTGATCACGCGCCCCGGTTGCGAAAAGATTGTTCGTTACGCTTTCGAATACGCCCGCGCCAACAAGCGTAAAAAAGTGACGGCATTCACCAAAGACAACATCATGAAGATGACCGATGGCTTATTCCATAAGGTCTTTGATGAGATCGCTGTCGAATACCCCGATCTCGAAAACGAACATTGGATCGTCGATATTGGGTCTGCCAAAATGGCGGATACCCCCGAAGCTTTCGATGTGTTGGTATTGCCCAACTTGTATGGCGATATCTTGTCCGACGTTGCTGCGCAGATTGCCGGTTCGGTCGGTTTAGCGGGGTCTGCCAATATCGGTTCTGGTGCCGCCATGTTTGAAGCGATTCACGGGTCTGCCCCCCGCCGCGCCAATCAAAACCTCGCCAATCCGTCGGGCTTGCTGCTGGGTGGCGTAATGATGATGGTGCATATTGGGCAACCCGATGTCGCCGAAACCATTCACAATGCGTGGTTACGCACCCTCGAAGAAGGCATTCACACCTACGATGTCTATCGTCGCGGCATCGAAACTGGCGTCAGCAAGCAAGAAGTGGGTACCAAAGAATTCGCCGATGCAGTCATCGCCCGTCTTGGGAAATTGCCAGAAACCTTGAAGCCCGTCACCTATGCGAAGGGCGATCAAGCGGTGATGAACTTGAAGCCGTATGTCGCCGCCGAACCTGCCAAACGCGATTTGGTCGGTGTTGATGTCTTCTTGTACAACAATGACCGCGATCCCAATAAACTCGGCGACTCGCTCGTCGCCATCGCCAATGGGGACGGTCTCGCGCTGTCGATGGTCAGCAATCGTGGGCAAAAAGTATATCCTAACGGTGCCCCCGAAACTTTCTGTAGTGATCACTGGCGCACTCGTTTCTTCGCCACTCAAAAAGGGCAACCCATCACAGGTAGCCAAATCATTAGTTTGCTGAACCGCATCAATGCAGCGGGTTTCGACTTTATCAAGACCGAAAACCTGTACTACTTCGATGATGCCCCCGGCTACACCAGCGGTCAAGGCGAATAGATTTTTCTAAAGTAGGCGCTTAAGCAAGCTGCGGATCGTTGTTGTAAGCATCAATCGCGCGTGCGGATAGCTTCTCAGAAAAATCGATTTTTCGCCCATTATCGGCTCATTTCTTCAAAGTGCCGCTGATTTTCATATCAGCGGCACTTTTATTTGTTTTTTCCAACGATAGCGTAGGGCAATGGTAGTGATGACGGTATAGGCGAAATGATCTAAAATAACGAATAATATAAAGACATCACATCATGGAGGAATTTTTATGAAAATCAGTAGCGGCAAACTCGTGCTGTTCCTTGTCGTCATATTGATAGCATCGTTAAATATCACCGGCGTTTGGGCACAAACCGAAACCAGCAGCCCAACCGCGACCAGTACTGAAACTCAAACCAACACGGTTGAAGCCACCTTTACGGCAACGGATGGCGCAACCGCCACCCCTTCGCCAACTTCGACCGATAGTGCCACTGCCACCGCTTCGCAAACGGCAACGGATGGCGCGACTGCTACCGCTTCACAGACGGCGACACTTGGAGCGACTGTAACCGCTTCGCAGACGCTCACCACTGCTCCAAGCGCTACCGCTTCGCCCACCTTGACGGCAACGACAACCAGCCCATCACTGGCGATTACCGCCCCTATCAATGGCACCGTCATCAATCTGGGATCATCAGTCGGGGCGACCGGAACCCACGCCAACTTACCCGCGGGAACGGTCATTCGTGTTCTCGCCTATATCAATAACAACACAACCGTGATCGGCGAAATCATCATCAATCCGGGTGTGAACGGCATTTGGTCGGCAAATGTCCCTTTCAATGTGCTTGTCGCTGGGGGCATACCAGGGACGCTGCAAGCCATCGCCCAACTAGGCAGTGGCATCATCACCGCCTCCAATATCGTCAACGTGACTTGGGGGCAACCATCGACCGCACCGCTCATTTTAATCAACAATCCGCTCCTCAACGCGATTGTCGCGATTAATGGGACGCAGATCGCCGCCAACGGCTTTGCCGCCAATATCCCCGGTACGATCACTGTACGCGCTGTCGATGCTCTCGGATCGATCTTGGGGCAACAAATCGTCACACCTAACAACATGGGGGCGTGGCAAGCCACTTTTGGCTTGAATGTGGCAGTAGCCGTAGGCGCACGCGGCGGCATTATCGCTTTTGCCACTCACCCCAACACGGGGGCATTCTTGACCTCAGCCCGCGTGGATGTGATCTACGGCGGGCAATGCCTGATTCGCAGTGATTGGTTCATCTATGTTGTGCGTAGCGGCGACACACTGAACCGCATCGCCTCGCGCACGGGCAGCACCACCCCCCAACTCGCTTACGCCAACTGTATCGCCAATGCCGATCTGGTTTTTGTCGGACAACAATTGCGCGTCCCCAATCAACCCGTGATCACGGTGACCGCGACGACACGTCCGCCGACCCAACGTCCTGCAACCCAGACGCCGCCTGCGAACGTCGCTATCCAAATCACGACCCCCGCGCAAAACGCCAATGTCAGCACCACCCGCCCGATCACCGTCAACGGCACGGGCTTAGGGATTGCCGGACAAGAACTCATCATCCGTGCTTTTGACAACAACTCCCAGTTGCTGGGACAAACGACTGCCCGCGTTGCCGCCAACAATCAGTGGCAAGCCGCGCTCGGCGGGATTGTGATCCGGCAATCGACGCAAGGGCGCATTTATGCCTACCTGCGTTCCGCCAATGGCGGCATCTTGATCGACACCTTCGTTCCAGTGGTATTTCAACCGACCGATGTTGTCACCCTGCCGGGCGCGACGGCAATCCCCGGCGAGGATGAACAACTCTTGTTCATCACCACCCCCGCCGAGGGTTACACCATCAGCGAAGCGGGCGATGTGCTGGTTGCCGGCGGCGTGAAAAGCGGTTACAGCGGCGAAATCTTCGTCCGCATCCTTGACCCGCTGGGTGACGTGCTGGACGAAAAAATCGCCCAAACCCAAGCCGTGGATGGCAATGGCGATATTTTGTGGCAAACCACACTGACCGTCAATGCCAGCGCCGGCACCTTTGGCACGGTGTTCGCTTATGTGCCTTCGCCCTTCGGTTTGGAACCCAGCCTGACGGACTCGGTGGTGGTGCGTTTTGGGGTAGACACCCAAACACCCTATGTCACCATCAATAGTCCTGCTCCTTATACCATCCTGAACATCGACGCCCCAATTACGATCAGTGGACAGGGCGGGCGCTTGTTTGAAGGCAACGTCGTCGTCCGTGTCCTTGACAGTGACGGCAACATCTTGGCAGAAGACGCCACCATCATTAATGCGCCTGATGCTGGCGTGGGTGGGGAAGGCAGTTGGCAAATACTCCTTGATGTCAATGCAGCGTCGGGTACACGCGGCAGCATCATTGCCTTCTCAACCTCGGCAAATGATGGCAGTATCGTCGCTTTTGCCAGCCAAAATGTCATCTTAGGGGATCCCACCGCCACCGCCAATGGGGTGTTCATTCAAACCCCGTTGCTAGGCAGCATTGTCCGTGAAGGCGACACCCTGCTCATCGCGGGTACCGCCGATGGCAGCAATGGCAATACGGTTCGCATCCAAATGACGGACGAGGCGGGCACCGTGTTGATCAACGAAGAACGCGATGTCACGCTGCTCGCAAACGAAACCTTTGGGACGTGGCAAATCGCCGTCGAACTCAACAACTTGGTGCCAGGTGCTTTTTTGACGCTCAGTGCGCAAACGACTTCACGTTTTGATGGCACCCCCTTGGCAAGTGATGAGATCATCATCGAAACGGCGGGCTAGTCCGACTCTCGAAACAGCAGTATAAACAAACGGCGGTCCATGGACCGCCGTTTGTTTATATCCCCACACAAGCGCGCCCGTCGACCCGACTGTCAACGGGTAATGCGGCATTAAAAATAGTGTCAAAGATCGCCTTCAGATCAGGACGAATGACACTAGAGTGTCGTGGCAAAACAGGTCATGATTAGGGCAGATTGATGATGATTTTAATCATATCATTCAAATATATCGGTGTGAGCCAACTTTGTTTGTACCGGTGAATAAATCGTCCTGTGCTGGTGCGGTCTCCCTGCTTCACCACACGTTAGACCTCTTGATGGGATGATGATTCGCCGTTTTTGAAACCCCCCAGCGGTTTCCTCCTAAAAAGCGCACAGTGGTGAGATACCCACTGTGCGCCACCACTTCAAAACCGCCGCAGGGCAAGATAGGCTACCCCGCCTTGACACCACCCACGCAAAAAAACTAGCCCTATGCGCACAGTATTCACACGCAAGCTAAACAGCATCATCGCCCATAACACAACTATGGTGATTTGATAAAGCGCTCTAGGTACCTTAGTTGTCCTTCGCTTTACCCGCGCTCGGCGGGATCAATTCGCTGATATTGTGTTTCACTGCATAGGCAGCGGCTTCGGCACGGTTGGAAACGCCGATCTTCGCCAGCACACTACTCACATAATTGCGCACTGTGCCCTCGCCCAGATAGAGCCGAACCGCGATCTGGCGATTGGTCAATCCCTCGGCAACCAACGCCAAGACCGACAATTCTTGAGCGGTCAAGTCCGCAAAAGCGGCAGCATGTTGCGCTTGGTTCGCCTTGCGCATTTCCGCAAACACGCTTGAAGTCATCGCCGGGTCCAGCATCCCTTCTCCCCTGCTTACCCGTTCCACCGCTTGCACCAAATCGTTGTCACCGATGCGCTTCAACAGATACCCCGATGCCCCTGCCTGAATCGCGGTAAACAATAACTCATCCTCAGCATACGAGGTGAGTATAATCACCCGACAGCCTTCTACCGTCTCAACGATCTTGCGGCACGCTTCAATGCCCGATACCCCCGGCATCCGAATATCTAACACGGCGACATCGGGGCGATATTCTTGTGCTTTTGAGATCGCCTCCTCGCCGGTGGATGCTTCTGCCACAACGCGAAGATGCCCTTGTCTTTCTAGCAGTGCGCGTAATCCTGCCCGCACTACAGAATGATCATCGGCGATGAGAATACGAATCACTTGGGTCATCGCGAAAATCCTGTCCAATTTATTTGATACAATAGTGGAATTATAATCAGTGTAGCAAGCGAATAAACCAGTGAATAGTGATGCTCGTTCTATTTACGACATGACGTTTATCCTATCGAGCCTCAAAGCCATCGCTTCAGCCGCCATGTATGCCACTGAAGCAGATACCCTTGATGGAACTTTTGAACGTATCGCCACCATTGCGCGAGATCTCGTCGGTGCGCGTTACGCGGCGCTAGGCATCCCCAATGGTAAAGGCGGTCTGGAGCATTTTCGTTTTGCTGGCATTGACCCCACCCTCGTCGAAAAGATCGGCGATCCTCCTAAAGGACAAGGGTTGCTCGGTGCCATCATCCAGGAACGCCGGGCGATTCGCCTCGACAATATGCAAGACGATCCCCGCTCAATTGGCTTTCCGAACCATCACCCAGAGATGAGTCGTTTTTTGGGTGTCCCCATCATCGTGAGCAACAAACTTTATGGCATGTTGTACCTGACTGATAAAATCAACGGCGAAATATTCACGGAACAAGATCAGCAAATTGTGGAAACCGTCGCTGGCTATGCCGCGCTCGCGATTGCCGGGGCGCAATTGCGCGAAGGCGAACGCCGCCTTGCCCAACTTGAAGAGCGGGAACGGATTGGCATGGAACTTCACGACGGCGTGATTCAATCATTGTACGCCGTCGGGATGTATATCGAACTCCAGCGGAGCGCACCGCAAATACCCGGTCAAAATCTTGCCCACATCGTCCACGATCTTGATTCCATCATCTCGGACATTCGCAAATATATTCAAAATCTCAAACCGAACGACGAAGCTACCCAACCCCTTGAGCACTGTTTCCGCGACCTCATCACCCGCCTTCACGTCCCGTCCACATTGGCAATAGATATCGTGACTGAATCCCCCATCAGGCTGGACGAAAACGTTTATGAAGCCGTTTGTCAAATGGCAAATGAAGCGATCAGCAATGTAATCCGCCATGCCAACGCGACCCAACTCACAATTGCCATCGCCTCAGAAAATAATTGCGTGCGCGTCACCTTTGAAGACAATGGCACCGGCTTTGACTCCACCGAAATTCGCTCCTCCTCCGGTTTGGGGTTGCACAATTTACAACGTCGCGCCGAACTCAACAAGGGCACCTTAGTCGTCGAAAGCACGAAAGGCAAAGGCACGCGCATCGAACTTAAAATGCCTTTACAACTCTAATACGAGCGATCTCTCGCTGTTTTATGACGTTCATCACGCAAAGCTTGATACCATTGTCCAGCGAGACTGAGGTATCTTTGGGAGAAGGTAGCTTCTCAAGGGAGGGATTCGATGAACGTTTCGGAAATTATGACTGCGCGCCCCGTCACTATTCATCAGGATGGATTGTTGCGACAAGCATTAGAGCTGCTCGAACAATGCCAGTGTCGGCA
>Ga0105046_10008159_pt1 | contig 16463 bp, 9 predicted proteins | sample MAT03_FD_78385 | JGI IMG/M metagenome (GOLD analysis project Ga0105046, IMG submission 78385) | Freshwater microbial communities from Lake Fryxell liftoff mats and glacier meltwater in Antarctica - MAT-03 (megahit assembly) | ecosystem: Environmental > Aquatic > Freshwater > Ice > Liftoff...
CGATACACCAACAACCATCGCTACCATCAACGCAATTTTCTTCATCGCTGTTTCTCCAGTTTCTCATCTGATCAAGGTAAGCACATCACTCATCCAAAGGGCGATACTTTAACCGGCAAAATCCGCAAAATCAAGCTTTCCAATACGATTTTTTTGTGTTTACCACAGATTTTAACCCTGCCAAATGGTAATCGCTAATTCATGAGTTCTTCAGTGAGTAACGGAGCAGTGTGAGTGCCATACGTCCCAAACTCCGCAAAGGCAAACAAGTACTCGGGAGCCAACTGCTGTAAGACGCACCATTGGCCGAATCCCCCCGCAAGGTTTGTGAAAAATGCCCTCCGTACTGGCCGCCTCGAAGGAGTCGGCACGGCGCGAGGGCGCGACTGGCGCGCAACTAGGGCCCGCCAAACTGGGGGCCCAACTGATGGAGCGCAACTGATGGAGCGCAAATGGGGGGCCGCAACTAGGGCCAGCGAGGCAACTGGGGCCAGCCAGCTATGGTTTCGTCATGTAAGTTTTTACCCAACCTTTTCCGTCATGAAAATAGTGAGGCATTGCGGCAGCGACCATCGTGGGTTCAGAAAAATGCTGACCCATTGCCCGCGAAATGAACGCAGTTCGAACCGAGACGGCAACGAAGCTTTAGCGTCGATATTAACCAACAAATACTCCACTCAACTAGGTGCGCTCGAAAGAATCGCTAACCGGCACTTGGCAATGGCGAACTCCCGTTCGATAGCCGCTTCGCCCTCGAAGAATCGCTTCTTGAGCCAAAGACTCCTGGGGAAGCATGGTGAGGAAGCATGGGGACACCCATAGATCTTAACTAGCTAGCCGGTTTGGGTAGAATTTTGAAATTAGTTCGATTCTGCTGGGAGGTGATTTATGGCTCGGTTGGCTCGTGTCGAAGTGTTCGGATACGATGAGGTTACTATCGTACATGTCCTAAAGCGGAGAGTCCGTCGTTTTTTCTTACTCGGAAATGACCTTGTCTCTGGTAAAAATTTCGACAATCGTAAGAAATGGATGGAATCCGAACTTGTTCACCTCGCGAAGTTCTTCTTTGCTATGCCGTTTTGTCAAATCACTTTCATCTGGTTCTTCGGTCTAGCCTGATAGTGGTGGCGGCTTGGGATGATACCGAAGTGGCTCGGCGGTGGATGATGCTTTGTCTCAAGCGACGGGATGCTCAAAAGATGCCTCAGGAGCCTAATGAATTCGAACTCAACATAATCCGCAACGATCCAATCCGCTTGAAAGAGATTCGTTCGCAGCTTAGCGACATCTCGTGGTGGATGCGATTGCTGTCCCAAAAGATTGGTAGGCGGGCCAACGAGGATGACAAAGAAGTCGGAAAGTTTTGGCAGGCGCGCTATCGCGCAATGAGATTGCTCGATGAGACAGCGGTCTTAGCCTGTGCAGCTTATGTTGACTTAAAATCAATTCGCGCTGCGATGGCCGAGGCGATCGAGACCAGCGAGTAAACGTCGGCGCAGCAACGGGCCATCGTATTGCAAACGGAAGCGAACGCACAAACCACCTCGGATCGCGATGCCGGCATGGTCTCCAAGCCGATTATGCAATCGCTTAGTCCGCTTACCATTGACGAGTTCAAGGATGACATTGGTGCTTGTTGTCATACTGGGGGCAGTCGTGCGCGCGTCAAAGGATTCTTGCCAATGAGTGTTGCGAACTATCTAGTGTTATTGGACAGGACCGCACGAGAGTTGCGAGCGGACAAACGTGGTGCGACGCCGGAGAGCGCTCAAGCCAAGCTGAAAATGGTCCCAATTCAAAAATCAGCTGCGGAAAAACAAGTTCTGGCGGATACTAGCGAGCAGCTTTCGAAATTGCTTGCTCGCAAGAGAGAAATTGACGGGCACATCAAGTTGCATCAAGCAGTCCGACCTGGTTTATTGGATTCATTTGATTGAGGCACGCGGCGGAAAGTAAAGTTTGCTGTGTTCGATCTGTGCTGTCGCTTCGATCGCTTAAGCATTTACTCGAATTTGTCGTTGTCGAGTACTGACTTCTCTATTTTGTGCACAAGATCTGATGCTTCCAAGAGTGAAGCCGTCATGCGCTTCAAGATAGGTTCGACTTCGCTTAGGCTTTGCGAGTAAAAAGTTTTGGCTGTCTCGTCATTCCACGTCTCGGCGATGGTATCCGATGTTTCTTTCCATTTGCTCAACGTGCTTTGTAATCGACTTCTGCAACCAGTTAAATCGTTGCGGCAACGCGTATCCATCGTTGAACTTTCGGAGAAGGGGAATTGCCTTATCGGTTATTTTTGACCGCCGATCAATCATCATACTCTTTTTGGTGTTTCTTTACGCCTGGGTTCCTTGTCGCGTGCTTAAAACGGAAGAGGGACATGCGGTTCCAACTGGCAGCATGGATCGGTTACAATTCGATTTAAATCGATTTTAGGCGAGGAACTGAGAGTGGGTTCAAGATGACGCAATCCGAAGACAGCAGTTTTGAATTGGAGGATAACGATAATACGCCCACCAAACAGGTGACATCTGCGGTTGATCTGTCCGCAAGTTCAGACGAGATCTACCAACTAGAGCCTGGAAGTCGCATTGGTCGATACGTGATTCGGAAACGGATCGGTGCGGGCGGATTCGGCGTGGTATTCGTCGGTGAAGACAGCGTGCTCAAGCGCGAAGTGTGCATCAAAATTTCTCGGTCGCACGAATCGTCGGAACGGAGCAGGCAGTTTTCGTTGATTGCAGAAGCGAGATCTGCCGCGAGCTTAGATCATCCGAATGTGGTACGGGTTTTTGACACTGGGATTTGGAATAATTACCCGTACCTGATCATGGAGTATGTGGCTGGAGTCACTTTGGGGCATGAGCTGGCTGGTTCACAACCCGTTTCCATTCGACGAGCTTTGACGTTGATGAAGCAAGTTGCGTTGGCACTCTCGCATTTGCACAGCAAAGGACTGATACATAGGGATCTCAAGCCTGCTAACATCTTGATTGGTGGAGACGACACGGTAAAGCTTACGGACTTTGGATTGGCGCTTTCGGATGACATGCCCGCTTGGAACAAACAACAAATCGTGGGCACGCAGCGCTACATGGCTCCTGAACAAGTTTTGGGAGAAACCCATCGGATTGATGGGAGAACAGACATCTGGGGATTCGGTGTTGTTCTGTACGAGCTTCTTACTTCTAAGCCACCCTTTCGCGCAACCGATCCTAACGCACTCTTTCAAAGCATATTAAAAGGGGATGCTCCGTCTCTTAGGCAGCGCAGGCCGGATGTTCCACAATCTCTCGATCAATTTTGCTTGCGATGCATTTCGCAATGCATGACGGACCGGTTTCAGTCGGCGACCGAGTTGTTGGAGGATCTTGAAATGGTCCAAAGAAGCTTAGAGGACTCGAACACAACGGCCCCGCACGTGTCGAACGCGTCGTCAAACATCATGCAAGCCAATCCCGCTGCGATCCAGGAAGTAAGTCGAAACCCGACTAGCTCAAACCAAACTGCGGGCTCGACAAAAAAGCTCTCCAAAACCGAACAATTGCATGTTACGGAATCAAGTGGCTTGGATCTTGGTCAGTCGGATCTACTCCCCATCGTTCCCAGGGGGCTTCAGTCGTTTGATGATGAGGATCATTTCTTTTTTTTGAAGCTGCTTCCTGGAGCCCGTACAGCGCAGGGCACCCCACTTTCGATTCGATTTTGGAAAAACTGGGTTGCTGCTCAAGATGGTGATCGGGCGCAGAGCGTTGGTGTACTTTATGGTCCCAGCGGTTCGGGCAAGAGCTCGTTCGTCAAAGCGGGCTTGATCCCAGAGATTCGGCAGACTACCAACACAGTTTACGTTGACTTTACTGTTGAACGGCCCGTCGAAACGCTTTTGTCACGGCTACACAAGCACTTCTCGGAAAGCAAATCGCGTTCCGATTTGGCGTCCACGTTGGCATTCATTCGTCAACAGAAGTCTAACAAAACAACGTTGATCGTCTTGGATCAGTTTGAGCAGTACCTTGCAAATACGCCCTTAAATTTGCAGCATGAGCTGGTGCAATCGCTGCGGCAATGCGATGGTTCGGGACTGAAGGCGATCTTGTTGGTTCGAGACGATTTTTGGAATGCCATCAGTCAGTTCATGCACTTGCTGGAATCCTCGTTATCCGATCAACGCAATGCAATGAGTTTGCCGCTGTTAAACACACAGCATGCGGAACGCACTTTGGAGGCAATAGGCAGAGCGTATGCATGCCTTCCAAGTGCACCGGAGCCCATTTCGAATTCACAGCACTCCTTTATCGAACTAGCCGTTCAGCAAATGTCGCAGGAAGGATCAGTAGTTTGCGTTCGTTTGGCTATGTTTGCTGAGCTCATGCGAAAGCACCCGTGGGAGCCGAAGACGCTTAGTCGTCTAGGGGGCATGGACGGAGTCGCCATGAAGTACTTGCAGGAATCCTTTGATGCACATACCGCGCCCATTTCGCATCGTTCCGTTGCGCCCATGTGCAGGGAAATACTTCGAGCGTTGCTCCCACTGTTGCCGGCTGAAACGAAGTCCTCTGCCAAGTCGAAGAACGCATTGAGCGATCTTGTTTGCCAATCCGAATCGGACGTGGAATTTGAGCAAGCCATCGGTGTTCTCGAGAAAGAACTGAGGTTGATTTCTGCCGTCGGCCAGGGGGGAGATGGGAAACCGCTCTATAGCTTGACACATGACTACTTAGTGAAGCCCGTTAGGGAATGGATTTTTGAACACGAACAGTCAACATGGCAAGGACGGGCGCGCAGCAAGATGACATCACTGGCAGCTCGCTATGCATGCGAACCATCTTATCGCAGCTTGCCGTCAGTGTCCGAATGGTTGGCAATCCAGTCCTCGGTAAGGCATTCGCGTCGAACGGAGTCCGAAAGGCATTTGATGCGCTCCGCCAGGCGCGTGGTTTATGCCAAACTACTGTCCTCGGTGGCCGCTATTGCCATTCTATTGTGTGGGACGTGGTTAGTCGTTCGGGGACAATATGAAGTTTGGCAATTGGAACGCAACAGGGCTGTCGTTGCCATCGACCTTTTTTTAGCATCTAAACCATCTGGGCTTGAGCTAGCCCAGAGAGGAATTCTTGATTTGAAGCGTCCTGCCCGAACCGAATATGCGGAGAGGCGGTATTTAGGCGAGCCAGGCTTCGATCGCCGTTTGACCATGTTAGGGGCCTTGCTAGGAGCGAGTTTGGAAGCGGGACGCGTTGTCAAGGCTATCGATGAATCTGAAATCGATGCGCAGCCCGTTTGGCGAACAGCCCTTGCCAATGCGAGTTTACGCGACAGCGTCTTGCGGGCATCGTCGTTCGATTCGCGGTTGTCTGCGAGGGTGCATTGGTTGTTTTTGGCCAACAATGATTTTCGAACTATAGACTCAATCGAACAAAGTGATGAACCGAGCGCTATCGTGCTTTGCCACCAAATTGCCGCGTGTGCATTGGAAGAGACCGCTTGGGCGGCATCGTGGAACGCTGCTAAACTTGAAAAAATAGTTGCCGAAAAGCCTTTGGACTCAGAACTGCATGCTTTAGCGACCTTGTTAATCGGTTTAGTCAGTCCGGAGGCTCCGAGTGATATCACACGCATTGAACGACAGGCGGTCGCGAGTCGTGCAGTCGTAGCGATGCCAGCGCAGTGGTATATCGTAAAGTCGAAAAATTGCGATGTTGAATTCATTCCGGCGCAGCCCGATGCGTCGGATTGGCGAATTGAAAAGCCGTTGCCAAATGTTTCTATACCCATGATCCGATTGCCTGCTGGCGAAATGGTTTTTACGCCTGCCCGCAAGGAAGACTTGGGGGGCGATGGCAGTCCGTTCCTGATTATTGTCGATGAGGGGCTCTGGGTAACGAGTGAGAAAATCCGGTTCGAAGTGGCTAGCGAATTTGCAAAAGCGCAAACTGTCCCGCTTGGATTCGAAATTGGCAGCAATAACGGCTATGCTTATCTCGACAGCGCCAACGCAGTTTTTCGTTTTTGCAATTGGTTGAGCGAGGTTTCCGGATACAAACCGGCATACAAATTCAAAGAGTCCTCGCCGGACGAATCGGAGCCAAAGCTTGAAGAAACGAACGGAGTTTTTATCAGACCTGATGTCGATGGGTTTCGAATACCGACCCGGGACGAGTTCTTTTACATTGCGACCTGTGGAGAACAATCCGCAGTTATCGACGCACTTTATGCGAACGCCAAAATGTTTAATGGCGTTAGGACGAACGGCATGAGGCAGTTGGCTGGCCGGGAACCGTTCCTTTCAACACCTAGTCCGTGGGGTATCAAAAACATTTTCAGTCTTCCCTCCGAGTTGTTTAACGATCAGGAGCTTGGGAAACTTGCCAGTGCGATTCCTGGTGAAATATCTCGGGACAACTTCAGAATCACGCCGCCTGTCAAGGATTTTTTCCTTACTAAATTAGCGATACGCTTGGTTCGACGTCCTATTCGAACGTCAAACAACGTCACCCAACCAACGGGTAACGGCAAAGAATAAACTCAAGCGAATCAAATAGGCCTGGGTTATTGTACACCCATGCACACAAAGTACATGTCAATACAAGGAGTCGTAGGCTGTGGTTCGCCAGCAAGGCCATTTTGCCAAGCGGCAAAAGTACCTTCGCAGTTCTCGTAATTTTTTCGGCATTGCTCGGGGTCTATTTCCCCAACGACCAGAGCCATCGCAACGGCTTGACGAGGACAAGGAGTACGGCACTCTTTTACGCATAGACAATATCCAGTCTTTGCGAAATACATCCCCAGTTTGTAAACCTCGGGTTTTGTACATCGAAATTGTTCGAGGAACTTTACGCGCTTGCAATAAGTCTCATAGCATTTTTGAATGCATAGTTCCTCGCATGTCGGCGCTGGTGGACATTTCGCTTTGCAGATTTTACTTCTTAATCGCGAGAACAAGCCGTCACCCGCTTGCACATTTGGTGCGACGAGGCTGATTAACATTAAAGCGAAGATCGCGCGACCCAATTTAGAAACCCAGTTCATGTTGCACCTCTATAGTTCTGAAACAGATAGGACGGACATTTAATCCGACAGCACTCATTACACTAAGCAATTGAATTTTGTGATGCAATACCCCAAAGACCATCTTTGTGCAGTTTGCTTTTGAAAAAGCTGTTTGATCTTCAAATAATGCAAGCTGCAGACTGAAATCTACTTACTTGCGATTTGAATGGGAGGGCGAGGCTCCTGCCGAACCTGGCTATGGTTCGGCGGGAGCCTCTCCCTCCCGGTAAAACCCATTTTGCCGCTCGCCTAATGTGGTAGTTCAGTGCCATGGGACGAGCGTTCGCATCGTCAGGAATTGGAATGACTTTTCGTGCAAGGCGGATATACTCAGGTTCGTATTCCACTCGCCCATCTAACAATTCGTTTCAAAAAAGCTATTCCCCCATGTCGCAATTGGTACATGAATCGTCCAAACGCATCATCGCCAATATTGAAAAGGCAATTGTAGGCAAGCGAAAGCAGCTTGTCTTGTCACTGGTGTCCTGGTTTTCCGGTGGACACATCTTGCTGGAGGACGTGCCAGGGGTGGCGAAAACCATGCTCGCACGCGCATTGGCTGCCAGTGTAGGATGCATATTCAAACGCGTTCAGTGCACACCGGATTTGTTGCCCAGCGACATTACAGGTGCAGCGATTTTCAATCAGAAGACGAGCGAGTTCGAATTCCGACCTGGCCCATTGTTTACCAATATTTTGCTCGCCGACGAAATCAATCGAACGACACCTCGAGCGCAATCCGCGTTGTTGGAAGCCATGGCGGAATCGTGCGCCACGATTGACGGAGTTACGCATAAACTTCCCAACCCGTTTCTAGTCATCGCGACGCAGAACCCAATTGACCATGAGGGAACATTCCCATTACCTGAAGCGCAACTGGATCGCTTCTTTATGAAGTTCTCGCTTGGCTATCCTTCCATGGAGGAGGAGCTGCGAATGATGCAAATGTTGGAACGCGAACATCCAATTCATTCGCTAAAAAGTGTCGTTTCTGCCGAGGAGATTGTCCAGGTTCAACAATTGGTTAGGCAAGTTTATGTCGATGTCAAGGTTCGTCAGTATATGCTGCAGATCGTTCACGAAACGCGATCGCATTCCGATTTGGCATTGGGTGGTGGCCCGCGAGCGACCATCGCCATCTTTCGAGCGTCACAGGCGATGGCGGCGATCCGTGGTCGCAACTATGTCCAGCCAGATGACGTTAAGAAGACAATCGCTCCAGTCATGGCACATCGATTGATCTTGCGGCCCGAAAGTCGTTTAAGACGAATGACGAGCGAACAAATTCTCGACGGCATTGTCGCAGAAATTGCTGTCCCTACCCTGGAGGAACAAAAAGCCTAATTCATAACCCGGAGCGTAAGTGAGGGACTGGCAATAAAATCCCTCGCTCGACATTCTCATCCGGTATCAATTTTGGGTTAGAGCCTTATTTGAGCGACGCTCCGCGCCGCAGAATCACGACGCGGAGCGTCGTGCAACTAAGTACTATAGCTTAACTACGGCGCCGGCGAACTAGTTGTCGTTCTTCCTCTAACTGTTGATAGGCCGTCAACCAGAGTTGGGAAGCACTATCTTCATTCTTCAAGGTGGACTTGACTAATGGCGCTGACATTTTTGCGTTAGCCGAGATCACAGATTCCCCTTCGCCACTACCTGCTACCCCATTCAAGAAGTTAACGATCACCAAAACGTCAAGCGGACTGAGGAAACCGTCTCCATCCGCATCCAAATCGCTTTGAGCTAGAGTCGATGCAGGACGAGGATTCTGCAGTCGTCCAAGCTGATTTGCATTGATCGCGTTTATGACAGCGAGTGCATCTCGAGGATCGACAAGTTTACCCTCGTCCAGCTTGCTCCTATCCACGTTCAACGCGTTTGAACTGTTCTGCCATGGCCGAGGATTGGGAATGCGGTTTACTTTGATCGAAAGTTGGTATGTAGTCGGATTCGCTCCAACCTCCGTTGCGACAATAGGGATAACCAATGCGAATGGGTCAGACTCGTTTACGGCCCTGATGGGCGCGAGCACCAATCGACCATTCTCGATCAAAAAGCGATCATCAAGCGTCTGAACCGTGTACGTTTGCCCAATATCTTGGTCGGCGATCGTGATTGGCCCTAAGTCGAGGCCCGAGATGTTCGAGAGAAGAGACGATGATGAAACCGTTGCACTCGTTGGAGCATCGTTTGCGTCGGTGATGTTGACGATGATGCTCGTTTCTTCGAATAGCCCGCCGGGGTCTGCCACGCTCACGAAGACCGTGCTGATGTTACTTTGCTCAAAATCAAAAATTCCGTTTCGATTCAGTGTCAGGGCACCCGTTGTCGGGTTGATTGAAAAACGGTTCTCATTTGACCGCAACGAAAACGTTAGCGATTGTCGAACATCTCCGTCGCTCGCCTGCATTGTTGCAAACACGACATTTGGCTGTTGTTTTTCCGAAACAGAAATGGAACCAGTGGAAATCTTAGGTGCGAACTCGTTCACGTCTTCTACGATGACATTGACAGACGATGACGTTGTCAATTGAGGGATGCCGTTATCGAATGCTTCTACGAAAAACTGGTAGGAATCCGTGCGTTCGAAATCAAGCGTCGCTCCTGCGTTGAGGGAAACCCGACCCGTGTCCGGGTTCAAGGAAAAATTCGTTGGCGCCGAACCAACAAAACGATATCGAACGCGATCTGCTATGTCGCCATCCGTTGCAAATACCGTCCCTATGGACGCGAGTGAAGGTGTGTTCTCTGGCACACGAAAGGTAATTGGCCGGAAGGCGGGTGCAAACTCATTGATGTCCTGCACATTGATTTGGATCGTCTTATCTAAGAACAGCGGCGGGTTGCCCGAATCACTAGCACGAATGGTCAAGTCAATCATGGCTCCTTGCTCAAAGTCAAACGATCGACCCGAAGCAACGAACAATTGGTTACCGATAATCGCGAACCGTGGGTCAGCATTTGGAATCGAGTAAACAATAGTGTCAATGCCATCTGGATCCGTCGCGAAAAGAGTCCCAATCAAGACGCCTTTCGCGTTCTCGACGACGCTATCACCGACGAGATTGATCGCTGTTGGGGTGTCGTTCACATTTAGAACGGAGAGCATGAATGTGACTGTCGCGGAGGCACCAAAGGAATCGGTGGCGGTTACAACAAACCCATAATTGCCAACTTGATCGTTCGTGGGCAGGCCACGCAGATTGCCCGATGAGGGAGCGAACGTGAGCCAATCTGGAATTACTTTCCCGTTGCTTTGGGAAAGCGAAAGAAGCAGCACGGTATCGTCAACATCATTAAACCAATTGCTCATCGGGATAAGGAACGAAAACAAACTGTCTTCTAGCGTTTCAACAGCCTGCTGCGTTACCAAAGCGACTGGTGCATCATTGACCGGCAAAATACGAGCAGTCAGATTGTTATCGATCAAGGAAACAGGTCCGCCAGCCACAACAGTCGTGATATCGATTGTTGCGCGGACAGCAAGTGTCGAGAATGATCCGGCAAATGTTTCGTCCATCGCTCGAATTCGAAGCGGTGCCGGCGAACCATTAAAATTCGAGGCAGGCCGGAATCGAATCCATGCATCACGAGAAAGCAAAAGACTTGTGATTGGGCTGACCGTTGCAATCGCAGCCCATTGCAAACCATTTTCCGAGTACTGCCACGCTCCCGTTAGAGGAGTCGCGTTGTTCGAAGTCACCGCCACGCCAGAAAGCGACGATCCAAGGTCCACATCGCGAAAGGCTGTAGCCAATAGTGTGGATATCTTACTGCCAGCTGGACTGAGGTTATCCTCCGCAACATCTGATAAAGCAACATCAGACAGGACTGGGGAGTCATTTGTTGGAATGACTCCAACCAATGCAAACGCTTTATTGCTGGCACCATTGTTTGCGTTGTCCAAGAAGACGGACACCTGACGCTGCGCTGGGGTTGGCGCATCGCTGGTATGCTCAAACGTCACCGCACGTATAACCGCTTCCAACGATTCGCTGCTTGCAGCCGAATTGAAAGTGACAGACCGGTTTCCAGTCCCTGCCGATAGGGTCCCTATGAGAACTCCCCCGTAGGAGACATCGCTCCCGGTGACTGAGACTTGCCCAGGACCGGTGCCCGAATTTTGGAGGCCAAGTTGATCGCCCGTTTGGAAGTTTGCTTCCACAGAAAACCTTAAGGACCCGCCTGCAAACGTGCTGATGTTGAATGTGCTGAAGGTGGCGTTGGATGCGATTCTGACCGGCGCCGAATTTTCTGTATAAGTCGACACGTCAGAGATCGCGATCTCAAGGGACGAAGCGATAGTACCGGAAATCAAGTATTGACCAAGACTGCCATAATCGGAATAACCCGTGGGCGAATTCCCTGTTGGGTTACCAAATCCCACCCCATCAACTCGAATGTAGTACGTGCCTACGCTCAGATTCAAATTTGTAAAGCTGGCTCGAAGGCCCGCAGGATTCGAAACGGCAATCACATTGCCAGCGCCATCGTAAAGCGTTGCCTCAACATCGAGGTTGGATCCCTGGTTCAAATCCCACGAGCCAGCAACAAACGAAGACTCAACACTGCGAACGTAGCCTCCAGATCCATTGCTGACTAAGACTTCGTTCACATAGGGATCAATGGTGATATCGACGACTCCGGTTCCAGTCTGAAACTTGAAGTAATCGACGTCTCCCGGCCGTTCGATTGTGCCGAGTCTGGAAATCGTTTGCTTGCCACCTGGGATCGTTGTGCCAACCAAAGTCGTTGCTAAGGTATCCGTATTTCCGTCACTATCGGCAATAAACCCGAACCCGTTGTTCTGCGTAATAACTTGCAAATCGGAAGGACCACGTCCATAGTTCGCACCTGCAGACCCATTGCTACTCCCAATATATGTCCCGTCATCCCAGGTCGTTACATTTCTATAGTAGCCAGAGCCCATAATGGGTCCCCAGCCATTCTCCCCTGTCCCATGACCGTCATAGTATTCCTGGCTTGGTTGAACTGAATTGGCCGACGTTGTACCGTCGTGGGACAATCCCAGCGAATGCCCTGCCTCGTGGCTGACAGCTGCAGACACATCTCGCGACCTACTATTGAAAACGTAGGCGGGTGTGTCCGAGGCGCCTGCGTTCTCGTAGTTCCAATTGAAACTATTGATGTATGCAAATCCACCTACGTTTTGACCTGAAAAATTCGCGAGCGTAATCACGTTTCGAATTCCCCAGCGGTCGTCGGTTCCACCTTGTTTCACTAAATTTGCCTCGCCAGGATCTTCTGTCGTGACATCGACATCAAAGGGAGCAAAGTCCGCTGCCACACGTTGCCAGGTCGCTTGAATTTCGTCGAGTTCGCCGTTTGTAAATGCAGGCCCGTTACCAGCAGGATCCCAAGCGGGCGAAACGATCGACGCGATGTTGTAGGCCGTGTTCCACGATGTCCCTCTAGCAGTAAACCCATCGAAGTCTAAATAGATTGTTTTTGTTGCAGACGGTCGGCTATGGAGAAAAAAGGTGCTAGCGGCTGGTAGACGTTCAAATGACCCCAAAGATGGCTGAATTGTTCCTGCCAGATCCGCTGGAGGTGGCGGAATGAAACCCAAAATCGGTGCCGGACCCTCGCCCTCTGCTGGTGTTAGTTTAGATGTGGAAAATAGGTCTTGAACACCCAGGCAATCCGCGGCCATGAGCGCACGGGTTTCCAAAGATTCGACTCGAAGTTGCCGTAGATAAATAGTGCGATTGCGGAGTCGCGAGAAACCTAAACGGTTCTGAAAACGACTTTCCCTCCAACGATCGATTTTCACGTTTACAACTCCAATACACTATGAAAGATGACAGACTTTTCGATAGATTCAAAAACCTGCAAAATAATCAACCAAGAAAGAGGATAATCAATATCGTAAACCAAATCTTCATTAACGGAAGTTTTCTCCGGTTATTACGAGAAACCCGCTAAACGAGTTTTAAGCGGTTTTTTGTAGTGAAAACCGACGCTTCTGGACGCTTGTCAATGTAGTCTGCCGCACCAATCGAATGCGGAGGGGGATTCCGCCACTAATCGGTCCCAGGGATTTCCTTCGACACCGCCGACAAAAAGGAAAGTAGAGAAGGTCGCTGAGCGCGGCCCTGTCTCACTCCAAGACTACCTTATCGTTCTTTTGATGCGATTGACCAACGGGAATTGCTGCGAACTCGATCGTTTTTTTGCCAGTGGAAAATTCCCAGACGCAAACTTTTCCTCGCTGACTGCCCGCAGCAACCAAATTGCTGGTTTCGTTCGCAGTAGCGCAGAGAAATCGTTCGGATTCAGTTGCTTGGAATTCACGGATGCGATCACCCCCGGCGGCACGTATTGCATGGATGCGATTGCCTGATGAAGGCACCAGAAAAAAGCTGCCGCCGCTAAACATCTGAAAACCCTCACCGCCAAGATTTACGTCTCGCACGTGCTTGGCTTCATCGTACTTCCAAAGATCCAGTTTCTGATTGGTGCTTGAGGTGTAAACTTGCTCGGCCGAAGGATGAAACAACACACCTCTCACCGGAGCATCATGTCGAGCGTACGTGGCCAGTAATTCGCCTGAAGGAACATCGAATACCTTTGCCGTCTTGTCGCGACTGGCAGTGGCTAACATCAAGCCATCATCACTCCAAGCGACTGACAAAACCCAATCGAGATGACTGGCTATTTCCCGCAGCATCTCGCCGCTAGCGACATCGTAAATCCGTACAGTTGCATCTGAGCAGGCGACAGCGATCCGGCCCGCGTCGGGACTAAATGCAACATCATGTACGACATCGCTACCGATGGCGAAGACCTTCTGCAGTTCGCCGCCAATCGAAAACAATCGCACTTCCCCTAACTTTCCAGGGTTTCCGCCCGCGATCGCAAATGAAGCACCGCTCGGATGAATCGCGATTTTGTAAGTTCGCTCGGCGACATTTTCAATGCGTCGCAGCAGCCGTCCCTCAGTCGGATGCCATGTTGTAATCTCGTGATAGCCTCCCACGAGCAGTTCGTTGCTACTTGGCGAGTAGGCGATCGCTGTTATGGGTGGGGAGACTGAATAACTCTCGGGGGCCGAAGGATGTTGAGTCGGTGGGATCTGCGACAGCAGAGAGGCGCTTTTACTTGTGCCATCAAAGCGCAATCCCTCTTCCACCCAACGTTTTAGTAATGCAATCGGCTCAGCAGCGAGCGGCTCGCCTTTCAATGGCATACGCGCGGTGGCGTCGCTGGAAACAAGGCGCTGAAAGGATTCGCTACTATCTATCGAATGGGCTACAAATCCAGGTTGTCCGGATGCACCGGCGGCAGCAAGGCGATCATACGAGTCCAATCGGTAACCACCTTCTGCCTTCTTTGGTCCATGACAGGCGACGCAACGCTCCTGCAGAATTGGAGCAACCTGGCGCACGAAACTTATAGGTGGCTGCACCTCTTCGATAGACAATCGATAAGGCTGCGCTTCGCCACCAAAATCATTCGCATCTTGAACCACGATCGAATATCGCCCCGATTTCGTGATGGTCGCTTCGATTTGAGCGTCTCGCTGCGAATCAAAATCATCGTTGATGAACAGCCGTACGTTGTTTGCGTCATATAGTGCAACCAAGGAATCCATCGCGGAGCCGTATTTCTGAGCCGCGATGGAAACACGTACGCACTGGTCCGCGTTCAACTCAATGGAATAGACATCTACATCGAATGGTTTTTCAATCTGACCCAATACGATTTGTGATAGCTGGATCTTCTGAGCTTGCTGGAAGCCGGGATTGGGCTCGCTCTCCGGAACAATTCTTTTTGTGCTGCCCATTGGCAATCGGTAAGTCGTTTGACCATGTGGAGCAACAAAGGTCAATTCGCAATCTTCGGCAGGCGGTTCGGTTATTTCAGACGCGAGCGTTAGTTCGAATTCGACTTGTGTGTCGCCTGTTCGATTTGCATTGAGGTTGGCTGGAACCGTGGCCTTACCTTGGGACAAGAATTTTACCGTAACGGCCGGCGAGTTCGATCGAACTTCAGTTATCCCTTCCAAACGCAGCCCACGTGCTTTCAGTTTGGTCGATTGACCGGCCACACCGCCCAACGGTACACACATGAACACTTCGGGCGGTTTGGGCACTTCCGCGGGCTTAGGCGGATCATCGGCGATCGCAGGGTTAGCAGACGCAGATCCTATCATCGCGAATAAAGTTGCGAGTAGCGCAACACTTCTCGCTGATCGGCAGAATCTGGTTACGAGGCTCTGCCTCGTAAGCCACTGTTCGGCAGGCTCCGCCTGCCGTTTCACTGGACTGATGCATTCATTTGGACAGGGAGGCGGAGCCTCCCAAGCAGTGCGTTCCCCGTCAGAGCCAGGGAACGAAAATAACGCAAAGGGAAGTCGGCGCAAGTTCAAGCGAAAAGCTCCTGCATCCAACGGCCGTTTTCGAGAATCTCGACCGGTCGTCCATCTGCGGTGAAAAGATGTTTTCGTGGGTCGATACCCAGCGACGATAAAATCGTATACGAAACGTCATGCGGCGCGAAAGGTTTTTCAGTAACGAAGGCGCCATCGCGATCCGTCGCACCGATAACAACTCCAGGTTTGACACCTGCGCCAGCGAATAGCAATGAAGCGGCTGGCCCCCAGTGATCGCGACCCGCGTCCTTGTTCACTTTCGGCGTGCGCCCGAACTCACCCATGCATACAACCAACGTACTTTCAAGCAATCCTCGCCGATCCATATCCTCAATCAACGCTGAAAAGCCCAAATCAAACTCGGGCAGTTTCTTATCCAGACTTTCAAAGATTTTTGCGTGATGATCCCAGCCAGCATAATTTACCGTTGCGAAACGGACACCCGATTCGATCAATCGCCGGGCCATCAAACAACTTTGTCCGAAGGTATTTCGTCCGTAACGATCACGAAGCTCATCGCTCTCCTTTTCGATCGCGAATGCTTCACGGGCTTTAGGTGAAAGCACCATGGATGTCGCCCGCTGCTGGTACTGATCGTACGATTGGATTGCGTCGCTACCCTCGACTCGCTCGGCTAATCGATCAATGGTTTTCAAAAAAGATTGCCGTCGTTGCACGCGCGAGTCTGGCAATTGTTCCGGCGCGAAGAGATCGCGAACTCGGAAGCTCTTGTCGTTCGGATCGCCCACTTTGAACGATTCATGACGACCACCCAGAAAGGCGCTCTTGCCCAGTTCCCAAGTGAACGATGGGTTGCGAGGGATCGCCACGTAAGGGGGAATGGTTCCATCGAATCCGAACTCATGCGAAGCCACAGCGCCCATGGCTGGCCAATCACCGAATGGTGTGCCAAAACGACCTGACAAGACCCAATTCGTCGCGGTTTCATGATGATCATTGTTATGAGCGCCGCTACGAACCAGACAGACTTTGTCCATGGTCTGCGACATTCGTGGCAACA
>Ga0105046_10008160_pt1 | contig 16463 bp, 14 predicted proteins | sample MAT03_FD_78385 | JGI IMG/M metagenome (GOLD analysis project Ga0105046, IMG submission 78385) | Freshwater microbial communities from Lake Fryxell liftoff mats and glacier meltwater in Antarctica - MAT-03 (megahit assembly) | ecosystem: Environmental > Aquatic > Freshwater > Ice > Liftoff...
GCCGCCTGACGCGCACCAGCGCCAACCTGGACATCTTCGAGGCGCGCGGGCTGATGGTCAGCTTCGGCTTGATGTTCCTGGTGCAGAACTTCGCGCAACTCGTTTGGGGCGGCGATCTGCGCGGCTACGACTTCATGGCCGACCCGGTGGCCATCGGCGGCGCGCAGTTTTCGGCCAACAAACTCTTGTTGCTGGCGCTGGCGCTGGCGATCAGCGCGGCGCTGATCGTGGTGCTGCAGCGCACGCTGTACGGCAAGGGCGTGCGCGCGCTGATGCAAAGCCCCACCGGCGCGCAGCTGGTGGGCATCGACACCGAGCGCCTGCACCCGCTGATGTTCGGCATCGGCCTGGGCCTGAGCGGCGTGGCCGGTTGCCTGCTGAGCATGACCTACACCATCAGCCCTTCGATGGGCGAGCCCTACACCGTGACGGCGCTCATCGTCATCACGCTGGGTGGCTTCGGCAGCATGGGCGGCGCGCTGGCCGGTGGCCTGGCGCTGGGCGTCATCGAAGCGCTGGGTATGCACTTCACCAGCCCTTCGCTGAAGTCGCTGTTGTCGTACGCCATCTTCATCGCCGTGCTGCTGTGGCGGCCGAACGGGCTGTTCGCCAGAAAGTGATACCGACAAATGAAACGAGACGCCCTCATCCTCTTTGCACTGGCCGGCTGGGCGCTGGGGGTGCCGCACTACGGCAGCGAGTTCGCCGTCAGCATGGCGCTGACCTGCCTGATGTACGTGACGCTGTCGTCCAGTTGGAGCCTGTTCTGCGGCAGCACGCGCTACCTCAGTCTGGCCACGGCCGCCTTCTTCGGCATCGGTGCCTACACCAGCGCCATCGTGCTGGAAAGCGCCGGCTGGTGGGCCGCCATCGCCATGGGGGCTGTCATCGCCGCCGCTGTGGCGGCCGTGATGGGCGCGGCGGTGCTGCACTTGCGCGGCACCTACTTCGCGGTGCTGACCTTCGGCATGACCGAACTCATCCGCCACGCCATCACCTACTGGGAGAAGCAGGTCACCGGCACCGTGGGCCGTGTGCTGACCACCGTGCCGGAACGCGACACCGTGTACCTGACGGTGCTGGGCCTGGCGGTGCTGGCCGTGGCTACATCGATCGTCATACGAAAGCGCCGCTTCGGCTTGGCGCTGGCCGGCATCGGCGCTGACGAACAACGCGCGCAGACCTTGGGCGTGAACACACGCCTGGTGAAGGTGGCCGGCTTTGCGCTGACGGCTGCATTCGCCGGTGCCGTCGGCGCGGCCATGAGCGTGCGCTGGACCTACATCGACCCGGCTACCGTCTTCAACCCCTTCATCGGTTTCCAGACGGTGTTGATCGCGCTGATCGGCGGCGCTGCCACGCTGTGGGGCCCCTTGATCGCCGCCGTGGTTTTCAGCCTGCTGGCAGAAACCCTGCGCCTGCACGTGCCGCAGCTTTACATGATGTCGCTGGGGCTGCTGCTGATCTTGTGCGTGCTCTACCTGCCCGGTGGCTTGGCCTCGTTGCGGCTGGAAACCTTGCGCGAATGGCGCAGCGGCGTGGCCGGACTCTTCAAACGCAAGGTCAGCGACAAGGTCGGCGCATGAACGGCCACCCCTTGCTGGAAGCCCGCGAAGTGACGGTGCGCTTTGGGGGCCTGATTGCTGTCGACCGAGTCAGCGCCGTTTTTGCGCCGGGTGAACTGGTCGGCATCATCGGCCCCAACGGCGCGGGCAAAACCACCTTCTTCAACGCGCTGTCGGGCGTGGTGCCGCCGACCAGCGGCGAGCTCTACGCCGGCGGCCTACGCCTGACGGGTGCGGCACCGCACCGCTACGCGCAGCAAGGCATCGCGCGCACGTTTCAAACCCCGCGTGTATTCGCCGCGCTCAGCGTGGCCGCCAACATCGACTTCGGTCTGCAGTTCGCTGGCCGAAAACGTGAGGGCGGGCTGCTGTTGCGCGATGTCAGCAGCATCCTGCGGCTCATCGGTCTGCAGAGCCAAGCCGAACTGCCGGCCGCGGCCGTCACGCCCAGCCAGCAGCGGCTGCTGGAAATCGGCATGGCACTGGCCACGCGCCCGCGCCTGCTGCTGCTGGACGAAGTGGCCGCCGGCCTGACCGAGAGCGAGATCGAGGCCATGGCGCAGTTGATCCGTCGGCTGCGCAACGAGCTCGACCTGACGGTGATCTGGATCGAACACGCCGTGACCACGTTGCTGCGGCATGTGGAACGCGTGCTGGTGCTGCACCAGGGCCGCAAGATCGCCGACGGCCTGCCCTCAGAGGTGGTGCGCGACGCCCAAGTCATCGAAGCCTATCTGGGCGATGAGATGGATCACGCGACAGAGCAGCAGGCGGCGTGAAGACCATGCACAACGACAGCGAACAAGCGCTGCAACATCGCCTGGCGCACCTGCACATCGAAGCCCTGTCGGCGGGTTACGGTGCCTTCCTCGTGCTGCGTGACTTGAGCCTGCAGATCAAGCCCGGCCTGACGGTCATCCTGGGCCCCAACGGCGCCGGCAAAACCACGCTGCTGAAGGCCATCAACGGTTTGATTCCGCGTGGCGGCACGCTGCGGCTGGACGCCGAGACGATCAGCAACACCGCCAAGACCAGTGAACTGGTGCAGCGCGGCCTGGTGCTGGTGCCCGAAGGCCGGCAACTGTTTCCGCAAATGACGGTGGCCGAAAACCTGGAACTCGGCGGCTGGCTGGTGAACCCGGCCGACCGTGCCGAACGCATGGCACAAGCCTTCCGCGACTTCCCCAAACTCTCTGAACGCGCCCAACAGCTGGCCGGCACCATGAGCGGCGGCGAACAGCAGATGGTGGCCGTTGCCCGCGCCATGATGAGCGCGCCGCGCTTGCTGATGCTGGACGAACCCAGCCTGGGGCTGGCCCCGCGCATGGTCGACGAACTGCTGGCCATCACGCGCCGCATTGCCGACGCCGGCACCACCGTGCTGATGGTCGAGCAGAACGTTCGCAAGGCCCTGGCCGTGGCCGACCGTGGTTATGTGCTGGAACGCGGCCGGCTGGTGGCCAGCGGGCCAGCGCGCCTGCTGGCGCGCAGCAGCGTCATTCGTCAGGCCTATCTCGGCGCTGCGCCTGCAGGCAGCAGCACCAAGCCCAGCACCCAGAACCCATCAGGCGCCAAAAGTACTGCCCCTGAGAACACCATGTCCGACATCACCATGCTCATCAACGGCCTGGCCGTTTGCGCCGATAAAGGTGCCGACAAGGGCGCCACTTTCGAGCGCCGTAACCCGCTGGACGGCAGCCTGGCCACCCGCGCCCCGGCTGCCAGCGTGGCCGACGCCACCGCCGCGGTGGACGCTGCGGCTGAGGCCTTCATCAGCTGGAGCCAAACCGGACCCGGTGCGCGCCGCGCGCTGCTGCTGAAGGCCGCCGATGCACTGGAAAAGCTGACACCGCAGTTCATCGCGGCGGTGGTGGCGGAAACCGGCGCCACCGGCCTGTGGGCCGGCTACAACGTGCACCTGGCGGCCGACATGATCCGCGAGGCCGCTTCACTGACCACGCAGATCAGCGGCGAAGTCATCCCGTCTGACGTGCCCGGCAGCCTGGCCATGGGCCTGCGCCAGCCGGCCGGGGTGGTGCTGGGCATTGCGCCCTGGAATGCGCCCGTCATCTTGGGTGTGCGGGCGCTGTGCGTGCCGCTGGCCTGTGGCAACACCGTCGTCTTCAAGGGCAACGAAAACTGCCCGCGCACACACCAACTGATCGTGCAGGCGTTTCAAGACGCCGGCTTCCCCCCCGGCGTTCTGAACTACATCACCAACGCCCCGGCACAAGCCGCCGAGGTGGTGGAAGCCATGGTGGCGCACCCGGCCGTGCGCCGCGTGAACTTCACCGGCAGCACCCGCGTGGGCAAGTTGATTGCCATGACCTGCGCCAAGTACTTGAAGCCCGCCGTGCTGGAACTCGGTGGCAAGGCGCCGCTGCTGGTGCTGGACGACGCCGACCTGGAAGCCGCCGTCAACGCCGCCGCCTTTGGCAGCTTCATGAACAGCGGGCAGATCTGCATGTCCACCGAACGCCTCGTGGTCGACAGCAAGGTGGCCGACGACTTCGTGGCCATGTTCGTGAAGAAGGCCAAGGCGCTGGCGCTGGGCGACCCGCGCAAGCCCGACCCGGTGGTGCTGGGCAGCGTCATCGGCATGGGCACGGTGGAACACTGCAATGCGCTGATCGACGACGCCCTGGCCAAGGGTGCCAAGCTGCTGTGCGGCGGCAAGTCCGACCACACGCTGATGCCTGCCACCGTGCTGGACCACGTGACACCGGCCATGCGCATCTACGGCGAAGAAACCTTCGGCCCGGTGAAATGCATCGTGCGTGTTGAAGGCGTGGAAGCCGCCTTGGCCTGCGCCAACGACAACGAATACGGCCTGTCAGCCGCCGTCTTCGGCCGCGACATCGCGCGCGCGCTGAACGTGGCCAAGCGCATCGAAAGCGGCATCTGCCACATTAACGGCCCCACGGTGCACGACGAAGCGCAGATGCCTTTCGGCGGCGTGAAGGGCAGCGGCATGGGCCGCTTAGGCGGCAAGGCTGGCATTGCGGAATTCACCGATTTGCGTTGGGTCACCGTACAAATCACGCCGCGCCACTACCCGTTCTGACGAACGCCGCGCATCAACGCGGCGAACAGCCTCAAACGTCCACTTCCACCTCATCGCCGTGCAGCTCCATCAGGTCGCGGCGGGCCTGGGCTTCGCCTTTGCCCATCAGCTTGCTCAACGCCACGCCGGTGGCGTCGAAGCCGCGGCCGTCCCAGTTCACGGGCAGCAAGCGCCGCGTTTCCGGGTTCAGCGTGGTTTCCCACAGCTGGTCGGCGTTCATCTCGCCCAGTCCCTTGAAGCGGCTGATGGCCCAGCTGCCGTCGCGCGCGCCCTCTTTGCGCAGCTTGTCCAGTGCGGCCGTCAGTTCGCCCTCGTCCAGCGCATACAGCTTGGCCGCCGGGCGCTTGCCGCGCGCCGGTGCGTCGATGCGGTACAGCGGCGGCCGCGCAATGTGCACGTGCCCACGCTGCACCAGCTGCGGGAAGTGGCGGTAGAACAGCGTCAGCAGCAGCACCTGGATGTGTGAGCCGTCGACGTCGGCGTCGCTCAGGATGCAGACCTTGCCGTAGCGCAGGCCGGTGAAGTCGACCGTGTCGTTGGGGCCGTGCGGGTCGACGCCCACGGCCACGGCGATATCGTGGATTTCGGTGTTGGCAAACAGGCGGTCACGGTCAACTTCCCAGGTGTTCAGCACCTTGCCGCGCAAGGGCAGCACGGCCTGCGTTTCCTTGTTGCGGCCCATCTTGGCGCTGCCACCGGCGCTGTCGCCTTCCACCAAAAAGACCTCGTTCAGCGTCAGGTCGCGGCTTTCGCAATCGGTCAACTTGCCAGGCAGCACGGCCACGCCGCTGCCCTTGCGCTTTTCCACTTTCTGGCTGGCGCGCTGGCGCGTTTGCGCCTGGCGAATGACCAAATCGGCCAGCTTCTTGCCCAAATCCACGTGCTGGTTCAGCCAGAGTTCCAGCGCCGGCCGCACATAGCCGCTGACCAAACGCAACGCATCACGGCTGTTCAGGCGTTCCTTGATCTGACCCTGGAACTGCGGGTCCAGCACCTTGGCACTCAGCACGAAACTGGCGCGGCTGAACACGTCGTCGGGCATCAACTTCACGCCCTTGGGCAACAAGGCATGCAGGTCGATAAAACCCTTGATGGCACCGAACAGGCCGTCTTTCAAGCCCGATTCGTGCGTGCCGCCGGCCACGGTGGGAATCAGGTTCACATAGCTTTCGCGCAGCAGCGCACCTTCATCGGTGAAGGCCACGCACCAACTGGCACCCTCGCCTTCGGCAAAGGTCTCGGCTTCGCCAGCGCCCGCGAACTGCTCGCCTTCGAACAGCGGAATCAGCGGGTCGGCCTGCAGGCTTTGCATCAGGTAGTCGCGCAGGCCTTTCTCAAACTGCCAGGTGGTGGTTTCGCCGGTCTTCTCAAAGCTGTGGCTGACCACCACGCCCGGCATCAACACGGCCTTGCTGCGCAGCAGGTGCAGCAATTCGTTCTTGGGCAGCTCAGCACTTTCGAAGTACTTGGCGTCGGGCCACACGCGCACGCTGGTGCCGTGTTTGCGTTCGCCCGCAGTGGCCTTGCGCACCACCAGCGGCTCGATCACGTCACCACCGTTGCCGAAGCTCAAGGTGGCCACCTGGCCCTCGCGCCAGACGCAGACCTGAAGCCGCGTGGCGAGCGCATTGGTCACGCTGACGCCTACGCCGTGCAGGCCGCCGCTGAAGCTGTAGGCACCGCCCGCGCCCTTGTCGAACTTGCCACCGGCGTGCAGGCGGGTGAAAACAATCTCCACCACCGGCACCTGCTCTTGCGGGTGCAGGCCGAAAGGAATGCCGCGGCCGTCGTCTTCCACGGTGACGGAGCCGTCTGCGTGCTGGATGACGACCACCCGCTTGCCGTGGCCGGCCAGGGCCTCGTCGGCAGCGTTGTCGATGACCTCTTGCACGATGTGCAGCGGGTTGTCGGTGCGGGTGTACATGCCCGGTCGCTGCTTGACGGGCTCCAGGCCCTTGAGGACGCGGATCGAGGCTTCGCCATAGGCCGAAGCTGGGTTTGCGGTATTCGTTTTGCTGGTCGCCATGGCCAGGGATTCTAGGAGTCGACCCCAGCGCAGGCCGCCACGGCCACCCGCAAAGGCTCAGTTCAGATCAAAGCGCATGAACCAGAAGCCGCGCTGCGACGCCTCATGGTGCACAGCCCCCAGACGCGTGTAAAAAGCCGGTCCATCGGTGCCGAAGTACACCCGCTCGATGCCGATCTGGCGCGATGCCGTCAGCAAGCGGCGGACCAAGGCCGAGCCCACGCCACGGCCGCGCCATTCACGCGCCACCACCATGCCGGCCAGCCAGGGCGTCCATTCCGGATGGTCGTCGTCATCGCTGTCCACCAGGTTCACCGCGCCCAGCACCTCGTCACCCTGCACGGCCACCAGACATAGTGGCACCGCATCGGGCCGCTGCGCCTTCGCCAGCCGCTCGGCCATGGCTGACGCACTGGCACCAGGCACCGGCAGCCAGAACTCTTCATGGATGAGTTCAGCCACCACCGTGCGGTGTTGCGGCACTTCGAGCAGGTGGTGGATCGTGGGCGACATAACTCAAGCGTAACGGGCCATGTTCAAGCCCGTGATGTCGATGTCCGGCTGCCTGCCCGAAACCAGGTCCGCAATCACGCGGCCGGTGCCGGCCGACATGGTCCAGCCCAGCGTGCCATGGCCCGTGGCCAACAGCAAGTTTTTCACCGGTGTGGTGCCCACCAGCGGCGTGCCGTCGGGCGTCATGGGGCGCAGGCCGCACCAGAAGCTGGCCTTGGACACATCGCCGCCCCTGGGGAACAGGTCTGTCACCACGTGGTTCAGCGTGGCGCGGCGGGCTTCACGCAAGTTCAGGCTGAAGCCGGCCAACTCGGCCGTGCCGCCCACACGGATGCGGTCTCCCAGGCGCGTGACGGCCACCTTGTGGGTCTCGTCCATGATGGTCGACTCTGGCGCGTACTGCGCGTCGGTGATGGGCACCGTGATGCTGTAGCCCTTCACCGGGTAGACGGGAATGCGCACCCCCACAGGTTCCAGCAATTGCGGGCTGTGGCTGCCCAGCGCCAGCACCACGCGGTCGGCCGTCAGCAAACCCGCATCGGTGTGCACACCGGTAATGGTGCCGCCGCCCACCTGCAACTGCTGGATGCGCGTATTCCATTTGAACTGCACGCCCAGCGCGCCTGCCATCTCGGCCAGGCGCTGGCTGAAGATGTGGCAATCGCCTGTTTCGTCGTTCGGCAAACGCAGCGCGCCTACGAACTTCTCTTGCGTCAGTTTCAAGGCCGGTTCGACCGCTGTAAAGCCGGCGCGATCCAGAACTTCAAACGGCACGCCGTACTGCTTCAACACGGCCACATCGCCGCCGATGCTGTCGAGCTGCTTCTGGGTGCGGAAGAGTTGCAGCGTGCCTTGCGCGCGATCGTCGTACTGGATGCCGGTTTCCGCGCGCAGCGCCTTCAGGCAATCGCGGCTGTACTCGGCAATCGGCACCATGCGGCTCTTGTTCAGCGCATAGGCTTTGGCCGTGCAGTTGGCGAGGATCATCGCGCCCCAGCGCCACATGGCGGGGTCGAGCATCGGCCAGATGACCAAGGGGCTGTGCTGCATCAGCATCCACTGGATGGCCTTCAGTGGCACGCCCGGGCCGGCCCACGGCGCGCTGTAGCCCGGCGACACTTCGCCAGCATTGCCGAAGCTGGTTTCCAGCGCGGGGCCGCTTTGGCGGTCCACCAGCGTCACTTCATGGCCAGCCTTGGCCAGGTAATAGGCCGAAGCCACGCCAATTACCCCACCGCCGAGCACCAGCACCTTCATGACTTCTCCTTGAGTCAGCACCCACTCTAGCGACCCCGCGACCGCGAATTGAGGGCCTTTTCCCAGACAATGTCCGAATGAACGCAGCTTCCATGCCGTCCGCGCCGCAGGTCCAACTGTCGATGAAACAGGTGCTGATCTGTGGTGCCTTGATCGTCACGCTCAGCATGGGCATCCGGCACGGTTTCGGCCTGTGGCTGCAACCCGTCACCGCCGACCGCGGCTGGACGCGCGAAACCTTCGCCTTCGCGCTGGCCGTGCAGAACCTGGCCTGGGGCCTGGCCGGGCCGATTGCAGGCAGCCTGGCCGACCGTTTCGGTGCCTACCGCGTGTTGATGGTCGGCAGCGTGCTGTACGCGCTGGGGCTGGTGCTGATGGGGCTGTCGACCAGTGGCTTGGCCTTCATGGGCAGCGCGGGCGTGATCCTGGGCCTGGCGCAATCGGGCACCACCTACGCAGTGGTTTACGGCGTCATCAGCCGGCAAGTTGCACCCGAGAAGCGGTCATGGGCAATGGGGGTTGCCGCCGCGGCGGGCTCGTTCGGCCAGTTCCTGATGGTGCCGGTCGAGAACTGGCTGATCGGCAGCTTCGGCTGGCAGAACGCGCTCTTTGTGCTGGGCTGCCTGGCCCTGGCCATCGTGCCGCTGTCCCGCGGCTTGCGCGAACCCGTGGCAGCGGCGGCCACCGGCGTACAGCAAAGCATCAGCGCCGCCCTGCGTGAGGCTTTCGCTTATCCCAGCTTCCGACTGTTGATGGCTGGCTACTTCGTTTGCGGCTTCCAGGTGGTGTTCATCGGCGTGCACATGCCCAGCTACCTGCGGGACAAGGGCCTGGGCCCCGAGGTTGCCACTGGCGCGCTGATGCTGATCGGCCTGTTCAACGTGTTCGGTACCTACATCGCAGGCAGCTTGGGCCAGCGCATGGCCAAGCGCTACATCCTGGCTGCCATCTACGGTTCGCGCGGCGTGGCCATCCTGGCCTTCATCAACCTGCCGCTGACGCCCATGTCGGTGTATATATTCTCAGCGACCATGGGCTTCTTGTGGCTCAGCACGGTACCGCCCACCAACGCCATCGTCGCGCAGATCTTTGGCGTGAAGTACATGTCCATGTTGGGCGGCGTTGTCTTCCTCAGCCACCAGATCGGCTCTTTCCTGGGCGTGTGGCTAGGCGGCAAGCTTTACGACACCACCGGCAGCTACGACATCGTCTGGTCCCTCTCCATCGGCTTGAGCGTGTTCGCCATGCTGATCAACCTACCGGTGAAAGAAACCGCCATCGAACGCCCGCAATTGCAGGCGGCCTGAGCGCCAACTGACGGCATCTACACCATGAACCTGCGCCGAACGCTGCTGATCTGGACGCCCATCTTGGCGGTGTTGGGCTTGGTCGGTGCCTCCTACATGGATCCACACACGGTGGTGGATCTGGCGAACAAGGACTGGTCGTGCTTTTAATTCATCGAGCCCGATGATCCCAATCAGCCCGATGGCCCCAGTCAACCCTTTGCAGCCGACCATCGGCACACCTTCTGCTTGGGTGCAGCGTTTTGCGGGTCTGATCAAGCCCAGCGGCGTGGTGCTCGATCTGGCCTGCGGCAGTGGCCGCCATGCTCGATGGTTGGCGGCCCAGGGGTTCGATGTGCTCGGCGTGGACCACGGCCCTGCCGCCCTGGCCAGTCTGGCCGGCGTGGTGCCGACACTGCAGACCGATGTCGAAAGCGGCCCTTGGCCGCTGGTCGGCCGTTTGTTCGACGGCATCGTCATCACGAACTACCTCTGGCGTCCGCTGACGGCCCAGGTCTTGTCTGCGCTGGCACCGGGCGGCGTGCTGATCCACGAAACCTTCGCCCATGGCCAGCAAACCATCGGCAAGCCGTCGCGGCCGGACTTTCTGCTGCAGCCCGGCGAACTGCTGCAAATTTGTGCAGGTCTGCGCGTGGTGGCTTTCGAAGACGGCTTCGAGTCGGAACCGGCGCGCTTTGTTCAGCGTATTGCTGCTGTGGCCACAGATGCCGCTGCGACGCCGTCACATGCCGACACCCCAATCCCCAGCTACCCCCGCTACGCCCTGCAGGCCGCCGCGGTGCCCGCCCGCTAAAATGCCGGTTTGCTTGGCCGCTGGCTTGAAAGCCCGTTCCTCATGAATCCAATCGTTGGCAGCATCGTCGCACTCGTGACCCCGATGCACGAAGACGGCAGCGTCGATTACAACGGCCTGCGCCGCTTGATCGACTGGCACATCGCCGAAGGCACCGATTGCATCGGCGTGGTCGGCACCACGGGCGAATCGCCCACGGTGTCGATGCAAGAAAATTGCGAAATCATCCGTGTGGCCGTGCAGCATGCCGCCAAACGCGTGCCGATCATGGCCGGCACCGGTGCGAATTCCACCGCCGAAGCCATCGAATTGACACGCTTCGCCAAAGAAGTCGGTGCCGACTGCCACCTCTCTGTGGTGCCCTACTACAACCGTCCTTCGCAGGAAGGCATCTACCAGCACTTCAGGGCCATACGCGAAGCGGTGGACCTGCCGATGGTGTTGTACAACGTGCCAAACCGTACCGTGGCCGATATGCAGCCGGAAACCACGCTGCGCCTGGCGCAGATACACGGCGTGATCGGGGTGAAAGAAGCCACCGGCAACATCGAACGCGCCTGCCAGTTGATCAAGCACCGGCCTGAAGGCTTCGCGATCTATTCGGGCGACGACGGCACCGCCGTGGCCTTGATGCTGCTTGGCGGCCAGGGCAACGTCAGCGTCACCGCCAACGTTGCTCCGCGCCTGATGCACGAACTGTGTGTGGCCGCCATCGCGGGTGACACCAAGACCGCAAGCGCTATTCACATGCGGCTGTTGTCCCTGCACAAACAATTGTTTTGCGAACCCAGCCCTGCACCAACGAAATGGGCCCTGTCGCAAATGGGCCTGTGCGGCCCAGGTTTGCGCCTTCCCATCACGCCACTGACCGAAGCCGGCCAAGTGCTGGTGGGCCAAGCGATGCAAGATGCAGAACTTTCAATGCCGCGAGCCTGAACGTCGCGTCTTCTGAACCCATCCGACCACCCTTTGCTTGAACACAGTCGCGGCCGCTACGTGCGGGCCGACGCGGAGATCCTGAACGTGAACCTTTCCCCTGTCGCCACCTCTTCCCGGCTGGCCACGCCCGTCATCGCCGTGGTACTCGCCGCGACCGCATTGAGCGGCTGCTCGGCCCTTGACGGCATCCTTGGCAACGACAAGGTGGACTACCGCAGCACCGCGGCCAAGACCAAGCTCTTGGAAGTGCCTCCTGATCTGACCCAGCTGGCGCGCGACTCGCGCTACCAGACCCAAGGTGGTGTCGTCAGCGCCTCGGGGGCCTTGGCGGCGGGCGCAGCGACCTCAGGCAATGCGCCAGCAGACGCAGGCTCTGCCAACAGCGTTGCGCCGAGCAGCGTGGGTGCCATAAAGGTCGAACGCGCAGGGCAGCAACGCTGGCTGGTGGTACCGCAGACGCCTGAACAACTGTGGCCGCAGCTCAAGACCTTCTGGGAGCAGCGCGGTTTTGTGCTCGCCACAGAGAACCAGCAAACCGGCCTGATGGAAACCGAGTGGGCACAAAACCGCACCAAGTTGCCCAACGACTTCATCCGCAACACCATTGGCCGGGTGCTGGGCGGCCTGTACGACACCGGCGAGCGCGATCTCTACCGCACCCGCATTGAACGCACGTCGGCTGGCACCGAGATCTACATCTCGCACCGCGGCCTGGAAGAGGTCTACACCTCTGACCGCAAGGAATCCACCGTGTGGCGCCCGCGCCAGGCTGACCCGCAACTTGAAGCCGAAATGTTGTCTGGGCTGATGGTGGCCTTGGGCAACAAAGACGCGCCGGCGAGGGCCGCCATTGCGGCCGCTGCAGATCCTGCCAGCAAGGCGCGTGTCGCCGCGAGCAATCAAGCCACTTCGCTGGTGGTGGACGAACCCTTCGACCGCGCCTGGCGGCGGGTAGGGCTGGCACTTGACCGCGGCGGCTTCACCGTCGAAGACCGCGACCGTGCGGCGGGCCTGTATTACGTGCGTTACATCGACCCGAAAAACGTCGGCAAGGAAGAACCGAACTGGTTCATGAAGTTCTTCACCAGCGATGCGAACCCGCCAGCTGCATTGCGCTACCGACTGCTGCTGAAGGGCGGCGTCGACAACAAGACTTTGCTGTCCGTGCAGAACGCGACGGGCGCGCCTGACACGGGTGACAACGCCAAGCGCATCGTTGGGTTGCTGATCAACGAACTGAAATAGCTCCGCCAGCAGCCCGGTAAAGCCGGTTCTGCGGCGGGAAACTTGGTCATAAAAAAATGCCACCCTTTGGTGGCATTTTTGTTGGCGGGGGTCGTTCGGTCAGCGGGTGGCGATCAGCGGCACGTCGCGGCGGGGGGAGCCTACGAACAATTGGCGGGGGCGGCCGATCTTGTACTCGGGGTCGCCGATCATTTCGTTTAGCTGGGCGATCCAGCCCACCGTGCGCGCCAGCGCGAAGATGGCCGTGAACAGGCTGACCGGGATGTTCAGCGCGCTCTGCACGATGCCCGAGTAGAAGTCGACGTTCGGGTACAGCTTGCGGCTGATGAAGTAGTCGTCCTCCAGCGCGATCTTTTCCAGCGCCATGGCCAACTTGAACAAGGGGTCATCGTGCAGGCCGGTTGCCGCCAGGACCTCGTGGCAGGTCTCACGCATCAGCGTGGCACGCGGGTCGCGGTTCTTGTAGACCCGGTGACCGAAGCCCATCAACTTGACGTTCGAGTTCTTGTCCTTCACCTGCTTGATGAACTCGCCGATCTTCTCGATGCCGCCTTGGCGCTGGATGTCCTTCAGCATGTTCAGCGCTGCTTCATTCGCGCCGCCGTGCGCCGGACCCCACAGGCAGGCCACGCCCGCGGCGATGGCCGCAAACGGGTTGGTACCCGACGAGCCGCACAGACGCACCGTGGAGGTGGACGCGTTCTGCTCGTGGTCGGCATGCAGGATGAAGATGCGGTCGATGGCGCGCACCAGCACCTCGTTCGGCACGTACTCCTCGCACGGCGTGGCGAACATCATGCGCATGAAGTTCGCCGAGTAAGACAGGTCGTTCTTCGGGTAGATGAAGGGCTGGCCGATGCCGTACTTGTAGGCCATGGCCACCAGCGTCGGCATCTTGGCGATCAGCCGGATGGCGCTGATTTCGCGGTGCTGCGGGTTATGGATGTCGGTGCTGTCGTGATAGAAGGCCGACAGTGCGCCTACCAGGCCCGTCATCACGGCCATCGGATGGGCGTCACGGCGGAAACCGCGCAGGAAGAACTGCATCTGCTCGTTGACCATCGTGTGGTTCGAGACGAGCTTGGTGAAGTCGTGCTTCTGCGTGGCGTCGGGCAACTCGCCCTTCAGCAGCAGGTAGCAGGTTTCCAGGAAGTCGCAGTTCTGCGCGAGCTGCTCGATCGGGTAGCCGCGGTACAGCAGTTCGCCCTTGTCACCGTCGATGTAGGTGATGGTGCTGTTGCACGAAGCGGTGCTCAAGAAACCGGGGTCGTAGGTGAACTTGCCGGTCTGGGCGTACAGCTTTCGGATGTCGATGACATCCGGGCCGATGGTGCCCTTGTAGAGCGGCAGCTCCATGCTGGGGCTGCCGTCGGAGAACGACAAGGTGGCTTTTACGTCGGAGGGAATCATCGCATCGGGCCTTTCTTCAGTTCTTTGGGTCGGGTAGCGGCTGGCGCATCAAGGCCAGCACCTCCCGGACTTCGGCGGTGTCGACCTCGTCCTGGGGCTCCTTGCGGCGGAGAAACAGGTCAAGCAGATCGTTATCGGCCAAGTCCATCAGGGCATTGATCCCCGCGGCCTGCCTTATCGTGACCGTCTCCTCGTGGTGGCGAAAGAAACGTTCCAGGAATAGATCGTTCTCTAACAAACCGCGGCGGCAGCGCCACTTCAGCTTGCTGAGTTCTCTAACGCCGATCAACGTTTCCATCACAAGACTCAGACGGCCCGGCGGACCATCAGCTCTTTTATCTTTCCGATGGCCTTGGTGGGATTCAGACCCTTGGGGCAGACATCGACACAATTCATGATCGTGTGGCAGCGGAAGAGCCGGTACGGGTCTTCCAGGTTGTCCAGGCGGCCCGCGGTGTCCTGATCGCGACTGTCGGCAATGAAGCGGTAAGCCTGCAGCAGGCCTGCCGGGCCGACGAACTTGTCCGGGTTCCACCAGAAGCTGGGGCACGCGGTGCTGCAGGCGGCGCACAAGATGCACTCGTACAGGCCATTCAGCTCGTCACGCTCTTCCGGGCTTTGCAGGCGCTCTTTCTCGGGCGGCTGCGTGTCGTTCACCAAGTAGGGCTTGATCGAGTGGTACTGCTTGAAGAACAGCGTCATGTCGACGATCAAGTCGCGCACGACGGGCAGGCCCGGCAGCGGCTTCAAGACGATGGTGCCCGGCAGCGTCAGCATGTTGGTCAGGCAGGCCAGACCGTTTTTGCCATTGATGTTCATGGCGTCGGAACCGCAAACACCTTCACGGCAGCTGCGGCGAAAGCTCAAGGAAGGGTCGACCTTCTTCAGCTTGTTGAGCGCGTCGAGCAGCATGCGCTCATGGCCGTCGAGTTCCACCTGCAGCGTCTGCATGCGGGGCTTCTCGTCGGTATCGGGGTCGTAGCGGTAGATCTGGAATGTGCGGAGCGTCATGTCAACTGCCTCTGGATCAGAAGGTGCGAACCTTCGGGGGAACCGATTCAACCGTCAGCGGATTCAGCTGCACGGGCTTGTAGTCCAGGCGGTCGCCTTCGGAGTACCACAGCGTGTGTTTCATCCAGACTTCGTCGTTGCGGCCGTTCGGGTGCTCGGGCGTATCGCCGTATTCGTTGACGCTGTGCGCACCGCGGCTTTCCTTGCGGGCAGCGGCCGACACCATGGTGGCGCGGGCAGATTCGATCAGGTTGTCGACTTCCAGCGCCTCGATGCGCGCGGTATTGAAGACCTTGCTCTTGTCCTTCAGCCCGATGGACTTGGTGCGCTCAGCCAGCACTGCAATCTTTGCCACACCTTCGTCCATCATGGCTTGGGTGCGGAACACGCTGGCGTGCTGCTGCATGGTGTCGCGGATGTCGTTCGCCACGTCCTGTGCGTACTCACCGCTGGTGCTGCTGTCCAAACGTGCCAGGCGCGCCAGAGACAAATCGGCAGCGTCGGCCGGCAAAGGCTTGTGCAACTTGTTCTTCTGGTTGAACTCGACGATGTGGTTGCCGGCGGCGCGACCAAAAACCAGCAGGTCGAGCAGCGAATTCGTGCCCAGCCGGTTGGCACCGTGCACGCTGACGCAAGAGCATTCGCCCACCGCGTAGAAGCCGTTGACGATGCTGTTCGGGTTGCGGGATGACCCAAGCCCGTCGGGCACAACCACCTGACCATGGATGTTGGTCGGAATGCCACCCATCTGGTAGTGGATGGTCGGCACCACGGGTATCGGTTCCTTGGTGATGTCGACGTTGGCGAAGTTGTGGCCGATCTCGAACACGCTGGGCAGGCGCTTCAAGATCGTGTCGCCGCCCAGGTGCGTCAGGTCGAGGTTGATGTAGTCCTTGTTCGGACCGCAGCCGCGACCTTCCTTGATCTCCTGGTCCATGCAGCGCGAAATGAAGTCGCGCGGGGCCAAGTCTTTCAGCGTCGGGGCATAACGCTCCATGAAACGTTCGCCGGTGCTGTTGCGCAGGATGGCACCCTCACCGCGGCAGCCTTCGGTCAGCAGCACGCCGGCGTTGTGCACGCCCGTTGGGTGGAACTGCCAGAACTCCATGTCTTCCATCGGAATGCCAGCGCGGGCAGCCATGCCCAGGCCGTCGCCGGTGTTGATGAAGGCATTGGTCGATGCCGCGAAGATGCGGCCGGCACCACCGGTAGCGAACAGCGTGGTCTTGGCTTCGAGGATGTGCACATCGCCGGTTTCCATTTCCAGCGCGGTAACCCCCAATACGTCGCCATCGGCGTCGCGGATCAAGTCCAGCGCCATCCATTCGACGAA
>Ga0105046_10008162_pt1 | contig 16462 bp, 13 predicted proteins | sample MAT03_FD_78385 | JGI IMG/M metagenome (GOLD analysis project Ga0105046, IMG submission 78385) | Freshwater microbial communities from Lake Fryxell liftoff mats and glacier meltwater in Antarctica - MAT-03 (megahit assembly) | ecosystem: Environmental > Aquatic > Freshwater > Ice > Liftoff...
CCCAGGTTTCCACGGCAGCAACGCGTTTTGCCCTGAAAGGGCAACACAGACCAGCATTGTGGAACCCTTTCAGGGTTCGTATTCAGAGATCAACTTGGGGCGGCGTTCATCCGCATTCGCGGATTCTCTTGCCCCAGGCTGATATGCGCGAGCCTTTCAGGCTCAGTCGCAGCACTCACATCGTCGATCAACGCCAAAACATTTTTTGCACAAATGTCACCGCGCACATCATTTGTCGATGAACCCATTTTTGCACACACCAATGAATTATGATTCCGCGTCGCGCGGCCAGAAATGAGTCCGGCGAGCGGAGCGGCGTGAGCCCTCCTGTACCTCATTTTTGTACCGGCAAGCTGACGCATGACGCTCGCCAATTCTCTCAGCCGTGACCGCGTTGCAGTCTTAACGATTGATGCCGACGTAGAAGCTGAAGATGCGCTTCTGATCGTCGTCCTGTGCCAGAATGGGGAAGGCGAAGTCGAACGCGAGCGGGACGGGGCCCATCGCAGGAATGACGACGCGAAACCCGAAACCGACGCTGGTCCGAAACTTGCTGAGCGAGACACTTTCATCGACTGTACCGAAGTCTGAAAACGCCACAACGTTAATCATGTCGTCTGCAGTCACGGGAATCCGGTATTCAACCGTGCCAAGTGCCTGAAACGTACCACCGGTGGTGAACCCGCTTTCGCGTGGTGTCACGCCGCGAAATTCAAACCCGCGAAATGACTGAAATCCACCAGCGAAGTAGCGTTCAAAGGTGGGCGTGTCATTGCCGCTGACGCCGAGGTTCCCAGCCACTGTCAGGACATGCCGTCCGGTTCCGTCAGGTCGATTGTACATTGTGAAGTACTGCCGCGCATCCACTTCAACTTTCGGGAAAGTGAATTCGCCGAACGCCTGTTCGTAACCACCGTCAAGGTAGTGACCTTCTGTCGGCATCATCGAAGAATCCCGCGTGTCATGCGTCGCTGAAGTCCGCAGAGAGGACAGGAAATTGCTTCCAATTAATGGTGTGACGCTTGCGGGCGTCGGAGTCTGCGGATTGCGCATCTGGACGTCTTCAAGACGCAAAGCCAATGCACCCGACCATTCCGGGGTAAATTGTTTTCCAAGCGAAAGACGACCGCCGAATCGATCTTCAGTCCAGTCCGGATAGAAGCGATTGAAGTAGAAGCCACTCACCCCGAAGCTGTAGTCGGTGTACAGAAAATACGGATCAGTCCAGCTGACTGCGTAACGACTGACTTGATTACCAGGCGCTGCTTCGATGCGAAAACGCTGTCCGCCGCCGCGCCAGGCTCGGCCTTCGATGATGTCAGAGAGGGTTGTGGGCGGACGAAGGATGTCGAAGTTCGATTCGTCCCACACAAACGATCCGACCAAACCGGAGTTACTGTTAACACCAGCACCAAACATCAATCGCCCCGTGCGACCTTCAGCCGCGTTCACATTGATGTCCAGCCAGCCGGGCTGGACTTCGCGGAACTGGCCTTGGTATGGGCTTCCGTCGAGAATCGCGTCTGTTCGCTTTGGAACCTGATCGGGACTCTGGGCACGCACGACTGGTTCTTCAGCCTCGAAATTCTGTGATGTCTCAAATGCCCCTGGTTCAAGAGAAAAGAATCGTGACGGCGTGACGGCACGAAATCCCATCAGGTTCGATTCGTAGACAGGATGGGCAACGTTTTGATCAAAATCAGCAGGTGGTGTGGCCACTGGTTTAACTTCACGTTGATACCGCGGTCGAGTTGGTTGGGTCTGTCGCGTTTCCACGTCATCTGCGTGAATGCCGATGGCGGTGCGTGCGTCCTGATGCGGCGGAACAAAGTTTTTCTTGAGTTGCTCTGCCTCAGGAGTTGCCTGCAAGCCTGGCTCTCCATTGGTTGCCGTATTTGATTCATCTCGGTGAGTCAGCCACTGATAGCCTTCGTCTGCACTCTGCAACGCAGATCGTTGAGCTGCGATCGAGAATTCCTGAGTCCAGTCGTCCGGACCGGATGGTGGTCCCTGAGCGCGATACGTGCGTGAATCGGCCGAGAATCCAGACTGTCCAGGTTCAACCGGTTCAAATTGAAACCCGATGCCTGCCTCGAACAACTGGGATCCGTTAAGTCGCGAACGTCCGCGATTGATAATTCGGGGATCTGCAAGGTCGCCTGGCTGAATCTGGAGGCGATCTAAGGCGACTGTCTGCTTCGTATGGGGATGATCGCCATCGTAAGTGATGTTAATATCGCGTACGTAGCGGGGTCGGTCTTCGTCAATTTCAAAGACCAGATCAACAATGCCAGGCTGCTCGATAAAATGCGGAACAGGTGTGACAGTGGCAAAGAAGTGACCCTTCTCACCGTAATACTCCAGCATTCTGCGTACATCTTTTGCCAGCGGATAGGCACTATAGTGGTTACCATTATTCAGTTTCGATTCGTGCTTAAGGCGGTTCGTCGCAATAGTGGCATTGCCTTCATAGCGAATCTCACGAACTTTGTAGCGAATTCCTTCGGTCACGACAAAGTGCAGATTGACATCCGAGCGGTCCTTTGAAAACAACGGTTTGCCCGTAACTTCCACGTCAAAGAAACCAACGCTGCGGTAGTACTGTTTTAGAGCCTCGATGTCCGCTGGAATCGTGTCGGGGTTATAGATTCCTCCAAAAATCAGAAAGGCTTCCTTGCTGATCAGATTCTTTCTGAGGTCTCCGTTTGACCAGAAACTGTTGCCTTCGAATGTTCGATCCTTGACCTGAACCTTCGGACCTTCGGCGATCTGGAAGATGACTTCGCGATCGCCGGAATTGCCGCCTTTGAGCAGTGTGACTTTGGCAAAGTAATATCCTTTATCCTTGTATTCCCGTTCTATGCGATAGACGGCTTCGTTATTCGCGCGGGCATCGAACGGACTGCCGGCCTTCAGGCCGGTCCATGCTTTGAGATGCTTGACCTTGACCTTTTTGTTGCCACGAAATTCCACGCTTTGTACGATTGGTTTTTCGTGAACTGTGTAAACGAGGATCAGCCCATCCGGCGTATCGTCGAGGCGTTCCTTAACGTTGAAAAACCAGCGTGTCGACATCATTGAACGAATGTCTTCGCGGATCAGCCGCTCGGAAATGGGTCGCTGCGGTTGAGCCTGAATTTTCTGCAGAATGACCGATTCTGGAATAGTCTGATTGCCTTCGATGCGAATATCCGCAATCGTCACTTCACCTTCCTGCTGAGCCAAAACCAGCTGCGGCTGTGAGATCAACAATGTAGTGAAAGCCGCAATCGACAGAACGCACGACCTCAGCGACGCATGTCCGTGACATCGAATTCGCTGAATCTGAACGTGCGAACCGGGCATGTTCGGGCCTATGAGTTGGGATGAGACTGCGTGGTTTCAGTCCAGCCCCGGAAGGAAATTCGGCAGAATTAACCGGAATCGGTGGATTGATATGAGGCAGGAAATGAGAGGAGAAGCCGTAGCATTGCAGAATTGTGCGTTTCGACTCAAGACGAATGTCGGGAGAAAATAGGGAGTGATTTGCACAGGAATCTGCCGTGACAATGTTGGGGATCTGGGCAGGATGTATGAGCAGCGAGGAAAAAATGATTCTACGCCAATCGAATGTCGATTCAGAAGAAGCTGCAGGATCAGCGTTCAAGGACGAATTGCGCAGATCAAGCCGCTAAGACGGACGAGTGCTTTGTCATCAAAAAGAGGGGTCAGGAACTAATAGCTAAGGCGAGCGGAAGATCAGGAACTACCAAGCCGAACAACCGGACGCTAGCGCGTGGCGGCTGATTTTATGAGCCGCAGGGCGCTAGCCCCCGGTTTTCCACGGTAACCAGAAATCTGCCGCTCGCCTGAATGGCCCAAAGAGTGCTCCGCACTATTGGTTCCTGACCACTTTTTTAATGGGGTTTTGCCGGAAGACATTTTCTATCGAGACGACGGGGCTCAAGCCATGGAACGGCTCAAATCCATATACCTGCTGGCGTCTATTGTGCTCGCAGCGGTGCTAGCAGCGGTGCCCGCAATGGGTCAGCAGGCCGCGCCGCACGACCCGCTCGCCGGCACCGTCGCCGTCGTCGGTGATGTTGGAAACTGCAATACGTATCCCGTGCCGACTGGTACGACTCTGACCGTCCGGCAGGCAGTCATCAATGCTGGTCTGTTGTCCGAGTCTGTCAATGTGACGGTGATCCGGAAAGCTCAGGATCGCCCTCAATGGACGCAGCCGGTCTCAGCGACATCCACCGACAACGGCGAACCTGTCGAGCGCGGCGATGTGCTGGTTGTTCAAGCGATGTCGCCGCTGACCGCTGCAGTCAGGAAAAACGCCGCACTTCGATCGAACTCTGGTGTTGTTGTCGTTAGCCTTGAACAGGACGGGATCGTTATTGGCGATGTCTTAGAGCAAACGAATAACCCGCCGCCAACGGACGGGCAACTCAGGGTGATTTGCCGGTTTCCGGGACAAACACCGATCTCAAAAGCAGAACTGTATCATCCGATTGCACATGGCGATGTGATTTCAATTTCACGCAACAATCGCACGGTTCCAAAAGGCTTCGGCAGCATGTCACCCACTGTCTCGGAATGGAAGAGTGGCGGTGCCGCTGCGGCGCGGGATCCCTTCATGCCAGATACTGTGCCATTGAGCAATTCCACTTTGACCGGCAGTCCGTCGATTTTTCAGTCATCGCAGTTGCCAACAACACAGGAACCCTTGATGATCCTGCCGGTGCAGGACGGTGAATCGCCGAAAGCGGACAATCTTGTGTCTGATCTTAACGGGAAGGCTCTCACGGATTTCGTTCCCGCAATATCCATCAGTCAATCTGAGGATGTTGCGGACGCAGGCGCGGCGGACAACAGGACAGGTTCCGATTCAGAATCCATGTCTGTCGCTCCGATTGCTCCACCGGAAATACAGTTGGAGGCTGTCACAAATCCCCTGGAGACGGCGTTCAATCCGTGGAATCTGGTCTTCATCGGTGGACTGCTGCTGGCAGGAACATTGATTCTTGCAGGAACATTGAAGCCTGAACCAGACGACAATACGGAGTTCAGCAGCACGTCATCAAGCACGACGACATCCGATGCAATGCACGTTGGTTCGGCGGCAGCCTCCCGCCGAATGTGGACCGAGTCGCCTCGACCGGGGAACGTCGCTATGCCTTTGTCGAAAACCTCTGAAACACTGGCAAAGAACGAACCGGAGATTCGAGTGCGTGCCGGGGTGCGAGCTGCGAAGGCGCTGGTCGCAGGCCATGAATGGTTCAGCGGCGACTGGCATGGACAAGTCGTCTCCAGCGCAGTTCCATCGCAAGGCGAAACTCTAGTCGCACTGCCTGGCAACGAACGTTCCGAACCAGTGTCTGAAGTGCTATCAGTGAAAACTCTGTCAGCTGACGAGCAGAGCTTTTCGGATTTTGAAGATCTGCTGCAAAATCGATTGCCGATTGACCTTTGTGAAGTTCAATTTCCGCTTCGAGCGGCTCTTTTCGGAAAACCTAAAGGTCCACGACGCCTGCGGATTGATGCTGCGCATGCGGCAATACCTGCTCCGCATATGAATCTGTCATCGGTTAAGCGCCGCGAACTCCCTCCGGTCGCGGCGAACGTTGCCGCCGGACAGTCGGCGGTAGCACACATGCAGCCGGTTGCCGAGTCATCCGGCTGCCTTGATCGAGCCCTTCATTTCATGCAGGAACGGACAGAATCATGATTTGTGCGATCGACTTTGGCAGCTGCCGGATTCGTTCGGTGTTTCGCAACCCGCAGACGCCCGAACGCCTGAAGATGTTTTCAGAACGCTCGGAATACGCACTGCTCACGAACACGGAACAACATCGGTTGACGCTCGAAGCGCAGGCAGTGCCCTATGCAGAATGCGATCAGGCTCTGGTTGTCTTCGGCAACCAGGCTGCCAGTGCGCAGTGGCTCAGCCGAGTTCCGCGCACTGCCCTGCTGGCTGGCGGTCTCGTACCCTCCGACGACGCACCTGCGCGGCAAATGCTGGGTCTGCTCACGGAGTCCATGCTACCAGTCAATAGCAGTACTCGCAACCTATGTGTGATGACTGTGCCCGGTCTGCGCGACGGTTCGGATCAGGCAATGAAGAACCAGGCGTTTTTGCACCGTCTGGTACAGATGCGGGGATATCAACCGCTCGTTGTGAATTCGGCTGAAGCGGCTCTGCTGGCAACGTGCAGCGATGCGGCATTTACCGGTGTCAGCCTCGTCATGGGTGCCGAGACGACGACGATCTGTATCGCCCGTTTGGGAATGGTGATTGCGTCGGAAACGATCGCTGTCGGTGGTAACTGGATTGATACGGAACTGGCGAAGGACTTCCGCGTGCAGATGTTTGACGAAGCCGGAACAGCGTACCTGGACATCGAGAGCATTCGTCAGTGGAAAATCGAAAGCCGAGTGAACCTGATGAATCCTTTCGGTGACAGGGAGCGAATGACAGTGCGGCTGTACACAATCATGCTGGATCGTGTGTCTCGCACAGTGACTCAATTGCTGGATTCACCTCACGTTCAACTGGCTTTGAGCAAGCAGCGATTGTCCGTAATGCTCGCTGGCGGAGCTGTGATGGCGGATGGGGTGGTTAAACTGCTGACGGAACAGTTCATTCAGCATGACATTGCGGATCGAATTCTGTCCGTTCGCATCGCATCCGACCCCGAGACCGCGGTCGTCCGTGGTGCGTTGATGTTTGGTGAGCTCGAATCCCGCGCACTGAAATCCGAAACAGCTGCGTAGATCACAAGCGATCCATCGCTCGCACGTAATCCACTTCCAGACGAGCGATATCGCCGAAGATCGTCTGAAAATCCTTGAGTCGCTCTTCTGCGGTGTACTGCCGGAGTGGATCGTGTTCGCTGATAGTTTTGAGATACTTTGAAAACAGTCGAGCGCGGGCGGGATTCTCGGTCAGAAACCAGGTAATTCCCCATGCCGCGCTGTAGGCATCAAGAGTCTGACTTCCAAACATGTCATCGGCTGCGATGAGTTTTGCAAGATCGCCGGGCTGACGTCGCTCGGAATATTTCTTCCTGAACCATTCCAGTCTTTCCGCATTCACTTTCTCAAGGTTTCCGCTGGCACCGCTGCGAGTTCGCATGCCAGGCGATTCCAACACGGTTGCCATGCCTTCCAGGACCCACAAGGGCGTTCCGCCGATGCGCGAATGAATGCCGATGTTGAAGCCAACCTGATGTGTTGTTTCGTGAATGATCGTATCCGCCGTTTCACCACCGACGGCTGATGCGGATCCGGCCTCTTGAAGCCGCGTCAGACTGCTTCCCCCTCGATCTTCAAAGCTGTCTGACGAGCCCCCACCATCTGACGGACTCGCATCTGCGATGTCTGTTTTCTCACGAGTCTGCAAATCAGCCTCGGGCGTGAGACGTACAGCCTGAAACAACTCCGGAAGGTCGTACATGACAACGCGATTTGATTTCAAGGAATAGTAGCCGCGCAGACCGTCGGTCCATGCCATCTGATCGCCTTCGCAATACTTTTTGAATGCGGCCTGATCTATCAGGACGAGAGCGACCAGTGGTGCGTCGGGTTCTGATGTTCGAAAACCGCGCAACGCGTAGAACGCATCGACTTGATTAAAGATCTCTTCGAAGAGAGCGGCATAGCTGCGGCCATGACCACGTGTACCCGCGACGACGTAGTGCTTCGACGTTGCGACTTCGTACTCCGGTCCCAATTCGGCTTCCAGTTGACGGCGAAATTCACTTTGTGACGCAGGACGAAAACTCTCTGCGACCACACTGAATGATTTCAGATTCGCGATCGGCAAACGCGCCTGTCGGCCAAATCGATCGACGATGAAGCATTCCTGCGCGGACTTGGCGACGATCATGCCCCGGTAGGTCTGAGTGTCGTCAGAGACTTCAATCATCCGAGGCTCATTACCGGCAGCCGCGATGCTTACCGCGGCCAGCAATGCGACGCCCTGGCATACAGCGCTGATGACAATTCGTGGAACAGTGCCAGTGTGAGCTCTATTTGTCAGAATTCGTGGTTGCATCAGGTCTTGGCTCGATAAGGTAGTTAAGTTCTCGAATGGTTTAGTTCCGCAATTCTCAAATTGCCGGACCAAGGTCTCCGTCAGCCCCCGCGCCGGAGTAGTGCGACTGTCCCGGATGCACGACCAGGAGCAGGAAAGCGCGTTGAAAAACGTGACACGGAACGCTGCCGTAGCCTGGCTCCTGATCACAGAGTGCGCTGTAGAAAGTCGCGTACAAGAGCGAAGGTGCATCGAACTGTCGGAGGTCGCACGGAATTGCATCCACGGACAACAACACATTGATTCGCGAAGGCAACAATCGCCGTACAGTGTTTCCCCACGACACCAGTGAATGTTGCAGGATTTCGACCGGATGTCGCATTAATGCATCACCCTGAAAGAGTGTTGCAGATTATCGACATCGTCCAGGATACGTGGTGACAAGTCGCCGCAGTGAATGACGCAGAATGCGTTGCGTCAATGAATTGAAACCGGATTGACTCAGCTAGCCAATAATTTCGCGGAAAATCCAAAAGGGCAGTATTGGCGTTACTCGAACCTTGAATGATTGGAGGTTATACTTCCCGGGCGTGTTGACTGATTTCGATTCCTCGACTCTCCGATTTGATCGCGCTCCATGAAGATCCATGAATATCAGGCCAAACAGCTGTTTCGTGCCGCAGGCGTGGCGGTACCGCAGGGGATTGTGGCGAAGACGGCAGAGGAGGCCGCGCAGGCTTTTGAGACTCTTGGCGGACCAATAGCCGTCGTCAAGTCGCAAATCCATGCAGGCGGGCGCGGCAAGGGAACGTTCAAGGAATCGCCAAAACAGCGTGGTGTCGTGCTCGTGAAGTCTGCAGCAGAAGCGGCTGACAATGCAAAGCGCATGCTGGGCCATACGCTTGTCACCATTCAAACGGGTGACGAGGGAAAGCTGGTCAGCACTTTGTTCGTCGAGCAGGGCCTGAAGATCGCGCGCGAACTTTACCTTGGCATTGTTGTCGATCGTGAAGTCGGCGGACCAGTGCTCATCATGTCGTCTGAAGGCGGCATGGACATCGAAGAGGTCGCAAAGCACTCCCCGGAAAAGATTTTGTCAGAGCCATTCGATGCGATCGCCGGGCTGTATCCGTACCAGGCACGCAAAATGGCATACGCTCTGGGACTGGACGCCACAGCTGTTCGCTGTGCCGAAAAATTCCTGCCTCAGATTTGTCGCTTCTTTGTGAATTATGACTGCAGCATGGTCGAAATCAATCCGCTCATCATCACCGAAGACAGTCAGATGATGGCACTCGACGGTAAAGTCACGTTTGATGACAACGCTTTGTTCCGTCACAAAGACGTGGCGGCGCTGCGCGATCTGTCAGAAGAAGATCCGTCCGAGGTGAAAGCTGCCGATACGGGGCTGAGCTATGTCAAGCTGAATGGAAACATCGGATGTCTTGTCAACGGGGCCGGACTTGCAATGAGCACAATGGATCTGATCAAGATCCACGGCGGCGAGCCGGCAAATTTCCTGGACGTCGGGGGCGGAGCGAACGAAGAACAGGTGACCGAGGCGTTCCGGATTATTTTGGCCGACAAAAATGTGAAGGCCGTGCTCGTCAATATCTTTGGCGGAATCATGAAGTGTGATGTGATTGTTTCGGCGCTGCTCAATGCGTACGAAAAGGTCGGCTTCAACGTGCCACTCGTCGTGCGACTGGAAGGCACAAATGTCGAGAAAGCCCGCGAGATGCTGAAGGCCAGCGGTCGCCCCATTATAAGTGCCAGTGACCTGACCGATGCAGCGCAGAAGGTTGTAAAATCTCTGGGTGTCTAGTGCTCTTTTAGTCCTTGAATCGTAGGTTGGACATTCCTGTCCGACTGGTGAGCGACGGGCAAGAATGCCCATCCTACCCATGATGAAGATCTGACCGGGCACTGGGCGTTCATTGTGAATTGTGAATTTCAAATCTCAGATCTCAAATTTGTGAATCCAAACTGATGAGTATTCTCGTTTCCAGATCAACGCGTGTGATCACTCAGGGTATCACCGGGACTTCAGGTCTTTTCCACAGCCAGCAATGCCGGGCGTACGCGGCGGAATGTCAGCCAGGTGTGGATGTATTCGTCGGCGGTGTCACACCAGGTAAGGGTGGCACAACTGTCGATGGTTTCGCGGTGTTCAACTCCGTAATTGAAGCCCGCGAGAAAACCGGCGCGAATACGTCCATGGTCTTCGTACCGCCGCCGTTCTGTGCAGATGCGATTCTCGAGGCGGCAGACGCAGGCATGGATCTGATCGTGGCGATCACCGAAGGCATTCCTGTGATGGATATGCTGCGCGTCCGCCGTGGACTGGAAAACTCCAGGTCACGCCTCATCGGACCGAATTGTCCCGGCGTGATCACTCCTGGCATCGTGAAGATCGGAATCATGCCGGGCTACATTCACACGCCGGGCACGATCGGCATTATCAGCAAGAGCGGCACGCTGACATACGAGGCCGCCTGGCAACTTGGGCGAGTTGGTCTGGGACAAAGCACCGCGATCGGCATCGGCGGTGATCCGATCAACGGCACAGATTACATCGATCTGCTTGAGATGTTTCAGAACGATCCAGGCACCGCTGGTATTCTGATGATCGGTGAAATCGGTGGCAATGCAGAACAGCTGGCCGCTGAATATATCAAGTCCCATGTGAAGAAGCCCGTTGCCGGATTTATTGCCGGTCAGACGGCACCTCCCGGAAAACGTATGGGCCACGCCGGTGCGATTATTTCCGGTGGCGGCGGCGGTGCCGCTGAGAAAATGGAAGCCCTGCGAGCTGTCGGAGTCATCGTCTCTGCCAGCCCCGGCGGCATGGGTGACGCCATGAAGCAGGCACTTAAGAAATAGGTACGGATCTCAGAGTCGATATGAAGAAAGGTGCAATTGTCCTGTGCGGTGGAAAATCGCGCCGCATGGGGCAAGACAAAGCGACGTTACCGTTTGGTCCCGAACTGATGCTGCAGCGAGTGGTGCGGATTGTCAGTCTGGTGGTTGATCCGGCGGCCGTGGTTGTCGTGGCCGCTCAAGACCAGTTGCTGCCGGAACTTCCGGCAACGGTCATTGTCACACGGGATGAACGGCCTGATCGTGGACCTCTTGAAGGTCTGGCTGCCGGACTTCGTGCAATGCCGGACTTCGTGGATGCGATCTACGCGACAAGTTGTGATGTTCCGCTTCTGATCCCGGATTTCGTGCGTGAAATGTTTCGGCGGCTCGGTCATCACGACATCGCAGTCCCCTGGGACGGCCGGTACTGTCATCCGCTGGCGGCAGTCTATCGCCCGAAAGTTCTGGCAGTTGTTGAATCGCTTCTGGCTTCAGATCGTCTGCGTCCGATGTTTCTGTTTGAAGAAGTCTGCACCGTGAAGGTTCCGGTTGAGGACCTTCGCGGTTTCGATCCGACGCTTTCGACATTGCTGAATCTGAATCAACCGGAAGACTATCAGGCGGCGCTGGCCATTGCTGGTCTGGCAAAATGAGTGATCGCGTGCTTCGCAGCAGGTAGATCATGCGTTGTGTTTCAGCCTCTCGCTGATCTTCGACGTCCGATTCGAACCTGATGCTGAATGGCGGCACCTCACCGTTTTCGTCCACGTTTCGGTTTCTTCGTCGCCCCCTTTGGTTTCCTTCCGCCGCGATGATCCGCTGAATTCTTCACATCAGGCTGCTTCCTGCCTGCTGGATGCACGGCGTGACGATGCTCGCCGCCGGGAGTTGGTCTTGCCTTCTTCTTTCCGCTCCCCGGTGCAGATTCCACCACTCGCAAATCCAGTTGCCGACGATCAATATCGACTGCCGCCACGACCACACGGATCGGATCCCCCAATCGAAACTCACGATGCGTGCGACTTCCCGTCAGTCTGCGCGTGGCCTGATCGAAGACATAAAAGTCATCACTGAGCGAACTCAGATGAATCATCCCTTCTGCCGGAATTGCCACACCCTGACAGAACATGCCGAAGCTTTCGACCCCTGTGATCACCGATTCCATTTCTTCGCCGATGCGTTCAGACATGTACCGCAGCAACTTGATGCGGATCAATTCCCGTTCAGCTTTTTCAGCACGCCGTTCAGTGATCGAACAATGCTTGCCTAATTGAATCAATTCCGGAATCGGCTGTGGCGCCGGCGATCGTTTCGCTGCGATCTGGCCGATCAGTCGATGCACGGTCAGATCGGGATAGCGTCGAATGGGGCTGGTGAAGTGGCAGTAGTCGGTTTCCGCGAGTGCATAATGCCCAGTGTCATCGGGTGAATACACGGCCTGTTGCATGCTGCGCAGCAAAGCGAAATTGACCGCTCGTTGCTCTGGTTTCCCTGCGACACTGAGAATGAGTTCCTGAATCTCTTTTCGATCCTGTGACTTCGTCAGCGTCAGCCCCAGGCCTTGACAGAATTGCTGAAAGTTTCGCATTTTGATTTCATCCGGATCACCGTGAGTCCGTCGCAGGAATGGCAACCCGCGACTGTCCAGCAGCCCCGCGACAGCCACATTTGCGGCCAGCATGAACTCTTCAATGATCTCATGGCTCTCGTCATGATGTCGCTGATGAGCACCTGCGACGGCACCGTCTTTGTCAAAATCAATAGCCACTTCCGGGATGCCCATCTGTAATGCACCGTGAGCAAACCTGCGACGTCGCAGCAGCATGGCCAGTTCAAACATATCCTGCAGCAGGTGCCGGACCTCTGACGTGACGTTGTCCAAAACCTTCTTCGGATTGTTCAAAATCGGCATCACGTCTTCGTACGCGAATCGCCGGGTCACTTTGATCGCAGAATTCGCGACATCTGTGCCGACGACGGTGCCGGTTTCGTCAAATTCAATCAACGCTGTCTTGGTGAATCGCACCTGTCCCTGCTGCAGACTGGCTAATCCATTGCTGATCAGCTCCGGCAGCATAGGAATCACATGTCCTGGCAAATAGACGCTGGTGCCACGTTTTTCGGCCTCCTCATCCAGCTTGCTTCCCGGTGGCACGAAGTGGGCCACATCTGCAATGTGAACTTCCAGATGCCAATGACCGTCCTTCGATCGCGACAGAGAAATCGCGTCATCAAAATCCCGGGCATCAACAGGATCGATTGTGATGACTGTTGTGCCGGTCAGATCCGTGCGTCCCTTGAGATTGGTTTCGTCAAACGCATCGGCCTGTCGACGAGCGTCAGCATGAACCGTTTCCGGAAATTCAAAGGGCAACCCCATGCTGTGGATGACCGTCATCGTGTCAATGCCCGGATCACCGCGCTGGCCCAGAACTTCCGTGAGCACTGCTTCGCCGACCCGATCCGGAGACGGAAACCGCAACATCTCAATCACAACCTTGTCGTCCGGTTTCGCGCCTTTCGCGCCAGGGTCTCCGACGTGAATCGCAGCCCCGAAGACGGTTCCATCAACGCGCACAAAGCCCTGACCACTCGATTCAAAATAGGTTCCGACAAACACGCTGGTCGCACGATCGACAACTTTTTCAATCACTCCGCAGCGCTGGCCAGTGGAACGTCGTTTCTCCGTCAGCCTCACGAGGACATCATCGCCCGTTTGTGCGTCGCGAACATCGCGTGCGGAGACATAAATGTCCTCTTCCCTGGGATCTTTTGAATCTTTCGATCGTTCAGACGGGATTACGAATGCGGCACCGCTGCTGATTTTTCGCAGCACGCCGGAAACCAATCCGGAGGAGCTTCGCGGTCGCAGTCGACCTTGTTTGTCCTGCCGCAGCTTTCCCGCTTCAATCAGATTGGCCAGCGAATCGCGAAAGTCCCGGAGCGCCTTCTTTTTAACGCCCAATGATCTGGCGAGAACGGCCTGAGTCACCGGTCGATAATCGACGGCGCTGACTGCGGCCTGGATTTGATCTTCAAATGACGTTTGTTGAGCGTCGCTCATATTTTTCCTTGTGCCCCGCCACGGCAGGTGCTGTTGCAAAATCGGGAGGTGCCCGAGCAAAGTAGCCATCACGCTCCGCCGTGATGAGCATTTGCCAATCGACATTCATCAACAAAAACAGGGTCCAGTCGTCAGTCGTCAGTGAATCGCAAAAACAAGCAGCCTGCAGCCGACTGCAAACTGACGACTGCAAACTGAAAACTGAAAACTGAAAACTCCTTTCATGTGGCCCAGTTCAAGGCTCGTCACGGAGGAGCGTGACGGCTACTTTGCCATTTGCCCGTCACCGAGGCCGAACCGTGGTGAGGACGAAGTTTATACACGTGAACAACCTCTGCAAACTGGCGCCTGCAAATCTTCTCAGGAAAACAAAGTCTCAATCGTTTGCAATGCAGAGTGCCTCCGGATATTCCACGGAAACCAGATAAAGGCCATTTGGCAGCGCCGTCATTCCGGCTTTTGCACGATCCATACTACGAATCACTTCGCTGAGCGAATCCGGCGTCTGTTTGCCAAGTCCGATCTCCATCAAAGTTCCCACAATGGCGCGCACCATATTGTAAAGGAATCCGTCCGCCATGACTTCGAAAACAATCAGCGGCATTTCAGGTTGATCGTGCCGCCGATCCTGAATTGGAACCCAGTCGTGTGGCGATGTCCAGGGCAACCAGCAGGATAATCTTTGTACGCTCACATCCATGATCGTGCGAATGCTTGTGGATTTATTCGGGAAGTGTTTTTCAAAGCAGCGAAAATCGTGCGTTCCCAGCAGGAAATTTGCCGCCTCGGCCATGCGGTCCACATCAAGCTGATTTAGTGACCGGTGGACGTAATGCTTGAGAAACGGTGGACACACATCGCCATCATGGATCACATACCGGTATCGCTTATGAATGGCGGAATAAGTCGCATGGAATGATTTCGAAACTTCCTTCGCGGAGACGACGACAATGTCATTCGGCAGAAACGACTGCAGTCCACGTCGAATGTTGGCGATCGGAATGCTGCTGTTTGTCGGAAAATTTGCGGCTTGTCCCAGCGCATGGACGCCGGCATCGGTACGACCGGCACAGTACACACGCTGACGGTCGCCGGTGAGCTGTTCCACTGCGTTTTCAACACACTCCTGAACAGACATTCCATTGGGCTGTACCTGCCAGCCTCGGTAGTTCGTCCCGTCGTAGGCAATCGTCAGCATGATATTCCGACGCGCCCACGCGAACCGCTCGCCGCCGATCGGCTCGTCTTCTGTATCGTCGTCAGGATTCGTGATGTCGTCGTGTGGCATGTGGTCGTGTGGCATGTGGTCGCAGCATATGTAGGATGGACATTCATGTCCGTCGGGTTTAAAAAAGGTGTCAGGGTGTGCCGGGATAAACCGGTTTGGAATAGAGAATGAAAGTATCTTACGAAGAAAGTTTAGCCAGCTACTTCGGCCTTCAGCGGAGGGGCGGATCGGGCGACCGGTCTGTCTTGAGCGTCCGTGCGAAGGGTAACGCAGGCCAGCCATTGAGCTCCGACATCACCACTTTCGTGTGCCGATCCTGTCCTGACAGGGAGAAGGCTACACCGTCGCTGCCGTTTATGGCAAGGCATCGACGGGCACGGCGGAGTCTGAGACCCTTTGGTGTCTTCCTTTGGTGTCTTTCCGACATTGTCCAGATCATTCGTACTCAGCGATGCGTAGTCGAATCGGCCGCGCAGATCCGTGTAGCCGTCTTTGTAAAACCGAGTATTGCCGTCCTTCATCTTTGCGTGCGCTTTCACGTAGACGCCGGACAGTGCCTTGCGGCCCTTCTCGTCGGTCACACGAACCTGCCCGTAATTGTCCGACGTCTGCACAGTCAGCGAATTCGAGCAGTAGGCAGCTCGCTTGCTCTTGCCCTGACCGACGACTGCCACAAGGACATTTCTGTTTCCGTCGATCGGACAGCTCAGGGGTTGAGCAGCGCCGCCGGTCGGGAATTCATGTTGCCTGGATATTTTTCCGCCAGACGTTGATCGGGACTGAGTTCCGTGCCAATCAGCCACGGGAACGCTTGAGCCGTGACACCCGGCAGGTCGCCATGATCGACGCAGACACGTTACAAGAGTCCAGGCGATTTTGAGTCGCCAATGCCATCAGTGCAGCGACAGTTGAGCACTTTCAGGAGTGAATTGGTTCGAGCGAATCACCCCAATTGAACAGAAAACCCTGAAATATCGGTTGAAAATTCTGGAGCTCGATCGAAAGCTGCGATTCCTGTAGCTTGGACATTCATGTCCGGGATATTGGCCATACACCGTCCCATTGTCCATTGGCTGTCAATGCACAATGACTTTCGCTTCGACCGTGGCTTATGGCCATGCGACGGACATGAATGTCCATCCTACATGCGCGCAGCGTTCTGCTGGATGGATTCGCACGCGCGAGGCGATGCCCACGCGGTTAAACGCATTTGCCATCTTAACCGCGCGGTAGAGCGGCAGTCCGCTCAAGGTCAGCGTTTGACAGCGGCAGTTTAACCGTCTGC
>Ga0105046_10008163_pt1 | contig 16461 bp, 9 predicted proteins | sample MAT03_FD_78385 | JGI IMG/M metagenome (GOLD analysis project Ga0105046, IMG submission 78385) | Freshwater microbial communities from Lake Fryxell liftoff mats and glacier meltwater in Antarctica - MAT-03 (megahit assembly) | ecosystem: Environmental > Aquatic > Freshwater > Ice > Liftoff...
AGTCGGGCTGACAGGATTCGAACCTGCGACCTCTTGGTCCCGAACCAAGCGCTCTACCAAGCTGAGCTACAGCCCGTCACCCGCGGCCGGCCGTCAGGTGCGTGGGGAAATACTATCCGCCCGGCCGACAAAGTCAACGCCAGACGGCAAACTGGGGGTGCCCCCAGGCTGATCGGAAGTTGGGCTGGTGCTTCGATTCCTTTTGAGCTCTGCTGGGTGAAAGTGTTTCGTCTGTCCGGGCAGGAGGCCCCATGACCACTCCCCCCGTCTTCCGCACGCCGCCGCGTATCCTCATCCCCAAGTTGGTGCGCTCACGCGACGCCTGGAAGGCCAAGGCCACCAACCGCAAGGCCCAGCGCAAGGCTTTAGAGATTCGCGTCCGCGACCTGGAAGCCTCCCGCGACCTCCACCGACAGCGTGCCGAACAACTCCAGCAACGCGTCGCCCAACTCGAACAGCAACTCGCCGCCGCCCGGCGACCCGCCCCGGCACCGATCCCGGCCCCCAAAAACTCGACCGACCCCGCGGCGGGCACTACGACGTCGCCGTCCTCCACCTCGCCGTAACCCTCGTCCGGCGTGCCGGGCTGTCGTTCCGCGGCACCGCCGCCGCCCTCGCCGTGTTCGCCGCCGCCGATCCCGCACGTCTTCTCCCCTCGACCCCGTGTGCGACAACCGTGCGGTCGTGGGTGCTGCGGTTGGGCTACGCCCGCCTCACTCGGCCGCTCTCGCACGACCACCAGTGGGCCTGGCTCATCGACCACACGCTCCAGATCGGGGCCACCAAGCTGTTCGTCGTCGTCGGCGTCCCGCTCGACCGCGTCCCGTTCGGCGTGCGGCCCCTGCAACTGGCCGACCTCCACCTGGTCGCGTTGGTCCCGATGGAGGACGCCAACCAGGAGCGGGTGGCCCAGGAGTTGGAGAGGGCCGTCGGCCGCACCGGCGTGCCCCGGCAGATCGTCGCCGACGGCGCGGCCGACTTGCAGAGCGGGATCGCCCGCTTCCGGGAACGTCACCCGCAGACCGCGTCCGTGCCGGACGCCGCCCACCACGCGGCCAACCTGCTGAAGTTCTACTGGGAGAACGACCCCCGCTGGTTGGCCTTCACCCGGCGGATGAACGAGACGGCGGCGGCGATCCGCCAGACCCGCTCGGCGCACCTGCTGGCTCCGAAGTTGCGGAACAAGGCCCGCGACATGAGCGTGGGAAAGTTCGTGCGGTTCGGCCGGCTCGTGCGGCGGAAGTTGCGGGAGGCGGAGCCGACCGCCGAGGTGGTGCGGTGGTACGGGTGGGTGTCGGAATACGCGGGTGCGTTGTCGGCGTGGTCGGAGCAGCACGAGGCGGTGCAGGTGATGCGGCGTCAGGTGCGCGTGGAAGGATTGTTCGCGCGGGGCGAGGCGGTACTCGCCGAGGCTTGGGAGCGGGCCGGTGCGAGTGGCGACGCGGTGTCGGTGGCGCTGCGGAATCGGCTGCGGGCGTACGTGGGACGCGGGCGGGGGTTGCCGGTGGGGGAGCGACTGGTGGGCTCGACGGAGGTACTGGAATCGGCGTTCGGGGTGCAGAAGCGACTGTCGCGTGAGCAGTCGGAGAGCGGCCTGACCGTGCTGAGCGTGGGGTTGGGTGCGATGTTCGGGGAGGCGACGGAGGAGGAGGTGCGGGCGGACGCCGAGCGGGTGCCGGAGAAGGTGGTGCAGAACTGGGCCACCCGAACCTTCGGGAAGACGGTGCAGTGGCTGCGCCGGCAGTTCCTCCGCACCGACCCCGCCAGCAGGAAATCCGTACCAAAACTGGGATGAACGACGACACCTCCAAACACCGACTTCCGATCAGCCTGGGGGCACCCTCACTGGAGAACCGGAGCCGCTGGCGGACTCTTGTACGGGAGACGGTGCGCGAAGTGCCAGGAACTCCAGACGGCCACGAACGGCTGGGGTTCTTCTCGTCGGGCAGTTCCTTCGGCCAATCCCGATCTTCGCCGTATCAATCCCCCTCCCGGCATGGGATAATGGCAGGTTGATCCGGGAATCGCCGGGGGACAGGGGGATCGAATGCGGAAGCTCCAACAGGACGAGTCGTGGGTGATCTACCAGACGGTGAACAAGGGGGTCGTGTCCGCCCAGAACTCGGTCTGCGAGCGGGACGAGTGGGAGGCGATGGAGAAGCTCCGCCCGGGCGCGCAGTGCCTCGTCCAGCAAGGGATCGCGAGCGAGGGCGAGGCCGAGCGGCTGGCCCGCGGCAAGTCCGGCGACCCCATCCCGCGCGGTTCCAAGATGCGATGACGGGGGAGACGATGGTGTCCGTGATCGCCACCTGTCAGCGGTGCGGGGCTCCCCGCCTCGCCCACGTCCTGGCGCGGTGCTCAGACATGTGCAGCGTCGCCGCTGCGGCCGGCGGACTGTTCCATGCGCTGCTCTCCGAAGTGCCAATCGGTAGCGGCTCACAGCTGTCACCGTCCGTTGCCCCGGTCAGGCGAATACCTCGCGGATCGGGGCGCCCTCCGGCAGCAGCGGGATGGGCCGGTCGAGCCGGTCGCGCAACTCCAAGTCCGGGGCGATGCCGAGGGCGTGGTACACGGTCGCCACAATATCGCCGGCGCTGACCGGGTTGCGGCTCGGGTATGCGCCGAGCCGGTCGCTCGCCCCGTGGACGTACCCGCCGCGGGTGCCGCCGCCGGCGAACAGGACGGTATAGCAGTGCTCCCAGTGGTCCCGGCCGGCCCCGCCGTTGATCCTCGGCGTGCGGCCGATCTCGCCCATGACGACGACCAGCGTGCGCCCGAGCAGACCGCGGTCGAGCAGGTCGGAGAGCAGCTGCGCGAACGCCCGGTCGAACGGCGGCAGCAGCTCGTTCTTCAGCTTCGTGAAGTTCTGGCCGTGCGTGTCCCAGGTGGCGTTCGCGTCCGGCGCCCAGCTCACGCACGCCAGCCGCGTCCCGGCCTCGACCAGCCGGCGCGCCAGGAGGAGGCTCTGGCCATAAATGTTCCGGCCGTAGGCGTCGCGTACCCGAGCGGGCTCGCGGTCCAGCAGGAACGCCCGCTGCGCCGCCGGCGAGGTGAGGAGGTCGCACGCCCGAGCCTGGAGCCGTTCCAGGTCGTCGGTCTCTCCGACGCGCGCGCCGGCGGCGGCCCGGTTCACGCCGGCCAGCAGGTCGCCGCGACCGCGGACGCGGTCGGCGGTCATGCCCGCGCCGGGGTGGATGGCCGGCAGGTTGAACCCGTCGGGGGCGTCGCCGCCGCGGAGGACGAGGAACGGGTCGTGCGCCTTGCCGAGCCAGCCGCCGAGGAAGCCGGGTTGCGGCGGCCCGCCGGCCCCCTCGGCGGTGAGGTACGGCATGAGGACGTAGCCCGGGACGTGCGACGCCGGCGGGCGGTACCGGCCGACGACCGAGCCGACGGCGGGGTGGTCGGTGGCCTTCGCGCCGACGATGCCGGCGCGGACGTCGGACGGGACGCCGGTGAGGGCGGTGTACACGGCGGGGGCGTGGGCGACCTGGTCGTGGTGGACGGACCGCACGAGGGCGCAGTGCGGCATCAGCCGGGCGAGCCGCGGCAGGTGCTCGCAGACCTGCACGCCGGTGACCGCGGTGCTGATCGGTCGGAACTCGCTGCGCATCTCTTGCGGCAGGTCCGGCTTCATGTCCCACGTGTCGAGGTGGCTGGGGCCGCCGTTGAGGAAGACGAGGACGCAGGCGTCCGCGGGCGGCGAGGTGCCGTCGCGTGCGGACCGCTCGTCGGCGGCGAGGAGCGTCTGGAGCCCGAGGTCGAGGGCGCCGGCGGTGCCGACCTGGAGCATGTTCCGGCGGGTAAGCCCCACCGGCCCCGGGCAGTGTGCGGGTGGTCGCATCGGGAGCGTGACCTCGGTCGGGCCGCGACCGCGGGTGCGGACGGGCGTCGGGGCGGGTAAACCGAATCTACCCGATTCCGGGTCGTCCGGCGACGGTTCCCGCCGCCGAACCTTGAACTCACCCGCGCGGGTCGCGCCATCAGCTACGAGTCACGAGTCGCATCTCCCGGGGCCGGTGGCGCCCCCGCCGAACGGGACGGTGCCGTAGCACACGAGGTCGTTCGCGCGGGCCGACACGTGTACCCGGTCTGGTCCGTCCACATCGCGCCCGGGCGGTCGCTCGGGCAGTAGAAGCCGGTCAGCTGCACCTGCGTGACCGCCAGGTTCGGGGCGTTGTACCAGTGGGTGTTCAGGTTGTACCCGGCGACGAGCGGGGCCTGCTCCAGGTCCGGCATGACGAACGGCGCCCAGTTCTGGCGGTTCGGGCTCACCTGCGTGAAGTACGGGAGCCTGCCGGTCACGTCGTGGTAGCCGTGCATGGCCAGCCCCCACTGCTTGAGGTTGTTCTGGCACTTCGCCCGGGCCGCCGCCTCGCGGACCTTCTGGACGGCCGGCAGCTCGTCGGACAAGACGGTGCGGGCCTGGACCCCGCCGCGGTGACGGGTCGTTCGGCGGTCGTGTCACTCGTCCCCGGCCGCCTGCCGGCTGGTCAATTGCCCCAGCGCCGGCCGCGCCTCGATCGAGTACGAGTCCGCGTCCCGCGTGTCACACCGGCCGGGCGGCGAACGACGGTTGCCTAACGACCTTGGGGGCGGTTGGACCGGTCATCGCGTCACCCCCCGTCGGGGCGGCCCGGGACGCGGGCCGCCCCGACGGGTGACGCTACGGCTCCCGCTCCCAGACGACGACCTCGCCGGCGGCCGGCTCGGTCTGGGCGATCGCCCGCCCGCCCGCCCCGCACCCGGTCACGAAGAACCGCCCGTCCGGGGACCACGCGACCGACGACACCGGGATCGACCACCGCATCACCTGATCGACGACCTCTCCGCCCTTCGGCCCGAGCAGGACGACGCGCTCCGGCCCCTTCCCCGAGCAGAGCGACACGGCCGCCGCGACGGTGTTGTCGGCCGGCGAGACGGCCAGGGCGTTCACCCGCCCGGTCGTCGCGTCGCGGCCGGTGAAGGCAATCCGCCACCGCTCCTTGCCGCTCGCCGCGTCCCACAGAATCACGAGCCCGTCCTCCCCGCCGGTGGCGACGACCGTCCCGTCCTTCGACCACGCGACGGCGGTCACCGGCGCGTCGTGCCCGAACAGCCCGCGGACCGACCCGGCGCCGGTGATGCTCCAGAGCCGCACCGGCCAGTGCGTGTCCGGCCTCTCGCCGGACGGGACCGTGCGGGTCGTGTGCTTCGGGTTGATCGCGGCGAGCCGCGTGCCGTCCGGCGACCACGCGACGCCGGCCGGGATCGACACTCCGTCCTTCGGCCGTTCGCCGGCAGACGACGACGTGCCGTGGTTTCCCGGCGTGTCCGGCTCGACGATCCAGCTCGTGTACCCGTCGGAGCCAGCCAGCCGCTTGCCGTCCGGAGACACCGCCAGCGCCCGGGTGTGAACACCCCGGATCGCCCGGAGGGCGCTATCGACGCCCACTCCGGCGGCGTCGCCGAAGAGCCTTGGCGCTTCCCCGGTGCTGGCGTCCAACCGGGCGAGTTCGGTCCGGCCGGCGACGTACAGGAACCGGGAGTCGCCCGAGTACGCCAGGGCGTGGAACGGCGCGTCGTCGAGCTTCGTCTTCCACAGCAGCTTGCGGGTCGCCGCGTCCCAGCAGGTGACGTCACCGTCGGTGGCGGCGGCGAACGACTTCCCGTCCGGGGCGACCGCGACGCCGTTCACGAGCCGGCCGTGGCCCTCAAGAATCGCGGTGTCCGTCCACCTCGGCGGCCCCGCACCGACCGGCGTGCCGTCGAGGTTCCAGGCCTTGACCTCGCCCCGGCGCGGCGCGTCCTCGCCGCTCGGGAACATCGGCGGGAGCCCGGTGCCGGCGACCAGCCGCTTCCCGCCGTTCACGAACGCCAGCGCGGACACGGCCAATTTCGTCGCGCCGTCGGCCGCGCCCTCGAACCCGTCGAGCCGGTACCGCTCCTCGGCCGTGACCGCGTCGAACACCTGCACCTCGGCCTTGTACCCGACGACGGCCGGTGCCTGATCCGCCCCGTTCGGGATCGGCTTGTGGACGCCGACCGCGACCAGCTTCCCGTCCCGCGAGAAGGCGACCGCGGTCGCCACGCCGGCGGTGCGGTACGTCCGCACGGGGTTCTTCTTGGCGTCCCCCCGGATCACCCACACCTGGACGGAGGCCTTCCGGCCGACGGCGAGGTGGTCGCCGTCCGGGGTGAACGCGACCGACACCGGGCCGTCCTCGACCGCGCTCGCGGACGTGAACACCCGCTTCCCGGTCTCCACGTCCCACACCGCCGCCCCCGGCTTGCCCACCTCCAGAAGCACCCCGACCGCGGCGACGTGCTTGCCGTCCGGGCTCCACGCCAGGCCCTGGCCGATGACGCCCGCGACCCATCCGGCCCCGCCCGCCTCGTGCTGCTCGTCGAGGCGGAGCGGCTCGAACCCGGTCGCCGTGTCGTAGACCTGCACGCCGTGCCCGGTGTGGGCCGCGTACCGCTTCCCGTCGGGGCTGAAGCGGACCCGGTGCCAGCCCCACTTCTCCTTCGCCCGCGGGTACTCCTTCAGCACCCGGCCCGTTCCGGCGTCGCACTCCCGCACGGCCTTCTCGCCCAGCGCGAACAGCGTCTTGCCGTCCGCCGAGAAGCCCACCGCCTCGGCGGCGACGGGGTAGAGGTGCTTTCCGCTCGCGTCGAAGACGCCGCCGGGGACGACCGCGTAGCGGGTGCCGTCCGGCGAGGGCACGACCTGCCGCACCCAGGTGATCGGCTCGACCTTCGGCGGCGCCTCGGTCGTGAACACGCGCACCGTTCCGACCAGTTCACCGAGCCGCCCGAGGTGGGTGAAGTTGCAGAACGCCGACGCGAGCGACTTCCCGTCCGGGGAGAACGCGAGGGACGCGACCCCGGCGAACGGCGCTCCAGCGGTGTGGCTCGAAATGGGGGTCGGGGCGGTCGGCGGGTTCCCGGCCGGCCACACGAACACCTCCTCAGCGTACCCCCCCAGCCCGACACCCGCGACCGGGCGGACGACCGCCGCGGCGACCAGGTGAACCGGCTCCCCGCGACCGACGGCCTTGTAGATCAGGTCGCCAGCGAGCACGGCGTCGCGGATTTGGTCGAACTCGCCGTTGATCCGCGCCCGCGACAGGTTCGGGCCGAGCACCTCGATCACCTCGATCGTCCCCTTCGGCACGAACTCGACCTTCGTCCTCATGACTCCCCGTGCGTCCGGCTCCCGGAACTCGCGGAGCCGCGACATACGGCCCTTCGCGGGGAAGTCGTTCGGAAGCACGATGAAGGTGCGGCCGGGGCGGACGAGTGCGGCCGAGCCGAGGTTGATCTCGACGACGTTGTCGGGGAAGCGCCGGACGACCTTGCCCTCTGGCTGGCCGAGCGCGGCGGCATCGGGTCCGCCTGCGGTCACGGCGACGGCCGCCACCCGGGCGCCGAACGCCAGCCGCGATTTCTCCTTCATCGTCGCCGCGTCCCGGGTGATGACGACACCCTCGGCGTCGCCGGTGACGATCACCTTGCCGTCGCTCGACCACGCCGCCGCGACGACGGCCGCCTTGTGGCCGTCGAGTACCTTGCTCTCGGCCTCCGAACCGATGGCCCACGCCCGGAGCACGTTCCGGCCGGTGGCGGGATCGACCGGACCGGTGACGACGACGCGCTTCCCGTCCGGCGCGACCGCGAGCGGCAACGCGTACTCGTCGGCCGGCGCCTTGCCGGCGGCGACCGTACTCGACCGGATGGTGGTGTCCAGCGGCCGCTTCGCCCAGGACTTCACGACGTACTCGCGGCCGTTGCCGAAGATCACCCGGCGGGTCGCTCCGGCGTCCGGGAAGAAGGCGACGGCGCTCGGCTGGGGCCACCCGGCGAGGACGTTGAGTTCTTCCAGCGTGTCGCCGGCCTTCCCCGTCTGCGTGTCGAGGAGCCGGGCGCCCTGCCCGCCCGCGCCGTCGGCGTAGGTGGCCGCGACGGTCTTCCCGTCCGGGGCGACCGCGACCGCGGTGACTGCGGCGAAGTGGCCGGACCCCTTGTACTCCCAGCGCGGCTTCAACGTGTCTGTAGCGAACGCCTCGACGCGGCCGTCGGTCCCGCCGACGACCAGCGTCTTGCCGTCCGGTGTGTACGCCACCGAGCCGCCGAGCCAGCCGACGAGCCGGACCGGCGCGCGCTCCGTCCAGTTCGTGGGGGCGGGCGCTGCGGCTTGCGGCGGGCCGGGAGGCGGGTTCGCGCGCGGGTTCTCCGGCTGGCCGGACAACAGGGTGCCCGCGGCGAGCAACCCGCCGGTGACAAGCACCATCACGCCGACGGCGAGCGAGTTCGTGACGGTGGTCATGCCGCGGAGTACCTCACGGGCGAGCGCCAGGACGGCGGGCGGGGCGGAGCCGAGGGCTGCGGGCCGGGTGGCTTCCATCAACCGGACTGGCACGGCCAGGGCTTCTCCCCCCGCGACCCCGCCTGGAACGGCCCCGCCCACGGCCGCCGCCCGCCGCAACAGCCGGCGGGCCAGCAGCGCCCGCCCGCGGGCCAGGTAGCCGGCCACCGTTCCTTCCGGCCAGCCGAGCGCCCGGGCCGCCTCGCCGCGGGTCCGCCCCTCCAGGTCGCACAACACCAGAGGCAGGCGGAAGCGGGCCGGCAGCCCGCCCGACCTCCTCGTCCAGCCACGGCAGCCAGTCGTTGCGCTCGGCCCGCGGCTGCCCCTCCGGCCGGGCCGCTGCACTCTCCCGGTCACGCCGGCGGGCGGCCGCCGCCCGGGCCTTCAGGGCGGTCCGGCGGGCGACCCCGTGCAGCCAGTCGCCGAGCGTGGGCCGCGCCGCCAGGCCGGGAGCCTTCCGGAGCAGGACGAGGAACGTGGCCTGGAAGGCGTCCTCGGCGTCGGCGACGCCTCCCAGGGCGCGGCGGCAGACGGCCAGGACCATCGGCCCGTGCCGCCGCACCAACTCGGCGAACGCCGCCTCGTCCCGGCGGGCGAGGAACCGCCCGAGCAGTTCCCCGTCGGCCGTCGCGGGGGGTTCGTGCCCCGCGGCCGCGACGAGCGCCTTCAGCGTCCGGTTGCCGGCGGCAGTCATGACTCCCCTCGCGTGTCCGGTCCGACCGGGCATCCGATCCCACCCCTGATAGTGCCCGGAGGGGTGGCGGATTGATACACAACTTCCCGACCGAGACGATCGGGTCAAGGCGTGGCGGAAGTCACCCCCGGTGGCACCCCGCGACGGGAAAGGTACGATGAGTCCTGACTCCCGGGGAACATGCCATGCGATACGCCGCTACGCTCGCCCTCACCATCTTCTTTCTGCCCGCCGCCCGCGCGCAGGAGAAGACGTTCGACTCGGGCGGGGTGAAACTCGCCTACCTCGATCAGGGCGAGGGCGAGGCCGTCGTGCTGCTCCACGGGTTTACCCTGTCGGCCGAGGAGATGTGGACCAAGATGCCCCTCACCGAGACCCAGTTCCTCCCCGCCCTGAAGGGCTACCGGGTGCTTGCCCTCGACCAGCGGGGCCACGGCCGGAGCGGGAAGCCGCACGAACCGAAGATGTACGGCAGGGAGATGGCCGAGGACGTGGTCCGACTCCTCGACCACGCCAAGGTCAAGAAGGCCCACGTGGTCGGGTACTCGATGGGGGCGTTCGTCGCCGGCAAGTTGCTCGTCGACCACCCTGACCGGCTGCGGAGCGTCACGTTCGGCGGCGGCGGACCGCTGTTTCAGCCGCCCCAGACGTTCGCCGACACGATCACCACCACCGCGGAATCGCTGGAGAAGGGGAAAGGGATCGGTCCGCTCATCGTCGCCCTGACGCCGGACGGGCAGGAGAAACCGACCCTCGAGCAGGCGTCGGCGTTCAGCGAGTTGCTGCTGGGGAAGAAGGACCAGAAGGCACTCGCCGCGGTCCTCCGGGGCCAGGCGGGCTGGCAGGTGACCGAAGCGGAACTGCGGGCGAACAAGGTCCCGGTCCAGTTCGTCTACGGCAGCCGCGAGGTGCAGGGCCTCAAGGACATCATCGCAGGATCACGGCGGGCGCTGCCGCGGGCCGGCGTGGTGGTGGTGGAGAAGGGGGACCACGGCAGTTCCTTCACCACGCCAGAATTCCGCCGGGCGGTGGTGGACTTCCTGCGGGCGAACAAGGAGTGACGGGCATTCCCTTGCCTGCTACTTTTGCTCGCCCTCTTCTGGTATCATCCGCCCGTGGCGTTCCCTCCCTCCCCGCTCCCGGACGCACCCATGCGAAGTCTCGCGCTGCTCCTCTCCGCACTCCTCGTCGGCTCGCTCGCCGGTCAGGACAAGAAGGACCCGCCCAAGCAGAAGGAAGCCCCGGTCGTGAAGGCCCGCGAGGGCAAGACCGAGACCGTCAAGCTGTTCGACGGCAAGACCCTCGACGGCTGGACCGGCTACGCCGACCTGTGGTCCGTCAAGGACGGCGTGATCGTGGCCAAGAACACGACCCCGCTGAAGTACAGCACGTACCTGAACACGAAGGACAAGTACACCGACTTCCGCCTCACGTTCGCGGCGAAGCTCGTCGAGTCCGAGATGCACTCGGGCGTGGCGTTCTGGGGCGAGGTGTGGCCGAAGGCCGACGGCAAGGTCACCGACCCGAAGGCGGTTCGGTCCGAGCACACGTACAAGGGCCACCTCGTCATGTTCCCGTCCGGGTGGGGCATGTACGACCTGTTCGGCCGCAACGGGCTGCCGCCGAGCGGCGCACCGGCGAGGGCGGTCGGCAAGCAGCACGACTGGAACGAAATCGAGGTACTGGCCCAGGGCAACCGTGTCCGCGTCGCGGTCAACGGCACGGCCGTCGTGGACTGGCGCGACCCCGAGCCGGACCGCATCAAGGCCGGCCCGATCGGCCTGCAACTGCACTCGAACGGCGTCCCGCAGGAGATCCACTTCAAGGGGCTGGAGCTGGAGACGTTCCCGCGGGAAGACAAGCTCGTCACGGTGAAGTAACCGCCCCGGGACGGGCAACGGATACGGATCAGCCGGCTCAGGGTGCCAGCGTCCTGGCCGGTCGGAAGCCGACCCCGTCGTCTGGGGTCGTCGGCGCGAAGCCGTTGCGGTTGGCGGATCGGGCGTGCGTCGGCGGGTTGTTGAAGGAGCCCCCGCGCAACACACGACCGACGTTGTTACTCACGACCGGGCTCACGTCGCCGGCCGCGACCCGGACGCCGTCCGCCGCCTTCGGGTGCGGGCGGTAGGCGTCCTGGCACCACTCCCAGACGTTGCCGTGCATGTCGAAGAGGCCCAGGTCGTTCGGCCGCCGGGACCCCACCGGGTGACTCGTGCCCAGGGACGTGCCGTCGTACCACCCGTACCGGCCGAGCAGCTCGACCGACACCCCGAACGAGTACTCCGTTCCGGCGCCCGCCCGACAGGCCGCCTCCCACTCGGCGTCGGTCGGCAGCCGATACCCCGTCCGTTCCAGGAAGTCGGGGGCCGTCGCCATGCCCTCGGCGTACCGGCCGGCCGCGTTCGGCAGGTAGCACCACTGACCCCTCGGAATCCCCTCCTGCTCGCTCAGCCAGTTGCAGTACGCGGCCGCGTCGTACCACAGCACCGTGATCGCCGGGCAGTCGCCCGTGCGGGCGTACCACCGGTTGTACCCGTGCCGCTCCCGGAACCGGGCGAACTGGTCCACCGTCACCTCCTTCGACGCCAGCGCGAAACTCCGCCCGACCGTCGCCCGGTGCCGCTCGTCGCCCTCGCCCATCCAGACTTCACCCGGCGTCGGAACCACGACCATCGTGTGGCCCTGCCTGGTGACGTACCACCGCCGCCGCCCCTCCGCCCGGCCCGTGACCAACCCCGCGTCGATTCCGGTCTCGCGGCCCAGCGCACCCCACTGCCGCAGGACCCACTCGGCGGCGCCGTGAACCCCCGGGTCGGGGTCGTCCCGGTACTGGTCGCGTACCAACGGGAGGTGGTTCAGCCGCTCGGCCGGCGACAACCGGTCCAGGCCGTACTCGCCGAGGCTCTGGAGGATCGCCCGGCGGACGGACACGTCCTTCTCCGCGCCCAGTCGCGCGGCCAGGACCTTCGGATCGACACCCCCGAGGGCCAGCCGGTCGATGAGGTAACTCCGCACCGTCGGGTCCGGGCCGTGCTTCAGCATCGGCCACACCGGCTCGTCGTGCCCCATGACGACCAGCGCCATCCCGAGACTCGCCTGCCGCTTCGCCCGGCCGACCCGCTCGTCCGGCGCCGCGTCCGGACCGGCCGCCGCGGCCAGCTCGCGCTCCAACCAGGCGTGACTGCCGGGCACGACCCGGGCGAAGCTGCCGTAGACGCTGGCGATCACGCCGCGCTCCGACAGGCCGCGGCTCTCGTCTACCAGGAACTCGGCGAGCGGCGGGATCAGCCAGCGGCCGGCCCCCTCCAGCGCCGCCGTCCACCGGGCGACGACGAACGGCGGCTGGGCCACCAGTGTCGCCGCCACGTCGCGGCCGACCTGCCCCCACCGGGGGTCGTCGGGCGCGTAGGCCGCCAGCGCGCAGGCCGCCCGCAGCCGCCGGCCCTGGTCCTGCGTCGGGTTCTCCAGGACCGCCCACAACCCCCTCGTCAGGTCAGACTCGTGCCCCGCCAGCCCGTCGCGGACGACGACCAATTCCGCCGGCTCGGCCGTCAGCAGTCGGTCGTACAGGTAGCCCACCTGCCCGGGGTCCACCGGCAGCAGGGCGAGGCTGGCGTGGAGCCGGCGGCGGGGGTCGCCAGCCTGCTCCGCGCGAGCGAGTGCGTCCCGGAGGAGCGGGTCGGCCCACCGGCGGTACGGGGCCATCTCCTTGACGACGGCCGGGGCGTCGGCCGTCGTGGATTCCAGCAGCCGGTCGCGGAGGGTTTGGGCCTTGAGCCGGCCGTACCCCTCCCAGCTGCCGAGCGCGACCGCGAGCACGACCAGCGCGACGGCCGCGCCCCGCACCGCGTGGTAGCGCGCCGCCGCCCGCATCATCCGCGCCTGGGACGGCGACCAGTCCGTCCGCCGCGTCCACCACCGGACGCCGAGCCACTGCGGCAGCGACGGGAGCTGCCGGGCCTCGGGCCGGGCGGCCCACACCGCGGCGCGGTCCGCCAGCAGCAGCTCGGCCCGGCCCCGGCGGCTCTCCTTCTGCTTGCGGGTCAGCCAGTCGCGGAGCGACGGGACGAGGTAGTCGTGCGTCAGCTGGTAGAACCGCGTGGCCCCGCCCGCCCCCGGACCCGCGCCGCCGGCCGGCACGTCCTCCTTCCCCTCCGGGTCGGTCGGCGTGATCAGCCGGACCTCGCCGTCGAGGACGCGGACGAGTTCGTCGAAGTCCCCCGGGCGGCCGGCGTACCCCGACGCGCCGAGCAACTCGGCGTCCGACCGCATGTGGCCCTTGATGTCGCTCCCCGTCTCGGGCAGCAGCGCCTTCAGCACGGCCCGGGCGGCCGTCTGGTGGTAGCGGTGTTCCGGCGGCGCCGTGGCCGCGCCGAACGTCTCCTCGAGGAACGCGGCCCCGACCCCCTCCGTGCCGCCGACCGCCTTCAGAGACCGGGGCGTCCACGCCTTGCCCTTCATCATCTCGGCGAACAGCGCCAGCCGCGCGCAGTTGACCTTGTCGTCCTGGGCCAGGCCCGACACGGCCTGGCCCAGGAACTCGGCCTGGTCCTTGGTCACGTCGCCCGGGCGGTCGGGGAGCCGGCCGAAGGCCCGCCCGAACGCCGCCAGCACCTTCCGCGCGTGGTCGGTGTCGAACAGGTCGGCGAGGGCGCTGTTCTGCCCCTCGGCCAGCCGGACCTCCACGTCCCGCAGGAACCGGCTCACGGCCAGCCAGAAGTCGTCTCGTACCAGAACCAGGCACTGCACCCGCCCGCCGTCGCACTGGCGCAGGGCCTGGACCAGGTCGCCGTCCCGCCCGTCCTTCCGGGCGTGGAGCCACTGCTCGAACTGGTCGAGGACGATCAACACCTTCTTCCCCGCGGGGAGGCCCTGCCCGCGCCGCAGCCCGGCCAGCGTCGCCGCCAGGCTCGGGTCGGCCCGCAGCGGGGCACAGCGCTTCCGCAGGCCGTTGAGCAGTCGGGCCTCGGTCTCGCGGGCCGTCGCCTCGACGTACACGGCGACCACGTGGCCCGCCAGCCGCGGCAGCAGTCCGGCCTTCACCAGCGACGACTTGCCGCACCCGGACGGCCCGTAGATCAACCCCACGGGGAAGGTGGCGTCGGGGTCCGTCTCCTCGACGCGCGTCTTCCAGAACCGGAGGCTGTCGGGCAGCCCGTCCCGGTCCCGCGGGCCGGGCATCAGCTCGAGGAAGAAGTCGGCGTCGTGGGCGTCGAACGACCGCAGCCCCTTCGGCACGATCCGGATGGGCTGGCGGTCCGACGTCGGGGTCGCCGGCGTGACGGGGTCGGCCGCCCGACCGGCGGACCAGGGCGTAGCCGGTGACGGGTTCGCGGTCGCGGCGGCCGACGGCTCGCCCAGGAACTGGCGCAACTCGTCGGCCAGGTCCTGGGCCGTCGTGTACCGCTCCGACGCCCGCTTCGACAACGCCTTGAGGCAGATGCGCTCCAGTTCCTTCGGGATGGCCTCGTCCCACTGCCGGGGCGGACGGGCCTCGCGCGAGACGATCTGCTCCAGCAACCCGGCGGGCGTGTCCGCGTGGAACGGCCGCCGCCCGGTCAGCAGTTCGTAGAAGACCACGCCGAGGCTGAAGATGTCGCTGCGGCCGTCGACCCGGTGCCCCTCGCCGCGGGCCTGCTCGGGGCTCATGTAGGCCGGCGTCCCGGCGTAGCTCGGGCCGCACCCGACGCCGCCCTCCCGGAGCGCCAGGCCGAAATCGACGACGAACGGCCGGCCGCCCGCGTCCATCAGGATGTTGCCGGGCTTCACGTCGCGGTGAACGAGCCCGTGGCGGTGGGCGTGGTGCAGCGCCCCGGCGATCGTGGCGACCAGGTCGGCCGCCACGCCGGACGCGGGCCGGTCGCCGCGAATCCGCTCCGCCAGCGTACACCCTTCGACGAACTTCGAGACGATGAAGCAGGGGCAGTCGTCGGTGCTGCCCGCGTCGTAGACGGGCACGATGTGCGGGTGGTCGAGGTTGGCGACGGTACGGGCCTCGGCCAGGTAGAGCCCGGCGGTCTCGGGCCGATCGACCAGCTCGGGGTGCGGCACCTTGACGGCGACGCGGCGGTGCAACTGCCCGTCGTAGGCGAGGTACACGAGGCCGAACCCGCCCCGGCCCAGCGTCCGCTCGACCCGGTACCGGCCGACGTGGGCCGGTGGAGGGGCCGCCCCGCCCAGCTCGTACGCGCCCGTTCGTTCGGGGTCGGTCATGGGTCGGCACGCCGCTCGGACAGGATTACTGGTGCGGCGGTGATTGTACCGACGGCCGGCAGCGGAGGCGGGTCTGATGAATCCGGCGGCGGCAAGGAAAAATGCCATTCGGGCGGAGATTATTGTTTCCGGCGCCCCTCCCACCAGGTTCCGGAAACAAGTGCTTCTGCCAGAAGAATCGCCGTCGGAGCGACGCCGCCGGGTCGATACCGCCGCGCGTCGTTGCCCGGCAAGGAGTTGCGATGCGAGTCAGCGCCCATAAGCGGTAACTCACGGGCGTTCTCGACACCGTCGGGTGCTTCGGCGAGGGCGTGGGTGTTGGGCTCCGTCGTGCGTGGTCCGCCCCCTCACCCCGCGTGCTTCGCCGCGACCCTTTCCCCCGAGGGGAGAGGGTGGGAGGCGCCCGGTCGTCATCGCGGGCGGGCAACCACGCGCCGACGCGGGGTGGTGCGTCCCCGGCGTCCGCGGATCGATCCCCGCCCGTGACCGGGGCCGGGTGCGCCCACCCTCTCCCCTCGGGGGAGAGGGTCGCGGCGAAGCACGCGGGGTGAGGGGGCGAACCACGCACGACGGAGCCCAACACCCACGCCCACGCCGAAGCACCCGACGGCGTCGGGAGTTCGACGGCCGGCCGAACACGCCCCTTTCGTTAACGCTTATGGGTCAGCGGCCCGGGTCCGCCCGGGGGAGGTGCATGTCCTTCACCACCTCCCGCTCCCGCTCGACGGCGACCGTGACGGTCCTGTGCGTGGTCGGGTGGTACAGGGTGTACGAACCGGGACCGACGCGGAACCGGTAGCCGCCGTCGGCGTCCGTCGTCACCATCCGGTCGAAGGACAACTCGTCGCGGACCAGGTCGGCCCGGGGGCCGACCCGCAGCTCCGCGGGGAACTCGCCCGCCTCCTCCTTGAGCATGATGGACTCTCCGGCCACCGGCCGCTTCCCGGCCCCGGCGGTCAGCCGGCCGCGCACGACCGTCCCCTCCGCGAGCCCGAAGTTGAGCCCGCCGACGGTCGCGTTCTCGCGGGCCACCACGCGCGGGATGGACGCCACGCCCCACCGGTCGTCGACCACGCCCACGGTGTAGACCTGCTCCCCGTAGACGGTCATCTGGTACGACCCGTCGGCCCGGGTGGCCGCGTACGCGCGCCCGTAGTAGTGCGCGGCCGCGACCCCCTGGGCCTCCACGAAGACCCCGGCCGCCGGCGTG
>Ga0105046_10008164_pt1 | contig 16460 bp, 10 predicted proteins | sample MAT03_FD_78385 | JGI IMG/M metagenome (GOLD analysis project Ga0105046, IMG submission 78385) | Freshwater microbial communities from Lake Fryxell liftoff mats and glacier meltwater in Antarctica - MAT-03 (megahit assembly) | ecosystem: Environmental > Aquatic > Freshwater > Ice > Liftoff...
CCGGGCAAGGTCGTGTTCCAGACCGACCTGATGCAGCTGATCCAGTACGAGCCCGCGACCAAAAAGACGCGGAAGCGGCCGCTGCTGGTCGTGCCGCCGTGGATCAACAAGTACTACATCCTCGACCTGCGGGAGAAGAACTCGCTGCTGCGCTGGGCGGTGAGCGAAGGCATGACCGTGTTCGTCGTCTCGTGGGTCAACCCGGACGCGAAGCTCGCGCACAAGAATTTCGAGGACTACCTCACGGAGGGCACGCTGGCCGCCATCGACGCCATCTTGAAGACCACCGGCGAGGAAGAAATCAATGTTGTGGGTTATTGCCTAGGCGGCACGCTGCTCGCCGCCACGATGGGCTACCTTGCCGCCCACAAGCAGAAGAAGATCGCCAGCGCCACGTTCATGACGTCGTTGATCGACTTCACCGCGGCCGGCGAGCTGGAAGTGTTCATCGACGAGGCGCAGGTCTCGTCGCTCGAGAAGCGGATGAACGAAAAGGGCTTCCTCGAAGGCAGCGAGATGGCCACGACGTTCAACATGCTGCGCGCCAACGACCTCATCTGGTCATTCGTGATCAACAACTACCTGATGGGGCGCGATCCATTCCCGTTCGACCTGCTGCACTGGAACTGTGATTCCACGCGGATGCCGGCGGCGATGCACAGCTACTATCTGCGCAACATGTACATGCACAACCTGCTGCGCGAGCCGGGTGGCCTCGAGCTCGCGGGCACGAAGATCGACCTGTCGAAAGTGACCACGCCAACCTACTTCATCTCGGCGATCGAGGACCACATCGCCCCCTGGAAGACCACATATGCGGGCCCGCAGGTGCTGAAGGGCAAGTCGCGCTTCGTGCTGTCCGGTTCGGGTCACATCGCGGGCATGGTCAATCCGCCAGCGGCCAACAAATACGGTTTCTGGACCAACGAGAAGCTGCCCGCCACGCCGGAAGACTGGTTCGACGGGGCGAAACAGCACGAAGGCTCGTGGTGGACCGATTGGCGCCACTGGATCGAGCCGTTCCTGGGCCGCGAGGTCCCGGCACGCGCGCCCGGCAAGGGCAAGTTGAAGGTGCTGGAGGCCGCGCCCGGCAGCTATGCACGCACGCGCGCCGACGGCAAGTAAACCCGCCGGCGACGCTCGCTACTTCGGCGCTAGCTTGTCGTCGATGCGATCCGGCGAGCGCCCCGATCGCTGCAGGTTGCCGGCAGGCACTGCCGGCGCGGGTGCAGGTGCAGGTGCGACCGACGGCACCGGTACCGGTGCCGCCTGCGGCGCTGGCGCAGGTCGCGCCACCTGGGGCATGGCAACGGGCGCTGGTGCCGGACGTGCAATCTGTGGCAACGACGGTGCCACGGTCACCGGCGGAGGCGCCACCCCAGCGGGCGCCATCGTCGGCCGTGCCGGCGCGCGCTGCATGGCGGGTGCCGGCGATGGCGCTGCGTACCCCGCGGACGGCGTCGCAGGCGCGGGCGACTGCCCATAGCCGGCTGACGGGAACTGCGGACGCATCGACGGTGGCACTGCCACCACCGCGCCATTGCCCTGGACCTGCGGCGCCAACCCGCCTGACGATGGCGGACGCATCGACGGTGGCACTGCCACGACGGCGCCACCGGCGCCCTGCGCGCCGAGGCCGCCGGACGACACCGGACTGCGCGGCGACAGCGGCGTGCCGGCGCCACCCGGTCGCGATCCGGGCGGCACGGCACTGGTGCCACCGGACGATGCGGGCGATGCGACGCCGCCGGGCGTGCGGTCGATGCCGGTGCGATAGAACGTGGACGCCGGGGGCGGCGCGCCGCCCGGCGCGCGCGATACCGGAATGCGGCCCAAGTCCGTGCGCACAATGGGCGCCGCCGACAACGTGGGTGCCTGCGCGGCAATGCCGCCCGATACCGCCACCATGTTCTGCGTGACCGGGCGACGCGCGACGAACGCCGACGCGGGCATCGCAGTCATCCCCCCAGGCGCATTGAGGTTGACGTAACGCGCCGGCGGAGCCGACGGCCGCACGTTGACGTTGACTGCATACGGCCGGTTGTAGCGCTGCCAGCACCCGTTGGAGCAGCGGTCCCACCACGGCCGGTAGGCCTCGCCCCACGCCAGCGGAACCCAGCCGTACACCGGCGCGCCGGCCGTGACGGAAAAGCTCCAGGCCGCGCCACCGGTCCAGCCGACCAGCGCCGGCGCCCAGAACGGACGCGCGACATACGCGCCCGGCGTCCAGGCCCAGCGGTTGCCGATGAACACCCAGCGCCCGTAGTGCGAAGGTGCGTAGCCCCATGGCGCATAGTCGACCCACGTTGGGCCCCAACCCCCAACCTGGGCCCAATAGCCATTGCGGTAGGGCGCCCAGTCGGCGGCGACCTCCGTCGGGTACCACACGGCCCCGTACTCCGGCACCTGCGACCACGTGCCGTGCTCCTCGAGATCGGCCCAGCCGACCATCTCGCGCGAAACGTAGTTGTTGCTGCGGACGCGGTCGTAGCGCCGGTCGCGCGTGGCGACCCACGCATCGAAGCCATCGCTGCCGAGTCCATTGCGCACATTGGCGTAGCGCGGGTCCGCGCCTTCGATATCCGCCGTTTGTCCGGGTAGGACCTGCTGGACACCGCCGGCGGTCGTCACGTTGGCCTCGCCTTCGCGGACCACGAGGGCGGTGCGTTCGCGGTCTTCGCTGACGTCGATCCGGTATAAGCCCGTTCGCGTCAGCACGATCTGTACATTCGGCGTATCGACATACGCCGCTTCGCCGGCATCGAGCACGCGGACACGCACGCTGACGCGCCCCTGGGCGACGAACAGCGCAAACTGGCGATCGTCGAGGCGCGACAGGTGCAGGTTGGTATTGCCGGCCAGCCGGAACTGACCCGCGCCGAAGTCAACTTCAGCGCGCGCATCGTTGCCGGCCCACAGGTTGTCGCCACCGGTGACCGGATAGTTGAGGCCGATGGGCGCCCATTGGTCGGGCGCATCCGCGGGCGACAGGAACAGTTCGCCGGCCAACTCCGCCACGCGGCCCACCCGTCCGGGCAGGTCGTCGGCGGCGCGCACGGGTACCGCGGTTGCCAGCGCGACAAGCACGACCAACGTGCACAGGACGGCGCGCGCCAGTGTCGCAAAGTGAATGCGGCCACAAAGCAAAGGCGGGACGATGGAATGATTCATGGGAGCCTTGTGATCACCTGAATACGACAACGGCTGCGGCGGGAGATTCGTTGACCCGGAACGGCGCAGGCGCGCCTTAGCAAACTGGATTAGAATTCCCGGCTGAAAACGGGTCAGTGGAAGAAACCCGGGCACGATCAAGATCAACCACGAGGAGGCACTACCATGCGGAGATTCCGTCCGTCGCTGGTCGCAGGCGCGCTTGTTGCAGCGCTTGCCGCCGGTTCCGCGCAAGCCCAGTTTTCCGGCACCTACACGTTCGGTGACAGCCTGTCCGATGCCGGCCAGTATGGCGCGCGGTTCACGACCAATCCAGGACTTACCGCATCAATGTACGTCAGCCAGAGATACGGCCTGACCTCCACGCCTTCGTTCACCGGCGGCAACAATTTCGCGCAAGGTGGCGCACGCGTCAATTCGCCGTCCCCGCTGGTGCCGGCTGGCGTTCCGGATTTCTCGGTTGCGCAGCAGGTGTCGCAGCTGATCTCCAAGGGTCCCCTCGATCCGACGGCGCTCTACCAGATTCAGGGCGGAGCCAACGATGTCTTCGTGCTGGCGCAGCAGGCCGGTGCCGGTATCATTACGCCGGCCCAGTTGCAGGCAGGCGTGACGCAGGCGGCACTCGACCTCGCGGCGCAAGCCGGCAGGCTGCGTGCAGCAGGCGCGCAGTACATCGTGGTGCAGAACCTCCCGGACATCGGCAAGACACCGTTCGCCGCAGCGCAAGGCGCGCAGGCCACGTTCTCATCCATCTCGGGCCTGTTCAATTCCACCCTCAACGCCGCCGTCGGCGCGGCGGGCCTGCAGGTGCTCCAGTTCAACACCTCGCAGTTATTGAACGAGATCATCGCGAGCCCCGCGTTGTATGGCTTCGTCAACACGACGGTGCCGGTCTGCACCACACCCAGCGCGCTGCAGTGCACGCCGGCGACGTTGCGCGACCCGAACGGCAATCTCACATGGGTGTTTGCCGATGGCGTGCACCCGACCACGGGTGCCGACCTGCTGCTGTCGCAGGCCATCGTCTCGATGCTCACCGGCCCGGCGCAGATGGCCGCCCTCGGTGAAGCGCCCTTGGCGGTCGAGCGCGCCAACTGGCGCGCCCTCGACAGCCGGATGATGTCCTCGATCAACGCACCCGGCGGCGCCCAGAAGTTCCAAGCCTGGGCCGCTTATGATTACGCCAAGGATGACATCTTCGGTAACGGTCTCTCCGGCAGCGGCGATGTGAACACGATCTCGGTCGGTGCCGACATGCGCGTGTCCGACAAGATGCTCGCAGGCATCCAGTTCGCATACACGGAGTACAAGGGCGACTTCGGCAACAATGGCGGCGACTTCAAGCTGACCGTGCCCACGCTGACTGCCTATGGCGGCTACGGCGAAGGCCCGTGGTATGTCGGCGCGACCTTCGGCGTCGGCTCGCTTGACTACGACACGACCCGCAACATCGTGCTGGGCGCGACGACGCGTACCGAGACCGGCACGACGAAGGGTTACCACCTGACCGGCCGCCTGCTCGGCGGCTACTGGTTCAAGTATTCGAACTGGGACCATGGCCCCTTCGCCAAGCTCACGTACGAAAAGATCGTCGTGCGCCAGTTCTCCGAAAATGGCAACGACAGCACGGCGCTCAATTTCGACCAGCAGAACAACGATGCCTTCCTGTCGAGCCTCGGCTGGCAGGTGGCCGGCAATGTCAGCGGCTTCCGTCCGTTTGCGCGCGCCACGTGGGAATACAACTTCAAGGACGACATCCGGCAGGTCAGCGCGCGACCGGTGGGCACCAATGGCTACTACACGGTTCCGGGATTCCAGCAGGATGACAACTGGTGGCTGTTCGATCTCGGCGTAAGCCGTGACTTCGGCAAGGTCACCGGGTTCCTGTCCGCCAATACCACGGCTGGCAAGGGCGACGGCGACTATTGGGCGGTGACTGTGGGCATCCGCGTGCCGCTGTAATTTTCAGGTCATTGTTACATCGACTGGGGCTGCCGGAAACGGCGGCCCTTTTCGTTGGTGCGCGATGCGGCGATTCGGCCGCGCGTGCGATCGTTTTGCACTGGTCGCATGCCAAGCGAGCGCCCGCGAGGCTGAAGCCTCGCCTACAGAAGCAGGGTGATCGCCGCATTGAATCTGCGAGGCTGAAGCCTCGCCTACATCGCTTGGATCCGCCAGCGCGCCAGCGCGCGCAGGCCCGGTGCAGCGCGCGCGCCGTACCACGAGGTCCATTCGCCATCGAGCAACGCCACCGGTTTGCCGGTTTGCTCTTCCAGCGCACGTCGGTCATTCTCGCGAAAGGCGTAGGGCTCGGTGGACAACAGGATGCGATCCGCCTCGCGCCACGCCGGTTCATCGACTTCCAGCACCGGATAGCGCTGCTTCGCGATCGCATCGACGACATCCATGCCTGCGGTGGCAAGGGTCGCCGCGACATAGGTGTCCCGGCTGACGCTCATCCAGGGCGACTTCCAGATCAGGTATAGCACGCGTTCGCGCGGCAGGCGCGCGGTCACCGCTTGGGATTCTGCGGAGGCGGCCGCAAAATTCGCGGCCAGATCCGCCGCTTCGCTTGCGCGACCGAAGATCGCCGCGAAGAGCGCGAACAACCGCAAGTTGTCCGCGGGGATCAGCGGATGCGTCACGATGACATGCGGCACGAAGGCGCGCGCGGCATCGACCACCTCGCGGCGGTTCTCATCGATGTTGACGATGAGATGCGTGGGCGCCAGTGCGCGCAGGCGTTCGAGATCGGGGTCCTTGGTGCCGCCAATCTTGCGCACCTGCCGCACCTCGGGCGCGGGGTGCACGCAGAAGCCGGTTCGCGCGACCACCTGCGGTCCGAGCCCCAATGCAAAGAGCAATTCGGTCAGGCTGGGTACCAGCGAGGCAATCCGGACCGGCGCCACAGCCGGCAGATGCGCAACCCCTGCCCAGTCGGTGGCCGCCGACACGATCACCGGATCAATCGAAATGCCGGGGCTTGCGCTTGCGCGTGGCCAGTACCCGGTCGAGCAGCGGCCTTGGCGTCACGCGCAGCAATCGGCCAAGCCAGGCCACCTGCCACGGCAGCACATAGAAGCGCTGCCGCCGCGCGATGGCACTTGCCATCAGTTCCGCCGCGCGGTCCGCGGTCAGGATGAAGGGCATCCGGTAGGGATTGCGCGCTGTCATCGGCGTGGCGATGAAACCGGGGCACAGCGTCAGCACCTCGACGCCACTGCCGTGCATCTCGATGCGCAGCGCCTCGAGATAGGTAATGACCGCCGCCTTGGACGCCGAGTACGCGCCGGCACCGGGCAAGCCACGGAAGCCGGCGATGCTGGCAATGCCCGCCAACGTCCCACGACCTTCGCTGCGCATGGCCGCGGCAAACGGCGAGAACGTGTTCACCACACCCATCACGTTGGTATCGAACACCGCCTGAAATGCGGCGCGATCCGACGGCTCTTCGGTCAGCGTGCCACGCGACACGCCGGCGTTGGCAATGACGATGTCGGGCGTGCCGAAGCGTGCACAGAAATCCGCACCTGCCGTGGCAAGTGCCTCGCCATCGCGAACGTCGAGGGCGTAGGTGACCACCGGGGCCGGCGAAACGAGTGTGGCCACGCGTTGCAACTCCGGCGCGCGGCGGGCGACGAGCCCCAGCGTGGCGCCCATGCCGGCATAGTGGCGCGCCAGGGCCTCACCGACGCCGGAACTTGCCCCGGTGAGGAAAACCCGCATGGGCTGGGTGGTCAGGACTTCGGACGTTCGGCGCGCGCCTTCACGACCAGGGCGTCGATTGCTGCCGGGATGCCGGCGTGACCGTTCTGCATGCGCTCGGGACCGGTGACGAACTTGCCGTCGACGATCATCGTCGGCACCGACTGGATCTGGTAGACCTGCGCCTGCTGCTTGGCGCGATTGACCTTGCCGACGACGGTGAACGACGCGTACAGCTCTTCGACTTTCTTGCGGTCGAGTCCCCTGGCCGCGGCCCATTCGAAGAACTCCTTCTCGTTCCAGAGCTGGTTGCCCTTGGCATGGATCGACGAGAAGATATCCGGCGAAAGCTTGTTCTCCTCGCCCATGGCCTCGAGGGTGTAGTAAACGCGCGCCAGGTTCTCCCAGCGCGGCTGGAACATCACCGGAATACGACGAAGCTGGACGTCCGCCGGCTTGTTCTTGAGCCACGCCTGCAGGTTGGGCTCGAGCTCGCCGCAATGCTGGCAGCCGTAGGAGAAGAACTCGATGACCTCGATGTTCTTGCCCGTCTCGACCGGCTGCGGGTTCTTGAGCCGCGCGTAATTGCGGCCCTCGACCAGGTCCTGGGCCAGTGCCCCGGTGGTGACGGCCAGCGCCACGATGGCAATGGCGGAACCGATGAGTCCGCGCAGCGGCGCGAACGGTTGTTGGTGAATCATGCTTGCTCCCGATGGTGGAGCGCGGCGACAGGCCGCGCAATGTCAGTAACGGCGCTTGGGCAGGTTTGGCGTACCGCAAGTTCCCTCGATGTGCCCACGCCATGGCCTCGAGGACGATGCGGCCGGGGTGCCAGCCTCAATATTTGATCACCGCCACGTCGAAACCGTTGCGGGTGAGATCAGTGCGAATGCGGTTGAGTTCATCCGTGTTGTCAAAGGGGCCAAGCCGCACCCGGAAACGCACGCCCTTGTCCGGCAGCGTGCCGGTCTGCACGTTGGCCTGCCAGCCCGACAGCGCCAGCCGGGCCTTCAGGTTCTCGGCGTCAGCCTCGGTGGCGAACGAGCCCGCCTGCAGCCAAAACCGGTCACCGGGCTTGGGCGTTGCGGCAGCGGGCGCGGCTACGGCGGCCAGCTTGTCCGCGGGCTTCTCCGTGACCTTGTCAGCCGGTTTTTCCGCCGACCTGTCGGGCGCCTTTTCCGCCGCGTTGGGCGCACCCTTGTCGGCGCCCCGGTCCTTGGCCTCGCCCGCCATCACGCGATCGGGCGACTTCTTCACATCGGCCGCGGCCTTGGGCTCCTCCGCGCCAGGCAATATCTTGTAGAAATCGAAGCGCGGCTTGTCACTGGCAGGATCGACCTTGTCCGCCTTGTCAGTGCGCGCCAGCTTGGCGGGGTCGCGCGGTGCCTCGCGCGTTCCAGCAGGCACTGGGAAGGGGCTTCCCGCCCGCATCAGGTAGTAGGCGACCCCGGCTGCCAGGCCGAGTCCCAGCACCAGTCCGATGAATACGCCCAGCAACGTGCCGCCGGTGCCGCGATGGCGCGGCGATGGCGTCCGCGATGCGGGTGCGGTCGTGGCGCGGACGTGGGGAGAGCGTGGCATCGCGGCGATGGTACACGGGTGTTACATCTGCTCGGGGGACGATATCTTGAGCAATGCCAGGCCATTACGCAGCACCTGCCCGGTGGCAACAGCAAGCGCCAGCCTGGCTGCGCGCACGGCAGGGTCGTCGACCAGGAACCGCTCCGCATTATAGTAACTGTGAAAATCGCGGGCCAGGTCTTTGAGGTAGTACGTGAGCTGGTGCGGTGCATGCTCACGCGCCGCCAGTGCCAGTTCGTCGGGATAGTCGGCGACCCGCCGCAGCAACGCGTCCTCATACGGGCTCTGCAGCGCCGTCGTATCCGCATTGCGCAGCGCGGCGACGGCACCGGCAGGCGCGATGCCTGCCTGGCGCAGCACCGAACACATGCGCGCGTGCGCGTACTGCACGTAATACACCGGATTGTCATCGGATTGCGAGCGCGCGAGGTCGATGTCGAACACGAACTCGGTGTCGCTCTTGCGCGAGGCGAGAAAAAACCGGACGGCGTCACGGCCCGCATCGTCGATGAGATCGCGCAACGTGACATAGCTGCCCGCTCGCTTGCTGATCTTGACCTCCTCGCCGCCGCGCATCACGGTGACCATCTTGTGCAGGATGTATTCCGGATAGCCGGGAGGCACCCCCATGTCAAGCGCCTGGAGGCCCGCGCGTACCCGTGTGACGGTACTGTGATGGTCGGTACCCTGAAGGTTGATCACTTCTCTATAGCCGCGTTCCCACTTGGTAACGTGATAGGCGACGTCGGGCACGAAATAGGTGTAAGTGCCGTCGGACTTGCGCATCACGCGGTCCTTGTCGTCACCATAGTCCGTGGTCTTCAGCCACAGCGCGCCGTCCTGCTCATAGGTATGGCCCGACGCCACCAGGCGCTGCACCGTCTGGTCGACGCGGCCATCGGCGTAGAGCGAGCTCTCAAGATAGTAATTGTCGAAGGTGACCCCGAACGCAAGCAGGTCGCCGTCCTGTTCCTGCCGCAGCGCGGCGACCGCGAAACGCTGGATGGCGTCGAGGTCGTCTGTGTCGGGTGCGGGTTGCGCGAGATAGCGCTGCGCCAGTTCACGTATGTATTCACCGCGGTAACCGTCCTCGGGAAATTCGATCGCCTCGCCGTTGATCTCGCGCGCGCGCAACTGTACCGATACCGCGAGGTTGTGGATCTGCACGCCGGTGTCGTTATAGTAGTACTCACGCGTCACCGCGTGGCCCTGGGTCTCCAGCAGGCTGGCGATCGCGTCGCCCATCGCCGCCTGCCGGCCATGCCCCACGTGCAGCGGTCCGGTCGGATTGGCCGACACGAATTCGATCATCACGCGCTGGCCCGATGGTGCAGCGACCCGGCCGTAGGCATCGCCCTGATCGAGGATCCGGGCCACCACGGCCTGCCGCGCCGCCGGCGTCAGGAAGACATTGATGAAGCCAGCGCCCGCGATCTCCGTGCGTTCGATCAGCGGCGATGGCGGCAACGCGGCAAGCAAAGCCTCGGCCAGTTGGCGCGGGTTCCGTTGCGCGCGCTTGGCCAACGCCATCGCCACGTTGGACGAATAGTCGCCATGCGCGGCCTGCTTGGGACGCTCGAGCGCGACCGACGTGTCCGCAAACGCGGGTATCGCCTTGGCGACTGCCGCGGCAAGCAGTTGCCGCACCTCGTGCTTCGCGTCATTCATCTGCAATGGATTTCACCAGTGGGCGCCGCGACAGGAAAGGCCGTGAAGTATAACGGCAGCAGTCACCCGAATCCGTCAGGGTCGACATCGATGGCCCACCGGACGCGCCGCTGGCCAGGGACGACCGCAAGCGCGGCGAGCCAAGCAGCAAGAAATCGTTGCAATGCCGGCCGCCGCTCGCTCTGGACGGCGAGCTGCGCGCGTTCGAAGCCGGCGCGCCGGGCCAGCAACGCACTGACCGGGGCGAAGACTTCCACGTCGGGATGTGCGGCCGCGACCAGCGCCTGTGCCTGCACATGCGCGGCCGCGAGAAAGCGCTCCACTGCGGCGCGCTCATGCGCCTCGGCTGCCAGCAGCGCCACATGCGTGAACGGCGGCAGCGCCGCCATCCGGCGCTCGGCCAGCAGCGTGGCCGCAAGGTGCTCGTAGTCATGCGCACGCACGGCGGCGTACACAGGATGCGTCGCGAAGTCAGTCTGCACCACGACTTCGCCAGGCAGGCCAGCGCGACCGGCGCGGCCCGCCACCTGCATCAGCAACGCACCCAGGCGCTCCGTCGCGCGGAAGTCAGCGCTGTAGAGCGCATTGTCGGCGCCGAGGACCCCGACCAGCGTCAGGCGGGGAAAGTCATGCCCCTTGGCCAGCATCTGCGTGCCGACCAGGATGTCGAGCTCGTTGGCGGCAACCTTGTCGCGCACCGCAGCGAAGGCACCGCGCGTGCGCGTGCTGTCGCGGTCCACGCGCGCGATGCGGGCGTGCGGAAAGGCCGCGGCCAGCGTGTGCTCGAGGCGCTGCGTGCCATACCCGAGGGGCAGCAGGTCCACGTTACCGCACGTCGGGCACGCCGCCGGTACGCGTTCCACATGGCCACAATGATGGCAACGCAGCGACGGCGGCGCACGATGCACGGTGAGACGCGCGCTGCAGCGCGGGCATTGCGCATCCCAGCCGCACGACGCGCAATTGAGCGACGGCGAGAAGCCGCGGCGATTGACGAAGACAAGCGACTGTTCACCACGCGCGAGACGCGCCGCGATGGCTTCGCGTATCTCCGTGCCGATACCATCCAGTTCACGCGACGTGCGGTTGCCCACCAGCCGGATGACGGGCAGCACCGCGCGCGTATCGGCACGCTCGCGCAAGTCGAGGCGACGATAGCGCTGCTCGCGCACCTGCAACCACGTCTCGAGAGACGGTGTCGCGCTGCCCAGCACGATGGGCACGCCGCGATGATGCGCACGCCAGATCGCGATGTCGCGCGCGTGATAACGGATGTTGTCCTGCTGCTTGTACGAGCTGTCCTGCTCTTCGTCAACGATGATCAACGCGAGATCGGGCAGCGGCGCGAAGATCGCGAGACGCGTTCCAACGACGAGGCGCGCACGCGCGGATGCCGCCTCCAGCCAGTGCGCGCGGCGCGACGCCGGCGTCAGCCCGGAATGCAGTAGCGCGATGCCGATGCCGGGAAGCGCGGCATTCAACCGCTCGACCAGCTGCGGCGTCAGGTTGATCTCGGGGACCAGCAGCAACACCTGCCCGCCGGTCGCGATCGCACGTTGCGCCGCGGCCATGTAGACATCCGTCTTGCCACTGCCGGTGACACCGAAGAGCAGGTGCGCGCTGAAGCCTGCGGAACCTGCTGCGCCGATTGCGTCGATGGCAGCTTGCTGCTCGGTGTTGAAGGGCACCGTCGCCGCGATGCCAGCAGTGGCCAAGGCGTTATGTGAACGGCGCCGCGCGCGAGCAACGCCCGCGGGCAGCGGCGGCACGGCCAACGCCAATGCCTGTCCCGGCGGTTCCTGGTAATACGTGGAAACGAACGCCGCAAGCGCCAGCAAATCGTCGGCCAGCGGTGGCATGTCGACGATGTCGGCAAGCGTCTGCAACTTGTCATGCGGCACGTCCGACGCCGCCACAATCTCCGTGACCACGCCCACCATGCGCCGCGGCCCGAGCGCCACGCGCACCACGCTACCGCGCATGACGGGCGCGCCATCAGGAACCCAATAGTCGAACGCGGTCGCCGCTGCAACTGGAAGGACCACGCGCGCTATCGGCATGAGGAGATGGCGTGACGGTGCGCGAAGATCACAGAAACACGTGAGTTGTAGTGTTCCGAATCTTGAGGCTGGACGGAAGCTTCAAGCCCCAAGTCGTTATTTTCAAAGGACTGGCCTCAATCGCGGGAACATATGTGGATAACTATGTGCGTAAGTGTCCTATGCATCGGAGCCATTATGGCGTAGGCATCCACTCCCAAGAACCCGCAGGGTGGGCATCGTGGCGAAAAACCTTGCTTCTTTAGCAAGTTGCGGATTTCCCGGGCGTCCGCAGCCACGTGCCCGGAAGGCAACGCCCGATTCCCCAGCCGATGTGCATAACTGGCTAATCAAAATCGCGTTTCGAACTGTTTGTCAAGCCCCTGCAGCGCCAGCAGTGGCGCGGGTTGCGCGCGTTTTCCCCTAGGGCGAACCACGCAACTCAAGCAGCGGCGCGGGTTTCCCGGGAGGTAGCGTGCACGGCCTCCACCAGCGCTGCCACATTTTCCGGTGGCGTTCCGGGAACGATGCCGTGACCGAGGTTGAAGATGTGACCGGGTGCGGTGCCCGCTGCACGGACGATGGCCGAGGCCTCGCGCGCCACCGTGGCCGGATCGGTGAGGAGCACCAACGGGTCGAGATTGCCCTGCAACGCCACGCGATGGCCCACGGCAGCCCGCGCTTGCGCAATGTCGATCGTCCAGTCGAGGCCGACCCCGGATGCCCCGCAGGACGCGATCTCGTCGAGCCAGACGCCGCCGCCCTTGGTGAACACGATGGTCGGCACAGCGGAACCATCGGGGGCAGGCTTCAACGCCGCCAGGATGTCGCGCATGGGCCCCAGCGAGAACCGGCGATACGCGGCAGCGGACAGCAAGCCACCCCACGTATCGAAGATCATCACCGCATCGGCGCCTGCGGCAATCTGTTCGTTCAGGTACGCGGTGACCGCAAGCGCGTTGACCGCTACCATGGTGTCGAGCAGGTCCGGGCGCATGCTGGCCATCGTGCGGACACGCGCGAAGTCGGGGCTGCCGCCGCCTTCGATCATGTAGCTCGCCAGCGTGAACGGGCTGCCCGAAAATCCGATCAGCGGCACGCGTCCGTGCAGTTCGCGCTTGATTTGCGCCACCGCCGCGAACACATATCCAAGCTTGGCCATGTCGGGCACGCGGAGCGAACGCACGGCAGCCTCATCGCGCACCGTGGTGGCGAAGCGTGGGCCTTCGCCTTCCGCGAACGTGAGGCCGAGCCCCATCGCATCGGGAATGGTCAGGATGTCGGAGAACAGGATGGCGGCATCGAGCGGAAAGCGCGCCAGCGGCTGCAGCGTCACCTCCGTGGCCAGGTCCGGATTGGTCGCAAGCCCCATGAAGCTGCCGGCGCGCGCGCGCGTCTTCTGGTATTCGGGCAGGTAGCGGCCGGCCTGGCGCATCAGCCACACCGGCGTGTGCTCGGTCGGCTCGCGCCGTAGTGCGCGCAGGAAGGTATCGTTCTGGAGCATTGTTGCTTTCGGGCATGTCGGACCTGCCGCTCAGCGCGGCAGGTCGGATGATCCCATCAGGAATTCGTCCACGGCGCGCGCGGCCTGGCGGCCTTCGCGGATGGCCCACACCACCAACGACTGGCCGCGCCTGGTGTCGCCGGCGGCGAATACCTTGTCCACCGACGTGCGGTAGCTGTCGGTATCCGCCTTCACATTGGAACGCGCGTCACTTGCCACGCCGAGATCGGTCAGCAGCCCCGCATGCACGGGACCGGTGAAGCCCATCGCGAAGAGCACCAGGTCAGCCTTCAACTCGAACTCGCTGCCCGGGATCTCCACCATCTTCGGCGGACCATTGCCGTCGCGGTGCCATTCGACCCGCGCGCCAATCAATTTCTCCACCTTGCCGTCGCGGCCTTCGAAACGCTTGGTGGTGACCGACCAGTCGCGGTCGCAGCCTTCCTCATGGGAGGACGACGTGCGCAACTTGATCGGCCAGTTCGGCCATACCAGCGGCTTGTTCTCGGACTCGGGTGGTTGTGGCAGCAGTTCGAACTGCGTAATCGACGCCGCACCGTGACGGTTGGATGTGCCGACGCAATCGGAGCCCGTGTCGCCGCCGCCGATCACGACCACATGCTTGCCCGTGGCCTTGATCTGGCCGGGCACCGTGTCGCCGGCCACCACCGCGTTCTGCTGCGGCAGGAACTCCATTGCGAAATGGACGCCGTCGAATTCGCGGCCCGGAACACTCAAGTCGCGCGGGGTCTCGGCGCCACCGGCTAACACCACCGCGTCGAAATCGGCCAGCAGATTGGCGGCGGGCAGGTCCACACCGACGTTCACGCCAGTACGAAACGTGACGCCTTCCTGCGCCATTTGCGCCATACGCCGGTCGATGAGGCCCTTCTCCATCTTGAAGTCGGGAATGCCGTAGCGCAGGAGCCCGCCGATGCGATCAGATTTTTCGAAGAGCACCGCATCGTGGCCGGCGCGCGCCAGCTGCTGCGCGCAGGCGAGGCCCGCGGGCCCGGAGCCCACGATGGCCACGCGCTTGCCCGTCTTGCGCACGGGCGCCTGCGGCACCACCCAGCCTTCTTCCCAACCCTTGTCGATGATGAAATGCTCGATCGACTTGATGCCGACCGCGTCGTTGTTGATGTTGAGCGTGCACGATGCTTCGCAAGGCGCCGGACAGATGCGGCCGGTGAACTCCGGAAAATTGTTCGTGGTGTGCAGCACCTCGAGCGCGTTCTGCCACTGATGGCGGTACACGAGGTCGTTCCAGTCTGGGATGACGTTGTGCACCGGGCAGCCACTCTGGCAGAACGGGATGCCGCAATCCATGCAGCGGGCACCCTGCTTCGCGGCCTCGTCGTCCTTCAGCGTGATGACGAACTCGCGGTAGTGGCGCACCCGCTCGGCCGTCGGTTGTGCGGCTTCCTGGATGCGCTGCAGCTCGAGAAATCCGGTGATCTTGCCCATGGAGTTGTCAGTTCGTTGATCGAGTCGCCGCAGCCCGGACGGGCAGCGGCACATCGTGGAAGGTTGTGATGCGCGCTGCCGCGTCAGGCGGCAGCACGCTGCGTGGCGACGGGTGCTGCACGCTTGGCATTCTCGCGCTCGCGCATTTCGGAAAGCGCGCGCCGGTATTCATGCGGGAACACCTTGACGAACTTGGCGAACGCATGATCCCAGTCGTCGAGAAGTTTCAGCGCCAGCGTACTGCCGGTGAAACGCAGGTGCCGCTCCACCAATTCACGCACCAGCACCGCGTCGGCCTTGCCCGCGTGCCGCTGCCGGCCCTTCCCTGCCGTCTCGAGTTCGGCTTCCGCAGCGGCCTGCGCCGCCTCGGATTGCAGCGGCTCGACGGCCACCATGGCCATGTTGCAATGTGCGGTGAAGCTGCCGTCGGGATCGTAGACATAGGCCAGCCCGCCGCTCATCCCGGCCGCGAAGTTGCGCCCGGTCTTGCCGAGCACGACGACCGTACCGCCCGTCATGTACTCGCATCCATGATCGCCGGTGCCCTCGACGACTGCAGTGGCGCCGGAATTGCGTACACAGAAGCGCTCGCCCGCCACGCCGCGAAAGAAGCCTTCGCCGGCCGTCGCACCGTACATCACGGTGTTGCCGATGACGATGTTGTCTTCAGCCTTGGCCGGGCACGCGGGATCGGGGTAGACGACGATGCGACCGCCCGACAGCCCCTTGCCAACGTAATCGTTGGAGGCACCCTGCAGCTCGAAGGTGATGCCGTGCGCCAGAAATGCACCGAAGCTCTGGCCGCCGATGCCGCTGAAGGCCACGTGGATCGTGTCCTCCGGCAGGCCTTCGTGGCCGTACTTCTGCGCGATCGTGTTCGACAACATCGCGCCGACGGAACGGTTGGCGTTGCGGATTTTCTGGGCAATGCGCACCGGCTTGCCGTGCGTCAATGCGGGCTCCGCCGCCGCGATCAGCTGGTGGTCGAGCGCATGCACGAGCCCATGGTCCTGCACCTCCTTGTGCGAGCGCGCGACATCGGCCGCCACCTTCGGCTGGTGGAACACGCGCGAGAAATCGAGTCCGCGCGCCTTCCAGTGTGCTATGCCTTCACGCATGTCGAGGAGGTCCGCCCGCCCGATCAGTTCCTCGAAGGTGCGAAAGCCCATATGCGCCATCAGTTCGCGCACTTCCTCGGCCACGAAGAAGAAATAATTGACGACGTGCTCGGGTGCGCCGGTGAACTTGCGGCGCAGCACCGGATCCTGCGTGGCCACACCCACCGGACAGGTGTTGAGGTGGCACTTGCGCATCATGATGCAGCC
>Ga0105046_10008166_pt1 | contig 16459 bp, 16 predicted proteins | sample MAT03_FD_78385 | JGI IMG/M metagenome (GOLD analysis project Ga0105046, IMG submission 78385) | Freshwater microbial communities from Lake Fryxell liftoff mats and glacier meltwater in Antarctica - MAT-03 (megahit assembly) | ecosystem: Environmental > Aquatic > Freshwater > Ice > Liftoff...
GGCCAGCGGCGGGCCGGGAACGGTCAGGATCAGCGGGACCGGGTTGAGCGAATGTGCGGTGTTTGGGGAACCATCGGGTTCGAGCATGTGGTCGGCGTTGCCGTGGTCGGCGGTGATCAGGCAGGCGCCGCCCGAATCGTGCACCGCTTCGACAACCCGGCCGAGACAGGCGTCGACGGCTTCGATCGCCTCGATCGCCGCCGGGATCACCCCGGTGTGGCCGACCATGTCGGAGTTGGCGAAGTTGATGATGCCGAAACGAGGGTTATCCGACTGCCAGCCACTGATGAAAGCGTCGGCCGCCGCGTTGGCGCTCATTTCCGGCTTGAAATCGTAGGTCGGCACGTCGCGCGGTGATTCGACGAGTCGCCGCTCCTCTCCCTCCCACTCCTCTTCACGGCCCCCATTGAAGAAGTAGGTCACGTGGGCGTACTTTTCGGTCTCGGCCACATGCAGCTGCCTGCCACCGGCAGCCGAGATCACCTGGGCCAGGGTCACTGCCGGCCGGCGCTCCGGGAAAGCGACCGGATACGGCCAGCCCTTGCGGTAGACGGTCATCGTGGTCAGGTCGACCAAGGGGCCACCTGAGCGCGGAAACTCGTCAAAGGCAGGGTCGGCAAGGGCGCGGGTCAGTTCCCTCGCCCGGTCGGGCCGGAAATTGATGAAGATCGCGACGTCGCCTTCGGCCATTCCGTCGTAGTCCCCGATCACCGTCGGGGTGATGAACTCGTCGGTCTTGTCGGCCGCGTAAGCATCGCTTATCGCCTCGGCGCTACCGGCAGCGTTCGGCCCTTCGGCGTGGACGATCGCGTCGTAGGCGAGCTTGACCCGCTGCCAGCGTGTATCCCGGTCCATGGCGTAGTAACGGCCGCCGACCGTTCCCACCCGGCCTGCCGACCGCAGCCAGCGCTCGAGCTCCTCGACGTATTTCTCGCCTCCGTGCGGCAGCGTGTCGCGGCCGTCGGTGATCGCGTGGAATACGACATCCGGTACACCTTCCTGGCTGGCCAGTTCGATGCTCGCCTCGAGGTGTTCCCAACCGGAATGCACACCGCCATCGGAGACCAGGCCGATCAGGTGGAGCCGGCCGCGGGGACTGCTGACCGCCCGCCGGCAGGCTTCGACCAGTGCATCGTTGTCGAAGAACGAACCGTCAGCGACCGCCGTGTCGATCCGGGCGAGGTCCTGCTTGACGATCGCGCCGGCACCGAGATTCAGGTGCCCGACCTCGGAGTTGCCCATCTGGCCCTCGGGCAGGCCGACGTCGGGGCCCTGGGCACTCAGCTGAGTGGTCCGGTAGCTGGACCAAAGACGGTCGAAGTTGGGCGTGTCGGCCAGGGAGATCGCGTTGCCCGGTCCGTCGGGCGCGAGGCCCCAGCCGTCGAGGATGACCAGCGCCAGGCTTGGCACCGGCAGCCCGTTTGATCCCGCTGGCATGGTCACTGGCCCGCGGCGGCGACGATTGCGCCGAAATCGGCCGGATCGAGCGCGGCCCCACCGACCAGGGCACCGTCAATGTCGGGCTGGGCCATGAGTTCGGCCGCGTTGCCGGGTTTGACCGAGCCGCCGTAGAGGATGCGGACCCGCTCGGCGACCTCGGAGTCGCGGGACCGGAGCAGGCTGCGGATGAACCCGATCGACTCCTGCGCCTGATCCAGAGTGGCAGTTTTGCCGGTGCCGATCGCCCAGATCGGTTCGTAGGCGATGACCACCCTGTCGAGGTCGTCGGTGTGGACCTCGGCGAGGTCCGTGATCACCTGATGCGACAGCACCGCGTCGGTGTCGTTCGATTCGCGCTCGCTTTCGGTTTCGCCGCAGCAGAGGATCGGCTGCAGGCCGGCCTCGATCGCCCGCCTCACCTTGCGGGCGAGGGCCTCGTCGGTCTCGCCGAAGTGCTGTCGCCGCTCGGAGTGGCCGAGGACTACCCCGTCAACACCGAGGTCGAGCAGCATCGGGGCGGACACCTCACCTGTATAAGCGCCCGAGTCCTCGAAGTACATGTTCTGGGCGGCGACCTTGACCGCAGTGCCCGAGCAGCGTTCGGCAACCCGGCCGAGGGCCAGGTAGCTCGGGCAGAGAACGACTTCAGGGCCGTCGGCCGACTGGGTCGGCAGGAAGGAGTCGAGGAACTCGTCCGCCTCCGAGGCGGTTTTGTTCATTTTCCAGTTCGCGGCTATGTAAGGGCGGCGGCTCATCGGTTCATCTGCCTCCATCATTGGTCATCGGTCGTTCAGGGCTTCCACTCCGGGCAGGGCCTTGCCTTCGAGCAGTTCCAGCGAGGCTCCGCCGCCGGTCGAGACCCAGTCCACGTTTTCGGCCAGGCCGAACTTCACCAGGGCGGCGACCGAGTCTCCCCCGCCGACCACGGTGAAACCGGGCGCCCTGGCCACGGCTTCGGCGACGGTGCGGGTCCCGGCCGAGAAGGGTTCGAGTTCGAACGCACCCATCGGGCCGTTCCAGAGCACGGTCCCGGCGCCGCTGATGCGCCCGGCGTAGTCGGCGGCGGATTTCGGGCCGATGTCGAGACCCATCCAGCCGTCAGGCACCTCCACCCCGTCGAGATCCTGGTGCTCGGTGTCGGCGGAGAACTCACGGCCGAGCGCGAGGTCCATCGGCAGGACGAGTTCGCAGCTGGATGCGGCCGCTTTCTCCAGCGCCTCCGCAGCAAGCGGGATGCCGTCCTCTTCGACCAGCGAGTCCCCGGTGTTGATGCCCCGGGCGCGGTAGAACGGGAAACACATGGCACCACCGATCAGCACCTGGTCGGCCAGTTCGATGAAACGGTCGATCACACCAACCTTGTCCGAGACCTTGGCTCCACCGAGGATCACGACCAGGGGGCGTTCCGGATCGTCAGCCACGGCCTCCAGATTCTCGACTTCTTTTTCAAGCAGTAGCCCGGCATAGGCGGGAAGCTGTGACGCGATGCCGGCGGTGCTGGCGTGTGCCCGGTGGGCAGCACCGAAAGCATCGTTGACGTAAACGTCGGCGAGTTCGGCAAGGGCCCGGGAAAGGTCCGGGTCGTTGCTGGTCTCACCTTCGTGGAAGCGCAGATTCTCGAGCAGCATCACGTCGCCGGGCTGGAGCGAGTCGACCAGCACCTTGGCGATCGGCCCGGTCGACTCGGTGGAGAGTCGGACCTTGGTCTCGAGCAGCTCACCGAGACGGGTCGCCACCGGGTTCAGTGAAAGCTCGGGGACGATCCGGCCCTTCGGACGTCCGAGGTGCGACATGAGGATGACTTTCGCCCCCTTGTCGCGCAGGAACTCGATCGTCGGCAAAGCCGCCCGGATCCTGGTGTCGTCAGCCACTCGCGCGCCGTCGAGCGGCACGTTGAAATCGACCCGGACCAGGACACGTCGCCCTTCGACGTCAGCGTCCCGGACCGAAGCTTTGCTGAACGACATGCCGGCCCCCGCCCTTTCGGTGCTCTAGAGGACCTTGCCGAGGAGTTCGACGCAGCGGTTCGAGTAGCCCCACTCGTTGTCGTACCAGGAGATCGCCTTGAGCATCTCACCGTCGCCGATCACCTGGGTCAGGGCGGAGTCGAAGATCGAGGAATGCGGGTCGCTGACGATGTCGGTCGAGACGATCGGATCCTCGGTGTAGGCCAGGATGCCCTTGAGCGGACCTTGCGCTGCGGCCTTGACCGCGGCATTCACTTCTTCGGCCGAAGTCGCCTTCGACGGTTTGAAGGTCAGGTCGACCATCGAACCGGTGACGACGGGGGCACGAACCGCGAAACCGTTCAGCTTGCCCGCCAGTTCCGGCAGGACGAGGCTCACCGCTTTGGCGGCACCGGTGGTTGTCGGGATCAGGTTGATCGCGGCGGCACGGGCCCGGCGCAGGTCAGAATGCGGCATGTCCTGGAGTCGCTGGTCCGAGGTGTAGGCGTGGATCGTGGTCATCAGGCCGTGATCGATGCCGACCGCGTCGTTGATCGCCTTGGCGAAGGGTGCCAGACAGTTCGTGGTGCAGGAGGCGTTGGAGATGATGTGGTGATTCTCGGGGTCGTACTCGTCGAAGTTCACACCGAGGACCACGGTCACGTCCGGCTCCTTTGCGGGAGCCGAGATGATGACTTTCTTCGCGCCGGCCTCGAGGTGCTTGGCGGCGTCGGCGCGGGCGGTGAAGAAACCGGTGGATTCGAGGACGACGTCGACACCGAGGTCGGACCAGGGCAGCTGGGCGGGGTCACGCTCGGAAAGGGCGGTGATCTCCTTGCCGTTCACGGTGATCGTACCCTCCGACGATTCGACGGTACCATCGAAACGGCCGAGGATCGAGTCGTACTTCAGCAGGTAGGCAAGGGTCTCGTTATCGGTCAGGTCGTTGATCGCGACGATGTCGATATCGGCACCCGATGCCTGTGCGGCACGAAATACGTTGCGTCCGATTCGACCGAACCCGTTGATTGCCACCTTCACGCCCATCGCTGCTGCCTCCTGAGATTGCTGGAACTGGTGATGTCGATCCTATTGCTGTCAGGCCGGATAGGCCCAACGGTCCCGGGAACACCGATGGGATCAGGTGTTCAGTCGGTTCCGACAGTCAGTTCGATGTCGTGACCGTCGGGGTCGCGCAGAAAGGCCGAGTAGGAACCCGAACCGTGTCCGCCGGGCTCGCCCGGCCTGGCGACGTTCGAACCACCTGCGCGACATCCGCCCTCCCATCCCGCCTTCACAGCGGCGATTCCGGGAGCGCCGAGGCTGACCAGGGTGCCTTCCGCCCGGGCACCGGTGCGTTCGGTGACGAAGATGGTCGGGCGGGAGATCCCGTAGCCGATCGCGTCATTTCCGTTGACGTGACGACGCCAGCCCAGGGGCGAAAGAAGGGCGTCGTAGAACTCCGACGCCCTCTGAAGATTCGAAACTTCCAAAACGATGTGATGTAGCACGCCCCTGAGGCTAATGGACAGGGGCGGATGACCACCGATTGACCGATCGCCGGACAGGTCCGCGGGTCAGGCCGGAGGGTCAGTTACGCGGGGTCCAGCGGAAAAACCGGATGGCCAGCAGCAGGCCGGCCAGGCCCCAGATCCCGACCACCAGGAGGTCCCCCCATGCGAAACCGGAACCGACTGTATTCGGGTTGTAAGCAGCGAAGAACGCCTCGAAGAAGTCCCGGATCGGGAAGTGGTTGGCGAAAGAAAGGACTCCGTCCGGGATCTCGCTTTCCGGGATGAAGATGCCGGAGAGGAAATACAGCGGCAGGGTGATCAGGTTGGTGACCGCGGGTGCCGCCTCGCGGGAGGGGATGATCGCGGTCATCGCTATGCCCAGGCAGCAGAACGAGGCGGCACCGATGACCAGGGTGACGATCAGCGCCGGCATCCTTTCCCAGGGGATCGGTGCGTCGTAGAGCAACTTGCCGATCAGGGTGATGACAACCACCATGAGGACCGAGATCACGATCGCGTTGCCGACCCTGCCGGCGATGAAGACCCACGGTGGCAACGGGGTGCCACGGCCGCGCTTGAGCAGTCCGGCCTCGCGGGCGATCGTCAGGTTGGTCGCCAGGCTGACCATGGTCGCCGAGACCACGGCAAGGGTCACGATCGCCGGTACGTAGTAGGTGGTTGTCGGCAGGCCGCCGAGCTCATCGATCGGTTGGTTGCCGAAGATCGTCGCGAAGATCAGCATGAAGATCACCGGCAAGAGCGCGGTGAAGAACACCGAAGCCGGGTTCCGCCAGAAGACCTTCTGGGTGTACTTGAACTCGTGCAGGACGAGCGCTACGGACCTCATGCTTCGTCTACCTGCGTTTCGGTCAGCTGGAGATAGACGTCTTCGAGGCTCGGCCGCCGGACTTCAAGTGAATCAAGGTCGAGCTGACGCTCGATCGCCCACCCGGTCAGGCGGTTGAGGACAGTGACCGAGTCGTGGCTTTCGATGACGGCCAGGCGGCCCGGCCCGGATCCGCCCTTTTCGAAGTTGACCTCGCCAATCGCCGCGAGGTCCTCAAGGTCGATTCCTTCCGGTACCCGAAAAGTGATCCTGGTCGGCAACTGGTCACGGTCCCCCAGGTTTTCGGGGGTGTCTTCGGCAACGATCCGGCCTTCGTTGATGATCGCCACCCGGTCGGCCAGAAACTGGGCTTCCTCCATGTAGTGGGTGGTCAGCAGGACGGTCTTGCCGAGGTCACGTAGCCCGGCGATCATCTCCCACGCCTGCCGGCGGGCGGACGGATCGAAACCGGTGGTCGGCTCATCGAGAAACAGCAGTTCCGGGTCGCCGATCAGGGCGATGCCGACATCGAGCCTGCGGGCCTGGCCACCGGAAAGCTTGCCGGCCCGGAATTCGGCCTTCTCCTCGAGGCCGACCAGGCTGATCACTTCATCGACCGGGCGCGGATTCTCGTAGTAGCCGGCGTACAGGTCGAGTGATTCCCGCACCGAGAGTTTTCCTTCCAGGGTCGTTCCCTGAAGCACCATGCCGATCTTCTCCCGCCAGGCCCGGGTGGGCTCGGCCGGGTCGACACCAAGGACCTCGACCTCGCCCGCGTCGCGGTCGCGGTAACCCTCGAGGATCTCGACGGTGGTCGTCTTGCCGGCCCCGTTGGGGCCGAGGACGGCGAGGATCTCTTCCCGCTGGACTTCGAGATCGATCCCCCGGACAGCCTCCAGCTCGCCATAGGACTTACGAAGTCCCTTGATGGATATGACCGGTGCGGGCACGGCTTGATCCTACGGACAGGCGCCCGGGTGACGGGTTGTGACCGGTGGCCTAACGCGCCAGGTCGCGGTGGGTGACCCGCACAACCACGTCTTCACGCTGGGCGAGATCGCTCCAGATGCGCTCGGCGACCGTGACCGAGCGGTGGCGTCCGCCGGTGCAGCCGATCGCGATTGTCAGGTGGCTCTTGCCTTCGGCCACGTAGGCGGGGACGAGAAACTCGAGCAGCGGCAGCAGCCGGCCGTAGAACTCGCCGGCCTGGGTGCCGGCCTCGACGAACTCCCTGACCTCCGGGTCGAGGCCGGTCATCGGCCGCAGCCGGGTGTCGTAGTGCGGGTTCGGAAGGAACCGCACGTCAAGGGTCAGGTCGGCGTCGCGCGGCGGTCCGTTCTTGAAGCCGAAGGTGAGCAGGGTGACGGCCATCCGGCCTTCGTCTTCGACCGCGACCATCTCTTCGGCGATCCGCCGACGCAGCATCGCAGCTGTGTCGGTGGAGGTGTCCATCACCATGTCGGCCCGCTGGCGCAGAGGCGCGAGCAGCTCACGTTCCGCCTGGATCCCTTCGAGGATCCGTCCTTCCGGTGCCAGGGGATGGCGGCGCCGGGTCTCCTTGTAACGGTCGGTGAGGATCTCTTCGTTGGCTTCAAGGAACAGGACCTGCGGCCTCAACCCCTCACTTTCGAGATCCTCCAGCACCTGGAGCAGCTGGTCGAAGTACTCACCGCTGCGTACGTCGGAAACCACCGCGGCCCGTTCGACGCCACTGCCAGGCAGCCTGAACATCTCACCGAGCGCCCCGATCATCTGCGGCGGCAGGTTGTCGACGCAGAAGTAACCGTTGTCTTCGAACGCGGCGATCGCCTCGGACTTGCCTGCCCCGGAATGGCCGGTGATGACCACCATGGTGACTTCCTTCGCGGGGTTGTCCCCCCCGGCCTGGTCGACCTGTTCTTCGTGACCCAAGTGTTACCCGATTCTGTTCAGTTGTTCGTGAATCTCACGCGCAACCTTACCGGGCAGTCCGGGCACCGCTTCGATCTCTTCGCGGCTCGCGTTGACCACACGGTCGGGTGAGCCGAAGTGCTTGATCAGGGCACGCTTGCGGGTCGGCCCGACGCCCCGCAGTCCGTCGAGCGCGGATTCGGTCATCGCTTTGTCGCGGCGGCCGCGGTGGTGACCGATCGCGAACCGGTGGGCTTCGTCCCGGACCCGCTGGAGCAGCATCGATGCTTCCGAGTCGGCCGACAGGTCGAGTGGGTCGGAGCTGCCCGGCAGGTACACCTCTTCGAGCTTCTTGGCGAGACCGATCACGGTGACGCCCATCTCGATGAAACCCTCCAGCGCGCGGATGCCGGCGGCGAGTTGCCCTTTTCCTCCGTCGATGAGAATCAACGACGGCAGCGCTGCGAAGCTCTCGTCCCGGCTGCCGTCGTGGGGCGAAAGGTCGGCCTGCTCGCGGTACTGGGACATGCGACGGCCAAGGATCTCCTCCATCGAAGCGAAGTCGTCGGGGCCGGAATGTCCGGTATCGCCGCGCACCCTGAATCGACGGTAGTCGGACTTCTTCGGTTTGCCGCCTTCGAACACGACCATCGAAGCGACGGTGTGCTCGCCACCGAGGTTCGAGATGTCGAATCCTTCGATCCGGATCGGCAGCTCTGACATGCCGAGCGCTTCGGCCAGTGAAGAGAGCGACTCGACCCGGCGCTGCTGCCGATGCTCGGTACGCAGCCGGTCCTGGTCGAGGGCGAGCCGGGCGTTGCGTTCCGCAAGTTCTCTCAGCTTTCGGTAGTCGCCACGCTCGGCGACCCTCACCTCCACCCTGCTCGACTCCCGCCGTTCAGTGAGGAAACGCTCGATGTCTTCGGCCCTTTCCGCCATGTATGGGCCCAGCACGATCCGTTTCGGGATCGCCGGTGACGCCGCATAGAACTGTTCGATGAATTCGGCAGTGACTTCGGCGAGGTCTCGCTCGGCCGGGTTCTCGAGGTAGAAGCTCTGGCGTTCCGCGAGAATGCCGTCACGGACCTGGAAGACCTGAGCGTTGGCATCCTTGCCTTCGGCCGCAACCCCGATCAGGTCAGCGGTACCGACCCGGGATCCCGAGATGCGCTGCCGCTCGAACAGCGAACGGACCGACTGGAGCCGGTCTCGAAATACCGCCGCCGCTTCGAAATCCTGGCTGGCGGCGGCTTCTTCCATCTGCCGTTCGAGGTCTTTGTCGATCTGGTCGTAGCGGCCGGAAAGGAAGTCGACAACTGCATCTATGTTCAGCCGGTAATCCTCCCGGTCGATGTAATCGACGCAGGGCGCGCCACATCGTTTGATGAAGTAGTCGAGACAGGGGCTGCCCGAGCGACGGCCTGGTTCCTTGCCTTCGCAGGTCCGGTACTGGAACAGCTTGCCGAGCAGGTCGAGGGTGTCGCGGACCCGGCGGGCCGAAGAGAACGGACCGAAGTAGGCGCGGCCGCTGCGATGGCGCTCCCGGGTGAAATAGACACGGGGATACTCCTCGTCCAGGCTGACCGCGATGTAGGGATACGACTTGTCGTCGCGCAGCTTGATGTTGAAACGCGGCCGGTGGCGCTTGATGAAGTTCTGCTCGGTGATCAGGGCATCGGACTCGTTCGAGGTGACCAGGAACTCGATGCCTGCGACCAGACGGGTCATCTCGGCGTTGCCGGCGCTGAAGTGCGATGCGACCCTCTTGCGGATCGAGATCGCCTTGCCGACGTAAATCACCTCATCGTCCCGGTCGCGAAACAGATAGACCCCGGGGGCATCGGGCAGCGACCGTCGCTCGGCGACGATGCGCTCGGTTCTTTCTTCGCGATCCCTTGCGGATTCTCCAGTGGCGGCCATCCCTGAGAGATTAGGTCACGGCGGCGATCGGTTGAATAGGCTCCACCCTCATGAGCAACGGCGCGCCTACTCCTCCCGACCTGAACACCATCGACATCGACGTCACCGACGGCATCGGCACGATCACGCTGAACCGTCCGGATTTCTTCAATGCGATGAGTCCTGAACTGATCGGTGAGCTTCGGGTCACTTTCAGCTGGTTTGCCGACTATGAGCCGGCAAGAGCAGTGATCATCACCGGTGCCGGTGCCGCCTTCTGCGCCGGCGGCGACATCAACTGGTTCAAGAAAGGCATCGAGGATCCGGACGTGAACATCGTCGCCGGGGTCCGTGCCGGCGCCGAAACGCTCCACCTGGCGATCGTCGAGCTTCAGCGCATCCCGATGCCGGTGATCGCCGCGATCAACGGCCCTGCCGCCGGGGCCGGCCTGTCGCTCGCGCTCGCCTGCGACATCCGCATCTGTTCCGACGCGAAGAGCACCTTCCTCGCCTGCGCCTACGGCCGCATCGGCGCTTCACCGGACGGTGGCATGACCTACTTCCTGCCGCGGGCGGTCGGCCCGAGCCGCGCCCTGGAGATCCTGATCAACGACCCGAATATTTCAGCCGAAGTGGCCCTCGAGGAGCGTCTGGTCACCGAAGTGGTGCCTCACGACGAACTGATGGACCGCGCCCGCGCCAAGGCCGGGAAGCTCGGTGCGAAGTCGCCGTACTACGTGCGTAACGCGAAGGCCCTGGTCCACGGCAGCCTCGACCACACCCTGACCGAGCACCTCCAGCTGGAACGCCACGCGATCGCCGGCAGCATGGCCACCGAAGACCTGCTCAACGCGGTCACCGCCTTCCTCGACGGAACCAAGTCGGAGTTCACCGGCAAGTAGTAAACGCGGATCCATCCGCTCGGATTCATTCCCGCAGTCCCATCAGCCCCGAACCATCCGTTCTGGCGCGACTTTTGCAGCTATCTCCGAAAAAGTCGCGCCAGAACGGTGACGTCGGTAGAACGTTTTGCCCACCGGCGCCGTCCTCCCCGCTACTCCTTCAGCAACCGCGTGACACTCTCGGCGACGCAGACCGGCTTTTCGCCGCCTTCGATCTCGATCGTGAAGGTGGTGACGTTGTTGATCCAGCCGTTGCCGAGGTCTTCGGAGCTGGTCAGTTCAGCTTTCGCCCGCACCTTTGAGCCGGCCAGCACCGGGGCCGGGAAGCGGACCTTGTTCCAGCCGTAGTTGACGCCCAGCTGAAATCCACCGGTGACCGTGATCAGCTGGTCGCGGAAGCCGTCGATCAGAGCGAGGGTGAGGTTGCCGTGGGCGATCGTCGTGCCGAAGGGGCTTTCGGTCTTCGCGCGTTCGACGTCCACATGGATCCACTGATGGTCTCCCGAGAGGCCAGCGAAGGTGTTGATCATTTCCTGCGTCACCTCCCGCCACTCGGTCGGACCGACCTCCTGACCGATCAGTTCGTCGATTGATTCAGGTCCGCTTATCTCGAGTTGATCCATGGGCTGAACCCTAGCGTGAGACGAAGGGCGTGATTAACCCTTCGCGTTTGTGTAAGCTGTTTCCGATTTCGTAATTTACTTCCGATAACTGAAGGGATATGAGAATGAGTGAACAAGTGACCGCCGAAGACCTGCCGCCAGACAATATGCCCACCAATGGCAGTGAACTGATGAAGGTATTCCTGCCTGCATCGCCGTTCGTCCAGGAGCTGGGTGTGACCCTGATCGAGATCGAGGACGGGCGGGCTTTGCTCTCCCTGCCCTTCCGTCCCGAGCTGGCAACCGTCGGTGACATGGTCCATGGAGCGGCGATCGCCGGGCTGATGGACATTGCCGCGATGTGCACCTCGTGGGCAGGAGCGGAGATCCCCGAGAAGCTGCGCGGAGTGACCGTCTCGATGGCAACCGAGTTCATCGATTCCGCCAACGCCGAGGATCTGGTGGCCGAAGGCACCCTGCTGCGGCGGGGAGCCAGCCTCTGCGCGACCGAAATCGAGATCCGCACAGCCGCCGACCAGCGCCTGATCGCCAAAGGCCTCGCCACTTACAAGGTCGGTTAGAAGTCCCGCTCCTGCCGGCGGCAGGGGCCCTGGCGAATCTGCCAGGGCCGCCCCACCTCAGAACTCGAGTGCGAGCGCCCTTTCGGCTTCTGCCTCGAGCTCGGCGATCGAGTTCCGGGAGATTCCCTGCTTGATTCCCTGCTGAACGTGCTTCGGCTTGCCGGCAAGCGGCTCAACCAGGCCGGCAGCGACTTCGATCACGTCCTGCTCGGGGGCGATTGCGTCGACGACACCCATCTCCAGGCATTCGGCCGCGCCGAAGCGCCTGCCGGTGAGCATGGTGTCCCGTGCCGCGGTCGGTGTCAGCTTGTCGGTGATCATGGCGTTCATCCCCGGTACGAAAACCAGGCCGATGTCGGCCTCGGGAAAGCAGAAGTAGCCGCGGTCCTCACGCATGACCCGCCAGTCGCAGGCGAGCGCCATCATCGCGCCGCCCGCGAAGACATGGCCGTTGATCGCCGCCACGGTCGGTGCCGGAAACTGAAGCAGGCGGCTGAACAGCCCGTAGACCCGGCTGAGCGTCTGGCGGCGACCGTCGTCGTCTGCCCCGCCGAGCCACTCGAGGTCGAGGCCGTTGGAAAAGAACTTGCCTCCTCCGGTCAGCACGAGCGCGGCCGGGCCATCGATCTTTTCGACCTGGTCCAGCGCCGCCTCCAGGCCATCGAGGGTCGTCGGGTTGAATCGGTTCTCGCCGAGCTGCATACGCACTACGGCGATGCCGCCCTCGCGCAACTCGACACTCACGCCTTCTGAGGCTGAAGCTTCCATCAGTTTCAGTTTCCTTGCTTTTCGGAGACAAGATCAGCGGCGTTGCCGCTGCGGATGGCGCCCAGGACGAGCTTTTCGCCGGTCCTGAGAACACCTTTGAGGTTTCTGTCAGTGAGCTGGCCGCGGGCATTCATCGAAAGCACGCCGTTCCAGGAGCCGAAGAGAAACACCGTCACGGCACGGGCCGAGACCCCTTCGTTGCCACCTTCGACGAGCGCGAGCCCGACAAGTCCTTCGAGGCGCTCGAGCATCGAGAAGATGCTGGCCGCGATTCTGGCGCTCGCCTCTTCCACCCTTTCGTCGCCTTCACGGTCGACGTCATGAAGTGAAAGGAGTCGCAACGCCAGAGGGTTCTCCTGGTGAAACTTCGTATAAGCACGGCCGACCCTGACCAGCTGCTCGAAGGGGTCGAGCGAATCGTCGTAAGCGGGGTCGAGAACCTCTTCGTTGACGACGGCGGTGCGCTCGGCCAGGGCGAGGTAGAGGTCACTCTTGCCGCCTTCGAAGTTGAAGTAGATCGAGCTGACTGCCACGTCAGCCCGCTCGGCAATCGCTTCGAGGCTTGCCGAGCGGTAGCCACTCTCGATGAAGAGCTGCTCGGCAGCGTCAAGAACCGCTCTCTGGGTCCTTACCCTGCGCCTGTCCATCTTCACGCTCATGCCGTAATTGTAATCAGATTATGAAAATGTCATGGGCTTCCGATTTAGTTCATTTGACCAGTTCGACTTCCATCGGCATCGGTGCGATCGAACCGATGCCGCCGAGCAGGGCAAGGATCTTGGCCACATAAGCCTGGGTCTCGGGATAGTCGGGGATGCAGTTGCACGGAGACACCGCGCCGGGGCCGGCGTTGTAAGCGGCCAGGGCGAGTGCCGGTGACCCGAACTGCTTCATCAGGTCGGACATCAGATGCCCCTGGGCGTCAATCGCCTGATCCGGGTCGTAGGGATCCCTGAGGCCGTAGGCCACCGCGGTCGAAGGCATGAACTGGGCGATGCCCTGCGCGCCCGCCGGGGAGCCCGCGTTCGGATCGAAGTTGGACTCGGCATACAGCTGGGCCGCAAGCAGGGCAGCTGACACCCCCCACTTCATTGCCGAAGCCATAATTGCCCGCCGGTACTGCTTCGGCACGAATGAAGGCAGCGAGCCCGCAGGTCCGTTCCCGGGATCACCGGTGCCGACCATGTCGCCCGCCGCCGAGCAGGGCTCCGGACCGGACGTGAAACCGTAATGCCACGGTTCCCAGCTGTATCGCTGGACGAAACCGAACCGGGTCGCGTTCGCGGCAAGCCATCCGTAGGCGCCCGGTGGACCGATGTCCAGTTCGGTTCCGCACCGGTGAAGCGACTGGCCCGGCGGGGCTACCATCGTCGGGTTCGGGTTCGCCGCGAACAGCGCCGCCTGCTCTGCATCGGACCGGAATCCGGAATTGATCGCCAGAGTGACTCCGGCTGCCCCCGCCGCAGCAGCCATCGTGTCGAATGCCGTCGCCACGTCTGGCCGCATGCCCTGGCCCTGGCGCTCGGCCAGTGGTCCCGAGTACCCGCCTCCCGAAGCAACAGACGGCACGGCACCCATCGAGACCGGGGCGCCCACCCTCGCTTCCGCCCAGTCCTTGCTGGATCCTCCAAAACCAACCCCCTTCACCGTTGAGCGGACCGTGACTTTCGTGCGAACCGGGGCGAAAGAGAAGCTGTCGGGAAAACTGACCGACACCCGCAGCGGTGAAGCCCCGTTGCTCACCGCGATCCTGACCGCGCTGAGCCGGGCCCGGGCGAGGTACTGGTACTTGGGCATGTGGACCGGGTTCGGCAGCCCGTTGGGCAGGGTCGGCGGGGCCAGCAGCCGGGGAAGGTCATCTTTCATGGAACGTGCCGCCGACAGTGCAGAGAGGTCGGCCACCGTCTGGGCGCGAGCCTTGCCGGTGATCGCCCCGGCAATCGCCACCAGTGCAACCGTACCGAGCACGAGAACGAAGATGGCACCTAACACGAGCGGGGTGGCCTGTCCGCTTTCAGACGCAAAAAATCGCCGGCCTCGCCTGACCCGCCTGCCCTTGCGCTCCGCCCTACCCGCCAGCGCAAGCCGGCCGGCCAGGCGCCCGGGTCGGCTGGTGAGGACCTCCACTTCCGTCGCCCACCCGCAGGCTTCGGTTTCGGCCAACTCGGCAACCGCCGCAGTGGCGTCACCAGCGTCGGAGTCGACGTGAAGCAGAACGAGATCCGGCTCAAAGCCGTAAGCCGCGACTTCCCTGTAGACAGCCGGAGGCAGAACGAGGGCGCACGGAATGCCCTCGGGGACCTCGGCAATGATCGCGGCCAGTGAATCGAGGCATTCATCGTCGGCCTTGAGGTTCACGACACACAACCGGCCGCGGCTCCTGACCACCACGTCCGGCCCGGCAGACGCAGCGATCGAACCCTCGAGATCCCTCGTCGCCACCGGGGCAACCAGGGTTGCCGGGCGCGGACGCTCTGCCCCGACGATGATCAGCGCAGCCGGGCTCCGGCTTCCGGCTGCAGCCAGAAGCGCGATCGCCGCTGCTGCGGTGGTGCCCTGGGCGTCACCGACCGGTACGGCGACGATCAGCCGCTGGGTGGTGCCGCTCATTTCGACTTGGCCACCGCGGTCGAGGTCAGGGTGATGCGGTTGCCCAGGACCGGAAACGGTGAAGGCGGGCGGATCCTGACGCTGACCGAGTCACCCGCCCGTCTCACCGAAACGCGTGACCTGGCCCAGCCGGGCAGGGCCTTGTGGACCGCCGCTTCGACCGATTCGCCACGGACAGCTGCAACCGCTCCCGCAGCCGCCGCCCCGTCGGCAACCGTCGCTGAGTATCCAGTGGCCAGCAGCTGGAAGCAGAGCAGGCCACCGAGCAGCAGCGCGGCGATGCCGGCCACCGCCTCCACCGATGCCTGTCCCCTTTCAGCGTTCACCGAGCGAACTCGATCCGTATACGAAAGCTTCCGGCATACCCGGCAGCAACCGGGGAACCCTTACGCCAACCTCGACCACATCCCCGGACGAAACCTTGAGCCCTTCCCGAAGAGTTCCGGGCAGAGCCCTTTCGGCCGCACCCCTCGGCTGCTTTCCGGTCAGGACCGCCCTGGCCCCGGCCCGGGCCGATATTCCGGCCGACCAGAAAGCATGTCCTGCGATCGCTATCTGCGCAGCGACCAGAAGCGAAAGCAGAACGATCGGTATCGCACCGATCAGCTCGAGCGACACCGCCCCTTCATCTCCAGCCGCCCTTTTGGCCAACCCGTTCTCCATGAGCAGACCATCGGACAACCAGGCTCACGGCTGTTGCAGAAAATGCACCTGTTTCGTAACAACCGGGCCACGGGAGACCCTTCAGGAATCGATGCGAGCGACCACCGGAGAGTGGTCGGAGAGACGGATCGACAGGCCCGATTCCGGATCGGGCACGTCCCGGCGTTCCGGCGCCCACGCTTCGGTCGGCTCGACAACGTGGCAGCCCCGAACGAGCAGGTGATCGATGCCGTCAGGGTTGCTCGGCAAGGTGAAGCCAAAACGCTCATGCAGTTCGGCAAAGACACCGCTGGAACGGGGCCGCAAATTGAAGTCCCCGCCCAGCAGTAGCGGCGCATCCCCGGCCCAGCCGGTCGCGATCTCGGCGGCACGCAGAACATCCTTCCCCGCCCGCGGGCCGGTGCTGGCATGCAGGTTGGCCGCAAAGAACCCGTCCTCGAAACGGGCCATCGAAAGGACCCGGCGCTCCGGCAACCAGCAAAGTGTCCTGTTGTAACTCTGAGTCATCAGCTGCCCGGGCTTGCCCTTGCGGGAGAGGATCAGGTTTGAGCCGCCCTCCCAGCTTCCCGGCAGGTGCGGCCGGAAGCGGGCGACCGGTGACATCACCGGTGACATCCAGTTACGGGAAGTCATGCCACGCAAGTGAGCGGAACCGGCCGCCCGGGCGAGCCGCTCGTCCCAGCGCGGTGGCACCTCCTGAAGCAGGGCGACGTCCCACTTCGCGGCCGAGAGCCGGGCCGCGAACTCGTCGAAGAGGTCACGATTCAGCAGCACATGGTCCTTGCCGGCCAACGGCCGCCCCAGCACCTTCCATGAGA
>Ga0105046_10008167_pt1 | contig 16458 bp, 11 predicted proteins | sample MAT03_FD_78385 | JGI IMG/M metagenome (GOLD analysis project Ga0105046, IMG submission 78385) | Freshwater microbial communities from Lake Fryxell liftoff mats and glacier meltwater in Antarctica - MAT-03 (megahit assembly) | ecosystem: Environmental > Aquatic > Freshwater > Ice > Liftoff...
GAGCGCCTGAAGGCCTCTAAATTGGTGAAGTCCGCGGCGAAACTCAGCGGGTCCGGAAAATAACTCGCACCAGGCGTCCATAGCTCGTGAGTGTGCCAGTGCGGGAGCGGCTCGGTGAAGCCGATCCAATCTTGGAATCACTTCAGGCTGCGCTCCTCGCGGGAGACAGTGAGCGTGCGAAGGAATTCGCCGCGAGGCTGGTGGAAGAAGATGCGCTCCTTCTTCTCGAGGACCTTCAGGAGAGTGAACTCTCCAGACTCTTCGACATTCTCGGCGATGAATCTCTCGGTGAGCTCCTCACCGTTCTACATGAGCGCGATGCGGCGGATGTCCTCGAACGGATGTCCGCCGCTCAGGCTGCGGATATTCTCGAGGAACTCGATCCCGACGACGCGACTGACATCATCAATGAAGTCGATCGCGAGTTCAGCGATACCATTCTCGTGGCGATGGAGCCAGAAGAGGCGGCCGAACTCCGGGAACTGATGGCGTTCCCGGCAGATTCGGCCGGCGGCATCATGACTCCCGCCTTCGTGGCCATTTCGCCGGGTCTTCGGGCCGATCAGGCTGTCGCGGCGCTCCGAAGAGTTGCGGAGGAAGCGGAGACGGTCTATTACGTGTATGTCCTCGATCCTGAGGAACGGTTGCTCGGTGTGCTTTCACTCCATCGTCTCGTGCTTACTCGCCCCGAGACACTTGTTAGCGAGCTGATGTATCGGGATCCGATCACGGTGCGCGCGAACGAGGACCAGGAGGCAGCAGCCCGGATCATCGTCGAGCGAAACTTGCTCGCCTTGCCAGTCGTCGATGACGATGGTCGTCTGGTCGGAATCATCACTGCGGACGATATTCACGATGTTCTTCAGATGGAAGCGACTGAAGATATCGAGCGTCTCGGTGGTTCTGCGCCGCTGGATGAACCGTATCTTCGCGCGTCACCGTTTCTTCTCTTTCGGAAGCGGATCGTCTGGCTCCTGGTGCTCTTTATGGCGCAGTTTGTGACGCTCGCCGTTTACGATCACTATGAAGTTCTACTCCGGCAAGAGGTCCTGCTCGCGCTCTTCGTGCCGATTCTGATCGGCACGGGTGGTAATGTCGGTTCGCAAACAGTCACGACCGTAATCCGCGCGATGGCACTTGGCGAGGCTGGCCCAAAGCACTTCTTTCGCATCATTCGGAAAGAGTTCGTGACCGCATGTGGACTCGGACTGGTCATGGGTTCGCTGATGTTTCTTCGGGGCACATTCCAGGGCGGTCGCGAAATCGGCCTGACGGTCGGACTGACGGTTCTGGTGTTGACCATCTGGGCAGCACTGGTGGGCGCGATGCTTCCGCTGGCCCTGAGCAAACTTCGGGTCGATCCTGCGGTCGTCTCTGCGCCGTTCATCAGCAGTTTCGTCGACGCGACCGGTTTGGTCGTTTATTTCTCGCTGGCACAGCTCATTCTCCACGTGGCAGTCTAACCGGTAACCCATTCCTCCTTGTCACATGCCCCATGGTTCCTGACCGGGTTTTTGCGCGAACGTTCGCGGGGTTGTACCATCATCGTGTGACAATCAGTCGAAATTGTGGGTGCGGACGAGTAACGTGGTGAGTCAGCAAGGCGATACCGTGATTACCCGGCTGTCGCGAGCGCAATTGAGCGGTGCATTGACGGCGCTCCACCGCGGTGGCTTTGGTCATCTCACAAAAGTGCTCGATCCCGGGCGCTCGTCAATTTCCGGGCAGTTGAGTCGACTCGGAATCACTCTTCCAACAGGTTTCACCGTGAACGATGACTGCGTCGCGGTGGTTGTCATGGCACCCGCGCAGACGGGGGTGGTCGAAGAGATCTTTCGATACGCGTGTGGGTGTCAGTGCTGGACGGTTGGACGAACGGCAACCACAAATCCCATGTTGCTGGCGTCGTTCGGAGCGAAGAGTCGACAGCGCAAGCAGGCTCAATTGGAACCAGTTTCAACAGATTGAATTCGAGGTTAGCGCCGGAGAATGAGGAGACGTGGAGAATCGTCCGGACGATACACCTCCTGATTTGATTCGAAACCGAACTCTCCGAAACGTGCTCGCGCACATCAATCTGGTACATCCGGTCCCAATCGTGTTTGTTCTCCTCGCGACGATAGTGCTCTCATTCGCGGTCGACTCTGGCGCGTCCGTCGCAACGCGCGTGTTCCTGTTGGTATCCATGCTCGGCGGTCAACTCGCGGTTGGAGCGACGAATGAGATCGTCGATCTCAATCTCGATGCAGCAACCAATCGATTGAAACCGCTGGTTACTGGCGAGGTTGCCGTTCGCTCGGCGTGGGTCATTTTGACATCCGGGATGGTGTTGATGGTGTTCGCGAGTCTGCCATTGGGACTCCTCGCACTCGGGCTTTGCGCATTGGGAAATGGACTAGGCGTCGCTTACAGCATCTGGTTCAAACGAACGATGTATGCGTGGTTGCCGTATGCCCTTGCCTTGCCATTACTTCCGATCTGGATTTCGGTGTCAGTGGACGTCAGCATCGATGGTCTCCTTCTGCTTTTCCCGATTGGAATAAGCGCGGTTTTTAGTGTGCAGATTGCCCAAGCCTTGCCGGATGTGGACTCCGATCGGGCAGCCGGCATCGATTCGATGACAACTCGACTTGGCGAAGAGTGGTCATTGGCGGCCTGTTGGTCGGCGCTGCTAGTTTCTGCGCTGCTCGTCGAGATTGGGCGGGAATTGACGTCGTTCGCGGCGTTCTTGCCCGGAATTGTTTGTTTTGCGATTCTGGGAAATGCAATCGCCTGGTATTTTTATCCCTCGGCCGGTGTCAGGCTGGCGTTTTCCATTGCATCCTTGAGCGCGATTGCGCTTGGATTTGCGTGGGTTGCAGGTTAACCTTCAAAAAATCAGATGCCATTTTGCATGATTTCACGAGTCTCGTAAGTAACTTTCAAGTTTGAACATCCTGACCAATTTTAGATTTGCTATTGACGGTCCGTAGGGGTTGTGCCTAATATCCCGTAAATACAACCAATCGCACAGTGTGATTTGCGCGTTTGTAACAACTGGCCACGCGACGGCCCTGGGTTGCATCGCATTTGGTGGAAGGATCAGGAGCTTGGCATCCACGGGATACTCAATCCGTTTGGGACGATTGTTCAACAGCGAAACTGGCCGTTCCTTCATCACTGCTGTTGACCATGGTGTCACGATCGGTGTGCCGGCAGGTGCAGAGAACATCGTCGCAACACTCGAAAAGATCGTCGCCGGTTCCCCAGACGCCGTTCTCGTCAGTCCCGGAACTCTTGAAAAGGCCGGTCAGGTTTTTGCTCGGCGGGGAAGTCCGTCTCCAATCGTTCGCGCAGACTGGATCATCAACGACCCGTATATCAACGATCTCGGTGAAGGATATCGAGTTCTCATCACTCCTTCGGAGGCGCTGGCTCTCGGCGCAGATGCGGTCGTGATGTTTCTGATGATCGGCGCAAATGACGGTCAACTCTTCGCTGATAACGTGCGAGCCGTGGCCCAGGGTGCGCAGGAAGCTCACCGCGTCGGTTTGCCGCTGATCGTCGAAGTCGTGCTCTGGGGAACCAGAATCGAAGACAAGAAAGACGCCGATCGACTGGCCTGGGGTTCGCGGATGGCCGTAGAACTCGGCGCCGATGCGATCAAGACCGAATACACCGGTGATCCGGAATCAATGCGAAAAATCATCGATACGTGCGGCGCACCTGTGCTTCTACTCGGTGGTTCGAAGAGTTCCAATCCTGAAGCACTTTGGCAGGGAACGCGCGCCGCGATCGAGGCGGGCGCAAAGGGTGTCATCTACGGCCGCAACGTTTGGCAGGCCGACGATCCAGTCGGCGTCTCCAGGCGCTTGCGCGAGATCATTCACGGGTAATACAGCCGAGCGCACAGTCCGCGCTGGCGGTACCCCCCAACTCAATCTTCGGGAGCAATGCTCCAGTCTTCGGAGTAAACCGTTCGCGATTGCGATCGGGGAAGACAACCGGCAGTGGTGCCGGGCGGATTAGTCGGAGAACAGAGGGAGGCACATTCGTGGCAGATCCACGTATTCACAATCTCTACCGTGACCTGGTCGAGCAACGGATCGATCGACGTGGCTTTATGAAGAGTGCGGCCGCACTGGGCATTGCTGCCCCGGCTGTCGGTCTCTTTCTTAAGGCTGCATCGGTAAGTGCGCAACAGACCGCCCCGCCGGTGGTGGCCACCCCGGCCACAGATGGCGGAGCGTTTGCCGGCGTCGAAATCACGATTCAGACGATCGATGCATCAATCAAGCAACCGCTTGACGAAGTTCGTGCCGAGTATGAGGCTGCAACTGGAGCGAAGGTCAGCATCGTTGCTGACCCGATCGAAACTGCGTTTTCCAAGTTGTTGGAGGATGCAGCGACCGGAACGAACAGCATCGACGGTGCAATCGTTGGCGCCTGGTGGCTCGGTGAGCTCGTCGCGGGCGATTACATTCGCGCGTACGATGACTACTATGCCGACACCACTGGGAAATTCCCGGCGTTCAATTTCGAAGATGAACTGCCTGGTATGCAGGCACTTCGCGTTTACAACGGTGAGAAGTTTGTCATTCCGTACGATGCAGATGGTCAGGCGCTTTATTATCGGCGCGATCTTCTTGCCGATCCCGTCCACATGGAAGCCTACAAGGCTGCCTCTGGCAAAGATCTTGGCGTTCCACAGACATGGGACGAACTTTATGAGATCGCAAGTTACTTCAAAGGCACTGGTACCGTCGACGGTATCACAATGCACTTGAAGGTCGGTGGTCAAGGGCCGTTCCACTACTGGACACTTTCGGCACCGTTCGTAATTGGACCTGAAAATACCAATACCTATTGGTTCGATCCTGAAACAATGGATCCGCTCCTCAACAGCGCGGGCCATGTTGCTGCCGCCGAAATGATCAAAAAGCTCTTCGATCTCGGTCCGCAGGCACAGGCTGGATGGGCTCTCGGCGAGTCGTGGGATTACTTCCTCAAGGGGAATGCAGTCTTCACTTTCTCGTGGGGAGACGTACTTCCGCTTGCCTATCAGAACAACGAGCCAACCATTGGCAAGGTTGGAACGGCCCAATGCCCTGGCACCATGAGCTACACGAATCCGCTCACGAAAGAGGCTTACGCCACCGAAACCCCGAACATCGTTGGTAACACCACCGGCGGTTCGTGGGCTGGTGTGATCATGAAGGGTTCCGCCAATCCGGAAGCCGTCTACTACTTCTGGGCATTGCTTGCGACTGAACCGAAGCAGCGCTTCTTTGCGACCCGTGGTTCGGACGGTGTTGACCCGGGCCGGCTTTCCCAGATGCCGCCTGAAGCCGTTGCGGAAGGTACAGGAGCGCTCTCTGACTACACTGATCAGGGATTTGTCGCGGAAGATGCGATGGAGTACACACGCGCTTACTACGACACCTTCCAGAACCCGCTGCAGTTGCCTTTCCTTCGCATCCCCGGTACAGACGAATACCGAAATGCCATGGATATCCGACTCTCGGAGTTCTTCACCGGTCAGACAGCTACCGCCCAGGAGGCGATGGATGCGCTTGTTCAGGACATGAAGGACATTACGGATCGGCTCGGCATCGACCAGCAGAAAGAAATCTATCGCGGGTCACTCGGTCTCTAAAGAGTCGGGTCGCTTCTAGATACAAGGTCGTCACGGGGGTCGGTAAACTGACCCCCGTGACACTGTCAACAATGAATTTCAGTGGGCAAGTGATCAGGGAGGCGTAATGGCTGTCGGAAGTTCGACCACCATACAGCCGCAGTCCAGTGAACCCGAACCAGTATCGTACTCGCGCACAAACGAGCCTGAGGGAGCACGACTCTGGGCGCCGCGGTTCGCGACGATTGGTTTGCTCGGACTCGGGCTCATTCTTGCGTATTCCTTTAGTGCCATGGAGCTATCGGACGGCACCACACTCGGACTTGCCGAAACGAGCACCAGGATTACCTTCCAGGGTGATGGCTGGGTCCTGGCACTAACCTGGTTCGGTGCGATTCTGGGCCTCATCGCTGCTTCCGTCTTTCCCTTTGTGGAGCGTTTCGCCCAGTCGTTGGCGGTGACATTTGGATCAATTCTTGCGCTTGCGTTTCCAATGTTCGTCTGGCGCAATCTCACGACCGTACACGAAGATGCGGTTGAGGTCGGTCCAGGTCTGAAATTTGCCGCATTGTGCTTCGTAGTCGCAGCGATATTTCCATGGCTCAATGTTCTTGTTTTCAACCGGGCACGGCCCATCTTGGGTCATGACTGGTCAAAATGGCTCTTCATTCTTCCCGCGGTTATCTGGATTCTCTTGCTCACGGTGTTTCCACTTGTCTACGCTCTCACTACGAGCAGGTATGTTTTCAAGAATGGCAAAATCAGCCGCTTTGTTGGATGGGACAATTACCGGCGACTTTTTCAGCGAGACTTCGCGTTCGATCCGATATCCCGGGCACTCGTTTTCGCCCTGATCATCGGCGCGATCGCATTTGTGCTTCTTCTTTTGATTCGATATATCTCCAATCGAACAATCGATCGCGAAGATGTACGGGGAGTCTTCTCCCTGATGCCTATCCTCATCATCCCGATCTTCGTTGTCGTTTCCCTAACCGGTTTCTACACCCTTTATGTGGCCTTCGGTAACCCAAAATGGGTAACTGATGTCCTTGGTGTGGTTGGGCAGGAGAATCTAGTCGACAAAAGCCACAATGGAATTCTCCGAGATCCAGTTGATGCGGCATTTGCTATCACCGTCTTTTTCGTGGTGGTTGCGGTCGGGATCGAGATGTTCCTTGGGTTCCTGCTTGCCCTGCTAATGAACCGGGAGATCCGCGGCAGAAGCGCGCTCCGGGCAACATTGACACTCCCGATCTTTGCCGCTCCCGTCGGCATCGGCTACCTCGGTCGTACGATATTTTATGAAGGCGGCGGCCCGGTCAATTCGTTGTTCGATGTTCTCGGATTGACTCCAAAGCCGTGGCTTTCCGACCCATTCTGGTCGAAGATCTCAACAGTTATTGCAGACGTCTGGCAGTGGACGCCTTTCGTCTTTGTCATTGCACTTGCCGGGTTGCAGTCCCTGCCACAGGAGATTCTGGAGGCGTCCGAAGTTGATGGTTCAACATGGTGGCAGGGTTTCCGCAACATCACATTGCCGATGATGGCGCCGATCCTATGGTTGATTCTGCTGCTGCGTACGATCGACGCGTTCAAGGTCTTTGACATCGCACAATCAATGACTGTCGGTGGGCCCGGGCGGGCAACTGAGTACTACTCCATGTTCAACTATAGGACGGCAAGAAAATTCTTTAATTATGGCGACGCTGCTGCACAGGCGTTTCTGTTGCTCTTCGTCGTCTCCGTACTGATTACGGTGCTGTGGAGCAAAATCAGCCACGTCTACGAAGACGAAGAGGTGCGGGTATGAGTGCAACAACGGCCGCGATTGGTAAGAAACACGTCCCATATGAGAAAAAGCGGAAACCAATCCGCCACCATATCGGCACTATTTTCGTGTTCGGCATCCTGGGGTTGATTCTCTTTTGGACCCTCTTTCCCTTTTACTGGGCGCTCATCAACTCGATTCGCCAACCTGCAGAAAATTACGGAAGCAACTGGGTGCCGTGGCTGAATTTTAAACCCACCCTCCAGTATTGGAGAGAGATGTGGGACTTACGCGAAGTGCGCGAAGCGCTGCTCAATTCGCTCTTTATTTCTGTTGGAGCGGCGACCGTGGCGCTGACACTCGGAACAATGGCCGCATATGGCATCGCTCGGTTCAGATACTATCGTCCGAAAAACAGTAGTTTGACGACATGGTTTCTGTCACAGCGCATTCTCCCCCCAGTCATCTTTGTCACGCCCTTTTTTCTGATCATGCGTGAACTCAATCTGCTCGACACGGTGTTGGGATTGATCCTGCTGAACGCGACCTTTAACCTGACGTTCCCAATCATCATTTTGACGCAGATGTTTCGCGAGGTACCGAAGGAGTTGGAAGAGGCTGCTCAGGTCGACGGGGCGAGCAGATTGGAGATATTCCTCAAAATAGCAGTGCCTTTAGTTGCACCGGGAATTGTTGTCTCATGGATCCTCTGTCTCGCATTCAGCTGGAACGAATTTCTTTTCGCATTTGCTACTACTCAAAACAATGCGCGCCCAATGTCGGTCATGCTGGTTGGAGCGGAGCAAACGCGTGGAGTGGACTTTCAGTTTGTCGGCACGCGGATGGTAGCGATGATGGCTGTACCGGTTATCGCGTCACTGTTGGTGCAGAAATACATCGTTCGTGGACTCTCGCTTGGAGCGGTGAAAGGATAAGAGTCACTCTGGCAGCCGGGCACGTTCTCGCCATCGGGGTGGGCGCCTGCCACCACCCTCTTGAAACGATCCCATGACCTCCCAAGGTTGGACACAGGAGTTTCGCAAACCCCCACGTCAGCGCCTGCGGATGGCCGTGATCAATTCCCTTGTATGGGTGGCGATTGCGCTCGGAGCGATTTGGACGCTCTTCCCCTTTTACTGGGCGGCCGTCACGTCACTCAAGAGAAGAGGCGATCTATTTGGCAACAAATGGATGCCATTCGTTTCGTTCGATCCATCACTTGACGCTTGGCGGTCACTGTTCGGTGTGCCACAACTCGGGACCGCAATGTGGCACTCGATGGTCGTTTCGGTTGCGGCTGCGACGCTCGCAACGGCGATCAGCGTGCCGGCGGGATATGCAATCGCTCGTTGCCCATTCCCTGGTCGTATGCGAATCGGCACGATGTTCGCATTCATGGCGTTGCGACTGATGCCTCCAGTTGCGCTAGCAACTCCGTATTTACTCTTGACGCTCCAATTAGGGATCAGGGACACGTTGCTCGGGTTAGTTTTGATCAATTCCACAATCAACGCACCCCTCGCGATCATCATACTGAGCGGTGTATTTCTCGATGTTCCCGGTCAGCTCGAAGAAGCCTCCTGGGTTGATGGTTCTACTCGTTTCGGAAGTTTTGCCAAAATTTTGCTCCCTCTGGTTGCCCCTGCAGTCGCGGTGAGTTGGATACTTTGTTTTGCATTCACCTGGAACGAGGCAATGCTCGCAAGCGCGTTGTCGTTCACTGATGCGCGAACGATGCCGGAACTGATAATCGCCACGGGAGGCGGTGGGGGCGTGAATTTTCAAGCCGCAAGCACTCGCTCTCTCACTGTGATGATTTTCCCCTTGATTGCATCTCTCTTTACCCAGCGCTATTTGGTTCGGGGTTTGTCGCTGGGCGCTGTGAAGGGGTAACTTGACTGATGCAATTTGGCATTTGTGAAACTAGTTGGTCTGAAACTTGAATTCCGCTCAACTGCTCTTCGCTGCTGTATTCTGCACGAAGGGAATGACCTGATGGCCCTTCCGTGAGAAGATGGCCAGCCGAGGTCTCGATTTCGGTCGGCTGGCAGACATCAAACGGCGGAGAGGACTGACAACCGGATTTCATGGCACTCTCCGCCACTCCCTCCAGACAATTCAGATTCCCACTCCGCTCGCCGCGAACTGGACCAAGTGTCTTCGAGATTCTTGGACCCTACTGGGCATTGCTGGCGGTACTCGGTGTTCTGACGCTCGCGGGCAACGGACTGACACTGGTGTTGCCTAGAATTACCGCCAACGCAATCGATGCCCATAGCCGTAACGAAATGGTCCTGCGCGATGTGGTGACGCGGTTCGGAGCGATCAGTATCGGCATTTTCGTACTGATCTATGCCCAAAGTGCGGTGCAGATTTTCATATCCGAGCGCGTCGCCCGCGATTTGCGCAATAAGCTGGCCGATCGTATTTCTCGTCAGTCCTACGCCTTTGTGCAGGAAAACGACCCTTCACGACTGCTCACAAATCTCACGTCAGACATGGACTCCGTGAAGCAATTCGTGGCGCAGGCGGTCGTTTCGATCATCTCGTCGATCGTACTCATCCTCGGGGCAAGTATTTTGCTCATTCTTATCGACTGGCAACTGGCACTCGCGGTGCTGACGATTGTGCCAATCATAGCGGTAACTTTCTTCCTAACGCTGAGGAAGGTACGCGAACTCTTTCTCAAAGGTCGCGACGTTGTCGACCGGTTGAACCGGGTGATCAACGAGAGTATTCTCGGGGCCGCGCTTATTCGTGTGATCAACTCAACAAGAGTTGAGTTCGGCAAGTTCGAAACGGTCAACGCGGCGTCGCGGGAGATCGGTTTCAGCATCGTTCGGGTTTTCGCGAGCCTGATTCCCGCGATCACGTTTGTTTCGAACCTGGCGACACTTGTCATCCTGCTGCTTGGCGGGCACTTTGTGATCACCGGATCACTTTCGCTCGGTGAGTTCACCGCTTTCACCAGCTACATCGCTATTCTCATCTTTCCGATCCTTGTGCTCGGATTCATCAGCAACATCATCGCGCAGGCAAATGCCTCGTACGGGCGAATCGCACCGATCCTCAATTCGGCTCCAATCCAGGAGCCTGGAACCCTGGAAACCACGATCTACGGTGAGATCGAAGCGCGAGACCTCTCTTTGACCCTTGGAGGCAGAGAAATCCTCAGGAACATTTCGTTCAAAATGGGAGCGAAGAGTCGCACGGCGATCGTCGGTCCGACGGCGGCGGGTAAGAGCCAGCTTCTCTACCTGCTAACGGGACTCGTCAAACCAGATGCGGGCGAGGTGCTGATCGATGGGAGGCAAATCTCAACCTACAAGAAGGCGGCGCTACACCGTCAGATCGGGTTTGTTTTTCAAGACAGCATCATTTTCAACCTGACCCTACGGGAGAACATCGCGTTCAGCCCCGATGCGAGTGACGAAACGCTGGAACTGGCGATCCGCACCGCAGAACTGACCGACCTGATTCGCGATCTGCCGAATGGACTGGAAACCGTGATTTCGGAACGAGGAACGAACCTCTCCGGCGGACAGAAGCAGCGACTGATGCTCGCGCGGGCCCTCGCGTTGAACCCGACAATTCTCTTTCTCGATGACTTCACCGCTCGCGTTGACGCGGTAACCGAAGCGAAGATTCTCACGAACGTGCGAGTGAACTTCCCCGGCATCACGCTTGTTTCGGTTACCCAGGTGATCGACCCGGTTCGTGACTATGACCAGATCATCTTGATGATGCAGGGAGAAGTGCTGGCGGCCGGAACGCATAAAGAATTGATCACCACCTCACCGGAATACATGCAGATATATGAATCGCAGCGGAGCACCACAGACTATGAACTATAGTCTGTCCAATTCAGCGCAAGGAACTGACGAGGGGGTCGGCATTCTGGCCGGTCTCCGCAAGTTGCTGCCGCTAATCCGGGAGGATCGGCGAAATCTCGGACTCGCGCTGATTGCTGTTCTGCTGAATTCAGGGTTCGCGATACTGGTGCCGCTTCTCGTCGGGCGGGCTGTCGATCGGCATGTCGTTTCGGGTGATTACGGTGGTATCGTCCGCTATTCGATTGCTTTGGCGATTATCTTTATCTGCATGCTCGTTACAGGTTTCATGCAAACTCGGATCATGGGGAATGTCGGACAGCGCATCCTGTTTCGACTACGAGGCGCACTCTTCGATAAACTTCAGGAATTGCCGGTCGCCTTTTTCAACCAGAACAAGGCGGGAGATTTGATCTCCCGGATCAACAATGACACCGACAAACTCAACCAGTTCTTTTCTCGGTCACTCGTTCAATTTGCGGGGAACATCTTCGTCATTGTCGGCGCCGCGATCGCGATGTTGGCAGTCAACACCAGGCTCGGGGCAGCGTCGCTCTTGCCGGCGGTGGGTTTGCTGATTTTCGTTTCTCTGACCTCCGGCTGGATCAAACGCAAAAACAAACAAAGCCTGCAATCTCTCGGTGGACTGAGCGGTGAGATCTCCGAAAGTCTTGAAAATTTCCGCGTCATTGTCGCGTTCAACCGCAGGGATTACTTCCGGGAACGTTTCACGCAAGTCAACAACCTGAATTACGACGCTGCGTTGATGGCGGGAATCGCGAACAACACGTATGTGCCCGTCTTCGGATTCGTTTCCAATCTCGCAACCCTGATCGTCGTCGCATACGGATTGCATTTGATCACCGCTGGTGCGTCGATGACCTATGGATTACTGATCAGTTACCTGGCGTACACCAATCGTTTCTACGATCCATTGCGGCAGATGGCCGCAATCTGGGCAGATTTCCAGACTGCGCTGGCAGCCTGGGAACGGATTTCCCAGGTGCTGGAAATGAAATCGGATTTGCCGCTCCTCCAGGCGTCCGATGGTCCTCGGCAAGCTCCCTTGCTGGAGTTTCGGGGAGTATCATTTTGCTATCCCGGCGGCAAGTCAGTGCTTAAAGAGATCAACTTTGCCCTGGAACATCGCAAACGCTACGCGTTGATTGGTCCGACCGGCGGTGGAAAATCGACCACCGCATCCTTGATGGCGCGACTTTTTGATCCAGTTGAAGGCAGCGTCCTGCTGGAAGGACGCGACGTTCGGACTGTCGATCCCGAGGAACGCTCCCGGAAGATCGGGTTTATTCTTCAGGATCCCTTTCTCTTCTCAGGGACGATCCGAGATAACATCGTCTACGGAAATGACCGACTCGAACATCTCACGAGCGAAGAGCTGGCCGGAGTACTGGAGGGCGAAGGGTTGTCCGCCTTGCTCTCCAGATTCGATGATGGTCTTGAGACCAAAGTCACTTCGAGCAGTCAGGAAATCAGCCTCGGGCAGAAGCAGCTGATTGCATTCATTCGTGCGGTGCTACGCCACCCGGACTTGCTTATCCTCGATGAGGCCACTGCCAACATCGATACCGTCACCGAGCAGCTGCTTGATGAAATCCTGAAACGATTGCCGGGCAACACAACCGTTGTCATCATTGCGCATCGGTTGAACACGATCGCAAATGTTGACCAGATTCTCTTCGTGAATCAAGGGGCGATAACACCGGCCGGCTCATTGTCCGAAGCTGTCGCCATGCTCAGAGAGGGTGCTCGACAGGGTTGATTCGAGAATCGCTCTACGGCACGATCTCGCCATGTTTCCGCCTGAATGTGGGAGAATTGGCGGGCATTCCGCCAGTTGCTGATCGAGTGTCCAACGTCTGGAGCGATTCATGGCTCACCAATCGGGACGACTACGTGAGCCGCTTCTTGTTGGTCTCGACATGGGTTCGACCAACGTGAAGGCAGTGATTTACGAACCCGACGGTCGAACAGTCGCGCTGTTCAGTGTCCCGTCGATCACTCACGTGCCAAAACCGACCTGGGCCTATTACCAACCTGAGGAACTCTGGTCGTTGGCAGTCAGGGCATTGCGGGGCGCGATCGCACAGATTGAGAACCCGAGACGCATTGCCGGGATCGCGGTGACTAGTGTTGGCGAATCGGGGATACCGCTCGATCGGGATGGAAATGCAACATACGACTCCATCGCCTGGTTCGATCGACGAACGATTCAGCAGGCCGATTGGCTGACGCGCGCGATCGGCGAGGATGCGATGTTCGGGTTGACGGGACTTTCGCTCCAGCCCATTTTCAGTCTCTGCAAAATCCTGTGGATCAAGGAGAACGAGCCGGACGCATTTCGACGGGCGGTCCGCTGGTTGCACGTGGCGGATTACATCGCGTTCAAACTCTCCGGTGCGGCGGCAACCGACTTTTCGCTCGCCTCCCGTACCCTGCTTTTCAATCTTCATAACCGGGATTGGGATGATTCCATTCTTCAAACCGCGGGTATCGAACGTTCGTTTATGGCTCCCGCTGTTCCAAGTGGGACCAAGATCGGAGAGGTGACTGCGGACGCAGCTGAAGCGACCGGTTTGCCGCGTGGAACCGCGGTTGCCGCGGGTGGACAGGATCATGTTTCTGGAGCCCTGGCGGCGGGAGTCGTTCGGCGAGGTCAGATGCTCGATTCCATGGGCACCGCCGAAGCGCTCTTTTTTCCGCTCGATGAACCGCTGACTGACCCTGAACTTGGAAGACAGGGATACACCCAGGGAGCGCACGTTGTTTCAGGCAAGTACTACATCTTCGGTGGGCTCTACACGTCCGGAGCGTGCGTCGATTGGGCGCATCGGGTTGTCGGGAAGCATCTCGATCTGCATGAACTTCTGATCGAGGCGGAGTCGACTCCGGCAGGAAGCAACGGTGTTTCTTTTATCCCACATCTGCGACTGGCGAACTCTCCACACTCCGATCCGAGAGCCAGAGCGGCCTTTATCGGTCTGACGACCGACATCGATCGCGGGGGGATGATGCGCGCGGTGCTGGAAGGGCTGGCGTATGAGGCGCGGTCAAGTATCGAACCTCTACTAACGTTCGCCGGACTTGATTCGTGGCCGGAAATTTCGTTGATCGGTGGTTCCGCGAAGAACGATTTGCTCCTCCAGATCAAGGCTTCGGTCAAGAACTCCATGCTGAGAATCGTTGATCTGCAAGAGGCGACTGCTCTTGGTGCCGCGATTCTTGGAGGACTTGGCGCGGGCGTCTACGCTAATGTCGATGAAGCCCTGGCGACGGTGCATGCGCATCCGAGAGAAGTTCACCCAAATCCGGATGACGTCGTGTTGTACGACGACTATTTCCGCAATGTTTATCAGGGCATCTACAAAGCGCTTCGTCCGCTGAATCATGCGATTCATGCGATCTTCAGCGATGACGTCGAAAGCGAGCATTAGCGCGATGGCGGTATTGCTCGGGATTGATATTGGAACCGGGTCGGTGAAGGCGCTGATCGTCGATGAACGGGGAAGCACACTCGGCCAGGGAAGTTCGGAGTACTCGCAGAGTCGCCCTCACCCCGGATGGGCAGAGCAACGTCCTGTGCAATGGTGGCAGGCGACACTGATTGCTGTTCGTCAGGCCATCGCAATAACCGGTGGGATTCGGATCGACGCAATTGGGCTCTCAGGGCAGATGCACGGCACGGTGTTGCTCGATGCGACCGGTGAACCGGTTCGCCCGGCGATCATTTGGGCAGACACCAGAAGCGCGGACGAAGCGGCGGAGATCACAACGCTCATTGGACCTGCACGCCTGATCGACATCGCCGGCAGTCCCGTGGCGACTGGATTTCAAGCTGCATCGGTCAAATGGGTGCAAAAGCACGAACCCGACGTGTGGGAGCGTGTTCAAACGATTCTCCTACCCAAGGATTACCTGCGATTCAAACTCACCGGTGAATTTTTTGCTGAACCGAGTGATGCTTCGAGTACGCTGCTGCTCGATGTTCGTACGCGGGATTGGTCGGAAACAATCCTCAACACCCTGAGTATCCAACGATCTCAATTGCCGCCGATCATCGAATCAAATGCGATGGCCGGGAGGCTGGGTCAGGCAGCTGCGGACGCACTTGGTCTGCCCGTTGGTATTCCAATCGCCGGTGGCGGAGCCGATGCGCCACTTTCTGCCCTGGCGGCCGGGGTAGTTCGCCCGGACAAGATGGCGCTCACCATAAGCACAGGCTCGCAGGTGATTATTCCTTCTGCCACATTGCTTCCTGATCCAGACGGCCGAATTCACTCCTGGTGCAATTGCTTGCGTCCCGGAGAAGGTCGGAGCGGGTGGTATCAGATGGGCGCGACCATGGTTTCCGGATTGGCACTACGATGGCTCCGCGATTCGGTCTTCCGCATACCCGGAAAGGACGCCTATTCCCAAATGACACTTGAGGCGGACGGAGTTCCGGTTGGTGCCGGTGGACTGGTGTTTCTTCCGTACTTGAATGGCGAGCGGACACCGCACATGAATCCTCACGCCCGCGGGATGTTTCTGGGGCTTACGCCTGATCACGGACAGGGTCACTTCGTGCGGGCAGTGATGGAGGGTGGCACACTCGCGCTCTATGATGCCTTTGATGTGCTGAAATCGCTTGGCGCAGCACCGGACTCGATTGTTCTCAGTGGTGGAGGTGCCCAGAGTTCGCTTTGGCGACAAATCGTTGCTGATGTCTTTGGAATGGCGGTGAAGCCGCTGCTGACGGTGGAACAATCGGCACTCGGGGCGGCGATGCTTGCGAGTTCTGCCATTGGGCTGTTCGATCCGCAGGACTTGGCTGAGCGATGGGCGACCTATGGCGAGACTGTCGAACCGAACCGGGACGCCCACGAAGACTACGGGGTACTGCTTGAGATATTCCGGAACGCGTACCGTAAGCACGTTGATGATTTCAAAGCGTTGACTCAGTTCGCCTTCTGACGCAGTTGTGCAATCAACTCGCGGCGACGGTCAAGCTGAAAAGCATCGCGTGCACCGTCGGCCGGTTCGATCTCAGCCAGAATTTCAGGTCGCCAGGCTTCAGCGAGGTGCTTGACGGTTTCGCCGCGAACAATTGCCGCCGCCTGGACCGCCGCGCCGCGCGCGACATGCTCCGATCCCGCGCGTACGGTTACCGGGAGTCCGGTGGCATCGGCGATTGCCTGTTGCCACGCGACATGCCGCGAACCACCACCGACAAGCGTGATAAGTGGAGC
>Ga0105046_10008168_pt1 | contig 16458 bp, 17 predicted proteins | sample MAT03_FD_78385 | JGI IMG/M metagenome (GOLD analysis project Ga0105046, IMG submission 78385) | Freshwater microbial communities from Lake Fryxell liftoff mats and glacier meltwater in Antarctica - MAT-03 (megahit assembly) | ecosystem: Environmental > Aquatic > Freshwater > Ice > Liftoff...
AAACCCCCCGCTTTCGGTGGTTTTGACGCTCTGGCTGTCGATCACCCCGGCGCTGGGCGAGGCCTCGCGCCCCTCGATTTCGCGCAGGCTCATCACCAGCACGGTGTTGCTGCTCTCGAACACTCCGGCGTTGCGCCGGGCATGGAAATAGCGCCGTACCGTCGAGACCGGCGGGAAACATCTGGGCAGCATCCGCCAAGCGCAACCGCTCGACGCGATGTAGAGCAGGGCATTCCCCTGGTTTTTGGGGTCATGCAGCAAAGAAGCGTGAGCGCAGTGGAACTCGCCCGGCGCTTAGCCATCGGCCGAACCAACCTGAGCCGTTGGTTGACTCGCAAACGGCCCTTGTCGGCTATGACGCTGCAATCGATTTTTTTGCCCCTTGAGATAGACGAAATGCGGACAGTCCTTACGATAGATCGGTTTGGTCGATGGCAACACTATTTTGATCCAGATGTTCGGATCATCTCCGATCTCATCGATGTTCTTCCAGACGCCCTCAGCAGAGCCCGGTCTGGGGCGACTCGCTACGCGGTTGGGGTTTCTGGAGCGATGGGCTTGGCACGCGGGTAAGCGATATGATTGCGACCAACGACCGGGAAACCGAACGTCGCCGATTGGAGCGACCCTTTGCCGGGATATGACCTCGGAGAAATTACAGATCGATCGCCAACTCCCGGTACGAAGGTCGCCCACGAGACTCGCGGCGGATGCTGGCGATCGTGTCCGCGATTACTATCAGCGCGTCGCGCGCGCAGGATAAATTTGCCGCTGACCACCTCGCTGACCGCGAGCGCCCAGTCCGGCTCGTGCGCCATGCGTAGCGCCGAGATCTACGCGTCGGGGATCAGTCGCTCGCACTCGCCGATGGGCTTATGCCGCTCCAACTGAATGCTCTTCGGTGATAGTTGCGCAGCTACCGCAAATCTGTGTCTGAATAATGCACAGGGGCCAGGGTCGCCTCGGGTTCCCTGTTCGGCCTCGGCGCGCAAGCGATTGTGCTGCTCGCCGAGTGGCATGACGGCGGAATGGATACCGTCGCGCTCACGCCGGAGCGCGCAGCAGCAGCCTGTTCGCGCCATGGCAAGGTGACATCGTGTTTTGCGGGTTGCTGAGCATCGCCATGACGGTCGGCCCTGCGTTTCCCAGTGGAAGGCCGGCTTCCCTCTCACGCCGGCCTTCCACCTTGCATTTGGTAGAAGGCTAACGCTTACTCGCTCGGCGGCGGGTCGCTCATCAGTTGGGCGAATACAGGCTCCAGCCAATCGGCGAGCGTTGCATTGTCCATCTCGCGCAAGATTTTCAGCCCCATGACATTACGGGTCAAAAGTAGCCCGAACGAGAACGCCGCGATCAGCGCGGTCCGCACCATCGCCCCGTCTCCACCCATGGCCCGGGTGTTGGGCAGGATCATCCGTTCCTCAAACACCTGGCGGACGAAGGCGTTGGTCTGCTCGTCGCCGGCCGAGCGGACGCAGGCGAGAAGGATCGCGTAAGGCGCGTCGAGACTGTCGATCCCGGCGACGCGGTCGGCCAGAGTCGCTGGATCGGAGGTGAACTGTTCGGAGTCGCGTTGCGGGGCGATGCCGACGTCGATACAGGCGATGAATAGCTTCTCCTTGCTGCCGAAGTGGCGGATGATCAGCGCCTTGTCGACGCCGACGATCTCGGCGATCTTGCGGATGCTGGTCTGGTTAAAGCCCTGCGCGGCAAAGCAGCGGCTGGCTGCGGCGACGATCGCTTGGCGCGTCTTCTGTCCGCGACGGATGCGGCCGTCGCTGGAGTACCCCTCGTCGATCGCGGCGCTCGCCATCAATAAGCCTTTCCTTGCGCAAACTTGGCGCCGACGACGGCATACGGCGGCAACGCCGGCTCGGCTAGCAAGCGGCCGCTTCAATCCCCCGCGTTCTGCGGAATCTTTGCGTAGTCTTCGACTCCTTGCGGTGTCAGGTAAATGTATTCCACGTAGTGGCCGAGCTCAGATCGAGTATCGGCGTAGAAATAGCGGTTGCCCGAACGAGGGTTGAGCCCGTCGATCACCGTCCGCGCCCCTCGCTCTGCGTGAGTGTCACGAAGGGCGGCGTAGTCGGATTCGTCGTAGAGCAGGAAGCCGTGGTGATGCAGGCGCAAGCCAAAGCCCGTCGTCGGCAGGATTTCGTTGTATATTGCGCAATAACCGGAGTGGGGCTGAATCACCTCAATCTGTAGCGCGCCGAAATAGCCAAGGCCGACCGACAGCGTGGCATGCTTGTCGCCGATCACGTGGACGTCGATCTCGCGCATCTCGGCCCAGCGCGTGAGTCCGTAGTCGGCAAAGTGAGCCAGCGCCTGATCGAAGTCGGTGGTGACGTAGCCGTGTTGGAAGAAATTCCTGAGCGGGCGTCGAGCGGCGAGTTCCACGGTCGTTCCTTTCAGACGATGGCGAGGTTGGCGAGCAGAGGATCGATCCGCGTTCGCGCGCGCTCGACCCCACCGGGATGGGTCGCGACGTGGAGCCGGTTTGCCTCGACCGCCGCGATGATCTGTCGCGCGACCACGTCCGGAGCGATGACGCCGGACGCGGAGGGGTCCGGCACGGTGCTATCCGCCAATTCCCCCGGCATGGTCAGTTCGGGCGGGCGGTTGCGGGCCGAGGCGCGGATATTGGTTGCGACCAGGCTCGGCAGGACGACCGATACGCCAACATCGACCCCGGCCTGCTCGAGCTCTGCCTTGAGTCCTTCGCTCAGCGTCACGACGCCGTGCTTTGAAGCGTTGTAGGGCCCGTTGCCGGGCAGCGAAAGCACGCCCGCAAACGAGGCGACATTGACAATATGGCCGCTCCTTTGGGTGACCAGATGCGGGACAAAGGCACGAATGCCGTGGATCACCCCCCACAGGTTGACCGAGAGCACCCATTGCCACTCTTTGAGATCGATCTCCCACATCGGTGCGAAGCGGCTGAACACCCCGGCATTGTTGACCACCAAATCGATTCTGCCGAACCGGGCGAGGGCAGCTTTGCGCAATGCTTCAACCTCGTCCTGGCTAGCGACATCGGTGAGCTGGAGCAGCACCCGATCATTCGGCAGCCGCGTGGCTAGCGCGTCGAGCGCCGCTTGCTCGACATCGGCGACAGCAACCGACAGTCCGCGTCCGAGCAGCGCTTCGGCCAACGCCAAGCCGATACCGCTGGCCCCGCCTGTAACTACCGCGACCATGCCTGCTTCAAGTTTCATGCCGTCATCCCCGGATGCCGGAGATTATGCACCGGGCGTTGACGATGTAAACCGCATGATGCAAATGATGGCAGACGAAGGGGCAGGGGACTGCGCGATGGAACGCTTTGCCGATTGCACGACCCAGCTCGAAAGGCTCGCCTGGTATCGGGCGACCGCCCGGCGCTATATCGAAGCGGTCAACGCTGGTGATCTCGAAGCGGTACTCGCCTGCTACGCGGATAATGCCGAGGTCGTCGATCCGGTGTTCGAGCGCGGCTTCATGGGCAAGCGAGCACTGCGAATGTTCTACGAGACCGTGGTCGGACACGCCAAGCTTGAGTTTGCTGGTCCGATCTGCGGTACTCACGGCAACGTGATCGCCGCTCCGGTGGTGGCCCGGGCACGCGGCGCAACGATCCAGGTGATCACGCTGACCCGTTTCAACGATCAGGGATTGATCCAGAAATACGAAGCCTATTGGGGTCCTGACGACGTCGTGGCGGATAACGCCTGACTCAGCGGTTCCGCCCCTCCAGGATCAGATCGGACGCACGCCAGGCGGAGGCCATGATCGGACCGTTGGTGTTGGCCGAGACCATCGTCGGCATGATGGAACCGTCGACAACGCGCAGCTGCGAAGTGCCCCTGACCCGCAGCTTCGCATCAAGGACCGCATCCGGGTAATCGCCCATGCGGCACGTCCCGCAGGCGTGGTACCCCGCGCCGCCCTGCATACGGTAGGCGGCGATGATATCTTCATCGGTTTCGATGTTGCTGGTATAGTCGCGCTCGCAGACTCCCAGCGCCTTGAGCGGGGGTTGCTCCATCAGCCTGCGGATGAAGCGGTGCATCGCGACTGTCACCCTTCGGTCATAGGGATCGTCGAGAAAGTTGGCGCGGATCCGTGCCGGTACGTCGGGGTCGGCCGAGGCGATCCGGACGAAGCCCTCGCTGCGCGATCGCAATGGGTAACCAAAGACGCGCAGCGAATGCCCGGCCTCGGGCTTCATTTTGCCGTCGGTCCGGACCTCGGGGACCAGCACTGCCATCAGGATCTCGACGTCGGGCGTCGCGGATTCGGCGAGCACCCGGGCAAAGGCGCCGACCGGGGCGTAGGCGCTGGCCAGCGGCCCTTTGCGGCGCAGCGCGTAGTCGAGCGCGCTCAGTGCCAGCCGCCAGCTTCGCAAGTCGCGATTCTGTGACCAGGCATCGACGTCGTAGTCCATTCGGAGCAGGCGGTGCTCGAGCAGGTGTTCACCCACCCCGGGGCTATGCGCGACCACTGGAATGCCGAGCGAGCCCAGCAGCGCAGCGTCTCCCACGCCAGAGCGTTGCAGGACCTGGGGCGAAATCAGCCCGCCGCAGGCGAGTATTGTTTCCCCGGGGCAACGGATTTCCTCCGCACGGCCGTCGACCCGCACGGCGACGCCGGCCGCCTGGGTACCGTCGAACAGCACCCGGTCGACCAGCGCGCCGGTGCGGATGGTCAGGTTGGGGCGCTTTGCCGCACGCGCCAGAAAGGTGCTCGCGGCGGTCTGGCGCCGGCCGCCGCTTATCGTGCGCGGGGCGTAGCCGATGCCTTCCTGGCCCGGGCTGTTGAGATCGACCTTGCGCGGCAGACCGAGCGCCTCGCCCGCAGCAATAAATGCCTCGGTCAGCGGGGTCTGTTCGGTCGAGGTGGTCACCCCGAGCGGGCCGCCGTGGCCTTCGTGCTTCTCGATCGCGCGGAATGCCGCACCCATCGCATTCCAGCCCCAGCCGGTGGCACCGAGCCTTTCCCAGTGATCGTAGTCCTCGGGCTGGCCGCGAAAGTACATCATGCCGTTGATCGCCGATGAGCCGCCCAGCATCTTTCCGCGGATCCATGTCTCGGCGGGAATGTCGTCGTGCGCCTCGGTGCGGAAGAACCAGGCGTAGCGCGGGTTGCCGTAAATCAGCGGCGCGCCGCGCGGGATATGGATCAGCGGATGCCGGTCGACCGGACCGGCTTCAAGTAGCAATACCCGGTTCCCGGGGTCGGTCGAGAGCCGGTCGGCGAGTACGCAGCCGGCCGATCCGGCGCCGACGATGATGTAATCCCAAGCGCTCATCCGGGCGCTCCGAAGCGGATCGGTACGTGGGCATAGCCGAACATCGAAGAGCTCAGGCCCTGTGCGACCACGCCTTCCTCAACCAGTTCGTAGTCAGGAATGCGTTCGACCATCAGCCGCAATACCTCGCATACCACCAGTCGCGCGATCGCTTCGCCCAGGCAGCGGTGCGGCCCAGTACCTAAGCCCATGTGGCGATTGGGGGTGCGACGCAGGTCGACCGCTTCGGGATCGGGAAACTGGCGCGGGTCGAAGTTGGCCGCGCCATAACTCATCAACAGGACTTCGCCTTCGCGCATCTTCACCCCCGCCAGTTCGGTGTCGTGCTCGACCCGTCGGGCGAATGTCTGGGTTGGGGTGAACAGGCGCAACATCTCCTCGAACGCGGTGGGGATAATCGCCGGGTCCGCGACGATCTGCGTGCGCAGATCGGGGTTCCGGGCGAGGAAGACGAAGATCGTGCCGCTGAACACCGCCGTTGTCCCGAATCCGCCCGTGATCAGGTTGAACGCGACATGTAGCATTTCCTCGATCGAAAAATTGCGGCCTTCGACGTCGAGGGTGGCTATCTTGGCCAGCATCGAGGTCGGGTCGTAGCGTTTTTCGGTCAGGATCACGCGCATCTCGGCATCGAGCGCCGCCAGCGCGCCACGCATCTTCTCCGCTTGCGCGACATCGGGCACCGGGCGGCTTTGGGTGTGGATGACCGCCGCATAGCGCGCCGCATCGGCGTGATCGAGGCCGAGCATGTCGACCATCGTGAACTCGCCCATCAGCGGGAACATGAGGTCCTGAACCACGTCGAAGGTGTCGCGCCCGGTCGTGCACTCGTCGAACAGGCGGTGCGCGGTGCGGATCAGTTTGGCGCGCAGTTCGGCGACCGCGCTAGGCAAAAACAGCTTGGTCAACGCGATTTTCACCGGTTTATGCTCGGGCGGATTGAGGCCAGAGGGGATCATCGGAGCGATCGGCCGACTGGGCACGACTCGCTCCTTGTTGCTGAAGTCCTCGGCACGACGCTGCACTTCGAGTGCCTCGGGATACCCGCTGACGAACCAGAATCCGCCGTGCTTCGTCGAATGCCGGACCGGGCGGCCCTCCGCGTGAAGCTGGCGGTACATCGCCACCCGGTTGGCGAGGTAGAGCGGGTCGTAGTGATCGATTTCCACGGCGGCCATGGCCAGCTCGGTGACAGAAGCAGGTCGGCCGCTCGATGCGCACCCCGCACTCAAATTGGCCATTGCAAAACCTCTCCGCCTGAACCGCCCTGTAACAATATCACCACACCATGACTTTGTTTGCAACCTTGAGCGAGCTAAGGGCGGGGCGATGACCGACGCGGAGCTTCCCGATACGCCCCGGCAGCGCGGCCGCCCACGTGATCCCGAGCTTGAGCCGCGGGTGTTCGATGCGGCACTGCGACTGTACGGCGAGGAGGGCTGGGCGGGCTTTTCGTTTGAGACGATTGCGCGTGAATCCGGCGTCGGCAAGAACGCGCTCTACCGGCGCTGGCCCGACAAGGGGGCACTGCTGCGTGAGGTGCTGGAGACACGTTGGGTCTCCGTCGACCGGATCGATACCGGCAACTTTGCCGAAGACTTGCGCGCGTTGTGCCGGATGCTGTTCGCGGATCTCGCGGGCCCGCTCGGTGCCGTCGGCCTGCAACTGCAACTTGACGTCGCGCGCCATCCGGTGGTGGCCGATGCGGTCCACGGCTACACCGACGAGGTCCAGCGCAGCGCCCGCGCGATAGTCCGCCGTGCGGTCGCGCGCGGTGAGTTCGCCACGGAAACCCCAACCACTCTAGTCCTCGACCTCGTGAGCGGCGCGCTCGCGAGCCACGTCCGTGCGACGCCGCCCGCGCTGCGCGACAACATGCACGCCAACGCCGAGTCTTGGATCGAGCAGCTGGTGGGCCTGATCTGCCGGGGGGTCGGGGCGCCCGGCTGAGGCTTACTCCAGTGTGCTGTTGAGCCGCTCTAGCGCCGCAAGGTAGTCTTCCTTGAATTCTTGGACGACGCCGCTGGCCGATCGCACCTGGTCGACCAGACCGACGCCTTGGCCGACAAAATAGCTGACCATATCGCGCGCCGCGGCATTGCCACCGGCGGCGGCCTTGTCGATCCGCCCGAAGGCCGGCTGGCTGAGCAGCGCCATTTGCGGCATGCCGAGCTCCCCCGGACTGTCGGGCCCGTGCCAGGCATCGTGCCAGGTCGAGCGCAGCTGTCGCGAAGGCTTGCCGGTGCGGAAGGTGGAGCGGATCGTGTCGCGTGATGAAGCGGCGACCATCTTCTCGCGGAAGATCTCGCTCACCTCGGATTCGGTTGTCGCCAGCCAGACCGAGCCGGTCCAGACTCCTTGCGCGCCCATCGCCATCATCCCGGCCATCTGCGCACCCGTCATGATCCCGCCTGCAGCCAGCACGGGCGGCGAGCCGTAGGGCTCGAGCGCGCGGACGACTTCGGGGATGAGAACCAGCGTCGAAACCTCGCCGCAATGGCCGCCGGCCTCGGTGCCTTGCGCGACGATCACGTCGACCCCGGCCTTGGCTTGCCGGATCGCGTGTTCCTTGGCTCCGACCAGCGCGCCGACCGGGATCCCGGCCTTGCGCGCTCGCTCGATCATTGCTGGGGGGGCGATTCCAAGCGCGTTGACGATCAGCCGGATCGGGTGGGCGAACGCGACGTCGAGCAGCTGCTCGGAAATTTCGGGCGAGATCGTCGGAAGGTCGGTCGAGACCAGCCCTTCGCGCTGCGACGGCACGTCGATGCCTTCGAGAATGTCCTGCGTGAACGAGACGTGTTGCTTGGGCACGCTGGCGGCGAGCGTCTCGCCTGTGACGCCGGCAGGGATCGCGATGTTTTCAGGAATGAGGATGTCTATGCCGTAAGGCTTGCCGTCGATATGCTCGTCGATCCAACGCAGCTCTTCTTCGAGGCTTTCGGGTGTGAAGCTGCTTCCGCCCAGTACGCCGAACCCGCCGGCGCGGGAGACCGCAACGACCACATCGCGACAATGGCTGAAGGCGAACAAGGGGAATTCTGCCCCGGTGAGCTCCTGAAGGCGACTCGGCATTTTAAAAACCTCTCCGTCCGTAATTATCTGTCGCTCATATGGCATGCGATCGGCTCGCGCAAGCTTATCACCAATGGTTGACTTTCTTTCCCGAAAGGCGCGATCTTGGCAACGAGCAGGAGGACGCGACCATGACCGCACATGAGACAACCGTCCGCGATAGGCACCGCGCACCGGAGGTCGATTTCGATTTCTTCCATCCGCACTCCCCCGGTGAAGACCTGCAAGCGGCCTGGATACGCATCGCCCGCGACAATCCTCCGGCCTTCTGGACTGCTCGCAACGGCGGGCACTGGGTTGTCACCGAGCCTGCCGCAATCGCCGCGCTTCAGAGTGATTGGGCGCGTTTTTCCAGCGGTGGGTCGCGCATCCCGCCCGCTGAGCGACCCTATCCCCTGCTTCCGCTGGAAGCCGATCCGCCCGCGCACGCCGCCTATCGCCTGCTCATCGCACCGGCCTTTTCACCCAGTTTGGTCGCGCGGACGGACGAGACGATGCGTCGTGTCGCCGTCGAGACGATCGACGCGCTCGTCCCGCGTGCTGGTTGCGAGTTTGTCTCCGAATTCGCCAAGGTGCTGCCGATAGCGGTGTTCCTCGGCATGATGGAGTTGCCGCTCGAAGACAGACACGAACTGCTTCCTCATGCCGAAGCGATCGCCCGGGCGAAGGACCAGAACGTTGCCAACGCAGCGCGCCAAGCCGTCGCTACTTATCTCGACCGCTGGATCGAAGAACGTCGCCGCAATCCCGGTACCGATGCGATCAGCCGGATCGCCAACGGTCGCCCGCACGGTCGTGCCCTGACCGAGGCCGAAGTAAGCGGGATGTGCGCTGTGGTCCTGGTTGGCGGTCTGGACACCGTCTCGGCGCTGCTGAGCTTTACGGCCGCGCATCTCGCCCGCCACCCCGAGCACCGCCGCAGGCTGCGCGAGGAGCCCGCTGTCGTTCCCCAGGCGGTTGAGGAATTCTGCCGCCGCTTCGGACTCGTCAACCAGTCGCGTGTCGTCGTTGCCGACACCGAGCTGGCCGGCGTATCGCTGTCCGCCGGTGACCGCGTGCTGGTGCCGAATGTTCTGATCGGGCTCGATCCCGAGCGAGTGGTCGATCCGCTGGAGGTTGATTTCGACCGAGTGGACAAACGCTATGGGCTTTTTGGGGCAGGCCCCCACTTGTGCCCCGGTGCGCCGCTGGCGCGGCGCGAGCTCAAGGTGTTCCTGGAAGAATGGCTGGCACGCATCCCCGACTTTAAGATTGCACCGGGCACGCGGTGCGAGGCGATCGGTGGCACGGTCGGCGCGATCGAAGCGCTGCACCTTACCTGGCCGGTCGGCTGAACCTAGCCAGCAATGCCCAGGCCTTCGCGAACTGCCTGGGCGACAGGAAGCAGTGGGTCCTCCTCCGCGCTCCGGGCGTTGAACATGTGATTGTGAGTGATCGCGGCGGCGAACCCCGTCTCCATGTCGGCCCAGGCGATGGTCCCGCCCATGCCCTGCGCGAAGACCATCGATCTGCTGGTTCCGGTGGCCGGCTTGTGCGCGCTGGCCAGGAAGAAACCGCCGGTCGACAGGCGCCATGGCCGGCCGAGCACTGGCTCGAGCTCTTCCTCCCGGGTACGGCCTTCAAGCAGGCCGCGCACCCGGTCGCGTGAGAGAATGCGCACCCCGTCGAGCTCGCCTTCACCGGCGAGCATCGCGAAGAACCGGGCGAGCGCGCTGGCGCTGGCTACGCCGTTGACCGCCGGGGCCAACGACCGCAGCACGTCGGGGCGCGAGAACACCGCGGGCACCAGCCGTACCGTCATCGGAATCGCCTTGACGTTCAATGAGTCTGGCGGGGGGAGTGGGTCCTGGACATAGCTGTGCTCGGCGTAACGTGGAACTGCGTCTGCCGGAAGGCGCAGGTAAAGGTCCCGGATACCCAGGGGCTCGCAGATCTCCTCGCGCAGGAACACGTCGATCATCCGGTGTTGTGGATCGGCGCGGCGTATTACCTCGCCGACTACCCAGCCGAACGACATCGCCATGTAGGCGCTGTCCTGTCCGACCCTCAGGATCGGCTCAAGCCCGGCGATCGCTTGCGTCATCCACTCCCAGTCCATCATCCGCTCAGGCGTGACGTCGGCGGGCATCTGGGGAATGCCGGCGCGATGGGTGAGGACGTGGCGCAGCGTGATCGCCCGCTTTCCATTGGCACCGAACTCGGGCCACAGGTCGGCGATCGGCGCATCGAAATCGAGCAGGCCGCGATCGGCGAGGACGTGCGCGCACGTTGCGGTCACGCCCTTGGCCACCGAATAGATCGAAAACAGTGTCTCCCGGGTAACCGGGGCGCCGCCCTCGCGCGCGGTCGAGCCCATCGCAATGTTGATTAAGGGTCGGCCTCGCAGGTAGGCGGCGACCTGGATGCCAAGCTCGCGTCCTTCGGCGATCAGCTTTTCGATGACCTGTCGGGCCGGGGCCTCGGCCAGTGGTGGGGTTGCCATGCGCTCTCTCCTTCGCTTCGCCGAGGCACAATCGCAGCCCTCCCAAAAATAGTCAACGCGCAGTGATTCTCTATTGCGGGGGCCCGGCGTACCCGCCATACCCTCCGCTTCTGTGCCGCGCAGACGGCAGGGGGGAGGAACGATGCCGAAAGCGATCGTGAGCCCGGCAGCGACAGGGCTGCAGGCCCCGCCGCATGTTCCGTCCGAGCTGGTCTTCGACGTCGATGCTTTCGCGCTGCCGGGGCAGGACGATGACGTCCAGCTCGCGTGGGTCGAAGTGCAGCAGACTCATCCCGACATCTTCTGGACGCCGCGCAACGGTGGACACTGGATCGCCACCCGCGCCGCCGACATCGCGACGATGCAGGCCGATCACACCCGCTTTTCGTTCAAGCGGATACTCATTCCCGATATCGGGCGACCGTTCCCGGTGTTGCCGCTGGACAAGGATCCGCCCGAGCATGCTGCCTACCGCCTGATGCTTTCGCCCGCTTTCTCACCCGCGATGGTCGCGCGGTTGGGGCAGCGGGTCCGCGCGGTCGCGGTCGCGGCGATCGAGTCCTTCAGGCTGCAAGGGCGTTGCGAGTTCGTTCAGGATTTCGCCAAGGTCCTGCCGATCCACTTGTTCCTCGAAATGGTCGACCTTCCGCACGCAGAAGCCCGCTTCCTGTTGCCGTTCGCGGAAAGGATCGCGCGGTCGAGCGATCCCAAGGAGATCACCGTAGCGCGCCTTGCGCTAGCAGATTATGTCCGCACCATCATCGCCGAGCGGCAGGGCAGGGGAGGCACCGACCTCATCAGCCACATCATCCATTACAGGGTGAACGGAGCCGAGTTGAGCGAGGCGGAGAAGCTCGGGACCTGCTCGAACCTGCTCGCCGCGGGGCTCGACACCGTGGCCGGAATGCTTGGTTTCGCCGCCAGCTTCCTCGCCAGGCACCCGGCCCATCGTCGCCAACTGATCGAGGATCCGTCGCTTGTGCCTGTAGCTGTCGATGAACTGATCCGCCGCCACGGCGTGGTCAATACCGGGCGCCTGGTGGTCGCCGACATCGACTATAACGGTATCGCGATGAAAGCTGGAGACATGGTCCAGCTACCCAACTGCCTGTACGGTCTCGACGAGCGGAAAGTTGAACGGCCTCTCGAAGTCGATTTCGGGCGCGCGCAAGTGGATCACGCTGCCTTTGGCAACGGTCCGCACCGCTGCCCCGGAGCAATCCTCGCCCGGCGCGAGATGAATACGTTTCTCACCGAGTTCCTGGGCCGCATCCCCGAGTTTCGGATTGCCGAAGGCACGCGTCCAAAGCAGTCCTCGGGTTTGATAAACGGAATGCAGCGGCTCGAGCTTGAGTGGGACCCTGCGAGCACGCGCGCGCTGTGAGAGGGAAGGGCAGGGGGATCGGCGAGCTTGAGGCCCTGTTTGCGCCGGTCTACGGTCGCACGATCGTAACTGGCGGGGGCAGTGGCATCGGCCGCGCCGTGGCGCTCTCGCTCGCGCGGCTAGGCAACACCGTTTATATCATGGGGCGCACCCGGTCCAAGCTCGACGAGACGGCGCTGCTGGCGGAAGGTACCGCAGGACGGATTGTCGCGGTGGTTTACGACATGACCGATCCCACTTCGGTCGCCAGCGCCTTCGCTTTCATTGCCGCGGATGGCGGCCCGGCGCAGGCATTGGTCCACGCCGCCTCCGACGCGACGCCTTGCCTCGGCGAAGAAATATCGATCGAACTGTTCCGCCACACCGTCGCGGCAGTGCTCGAAGGCACGTTCAGCACGGTTCAGACCTGGGCCCGAGCGCTGATCGCCTCGGAACTGCCCGGCGTGGCGGTGTGCTACACCAGTTCGACCTCGTCTCGCGAAACGCCCGGGCTCTCGCACTCATCGGCGGCAAAGAACGGGGTTCAGTCAATGATCCGCTCGTGGGCCCGCGAATGGGGCCGCTTCGGGCTACGCCTCAGCATGATCGGCCCGGGCTTTTTCCCCGAGCCGGACATGCATCATACCGCGGCGCTCAACGTGGACAAGACGCGGCGGCGCCTGCTCGAACGGATCGCGCTCGGTCGGCAGGGAGAAATGCACGAGATCGTCGGCCCGGCGGTCTGGCTGCTCAGCCGTTCGGGGACTTACATGACCGGCGAGGGCTTCTCGGTCGACGGGGGCATTCACCTCCTCGACTGGACCCGTGCGCCGGGCGACGCGTGAGGGGCAGGGGGACTTGAGCATGGCGCATCCGGGATTGTCGCTGACCGGCAAGGTCGCACTGGTGACGGGGGCCAACAGCGGGCTCGGCTTGGGCTATGCGCGCGGACTGGCGCGCGCCGGGGCGGACGTGGTGGTCTGGGGCCGCAACGCCGAACGCAATGCCGAGGCGGTCGCAGAGCTTCGAATGCACGGGACGAGGGTTCTGGCACAGGAGGTCGACGTCACCGACGAAGCCGCGGTCGACGACGGCTTTGCCGACGCGATCGCGCACATGGGTCGGCTCGACGCAGTCTTCGCCAATGCCGGCGGCTCGACTCCGGCGCAGCCGCTGCAAAGCACGCCAACCGAAGTCTTCACCCGACTGATGGATCTGAATCTGACGTCGGCGTTCTACACCTTGCGTGCCGCCGCCCGGCACATGATCGCGCGGGCCGAGGCGGGCGACGTGGGCGGCTCGATCGTCGTCACCGGCAGCCTCTCGGCCCTTGCCGGGCTGGCTGGCCAGCCCAACTACACAGCGTCAAAACACGCCGTCGCGGGGCTGATGAAGTCGGCCGCGGTCGAGCTTGGCAAGCACGGCATCCGCGTCAACGCGCTGGCGCCGGGACTCATCCGCACCGCATTGCTCGACAACCCCGACCCGCTGAAAGCGGCGCGAATCAAGGCAATGGAGGATGCGACCCCGATCCCCCGGCTGGGCACGCCCGCCGATTTCGAAGGTATCGCCGTGTACCTCGCCAGCGACCTGTCGAGCTTTCACAGCGGCGACGTGATCGTTATCGACGGCGCCTGGTCGGCAAAGGTGGTTTGAGCGCGTGCTGGTTAATGAAGGCAGGCTGACGATCGGAAGGCTGGCCGCTATCCGCTCGCACGCCGGGCAAGCGAGGTGTGCACGCTGTCCTCGGCCACGAGTCCGCTCACCATTCCGTCCTCGTGCATCGCGAGCGGCGTACGAACGAAATCACTGTCAGTGCCGATGGACACGCCGCGCGTCTGTCCGAGGTGTATCGTGGCCGCTTTGCCCCCGGCGGCAAAGTAGACCTTCCCCGCAGTGCGGCAGTCCTCATGGACCAACCAGGCTGCCACTGGCGCGACCATCTCGGGGCTCATGGTATCGCGCATTAGTTGCGCGGTGGCCGGATCGACGTTCGACATCGCGACCATCGCCGTGGCCGCTCCGGGGGCGAGCAGGTTGACCCCGATCCCCAGGGGTTCGCCCTCAAGCGCCGTCGTGCGCGACAGGCCCAGTATTGCGCCTTTTGTGGCGGCGTAAGCGGAAAACCCCTCAAGCCCGTATAGCGAGGTGGAGGTGACCGTGACGATGCGCCCATAGCGTGCGGCGGCCATTGCGGGCCACACTGCCCGAGTTAGGTACAGCGAACCGAAATAGTTGACTTCGAAAAGCCGACGGTGGTCGCCGATCGACGTTTCTCCAAACGGCCGATTGATACAGATCCCGGCGTTGCTGATTGCGCCATCGATCCGTCCGAACGCGTCCAGCGCCGCCGCAGCCAGTTGCTCGGCGGTGGTCGGATCGGAGATATCCCCGTCAATGGCCACTACCGGCCCGCCGTGCCCGCGAAGCGCTGCCGCGGCCTGGTCGATGCCCTTGATGTCGTTGACAACCAAAGTCGCGCCATGCCGCGCCAGGTGGTCGGCGTAGGCGCGGCCCAGACCGTCGCCTGCGCCCGTCACGATTATAACCCTACCATCGAAGCGAAGCCCCATCGAAAATTCTCCCGCCCGACACTCAGGAAGTTTATCAACCGCACGTTGACTTTGTAAATGGCGATGTGCAGCCTTCGATCCTGTGCCGGGAGAGAAGGCTTGGACGATCCGCAAGCCAACAAACGCCTCATTAGCGAATACCTCGCGCGCTGCGAGGCAGGCGATATCGCGAGGATCGAGGAACTGCTTGCCCCGCAGCTTGAATGGTGGGTGGCCGGTTCGTTCCCCGGCGCAGGGTTTGTGGCGCGCGACGTCCTGATGCGGTCGCTTGGCAGCATCTCGGGCTCGCTGGCCGAACCGCTTCGCTTCACGATCGAACATTTGACTGCCGAGGAGAACCGCGTCGCGGTGGCGGCGCGAGCGCGGGCGCGGCGCAAGGACGGCGGCGTCTACGAACAGATTTATCACATGCTGTTCTTTGTTCGCGACGGCAAGATCATAGCTGGCCGACCATACCTCGATACGCTCGCTTTTGCCGAGCAGGTGCATGGCGCGGTCGTTACCTATCCATCAGCGTGAAAGGGAAGAGTGAATGGCCGAGGAACTGACGGGCAAGGTCGCGGTCGTCACTGGCGCGAGCTACGGGCTCGGCCGCGCGATTGCCGAAGACCTCTGCGGGCGCGGCGCAATGGTGGTGCTGACCGACATCGACCCGCGGCTCGATGCGACCTCGACTGAACTTTCGGGCCGCTTTCGCTGTGCGGCACGAGCAATGGATGTGACCGACCAAGCCGCGGTCCGCGAGGTCGCCGAATGGGTCCGCCGCGAATTCGGAAGCGTCGACATTCTCGTCAACAACGCGGGCTACTCGCGCACGATCGCTTCGATCCTCGACATGGACATGTCCGAGTGGGATTTGTCGCTGCGGATCAATCTCACTGGCACGCTGCACTGCATTCAGGCGTTCGGCGCGGCGATGGTCACGCAGGCGCGCGGCGGGCGCATCGTCAACATCGCGTCGGTTGCCGCGTTTCGTCCGTACCGCTTCAAATCACCGTACTGCGTCAGCAAGAGCGCGCTGGTTGCGCTCACCCGCTCTGCTGCCCTCGAGCTGGCAGAGCACAGGATCACCGTCAACGCGGTCGCGCCCGGACAGACCGAGACCGAGACCACGCTGCTCCTGCAAAGCGATCCCCGCTATGGTGAGGGGATGCGCGCGAGGGCTGCGGCGATCCCGATGGGCGGGATGGGCAAGCCAGGTGACATCGCTGCGGCCGTCGCGTTCTTCGCCCATCCCAACAATGGCCATGTCACCGGGCAGACCACCATCGTCGACGGGGGCAGCTTGCTGGTTTGAGCGCACAGGCCCGCGATGCCGGTCGTCCCATTGTCATGGCCGACCGTGCCGCGTCGAGCGTGGCGGGATGACAGCGCTCAATGGCGGGAGCATGCCGGTCACCAACACGGTGCCAAACCCGGCCATCGTCTGGGAAGAGAAGTGATGAACGCACACGCCAACGACTTGCGGTCGGTCACCGCCAACCCCGCCGGGGAGCAGAGCACGCTGTACTTCGCCCCGTCGCTCGAGGCGGAGGTCTCGCTCCTTGCGCGGATGCTCTACCGTGAGGGGTATAACACCATAATTGGGGGCATATCACCTACGTCCAGCCCGACGGGAGGATCCTGATCAATCCGTGGGAAGTTCCGTGGGACGAGATGCGCGCTTCGGACATTC
>Ga0105046_10008171_pt1 | contig 16456 bp, 14 predicted proteins | sample MAT03_FD_78385 | JGI IMG/M metagenome (GOLD analysis project Ga0105046, IMG submission 78385) | Freshwater microbial communities from Lake Fryxell liftoff mats and glacier meltwater in Antarctica - MAT-03 (megahit assembly) | ecosystem: Environmental > Aquatic > Freshwater > Ice > Liftoff...
AAAAATGTAACTCTAAGTATTTATGATGCTACTGGAAAAATAATCCAACAACAAATACTTCAAACTATAGACGGAAGATTCGAAATCAATATAGAGCAAAAGTCAAAAGGCGTATACCCTGTAGTATTAAGCAACCTAAAGAAAAGTTATAGTGGCAAAATTGTTTTTGAATAGATGAATTACTTAAAAGCTTAGCTTCGCCCCCCCTTAAAACCGAGCGTTCAATTTTACATTTATAGTTCGTGCACTGAGGTAATTTGGAACAGCATATCGTCGGTTCGTGACATCCGTAACCCAAAGGTACGATACCGTATTGTTTACCTGTAGCAGGTTGAAAATTTCAATTCCCAGTGCCATGTACTTAAAACTGTTGGCAAATTTCACTCTGTATTTCTTGGGTGAATCTTCATCAATAATAATTTTTGAAAATCCTATATCTACCCTGCGATAAGAGGGAAAACGATACACATCTTTGTAACGGTCTTTGCCGGGAGGACCAAAGGGAAGGCCTGTTCCATAAACAAGGGTCATGTTCATCCTGTATGTAGGGAACTTTGGCAGGTAATCCTGGAAAAATAAACTGAATGTGAATCGCTGATCGGTAGGGCGAGGAATGTATCCCGGACTATTCAATGTGCTATCTGTAACTTCATTGTTGTTAGAAAAACCGGGAACAATTACTTCACCTTCAGAATTGTAATAGGTGTAGTAATCGTCGTTTTCTATATCTTCTTCCGTTTTCAAAAACGAAACGCTTGCCCATGATTCAACACCCTGTACAAATTCACCGTTAAGGCGAAGGTCAACACCGGTGGCATATCCGTGCGATGAGTTTTCAGCAAAATAACGGATTCTTAAATTGTCGATTTTGTAGGGAACAAGGTTATCCAGTTTTTTGTAATAAGCCTCTGTCACCAGTTTGAACTCACGTCCCCACGATAAAAAAACATACTCCATACCTCCTATAAAGTGAATAGATCGCTGTGCCTTAACATCGGTATTCACATTTCCTTCCAGGTCGCGTAACTCACGGTAGAAGGGAGGTTGGTAATATAAACCGGTGGCAAATCGGAAGGTGATGTTCTTTTTCCAATCGGGGTCATAGGTTATGCTGGCTCGTGGACTCACCACAATTTCTTCGTTAATATCCCAGTAGTTGGCTCGTACCCCTGCGTTGACAGTATATCTGTTTTTGGCTCCCAAATACCAACTGTTCATGAGGTAACCTGAGTATCTGTTAGAGCTCAGCGATTGATCGGTTTTAATCACCTCCTGAAGTAAAATATCTTGCGAAGGATTGCCGTTACCGCCAATATTATCGGGTGGATGAGGAAGTGAAAATTCGGCGGAATCAATATATACCCACTCACTAAGCAAATCGTCAATTATTTCGTGCTGATACCTTACTCCCCACTGAAGTTGAGCGTTTTTGAGATCGTAAAATCCTTTGTGATCAAGACTAAAAACTGTTGCCTCCAAATTATTTCTTGCATGTTCCAAATAGGTACCAACACCTCGGTTGAAAGCCACATCACCAAAATTGTCGGATCCAATATCTTTTTCTAATTCATCAATGTAATACTGACCTTGAATATCGAACGATTCAGTCTCGAATGATTTGTAGGTGGATGCTATCAGTTTTAACCGAAGGCTGTCATTCGGCGAATGGGTATAGGTAACTGCTCCCGTATAGGATTCGTAGCGGTCAACTTCCTGTCCATCAAAATATATAGTTAACCGAAGTGCCTGATTAATGGTACCAAATTCTGTTTCCCTGTTTTCAGGGATGATCTGGTATTTGTTGAGTGAAAAATTTCCTAGAAAACTTATATCATTCTTTTCATTCAATTCCCAGTTAACGAGTGTTTGAACATCAGCAAAAACCGGTTTGTATTCGCCTTTTGTCTCCAATGATTTAAAAAGGTAGGAGTTGGATTTGTACCTCACACCCAAAAGATAGCCCAGATTTTTCTTCTTATTGACACCCTCCAAATGGAACCCGCCACCAAGCAAGGACGCATATGCGGAACCCGCAAATGCAGTCGGTTTTTTGTATTTAATATCGAGTACCGATGACAATTTATCGCCATAAGCCGCCTCAAATCCCCCTGCGGAAAAATTTATCCCCGAAACGAGATCCGAATTGATAAAACTCAAACCTTCCTGCTGTCCCGATCGAACGAGGAATGGCCGATAAATTTCAATATCGTTCACATACACCAAATTCTCATCGTAGTTTCCTCCGCGCACCGAATATTGTGAAGAGAGTTCATTGTTGGAAACAACACCGGGTAACGTTTTTAAAACAGCTTCAAAACTACCACTCACATTGGGTATTTGTCCAACAGTTTTAGGATCAATCCGTGTGAAAGATGTCCTTTTGTATTGCTCGTCTCTGACTTCTACTGCAGGCAGACTGGTTTCAGATACTTTAAGTGTTCGGTTGATTATTTTTATTTCACCCGGTGCCAGTTCCAAAGGCATCTTCTCTGTTTTGAAACCTATAAAAGAAAATACAATTTCAATGGGTTCCGATGCATTCACTTTTAGCTCATAGGTTCCATCGGATTTCGTTGCCACGCCTCCCGGCAAGCCAAAAACCGAGACGTTTACACCCTGAACAGGCTTGTTGGATTCATTCACCAAAGTCCCTTTTACAGTAGCTTTCTGTTGCGCAAACACGCAGGTAGGCAATAGAACCCCCAAAAGGAATAAAAAGCAAAAGGATAGAGAGCGAAAATCAGATAGAATCACAAATAAATGTTAATTGTTGCTTACGTTAATACCCATTAAAAAACGTTATTTTTTATCTTTCCGTTTATAATCTCCCCGTTGCCACGCTTCAATAAATTTGGCCCATGCAATAGGATTCAGCAAACTAATAGATTGATATTGACCCGCTGTATAACGCCTGGTTTGTTCTTCGAGCATAAGGGCTTTATAATTTCCACTTCCATCCATGGGTGTACTTAGCATCAAATCACGCATATCGGCCAAAGCCATGTTTCTTTTTGCCCTTTGCATGTCGTCGTCTGGTACCTTTAAATTCAAAAATGCCTGTTTGAATTGATCTTTTGTTGGCCATGGATAAATAACAGTCTCCTGAAGAAGTACCGTATCCCGTGACATAATTTTTATTAACGAATATCTGTCAGTAGAAAGTGTGTCCGGGATGATATAACTGCCTTTTTTAAATCCAATCGCAGAAAATTCTATGGTGTCATTTAACTGCGCTACAAACGAAAAAAAGCCGTTATAATCGCTGATGGTGCCTCGATAAGAGTTTTTAATAACAATGCTTACAAATGAAATTGGACGCAGACTGTCGCCGGTAACCACTACACCCGAAAATTGAACCAACCCCTTAAACTGAGGCTGGCCTTTGGCTATTAGGCCAATTGATACTAAAAGAAATACAATTAAAATTCGCTTCAACTAGTGATGTTTTATGGTTCAAAAATACTGAATAAAGTCGACCTACGGCATTACTTAAACGTCTTCGCCGTTATTTATTACCTCCTGACTTCAAAATTTAAATTCAAATCTGAAATTCAATGGATAATGGCGTTAACTTCGCAAATTGTAAATATCTAAAGAAAATGAAAAAATCAATTCTGCTACTCGCTGCCCTGTTTTCCTCCATTTCAGGATTTGCTCAAATTACCATTACTACCTCGGATATGCCCTCGGCAGGTGATACCTTTAGAATTAGTAATGGATTCATTGATCCGGTAATTGATCCGGTTCCAACCGGCGCTTCTTTCCTGTGGGATTTCTCAACTTTACAAATGGTAACTCAAGATGTAGACTCTTTTGTGAGTGTTTCTTCTACCGGAACCATATTTTCATTGATCTTCTCAAACCTGCCTTTTAATCCCAACAGAGCCAATTTGGCAGCAAAAGGGCCTGATATTCCTTCGGTTCCACAAATTACGTTGAGCGATGTTTTGTACTTTTATTACAACTCTTCAGCTTCTTATCAGGTATCCGGTTACGGAGCCACTATAAATGGATTGCAAGTTCCGATTCCATTCAATAACAAGGATAATGTCTATAATTTCCCTCTCAACTTTGGCAATATCGACTCATCGGATTCCGATTTTCAATTAAGTCTTCCGGGAATTGGCTTTTATGGCCACGACCAACGCCGTGTAAATGAAGTTGATGGATGGGGAACATTAATCACTCCATTTGGAACCTTTAATACCATTCGAGTTAAATCAATGATCACCAGTAACGACTCCCTTTACCTTGATTCGCTCGGAACGGGTTTTGGCTTTTCGCTGCCTCCTACTACCGAATATAAGTGGCTTGGGGCCCAATCGGGGATTCCGTTATTGCAAATTACAACATCTAATACCTTCGGAACCGACATCATTACTTCAATAGTTTATCGCGATAGCGCTCGAACAACTACCGGTTTGGTTGAGGATATTACCGATGTGGATGGTAATTTTGAAGTTTATCCAAACCCTGCAGGTTCCCAGGTTACTGTTGACCTTATGCTTTTGGAACGTGAGGAAATAGCCATTGCTTTGATTTCGGCTGATGGCAAAAGAGTGCATCCGCTTTGGTCGGGTGCCTTGAATCAAGGTTTTAATTCCATTGATTTGAATCTGGAATCTTATTCTATTGCTGATGGCGTTTACCTGATTGAAGTTAAACAAGGTACAAAAACTAATTATAAATCAATAGTAATCAGTAATTAAATCGAGTTTATTGCAATTATTGAATTAAGTGATTTTATGATTGCTTTTTAGTAACCCAAAATCTTCATCATCGACTTAGAACTTTGCTCTTTCGCAAATAACCTAGTGGTATAATCTCCATTTTCGTCGCGATCAATCAGTACATGTTTTGGTGCCGGTATTAAACAGTGTTGAATGCCGCCGTAGCCTCCGAGTGATTCTTGGTACGCGCCGGTGTGAAAAAAGCCGATGAATAAGGTTTCTCCTTTCTCTACTTTTGGTAAGAAGACCCTGCTTTTAACACTCTCCATGTTATAATAATCATCGCTGTCGCAGGTAAGTCCGCCTAAGTTGACTCTCTGGTATTCTTTGTCCCAATGGTTAATGCTGAGCAGAATAAATTTTTGCTTAATTCCCCAGGTATCAGGTAAGGTAGTAATGAAAGAGCTATCAATCATGTTCCAAAGCTCCTTGTCGTTCTGTCGCTTTTCCTCGGTGATTCCGTAAAGAATTGCTCCGCTTTCACCCACAGTAAACGACCCAAACTCAGTGAAAATATTTGGTTCAGGCACTTTCCTTTGCTCACAAGTGTATTTTATTTGGCGGATAATTTCATCAGCCATATAATCATAATCAAAATTGGAACTTAATGAGGTTCTGATCGGAAATCCGCCACCAATATCCAGCGAATCCAATTCAGGACAAACTTTTTTCAAATCACAGTACAAGTTAATGCATCGGGTTAATTCCGACCAATAATAGGCTGTATCGCGAACACCGGTATTGATGAAGAAGTGTAGAATTTTGAATTCGAGATTCTGATTCTTCTTGATCACATTCTTATAATAATCAATAATTTCTGTATTTCTAATTCCTAAGCGGGAGGTGTAGAAATCAAAATTAGGTTCTTCTTCTGCTGCCACCCTCAATCCAATTTTCATCTTCTGCTGACTGTAAATTTTTTCATAAGCATCAAGTTCATTCATGTTGTCGAGGATAGGGATGATGTTCGTGAATCCATCCTGTAACATGTTGACTATATTCTGAGTGTATGCCATTTTTTTAAAACCATTACACAGGATAAATACGTCCTTAGTAATTTTGCCGTTCTGCTCCAAATTCCTGATAATTGGAATATCAAACGCCGATGAAGTCTCTAAATGAATGTCGTTTTTAAGCGCTTCTTCAAGCACAAATGAAAAGTGAGAGCTCTTCGTGCAATAACAGTAAGTATAATTACCTTTGTAATCTGCCTTCGCCATAGCAACATTAAAAAGTCGTTTGGCTTTCTGAATCTGTGAACTGATCTTAGGTAAATAGGAAATCTTAAGTGGAGTGCCATATTGATCAATAATGTCCATCAATGGTATTCCATTAAAATTCAAGCAATTATCATCAACATCAAAGTCCTCCTGCGGGAAGTCAAAAGTTTGTGATATCAGGTCAATGTATCTGTTCTTCATAACAATGTAAGTTAGCCGGATTGATTAATTTGTGCGAATGTAGTTAACCCGGATGTTAAATAAGATAAGAATCTAAAATAATTTTTATGATAAAGAATGTGAAATTTATTGAAGTGAAATCCGAAATTGGAGCCGGTACCAGAGGAGCCAGTCTGGGTGTTGATTCAATTAAAATAGCTGCACTGGATTACGGAAGCAATTTATTCTATAAGTTTCCGGAAGTGGAAATTAAAACAGAAAATCAAATGCTTTTTGGTAGCCCCGGTAGCTTGTATGCCAAGAGGTTAAAAGGAATTGTAGCTATTTATGAACGAATTTCTAACGAGGTAGCTTCCACACTCAAAAGCAAAGCGTTTCCTATTGTTCTAGCCGGTGATCATAGTACCGCAGGTGGTACAATTGCAGGTATCAAGCAGGCTTTCCCTAAACAGAAATTAGGTGTGATTTGGATCGATGCGCATGCCGATTTGCATTCTCCATACACAACTCCCACCGGTAACGTTCACGGTATGCCATTAGCTGCTTCTTTAGGTGAAGATAATATGACCAACAGGATCAATAAGCCTGATAAGGAGACTGTTGAACTATGGACAAAACTTAAAAAAGTAGGAGGGATGACTCCTAAAATTACTTATAAAGATGTGGTTTTTATATCTCTCAGAGATGTTGAACCTGAAGAGTCTTATCTTTTGAAGAAGCATAAAGTGAAAATTTTTACTACCAATGAAGTTAAACGAAATGGGGTGGAGAAAATCGCCCGCGATGCCCTGGCTCACTTGAATCACTGTAGTCTTATCTATGTTTCTTTTGATGTTGATAGCATGGATTCATCCATATCAAAAGGTACCGGAACCCCGGTGAGAAATGGAATTACCGAAAAAGAAGCCGGTAGTTTGTGCGTGAGACTGATTCAGAATGAAAAGGTGTGCTGTTTTGAAGTTGCTGAAGTAAATCCTACCCACGACAAGGAAAACCTAATGGCGGAAAATACTTTCGAAATTATTCAAAGAGTTGTAAGTCAGTTAACTACGTAATTAAAATATAAAATTATAATGCTTTTTGAAGCCGGTATCCGCCACATAATTAAGGATCATATTAACAAAGTTTTTGGTCAGCAAGTTGATGATGCTGCCCTCATTTTTCAACCTACACGTAAAGAATTCGAAGGTGATATTACTCTGGTTGTTTTTAGTCTTGCGAAGTTGGTGAAACGATCACCCGATGAAACAGGAAATCTCCTTGGTGAATCTCTTCTTGCAGAATCAGAATCGATTTCAGGATTTAATTTGATTAAAGGATTTCTTAATTTAACTGTAAATAATGGCTTGTTAATTAGCGGGTTAAATGCTTTAATTAAATCCAATTATTCAATGTCGGGTGATGACAAAATCGCCGCTGACTCATCAACAAACGGTCCTATTTTAGTTGAATATTCATCACCTAATACCAACAAACCATTACATCTCGGTCATGTCAGAAACAACCTTCTGGGCTTTTCTGTTAGTGAAATTTTGAAGGCCAATCACAAAAAAGTGGTCAAAGTAAACATCGTAAACGATAGAGGTATTCACATTTGTAAGTCGATGCTTGCCTGGCAAAAGTTCGGAAATGGTGAGTCTCCTGAGAGTTCCGGCTTGAAAGGGGATCATTTGGTAGGAAAGTATTATGTAGCGTTCGACAAGCATTTAAAGGCCGAAATTAAGGAACTCGAGGTCAAAGGCTTTACCAAAGAAGAGGCAGAGAAGAAGTCGGCATTGATGGCCGAAGCGCAAGACATGTTACGTAAGTGGGAGGCCGGCGACCCGGAAACAGTAGCTCTCTGGGAGAAAATGAATACATGGGTTTATGCCGGATTTGATGTCACCTACCGTAAAATGGGTGTCGACTTTGATAAAATTTACTATGAATCACAAACTTACCTGCTAGGTAAATCCATTGTTGAAGAAGGTTTAAGCAAGCAAGTTTTGTACAAAAAGCCCGATGGGTCGGTTTGGATTGACCTTAAGCCGGAAGGGTTGGATGAGAAATTATTGCTTCGTTCCGATGGCACTTCAGTGTATATGACTCAGGATTTAGGTACTGCTGTGATGCGGTTTAACGAGTATCAATTTGATAAACTCATTTATGTTGTAGGAAATGAACAGGATTATCACTTCAAGGTGCTTATTCATATTCTGCGCAAGCTGGGTTACCCGTGGGCCGATAAACTGCATCATCTATCCTATAACATGGTTGACCTCCCATCGGGTAAAATGAAGTCGCGCGAGGGCACTGTGGTGGATGCCGATGAACTGATTGATGATATGATTGCCGAGGCTGAAAAACTTTCGATAGAACTCGGAAAACTCGATGATTTCAAATCTGATGAAGCCAAACATCTGTTCAAAATACTTGGTCTTGGTGCTTTAAAATATTTCATCCTTAAAGTAGACCCCGAAAAACGAATGCTCTTTAATCCCAATGAATCTATAGATTTTAATGGGAATACCGGACCATTTATTCAATACACCCACGCCCGAATTTTGTCGGTGCTCCGTAAAGCTTCAACGCAACCTGATATGTCCGGTTATGAAACTTTTAAATTGTTGAATCATAATAATTATGGGCATAAGGAACGGGAATTAATGAAAATTATACTCCGCCTGCCTGAAGTTATTCACGAAGCCGGTACCCGCTATTCACCTGCACTAATTGCAAATTATACTTATGAGCTGGCTAAAACCTACAACCAGTTTTATCACGACCATGCTATTGTGGATGCCGCTCATGTCGACACTTCACAATTCAGGTTGTTTATTAGCTTGCAATGTGCAAGAGTAATTAAGTTGTCGATGAGTTTGTTGGGCATTGATTGTCCTGAACGGATGTGATGAAAAGTATTGCTACCATATTTATGCTGATACTAGCCTTCGGGTTGGTGTTTAATTCGTTGAATAGCGAACCGGTAAAAAATACAGTTGCACTTTTCCCTGCAATCAATCTCGAATTGCAAACCGGCGATCTCGTGTTTAGAAGAGGTAAAGGATTTATCAGTGATTTTTTCGCTCAGGCTTCGGAGTACGAAAAGTTGTATTCTCACGTGGGTGTTGTGGTAATAAAACACGGCTCCCCATATGTTTTTCATATCATTGGTAATGTACAAAATGGCAACAAAGGACTTAAAATGGAATCCCTCACTTCCTTTTGCGATGGCACACAAAATAGTGCCTTTGCAATTTACAGGAATGGCAACCTTGGCGGGAAGCAGGTGGAGGTTGAAAATTATTTGGAAGCGATCAAAAAAAATAAAATCGTATTCGATGAACATTTTGATCTGGTAACCGATGATGCGCAATATTGTACCGAAATGATTTACAAAATGTTTGCTTCCGTGACAGGAAAACAGCTATCACTTTCAAAATTTAACGAACAGTCTTTTGTTGCTGTCGACAACCTCTATCACCATATTCCCGAATGTCATTTAATTCTCAATCATACTTATCTTCCAAACCCATGAAAAAAATCACCAATCTATTTCTAATCTTTTCTACCATAGCTTTGATAGCATCATGTGGCATGGGTGGATCCCCAAAAAAGACGGCAAAAAATTTCCTGACAGCTTTTAACGAACGCAAATTCGATGAAGCCAGAAAATATGCTACGCCGGAGACGAATAAACTGGTTGACCTGATGGAGAATCTCTCAAAAATGGCCCAAGCAACAGATAGCTCCATCGGTAAAAAAATAGATATCACCGGCGAAAAGGTTGAGGGTGATGTTGCATACGTAACTTTCAGAGAGGAGGGAGCCTCGCAGGATGAAACAGTTAAATTGATGAAAATAGATGGCAAATGGCTCGTGCATGTCACCAAAGAAGATATTGCATCCAAAGACATGAACATGGCAAGTGATGAAGAGGAAGGGATGATGATGGATCCCGATTCGGTGGAAGCATTGCTACTCGATACCCTCACCTCTATCCCGCCTGCTGATTAATCAGAAAAAGGTGGAGTTTTAAATGGCTCCAAACGTTGAAAAGCCCCGTGAAATCCTTATTTTTGCACTCCTTTATCCCAAATTATAACCATATATTATGTTCGAGAATTTAAGTGACAAACTTGACAGAGCCTTTAAAGTACTGAAAGGTCAGGGTAAAATATCTGAAATTAATGTTGCCGAAACACTCAAAGAGGTGCGTAAGGCCTTGCTCGAGGCAGATGTGAACTATAAAGTTGCCAAGAGCTTTACCGATACTGTTAAAGAAAAAGCCTTAGGTCAGAATGTTCTGCAAGCAGTTTCTCCCAGTCAGCTGATGGTAAAAATTGTTCATCAGGAACTTACTGAGCTGATGGGAGGGAAGATGACCGATTTAAATCTCTCGGGAAATCCATCTATCATTTTGATGTCGGGATTACAAGGTTCCGGTAAAACGACTCTTTCGGGTAAGCTTGCAAATTATTTAAAGAATAAAAAAGGCCGTAATCCTTTGCTGGTTGCGTGCGATGTTTATCGTCCTGCAGCTATCGACCAGTTGAAAGTTTTGGGCGAACAAATCGGTGTTGAAGTTTATTCAGAACCGGAAAATAAAAATCCTGTTGCCATTGCCGAAAATGCCATTAGTTATGCCAAAAAGCAAGGTAACAATGTAGTGATTATCGATACTGCCGGCCGTCTCGCTATAGATGAGGTCATGATGGCAGAGATTGAAAAAATTAAAAAGTCGGTGAACCCGTCTGAAACACTTTTTGTGGTGGATTCCATGACCGGTCAGGATGCAGTAAACACCGCCAAAACATTCAACGATCGACTTGATTTTGATGGGGTGGTTCTGACAAAGCTCGATGGTGACACCAGAGGTGGAGCCGCGCTTTCGATCAAATCGGTTGTTGATAAACCAATCAAATTTGTAGGTACCGGCGAAAAGCTCGATGCCATTGATATTTTTTATCCCGAAAGGATGGCCGACCGAATTTTGGGAATGGGTGACATTGTTTCGCTGGTTGAAAAAGCTCAGGAACAATTTGATGAAAAACAGGCCGCTGAACTCCAGAAAAAGATTTCGAAAAATAAGTTTGATTTCAACGATTTTCTCTCTCAGCTGGAGCAGATAAAAAAGATGGGAAATGTGAAGGATCTTTTAGGTATGATTCCCGGTGTTGGCAAAGCAGTCAAGGATCTCGATATCGATAACGATTCATTCAAAGGTATTGAAGCTATCATAAAATCAATGACGCCGGCTGAAAGAACCGATCCGGCTTTGTTGAATGGAAACAGAAAAAAACGTATTGCCGACGGAAGCGGTACTTCTATTCAAGAGGTAAACCGGTTGGTAAAACAGTTTGAAGATATGAGAAAAATGATGAAGGCCTTTTCAGGAGCAAATGCATCAAAGTTGATGCGTAACATGCCTTTTAAGCGATAAGAAAACGGAACGATGGTGATTCTTGATGGAAAAGCAACTTCACAGGCGATTAAACAAGAAATTGCCATCGAAGTAGTAGCATTAAAACAGGCAGGCAAAAAAATTCCTCACCTAGCGGCAATCCTGGTAGGTAATGATGGTGCTTCCGAAACCTATGTGGGAAGCAAAGTTAAAACGTGCCGCGAAATCGGTTTCGATTCCACATTGATTCGCTTTAACAGTGATGTTTCGGAGAGTGAATTGCTCGATAAAATAAAACAAATTAACGCCGATCCTTCCATCGACGGACTAATTGTTCAAAGTCCGTTACCCAAACATATATCGTTTAACAAAGTAACCGAGACAATTTCCCCACTTAAAGATGTAGATGGTTTTCATCCTATCAATTCAGGCAGGATGATGCAAAATATTCCTGCTTTTATTGCTGCTACTCCAAAAGGTATTATCACACTTTTTGAAAGATATAAAATTGAAACCACCGGAAAAAATTGTGTGGTTATTGGAAGAAGCAATATCGTTGGAATGCCTATGAGCATTTTGCTTGCACGCAACTCATGGCCCGGAAATTGCACCGTCACCATCTGCCACAGCAAAACAAAAGATATTAAGGAACACTGTAAAAATGCCGATATCATTATTGCCGCTCTCGGAAAACCGGGTTTTCTAAAAGGCGATTTTGTTAAAGAAGGTGCCACTGTTGTGGATGTAGGTATCACCAGAATTGCCGATGCCTCCCGCAAGTCAGGTTATCGGTTGAAAGGCGACGTTGAGTTTGATGAAGTAGCTCCCAAAGTAGCCTTCATCACTCCCGTACCCGGTGGAGTTGGCCCCATGACAATCATAGGCTTGTTGCAAAATACGTTGATTGCCGCTAAAGGTGAAATCCGGTTTAATTGAATGTGTTAATACAGTTCAAAAGCAACTCAATTAAAATATTCAATTGAAATTATGTCAGCACCCCTAAAAACTACTGATCAGCTACCTGTAATGGAAGCGTTTTACACCATCCAGGGGGAGGGCGCGCATTCGGGTAAAGCTGCTTATTTTATTCGCCTTGCGGGATGCGATGTGGGTTGTGTTTGGTGCGATGTGAAAGAATCGTGGGAGATTCTTCCCGGTCAGTTAAAACATATCGATTCCTTAGTGGAATTGGTTTGCGATCAGCCTTCCGATTTAGTGGTAATTACCGGAGGAGAACCTTGCATGTATGATCTCACCGGTTTAACTTCTAAACTCAGATTATTGGGATATCAAACTAATCTGGAGACATCAGGAGCCTATGAAATTAAAGGTGAGTTTGATTGGATATGCGTTTCTCCAAAAAAGTTCAAAGCGCCTCTCCAATCTGAATTAAAATTGGCAGATGAACTTAAAGTTATTATTTTTCACCCCTCTGATTTGGAGTGGGCCGAACAAAATGCGCAATTGACTTCCGTAAAGTGCCGCTTGTTCCTCCAACCAGAATACGAGAAAATGGAAAAAATTATGCCCCTGATTGTTGATTATGTGAAGGCAAATCCTAAATGGAATCTGTCACTGCAAACCCACAAATTCATCGGCATCCCTTAAAAAAACAGATGATGAAAAACCTCCTGCTTATTTTGCTGATTTGGATCTCGCTCCCATCGGATGTATTGGCGCAACCCAAATATACTTCTACAAATAAAGGGGCGGTTAAAAACTACGAAACTGCCACTTCTTTTTATGATAATTACGAGAACGCTAAAGCAAAAGAGGAACTCGAAAAAGCGATCAGCAAAGACCCTGCTTTCATAGAAGCGTATATACTTTTGGCCAATGTTTATGTTGACATGAGGGAGTATGAAAAAGCAATTGATCAATATCTCACTGCAATTTCTATTAACCCCAATTTTTTCCCCAATAACTATTACACTTTAGCCACCATTGAATTAAATATTGGAAGGTATGAAGACGCTAAAAAACATTATGAGAAATTCATGACTTTTCCCGGCACCAAAGATTCGTTTCGTAATAATGCTCAAACAAGAATTGCCTCCTGTGATTTTGCCTTATCTGCCATTAAAACCCCCGTTCCTTTCAGCCCTAAAAACTTGGGTGAAGCAATCAACAGCCCTTTTGATGAGTATTTTCCAACCATCACCATCGACAACCAACAAATGATTTACACCCGCAACCGTCCCGAAGCAGAAGGATCGAAGAGATATCATGAAGATTTTTATTTCAGCAAAAAAAACAACGATAGCTGGGAAAAATCGGTGAACGGTGGGAGTCAGGTTAATACTGCCGGAAACGAAGGCGTTCCAAACATATCGCCCGATGGCAAAATTTTATTCTTTGCAGCTTGCGATCGTCCCGAAGGAAAAGGCTCTTGCGATATTTATTACTCACGGCTTAAAAAGGAGGGATGGACAAAACCTATTAATTTAGGAAATCCTATTAACACCGGCGCCTGGGAGTCACAACCATCCTTTGCTTCTGATGGCAGAACTCTTTATTTTATCAGAGGTTCTTTCTCCAGAGAAGGTATCAAAGAACAAGATATTTATTCATCACGAATAGGGGATGATGGGCGCTGGACTGAGCCTGAAAAACTCAGCAATTTGATTAATACTCCCGGCGAAGAAGAGTTCGTGTTTATTCATCCCGACAATCAAACACTCTATTTTTCATCCGATGGGCATCCCGGCATGGGAAGTTTGGATATTTATGTGACCAGAAGAGATGCCAATGGTAAATGGGGTGCTCCTCGAAATCTGGGGTATCCTATCAACACTTTTCGTGATGAAAGAGGATTGCTTGTGGGCCCTACCGGTGATGAGGCGTATATTGCCAGCGACAGAGAAGGCGGATTGGGTGGTTTAGATCTGTACAGTTTTAATTTATACGATTCGGCGCGTCCTCTTCAGGTGAGCTATGTGAAAGGAGTAGTTACTGATATCAATTCCGGGATGGCTTTGGAGGCTTCATTTGAAATTATTGATCTGGTAAATGGAAACGTGGTCATCAGCTCATCCACTGAAAGGGGTACTGGCGAATTTCTAGCCTGTTTAACAGCAGGAAAAGATTATGCTCTAAATGTGTCAAGGGATGGCTATTTATTCTATTCAGATCACTTCTCCTGCACCAATTCTGCCGACATTAAAAACGCCTATCTGCTCGATGTAAAATTAAGTCCCGCTACTACAGGAGCAAAAGTGGTATTGAAAAATGTATTCTTCGATACCAATCTCTTTAACCTTAAAGATGAATCGTTTCCTGAATTGAATAAATTGGTGGGGTTTATGAAAGGGAATAGTACTGTGACCATAGAAGTTAGTGGTCATACAGATAGTACCGGAGATAAACAAAAGAACCAAATGCTCTCTCAAAATAGAGCCAAATCCGTGTATGATTACATTGTTTCAAAAGGTATTGATACAACCCGGTTGACGTTTAAAGGTTATGGCGACTCCAAACCGGTTGCCTCCAATGAAAATGAAGAGGGTAGGAGTTTGAATCGCCGGACCGAGTTTTTGATTACAGGGGTTAAATAACGAATATGCTCAAAAGCATTGAGGCTCCCCTTTGTTAATGAAAGCCTCATTTTTTTTTAGCGGAGGTATACAAGGTTATCGGATTTTTGACATTAAAAAAGCAAAACCAAACAAGTCCGCGCACAGAAGCTATTATCCAATACCCCGTTGTGCTTATCCGTGATCTTGGTGCCCATTACCGAACCCATTTGGTTTTTTCAAATAAACGAAATAATTTATTTCGCTATCAATTTATTTGCCTTACGGGTTCCGAATGTGCTGAAATTATAAGCAAAAGCAAAGGTTGCGTAGCTGCCTCGGTTAATGAACGTGTGGGTGTAGAATTGGTCGTTGGCAGTGTAACTAACAGTGGACTCCGCAATGGTTGAAAGGCCCTGGTTTCCCTGGAAAGTAAAGCTCATTGTATTGCCTTTACGTAATACTTTCTCCATGCCAATCATCCAGGTAGCGGCACCCGATAACTCATTTATTGTTCTGGATTCAGCAGTCATAAAAGTAGTTTTAGAATTGGCTCCTTCGTTAGCCGGAATTTCTGTCTGATCCTGATTATCCCATTGTGCATCGATACCCCTTACTGCGAATCCCAATCCAAAAATAAAACGAACGTTTCTGCAGTTTTTGGGCGTGTTTAAAACAAACATGGCAGGCAGGCTCGTAATACAGGTGCTTGAAGAAATATCGGAGCTGCGTTCAAAGGGTTTTTTAAGTGAATAGTTTTTTGCCATGCCGTAGCTAAATCCAAACTCTGTGAAATTCATTCCCGATTGAATAGAGAATTTCTCATTGATTTTGTATCTCGCTATAATTCCCAACTGAATCGATTTGTACTGATTATTGGTAAAAAGTGCATTGGCCTCTTCATTACCCGATTCGTATATTGAAAGATTGGTCACGCAACCGGTCTGAACTCCCAAATTCCATTTGGATTGGGCATTTAATGATCCGGCAGAAATCATTAAAATAAATATAAGTAGATTGTTTTTCATAGTGATCAAATTTTTAGTGATTAGTAATAGTTACCCGAAGTTAGTTCTTATTTTTTTAATCAGGTTGAAAATGCAATAAATTATTTCAAATTTAACAAACTGAGTAAAAACGCTGCTAATCAAAACTTAACATTTGCCAGCTCACAATAGTTTTAAAAAGGAGAAGTCATCAAGGCTTGAATTATTGTAAAAATTTAATAACCAATACAATACAAGGAAGTAAATATCATTTATTCATTGAACACAACCAGTTTTTTATTCACTTTGTTATCTCCACTCACAATCACACAATTATAAACCCCACTTCCCACAGATAAAGGTAGTGAAATCGATTGCATCGTTCTCCAAGGCGGTAAATTCATCTCATACACCTTCCTGCCATTCACATCATAAACTTCCAGTT
>Ga0105046_10008173_pt1 | contig 16456 bp, 9 predicted proteins | sample MAT03_FD_78385 | JGI IMG/M metagenome (GOLD analysis project Ga0105046, IMG submission 78385) | Freshwater microbial communities from Lake Fryxell liftoff mats and glacier meltwater in Antarctica - MAT-03 (megahit assembly) | ecosystem: Environmental > Aquatic > Freshwater > Ice > Liftoff...
CTGTTTCTGGTCGCGCTCGCGGCGATGACCCAATCGGCTGCATGGCCTTTCCATCGCTGGCTGTTGTCCTCGCTCAACTCGCCAACCCCTGTCTCGGCACTGATGCATGCGGGGCTCGTCAATGGCGGCGGGTTCATCCTGGTGCGATTTGCTCCCCTGTATCTGAGTCAACCATTCCTGCTGCACGTTCTGTTCATCGCCGGCCTGATCACCGCGGTGGTCGGCACGTTCTGGAAGCTGTTGCAACCGGATGTCAAACGGATGCTGGCTTGCTCGACAATGGGGCAGATGGGGTTCATGCTGATGCAGTGCGGCATCGGGTTGTTCGGGCCGGCCGTCTCGCATCTTTGCTGGCACGGACTATTCAAAGCCTACCTGTTTCTGGGCGCTGCTTCCGTTGTTCGCGAAAAACGCAGCATCGTATCGGCCGGATGCCCAACTCTACTTCAATGTTTCGCTGCCGCACTGGCGGGCGTCGCGGGAGCAGCCGCGTTTACGCTCACCAGCGACATCCGCTTCGACCTGAGAGATACCGGCTGTCTGATGGCCGGGCTGGCATTCATGGCTGCCGCTCAGCTTGCATTGCGCCTGATGCAAACGCCGAACAACCCGCTGCGACTTTTCGCCATGCCTGTTGTCGGCCTGATTGCCGGGAGCCTGTACGGATTCAGCGTTCGCTTTGTCGACATTGCACTTGGATCGTCGAATGTCACTCAACCGCAACCGCTGGATGTTGTCTACGGCACCGGTTTCGCCGTCATCCTGATGGTCTGGATCGCCATGAATCTGAACTTCATGGCCAGGATTCAATCCCATGCCGCATGGAAGCGGCTCTATGTGGCCGCCCTCAACGGCAGCCAGCCGCACCCGCGAACTGTCACCGCCATCCGAACCGGTTACCGCTATTGAAAGGAGCCAATCATGAAGACCGAAGCTGACACCTTAACCGAAGATGGCTGCCCCGCTCAGGTGGAAACACGCACGATCAAGGAGATCGTCGCCAGTGCGGCCGATGTTGTCTCCCCCGTTTGGCCCCTGAAAACCTTCATCGCGGTCAACCCGCTTCAAGGCCTGGAAGCGCTGTCTTTCGAGAAGGCCGTGCTCGAAGCGGAACGTCACCGGAATGTCGATGGCGGCGACAGTGGGGAGCGTGCGGCGGTCAACCGGGAACTCATCAAGTGGTGCTCGGTGTTTCTGGACGAAGGGCAGGCTACGATCCCCATGCCGAACCGGGAGCTTGGCTTTTACCGGGCATTTGCCGAACTCGCGGCTTACGACAATCGGTTGAACCGCTTCAAACACGCCGATTCTCTTCTCGCGCGCCTGCCCGATTGCCCGGAGGACACCATTGCGGAATGCCTCGACCGACTCCGCATCCCGCAGGATCATCGTGAGGAGTTCATACGGCAATCGCTCGCGGCGCTGCCCGGCTGGGCGGGGCACTTCAAATGGAAGGAGCAGTGGCAAAACACCGCGGAGGGCGCAAAGCTACCGGCAACACTGGTTGACTATGTCGCGGTGCGTCTGGTTCTGACCTGTTGCCTGTGGCCCGCAGCGGCGTGTTCGGAAGTACGCGATGTGAAGAATCCCGCTTACCTCGCCGAGTTGCCCCTCGCCGAGAAACGCTACCGCGAATCGCTGCTGAATCAGCTTCTTCCGCAGGCGAAGGCAATTGAATCGACCCGGCGAAGTCGGCCGGAGGCCCAGCTTGTTTTCTGCATCGACGTCCGCTCCGAGCCGTTTCGCCGGGCCATTGAGGGGCAAGGCAATTACGAGACGCTCGGCTTCGCCGGGTTCTTCGGCCTGCCGGTGCGATTGAAAGGCTTCGACGACGATCAACCGCATGACTCGTGTCCGGTGCTGCTGAAGCCCGATCTCGAGGTGTGCGAGCATGCGGTGAACGCGGACTCGGCCTGCGTCAGGAGACACAACCGTGGACGTTCCCTGCTCCGATTGCCGGCGTCCTTCTACCAATGGCTCAAGTACAACGGCACGACTCCATTCGCCCTGGTCGAGATGCTCGGTCCGTGGCTGGGGTTGCGGATGCTGGCGAAAACGTTCGTTCCTTCGTTGATGTCCGGTCTGGCTGATTCCACACGTTCGGCAGTGATGCCGCAGGTACAGACGGAACCGCAACTGGATGCGATCCCACTGTCCCGGCGTGCCGACCAGGGGGAAGCCGCGCTTCGCATGATGGGCCTGACCGAGCATCTGGCGCCGCTTGTTGTCCTGTGCGGGCATGGCGGCAGCACCAACAATAACGCCTACGCCTCCGCCCTGGACTGTGGCGCGTGCGGTGGTAACCAAGGCGGCGGCAACGCCCGCATTCTCGCCGCGATTCTGAACGATGAACAGGTTCGCTCCCTCATCGCGGATCGGGGGCTTGTCATCCCGGCGGACACTCTGTTTCTCGCGGCCGAGCATAACACCACAACGGACCAGATGGAGTTGTATCAGCCGCCTTACGCAGGCGATGAGCACCAGCATCGAATAGTGCAACTCCGCACCGATCTGCGCGAAGCCGGGATGCGCAACGCGCACAACCGCAGCCGGGCATTCGGCGCGGCGCGGCCCGGTAGCGATTCGGCCAACCGAATGACGAAGCGTCGCAGCGTGGACTGGGCGGAAGTCAGACCCGAATGGGGATTGGCGCGCAACGCGGCATTCGTCGTGGGGCCGCGGGAACTGACCCGCGATGTCAATCTGGAAGGACGGTGCTTTCTGCATTCCTACGACTGGAAAGCTGATGAGGCCGGCAAATTTCTTACCACGATCCTTACTGCGCCGATGGTCGTGGCGCAATGGATCAACAGTCAGTATCTGTTTTCAACATTGGACAATGTCAACCACGGGGGCGGCAGCAAAGTGACGCAGAACGTCACGGGCAAGATCGGCGTCATGCAGGGAAACGCAAGCGACCTGATGCACGGTCTGCCCCTGCAATCCGTCAACTCGGCCGACGACCGGCAGTACCATGAACCACTGCGCCTGCAGGCAGTGGTCTACGCGCCGCGATCGACTCTGGAAACGATCATCCAAAGCCAAAAGGTGTTGCAGAGGCTCTTCGGCAACGGCTGGGTCACGCTTGTCGCGATCGATCCCCGGGACGCACAGGCCTATCGATTCGAGCGTGACGCGACATGGACAACAGTGTGAGAAACGGGTCGTTGACTTCCTCGGGATCCCGCAATGCCGGCCCGACGAGGTCGACGATATCCCGGCCAATGGTGATGTGAGCGGGGACTGTACGCCACCGCCTGTCGCTCCGGTTCGTCACTGAGCGACGGGCTTACTCTTCGGTTTCCTGCTTCTCCCGTTCCCGATCGACGTACGCGCGGAACTCGCTCATGTGGTAGGAGATGAACATGAATGCGTGGTGCAGGGCCTGGTAGGTCTCGTCTTCCTGGTCGTCGGCGTAGTCCTTGCGGATCGCGTACAGCTTGGCCAGCAGTTGATCGGCAGTCAGCATCGGCAACGCTCCTCGAACAGTTGACGCAATGATGTTGTTGTAGCGATTGGCCTTGCGGCTTCCGCCTGTTCGGCGATAATCTCGCCTGCTGCCGGGCAGGGAATGCCCGGCCGGGGGTGCCGTACAGCGGGGCAGGGATGGCTAAAGAGCGCAACAAGACGGTCGATTTCACGGTCTACATAGTGATCCGTCTCGCCGCGGCATTTCTGCGTGCCCTGCCGTTCCCGACGGCCATCCGCTTTGCCGGGGTGCTCGCCTGGATTCTGATGAAGATTTCGCCACGCCGGCAGCAGATTGCCCGCAACAACCTCCACATGGCTTTCCCGGGGCAGTACACTCCCGGGGAACTCGATGGCGTGGTCGCGGCCATGTACCGCCACTTCTGCATGGTGGTTGTCGAGATCATTCACCTCGACCTGCTGTTCACACTGACCAACTGGCGCCGACACTTCGAGTTTGGCACACCCGAGCAGTACGAGCGATTCAGCGATGCCGTGCTGGGCGATCGGCCGTTGATGATCGTGACCGGGCATTTCGGAAACTGGGAACTGGCAGGCTACGTCTTCGGCCTGATCGGCTTTTCGGGCTCGGCCATCGCCCGACCGCTCGACAACCCCCATCTCGATCGCTGGATGCGCCGCTGGCGTGAATCGACCGGCCAGAAGATGATTGCCAAGAACGGCGAGTTTCAACTGATTGAAGCCACGCTGCGCAGCGGTCGCGTCCTGCAGACGCTCGGCGACCAGGATGCCGGCCAGCGCGGCCTGTTCGTGCCGTTCTTCCATCAACCGGCATCGACGCACAAGGCGGTCGCGCTGCTGGCAATGAAGCACAAGTCGCTGATCATGGTGATGGGCTGTGCCCGCATCGGCGGCGGATTTAATTACCGTTGTACGGTGGAGGACATTATCGACCCGCTCGCATACCGCAAACATGCGGATGCAAGCAGGGCGATCACCGCGCGGTTCACCGAAGGGCTGGAGCGGCTGATCCGGCAGTATCCGGAACAGTATCTCTGGATCCACCGTCGCTGGAAGCATCAGCCGAAGGTGCCGAAGCGGAATTCGGCAGCGGTTGCGGCGTAGCGGAATCACCATCGGCCACGAGCGGCTCGCTGATCTTGCGAGGCCGAACCACATTCCAGACCAGCCCCACCCGTTCCATCATCCAGATGGTCGTCCACGACCAGTCGAACTCCCACCAGCGCATGCCGTGCGCGGCACTCCGCGGTTGGGCATGATGGTTGTTGTGCCAGCCTTCGCCGCCGCCGAACACACCGACGAGCCAGTTGTTACGGCTGTCGTCCTTCGTTTTGAAGTTGCGGTAACCCCAAAGGTGCGTGATCGAATTGACCGACCAGGTGATGTGCCAGACGAGAACGGTCCGCACGAATACGCCCCAGACGAGCATGCTCAGCCCCAGCTGAAGTGACCCCAGCCACGACTCGGTGAGGATCGCCCCGGCCACCCCTCCACCGACGAAGAACACGGCCCAATGAATCAGGTGGATCCGTTGCCACACGCGTTTCCGCTCGATCGACTTCAGGAAGCGGTCGCGGAACAGGTCACGCGCGTAGCGGTCGTAGGTTTCCATGCTCCAGATCTTCGGATCGTAGACCATGAACCAGCCCATGTGGCTCCAGAAGAAGCCATCCTGCTTCGGGCTGTGCGGGTCTTCCGGGTCATCGGAATGCTGGTGGTGCATCCGGTGGATGGCGACCCAGTTCATCGGCGTTCCCTGCCAGCAGCAGGAGCCCAGCACGGCGAGGCTGCGTTCCATCCAGCGGGGACAGGAAAAGCCGCGGTGCGTCAGCAGCCGGTGGAAACCGATATTAATGCCCAGCGAGCCGAACACGTAGATGCCCGCGATGCAGGCAATCACGCTCGGCCAGGCAAACAGCCAGGGGATGCATGCAGCCAATGCGATCAGATGATAGCTGATGATACCGAACATGATGCGGGGATGAACCCGCAGGCTGCTCGCGGGATTCAGCCAGCCGATTCGGTGGAACAGACGATCCATCCGGCCGATTTTTGACGTCATGGAGTCCCTGTCATTGACAATCCTGAAGCAAGGCACGATGGGCACATTAGAGGGATATCGGTCCGCTGTCGAGAGAGATTGGCGTTAATCCGCATCAATTTTCCCGCAGGCATGATTCCCCGACCGGTAGGTTCTGCTTCGGATCGTTTTCGCTTGACCCTGTTTCGCGTCGCTCGGATACTGTGAGTTGAGACTCGTATTATTTCGTACTTCCTGCCCCTGGCCTCGTCGGCGTCCGGCAACCAACCGACTCGGAGGATGGCCTTGCTGGGATCGATCTTTCTTGAATTCAACCTCCCCAACGCGGCGACCTGGTTCTATTTCTCGCTGCTGCTGGTAGTTGCGCTGTTCTTCAAATTCAACCGGCTGCTGTCGCTGCGCAACTGGGATCTGCTGACGCTCTACCTCGTAGTGCCGGGCTTCCTGCTGCTGCAGGAAGCACACACCCTGCTGCTGGCGGCCCGGGCCGGGGGGCTCGATCCGACGGACAAATCGCGGCTGCTGCAACGCGGCAGCATGCTGCTCAGCACCGGGTACATCTGGCTCATTGCCGCATCGGGATACTGGTTCGCACGCTGCCTGCTGGATCTGGCGCTGGTGCGCCGGCCGAACCTGATCCCCAACTTGAATCTGTCGGGCCTGGCGTGGCTGGCGGCCGCCCTGTTCATCTGCATGACGGCCGTTGCCATCCGCAAGTTGCCCGATGTGCCGGTTGAAGCGATCGGCAAAGGCCCGATCGCGTTGACGCGCGTGCAGGAAGGGGCCAGCGCCGTCGTCAACTATCAGAACGGCGTCACCGACTTCAGCGCCGCCGACTCCAAGTTCTGGATCGAACGCGGCGTGGCCCTGGGTCTTCATCTGGCCGTCCTCGTCGGTCTGGTGATGATCGGCTGGGTCCACTTTCAGGATGTCACGTCCGGCATGGCGATGGCCTGCCTGTACATGCTGCTGCCGTATACGGCCTACCATATTTCGCAAGTGCACCATGTGTTTCCCGCGGTGTTCCTCGTCTGGACGGTGTTTGCCTGGAAGCGGCCGTTGATTGCGGGGGTGCTGCTTGGCATACCGGCGGGGACCGTCTTCTTTCCGCTGCTGTTGTTCCCGCTCTGGTTGGGCTTCTACCGCGGTCGGGGGGCGAAACAGTTTGCCGCCGGTTTCATTCTGGCGATGCTGCTGAGCCTCAGCGTGACGGGGGCCATCCTTTCATACCACGGCGAATTGGCACGGCACCTCAAGACCGCACTGAGCCTGTCCGACTGGCAGGCCTGGAAACAACCGTACACCGAAGGACTTTGGACGGGGGTGCACTGGGCCTACCGGTTGCCGGTGTTCATCCTTTACATGGCGTTCGTGGTGCTCACCAGTTTCTGGCCCTCGCCACGCAATTGGGGGCAGGTGATTGCGCAATCCGCGGCGGTCGTCATCGGTGTACAGTTCTGGTATGCGGATCAGGGGGGCGTCTACGTCCTCTGGTATCTGCCGCTTCTGCTGATTCTGATCTTTCGGCCTAACGTCTCTGAACGTCGGCCGCCGGAACTTGAAGCAAGCGGCGCACTTCGTCAATCGCTCTGGTCGAAGCTGGGATGGCGGAAGGGTAAAGCACCCTCAGCCGTGGAAACTCCCGTGGAATTGGTGGGAAGCTGACTACAGCGGAACTTTGACCCGCCTCGCGCGTTGAATGCATTGCCGCGATTCGCCATTCCGTGCTCCGAACCTTTGTGATCAGGGTGCCATGATGAGCCGAACCACCTTGCCGGCATGCCTGGCCGTCGCCTTCCTCGGCGGCAGCTTGCTCCCAGTTCATGCGGCCGACGATCCCAAAGGAATCGAACTGTTCGAGACGAAAATCCGTCCCGTTCTGGTTGCCAGCTGTTACGAGTGCCATTCCGCCAAGGCAACCAAATTGAAGGGTGGCCTGCTGCTCGATTCACGCGACGGCATTCTTCAAGGCGGGGACAATGGCCCGGCCGTCGTCCCCGGCAAGCCGGCGGAAAGCCTGCTGCTCAAGTCAATTAAGCACGACAAACTGAAGATGCCGCCAGCCAAGCCGCTGCCGGCCCACGTCATCGCCGACTTCGAACGATGGATCGCGATCGGGGCCCCGGACCCGCGCACCGGCGTACAGACCAGCTACAAGAAGCTGAGCATGGAGGAAGCCAAGTCGTTCTGGTCGTTCCTGCCCGTCCGGAATGCCCCGGCACCGAAAGTGGCTGACAGTCGCTGGGCGAAGAACGATGCCGATCGCTTCGTCCTCGCGGCCCTTGAAGCGAAGAAGCTCAAGCCAGTCGATGACGCCGACCGCGAAACGTTGATCCGCCGGATTTACTTCGACCTGATCGGCCTGCCGCCGAGCGTGGCGGATCTTGATGCCGCGCTGGCGGACAGCAGTCCCCGCGCGATTGAAAGTCTCATCGACAAACTGCTGGCCTCGCCGCAGTTCGGCGAACGCTGGGGCCGGTACTGGCTGGATATCGCCCGCTACGCCGAGTCGAACGGCAATGCGGACAATCTGCCGTTCCCCGAAGCATGGCGCTACCGCGACTACGTGATCAAGGCAACCAATGAGGACCGCCCGTACGACCGCTTTATCAAGGAACAAATCGCCGGCGACCTGCTGCCGTCGTCCACCCCGGCGATGAAGGATGAACTGCTGATCGCCACCTCGCTGATGGCGCTGACCTCCAAGCCGCGGGCGCAGAACAACCCCGATTACAAGTACGACCTGATTGGCGACCAGATCGACGTGGCCTCGCGTTCGGTCCTGTCGATGAGCGTGATGTGTGCCCGCTGCCACGACCACAAATTCGACCCGATTTCCACCAAAGAGTATTACAGCCTGGCGGGCATCTTCGAAAGCTCGCAGATGATGTTCGGCAACAGCGGCAAGAATTACAAGGGTTCCGGTGCTACCGCGCTTCATGAACTCAGCGATGGCGGCAAGGCGATGGGCCTGCGCGACGGCACCGCGAAGAACAGCCAGGTCTGCATCGGCGGCGATTCGACGAAGCTCGGCGAAACGGTCCCGCGTGCCGGCTTCCTGAAGGTGGGAACCCTCGCCAGCGGCACGACGCCCGAGCCGGTCAAAACAGGCAGCGGCCGACTGGAACTGGCCGAGTGGATGACGTCGAAGGATAACCCGCTGACCGCCCGCGTGGCCGTCAACCGGATCTGGCTGCACCTGTTCGGGCAGGGGATCGTCAAGTCGGCCGACAACTTCGGCTTCCTCGGCGAACGGCCCAGCCATCCCGAACTGCTCGATCACCTGGCCACGAAGTTCATGGCCGACGGCTGGTCGCAGAAAGCGATGATCCGCTATCTCGTGTTGTCGCGCACTTACCAGTTGTCGAGCGCTCACGACGCTACAGCATACAAGGCCGACCCGGACAACATCCTGCGTTGGCGGATGGGCCAGCGCCGGCTGGATGCCGAAGCGTTCCGCGATGCGTTGTTGTCGGTCAGCGGCAGGCTCGATCTGACACCAGTGAAGGGGTCGAAGGCCTCCGCCGGCGGCAAGAAGGGGGCGGCGGGTGCATCGGGCGAAACGGCGAACCGCAGCATCTACCTCGGTATCGTGCGCGGGGCTCCGTTGCCCGAATCGCTGAGCCTCTTCGACGTCGCCAACCCACACATCGTGACCGCGCAGCGCGAAGAGACGACGGTGCCCGCCCAGGCGCTGTACCTGATGAACAGCCCGTTCGTCGTCGAGCAGGCCCGTTCGACCACGACACGCCTTCTTGCCTTGAAAGATCTCGATGATGCAGGGCGCATCGACCATGCGTATCGACTGCTGTACTCACGGCCCGCTTCGTCGCAGGACAAGGAACGGGCGTTGAAATATCTCACTGACGCGAAGGCCGACTTCGCCAAACCGGCCGACTTGTGGGCCAGCCTCGTCCAGGCGATGCTCGCCTCGGCCGAGTTCCGCTATATTCGTTGAGTCATTCGATTCCGGTGCACCCTCACCACCCTCGGAGCGATCGAAACATGAACGCCAACCTCTTCTCCCGCCGGCAGATGCTCAAGAGCGCATCGTGCGGCTTCGGCTACATGGCGATGGCGGGCCTGGCCCAGCAGCAGGCCACAGCCGCGACGGTCGCCAACCCGATGATCCTGAAGCAGCCCCACTTCCCGGCCAAGGCCAAGCATGTCATCTTCCTGTGCATGCAGGGTGGCCCGTCGCATCTGGACACATTCGACTACAAGCCGCTGCTCAAGAAGGGCAACAGCGACAGCAAGGGGATGCTAGCCTCGCCGTTCGAGTTCAAGCCGTCCGGCCAGAGCGGGCTGATGATCTCCGAACTGTTCCCGCATGTGGGGAAACATGCCGATGATCTGGCGATCATCAACAGCATGCACACGAATGTGCCGAACCATCCGCAATCATTCCTGATGATGCACACCGGTGAGTTCCGCTTCACCCGTCCGTCCATGGGCGCGTGGGTGCTCTATGGCCTGGGAACGGAGAACCAGAACCTGCCCGGCTTCGTGACGATCAACCCGCCGGCCAACCAGGGCGGTGCCCAGAATTACGGCAACGCCTTCCTGCCCGCTTCGTTCCAGGCGACGCGCATCGGCGAGCAGGGCCAGTCGCTGGCCGGGGCGTCGATCGGCAACATCAAGCCGTACCTGTCGGACAGCGCCCAGCGCCGGCAACTCAATCTGCTCAACGAGATGAACCAGGATCTGATCACCCGCAACGCGGTCGACCCGGCCGTCGAAGGCGTGATCAACTCGTTCGAACTCGGCTTCCGCATGCAGACAGCACTGCCCGAAGTGCTCGACCTGTCGAAAGAATCGCCGAAGACGTTGGCGATGTACGGCATCGGCAAGGGTGTGAACAAGAAGGGCGAAGCCATCGCCGCTGACGACACGAAGAAGAACGCTGGCCCGAACACCGATAACTTCGGCCGACAGTGCCTGATGGCCCGCCGGCTGGTGGAAGCCGGCGTCCGTTTCGTCGAAGTCGGTTTCGGCGGCTGGGATACGCACGGCGGTCTGAAGACGCGCCTGCCGAACCTGTGCGGCTCGATCGATCAACCGATCGGCGCGCTGTTGGCAGACCTCAAAGACCGCGGCCTCCTGAACGACACGATCGTCATGTGGTCCGGCGAGTTCGGCCGGACACCGAAGGGGCAGGGGACCGACGGCCGCAACCACAACGCCAGCGGCTTCAGTATGTGGATGGCCGGCGGCGGCATCAAGGGTGGTCAGCGCGTCGGTTCGACCGACGAGACGGGTGCCAAGGCCGTCGACAATCCTGTGCATCACCACGACATGCACGCCACCCTGATGCACCTGATGGGGCTCGACCACCAGAAGCTGTCCTACCGCTACGGCGGCCGCGACTACACCCTCACCGACATCCACGGCCGAGTGGTGAAGGAACTGCTGGCGTAGTCGTCGATTGAGTGCAAGCTCCGGTGTGAGGCTTCTGAACCCCGGGGCTTGTCGCGTTTCATAGATCAATCTGCATGTCGTCGCTTCTGCTCTTCGCCGTCGATCGTGAAGTACGCCCATTCCTGCGTCGCTACCGTGACGCCCGTTTAGTTTCCGCGGATACGTGGTCCTGCAGCAATGGCCGGCTGCGTGTCGCATTGATCGGCGTCGGCATCGACTCGGCCACGCGGCGCATCGGGCAACTGCTGAGCGATTCCCCCCTGCCTGAACTGGTTGTCGTTGCCGGGTTCGCGGGGGCGCTGACGGCTGATCTGCCGGTGGGTGCCGTTTGCCCCGTCGCGGAAATCGTTGATGGCTACGGCGGCCGGCATCCCACCGATTGGCCGGCCGATCGCCACGGCGTCTTGTTCACCAGCCGAGTCATGATCGGCGATCCGGATAAAAAGCGGCAGCTGGGCAATCTTCATCAGGCACAGATCGTCGATATGGAGTCGGCCGCGATTGCGTCGATTGTGCGCCGTCACGGCATCGCGCTCGGCTGCGTTCGTGTTGTTTCTGACGATGTGCATCGTCCCTTGTCGCCGCGGTTGATGACACTTGTGGAAACAGGCCGGGTGCCGATCGGGCGATTGCTGCGGGAGTTGTTGCGTTCCCCTCGCCTGGTCGTGGAATTGCTGCAGCTTGCCCGACATACCCGAAGCGCGGCTGCGAACCTGGCCGCGTATTTGCACGCACACTTGCCAACTTCAACATGACTCGGGCAGTTGTCAGGTTGCACATCGGGGCGAGAACCGGCACAATAGGGTTCCCGAAACTCCGTGGATCCCCTCTCCATCGGCAGTGGACTCCCAGGGCAGCTTCGTATGGAATCGCAGGAAATCGGCATCGTACTTCCGCTCCCCGTACCGGGGCCGGGGGTTGGCACGCCGGGCGAAGCCAGCACCGCGCGTGATCCGTTGCCGCAAACCATCGACTATCATCCGAATCGTCCGCAGTCGTTAACTCGCATGACCCCGCTGTTGACGCTGAGTGATGCGACCGAAACGAACCACATCGCCGAGGCCACAACCCCGACGTCGGTCGCCTCGGTTCGGCATTCGGTGCAGGGGTACGAGATCGTCCGCGAGTTGGGCCGGGGCGGGATGGGGGTCGTCTATCAGGCGAAGCAGAAGGGGCTGAACCGCATGGTCGCCCTGAAGATGATTCTGTCGGGCGATCATGCCGGCAGCGGGGAGAAGGACCGCTTTCGCCGCGAGGCCGAGGCCGTGGCCGCGGTGCAGCACCCGAACATCGTGCAGATCTTCGAGATCGGCGAGGCCGAAGGCCGACCGTATCTGGCGTTCGAGTACGTCGAAGGGGGATCGCTTGCGCAGCAATTGGGTGGCAATCCCTGGCCGTCCAAATCGGCGGCCGCCCTCGTCGAGACGCTGGCGCGGGCCATGCAGTTCGCCCACGATCGAGGCATCGTGCATCGCGACCTGAAGCCGGGCAACATCCTTCTGAACGTCGAAGGCGGCACAGCCACACCGAAGATTACCGACTTTGGCCTCGCCAAGCGCGTCGAGCCCGAAGATTCGGACTGGTCGAGCACCGATTCGCCCGCCATCAACGGGCAGACACGCACCGGCGCAGTCATGGGCACGCCCAGCTACATCGCCCCCGAGCAGGCGGCCGGCAAGAACCGCGACGTCGGCCCCCCGGCGGACATCTACTCGCTCGGTGCGATCCTCTACGAACTGCTGACAGGCCGGCCGCCCTTCCGGGGCGAAACGCCGCTCGACACCGTGCTGCAAGTGATGTCGGACGACCCGGTCCCCCCGCGCGGCCTGCAGCCGAAGTTGCCGCGCGACCTTGAAACCATCTGCCTGAAGTGCCTGCAGAAGTTACCCGCCAAGCGATATTCCAGTGCCGGCGAACTGGCGAACGACCTTCGGCGATTTCTGAACCATCAGCCGATCGAGGCCCGGCCGATCGGTTCAAGCGAACGGCTGGGGAAGTGGGCGAAGCGGCACCCGGCCATCGCCATGTCATTGTCGATCAGCATGCTGGCGATGCTGACGCTGCTGGTCATCAGCATCAACTTCAACTTGAAACTGCGGCGTTCCAACGCGGAAAAAGAGATCCAGGCGGAGATGGCGCGCGAAGCCCAAAGAGCGGCCGAACGCTCCGCCCATGAACGCGAGATTCAGACACTCTACGCCAACGACCAGAAGAAGAAGGCCGACGAGCGACTGAAGGAACTGGAAAAAGCCCACGAAGAGACGAAGGCCGGCGCGGAACTCGCCCGCCGCACGACGTACGCCCTGTCGCTGGCCAAAGCGATGGCCCTTGTCGAGCGCGATCCGTTCAGGGCGGCGCTGTTGCTCGACAACCCTGTCGAATGCCCGCGCGACTTCCGCGATTTCACCTGGCACTACCTGCGTGCGATGTGTCATGCAGTCGACCAACGGTTCCTGGAAGGCCACTCGAAAGCGATTACCCGCATCGCCTGGTCGCCCGACGGCAACCGCGTCGCCACCGCAAGTTGGGATGAGACCGTCCGCATCTGGGATGCGCGAACGTATCGACCACTGGCCGTGCTGCGCGGGCATCGCGGCATCGTGCGTTCGGTAGCATTCTCCCCCGACGGCAACACCCTTGTGACGGCCGGCAGCGATCATCAGGTGCGCTTCTGGGACTTTCCGTCTACACTGCCCGGCAACGGCACGCCGCTGTCGTTGAACCCCTGGGCCAGCGTGGAAGTCGACGATGTGCAGACGGTCGCCTATTCGAGCGAATCGCCACAAGTGGCCGCGGGCTGCGTTGACGGGCGCATCCACATCTTCAATGTCCCGCCAATTCCCCGACCCGGACTGATGGCCTTGATCGGCGGTACGGCATCGATCGTCACCCGGCAGGCCGATGGGAGCTTCAAGCCGAAGCCGGGTCCGAACGTGCCGATCCCGTTCAAGGTCGGGCATGCCGATATCCTGAACGGCCACAAGGAAGCAGTGACGTCGCTGGTCTGGACTCGCAATGGCCTGTTCTCCGGCAGTCACGACCGGACGGTGCGCCGCTGGGAGCCCGGCGAGCGGCTCGATGGCGAGATTGTCTACTTCGGCGACGACCGCATTCTGTCGATCGACGTGACGCGCGAAGTCGATCTGTTGGCTGTGGCCGGCGATGGCGCGAACGATTCCTCGATCAAATTAGTCACGCTGCGCGGGCAGCGCGGCGAACCGCTCAAATTGAAAGGCCATACACGCGACGTCGACAGCGTCGCATTCAGCCGGGATGGCAAGCATCTCGCCAGCGCCAGTCACGACGGCAGCGTGCGGTTGTGGGAGACCGCCTCCGGGCAGGAGATCAGTGTATTCCGAGGCCACAAGGAACCAGTCTTCGCCGTGGCGTTCAATCCGGACCCGAAACAACCTGTGCTCGCCAGCGGCGGGCTCGACATCGTGGTGCGGTTCTGGAAGTTGACGCATTCGCATGAACAATCCGATGATGTCTCGGTGCGCGGTCCGGTGCCGGCCGCGGCAACGTCGCTTGACGCCCGTCTGCTGGCTGTGGCCGACCGCGATGGGGCAATCAAGGTCTGGGTGCGGCAGCAGAACGACTTCCTGCCTGACCCGAGTTACATCCTGCGCGGCGCAATGGGGCGAACGCTGTCAGCCGTGGCCATCGATCCGACCGGCAAATACGTGGCGGTGGGGTACCGCGATGAAGGCGACGTCGCCTTTTGGCCGCTGCTGCCGCGCCCGAAGGCCAAGCAGGCCGCGCCCGTCGAGTTGGGGTTGCCCCGCCTGCTGAAGGGCAACGGCGATGTCGACGATCTGGCGTTCCACGGCGACATACTGGCCGTGGCCGGACGCTCCGGCCTGCGGTTGTGGAACCTGGAAACACGCAAGCTGCTGTTGCAACCCCTGGCCACGACGGTAGTCAGCGTGGCCTTCACCCCGGACGGCAAGAAGCTGGTGGCCGCCGGCGGACGCAACATGCTGGTGCTTGACGTTGCCAGCGGACGCGAGGAATGCCGGACGCCGCTGGGCCATGGCAATCAGAACATCACCATGGTGGCGGTGGGGCCCGCGCGGGAAGAGAACTACGCCAACCCTGCGCCGCCGGAGTGGACCGTCGTCACGTGCGACAAGACCGGTGCCGCCTGGGTCTGGCGGCTGCGCACGGCAAAGAACGCCCGCCCCGGCGACCCGATGGTGCTGGAACATCTCGCGTTCCTGACGGGCCATGCCGAACCGATCACCTGCGTGGCATTCACGAAGTTCGGCAAGACGATTGCCACCACCAGCGAAGATCGCACCATCCGCCTCTGGGACCCGATCACCGGCCGCGAGCGAGCCGCGCTGACCAGCCACACCGATGCCGTACTGCTATGCGCCTTCTATCCCGAAGACTGGGCGATGGTGTCACTGGGACGGGATGGCGGGTTGAAGATCTGGCGCGCGGCGAAGTGACTCAAGGATTGACTTGCTGCCTTCATTCGGTCACATCTAAACCACGTTGCCGGTAAGCCTCATCGCAAACGCCGTGGATGGAAAGGTCATCACGATCTTTGCCAAACAGCCCGATGAGGCCCGGTCGTCCGACGAATCGCTCCGCGAGAAGAGTTCCTCGCGCGGAGCATGAGGAGTACTCGCAATTCGGCGGGCCGAACGGCATTCAGTATTCCGGTTGAGAACGCGAGAGTCGATTCGATGTGTGGCCTGAACCTCCGCGGCGAAACAGATCACTTTGTTCGTGCAGACAACAGATTTCAAGCCGGTCCGTGCAAGGCGCGTTTCAGCCAAGCGCGGGCAATAGGTTTTGTGGAGGGGCAATTCCGAGGATGGTAGTGGACCGGTCCGCAGACTATCGCCGGAGCATCCGGTCCCATCGCACCTACAATACCCGGAATTCGAAGAATTCTTCCGCGAAAAGCGCGGGGCGGCGGATATCTCACTGGACCCATTGCTCCAGGATCTCAACATGAAACCAGATGATCAAACGGGCCTTCACACGCCGCGGCCCCATGTCGAAGACTCCGACGCCGCCTTGAGCGCTGGAATGGCTGCGGCATTCGGCGCCAGTGGAACCGGTTCACATCATTCCGCATCCGAGCCGGACGCAGGCGCCGTCATCGCCGGCAAGTACACCCTCGTCGAGTCAATCGGCGAAGGCGGCATGGGCTCCGTCTGGCGGGCGAAACAGACCGAGCCGGTGAAGCGGTTCGTGGCCGTCAAGCTGATCAAGGCAGGGATGGACTCGAAGCAAGTGCTGGCCCGGTTCGAGGCCGAGCGACAGGCGCTGGCGCTGATGGACCATCCCAACATCGCCAAGGTGCTCGACGGCGGAGTGACATCAGGCGAGCCCGGTGGCGTAAGCCCCGGGAGGCCCTATTTCGTCATGGAACTTGTCAAGGGCGTGCCCGTCACCGAGTATTGCGACAGGTGCAAGCTGACCCCCAAGGAGCGGTTGGAACTGTTCGTGCCGGTGTGCCAGGCGATCCAGCACGCGCACCAGAAGGGCATCATCCACCGCGACATCAAACCGTCGAATGTGCTGATCGCC
>Ga0105046_10008174_pt1 | contig 16455 bp, 11 predicted proteins | sample MAT03_FD_78385 | JGI IMG/M metagenome (GOLD analysis project Ga0105046, IMG submission 78385) | Freshwater microbial communities from Lake Fryxell liftoff mats and glacier meltwater in Antarctica - MAT-03 (megahit assembly) | ecosystem: Environmental > Aquatic > Freshwater > Ice > Liftoff...
CAATGCACTGCTGGCCAAAGCGATCCCTTGTGAGGCGTTGTAGGCTTTGCCCACCACCGAGAATACCACCGTGTGCTTCCCCGGTGGCACGGCCATGGCGCGCAGCACGTAATCGGCACGCGCGTATTCCACAGGGTTACCGTCCAAGCTGGCTTGCCAATCGGGGCCGTACCAGATCTCGCTGAACACCACTACGCCCCCATTGCCGGAGTTCACGGTGTAGGTGAGCTTGTTGGTGCGGTATTCGTCCAAATTCACATTGGCTGAAGGATCCGCCGTGGCCTTGGTAGTTCCTAATGCATCGCGGTAACGTTCATCGACCAAGGCGGTGGTGGCGGGATCGATCGTTCCGAGTTGCACGATCTCCTCATCTGCGTTCTTCACCCACTTCACTTCATCCACGAACCACGCGCTGCCGAGCGCGTTCACGTTGCGGATCGGCGGGCGTTCGGGATTGTAGATCATGTAGCGCGTGTTCAACATATTCAACACGCCTTCTTGTGCCAATGCGCTATCCACTGTTGCGATGGAACCACTTTGCAATGCGGTGCCGATGCGCTGTACGGCCGGTCCCAAATGGAATTCGATCAGGTCTTGGTAGCGCTTCAGTTTGGCACCGTGGTAGCCACCAAGGCTCTTGTGGAAGTAGCTCACACGGGCATCCTGGAATGGATTGTTCAGGTTGAGAACGCGATAGTCCGAATTCCGACGAAGGCTACCGAAACGCGCCAACATCTCTTCTTCCGGCAATACCATTTTGTCGCGTCCTGTTTCGCTGGCGCGCTCCTCCTTCAAGCGCTCCACGGTGGCGTTCAGATCAGCTTCGGCGGCAGGGCTCCATTCCGCTTCCATGATCGCTTTGTCCGCGGCGTTCGCTTGGTACGGGAATTTGTTGGCAGTCACTTCTTCCCAAGCCAAGTAGCGCCCCCTGTCCTTCTCGTTGTTCACGTACCGCTTGTCCACTGTCCAGAGGTCCAGCAGCACCAAAACACCCAACACGCCCAGCAGGACCGGTTTGCCGATCTTGCGTCTTCCGAACAGGAACAACAACACCGAACCTGCAAGGACGAAGGCGAAACTGCGCCATGCATCGGAGGTGAAAAGGTGTTGTCGTGCAAGCTTCAGTTGCTCCACACCTGCAATGATCTGGGCTTCCGCTTGGGGTTGTGAATCGATCTGCTCGTTGAAGGCTTCGCGCTCTTGGGTGCCGATGAAATCACTGAACAAATTCGGTGTTACCGCCATGGCCAAGAGCAATACAAGCACCACACCCATGGTGATCAACGACTTGCGCTCGAGGTTCTTGTCCCACCCACCATCGCGGATGAAACGGTCCAAGTACAGCACCGCCAACACGGGCGCGGCCAGTTCCACGATCACAAGGATAATGGTGACCGCTCGGAATTTGTCGTACCCCGGAATGTGGTCCAAAAAGAAATCCGTCAGGGGCATCAAATTCCTTCCCCAAGAAAGCAACAGGGTCAAGAAAAGGGCACCGAACAAGGCGTAGGCCAAAGCGTCCTTCATCAACCAAAGACCAGCAAGCAAGTACAGGATCACCAGGCCCCCGGAAAGCATGGGGTCGTTGATGCCGATCAGCGCTGCTACTACCGGAATGCATGCCAAGAGCCACCAACGACCGTGACCTTCGGTGCGCACGAGCATGAGCAACATCAACAGCACCACTATCGCGCCCAAGTAAACGGGGCCACTGGTAAAGCGTTGATCACCCCAATAGGCGTTCATTTGGCCGATGTTCTGCCGGTAGCGTTGATCGAGCCCGGACAAGGCTTCCGGATGGTTGGCCAAAGCACTGGTGGCCCCGCCTTTCGCATCGGGGACCAACAAGGTCAACGATTCCGCCTTGCCATAACTCCAATCTGTCACATAATCCCGGTCCAATCCTTCGGTACGGATGCCTTCCGCGGAAGAACCATCGCTGCGTATAGTGAGCTCACTCTGGCCACGGGTGGTCAGCTTGCCATATTCGTAGGTGGTCCACAACATGCCGACATTGCAGGCCAATGCCAAGACCACAGCGACCAGCCCAACAGCCGAACGTTTTAGGAAATCGGGCAATTGCTTCTCCCGTATGGCGCGGACACCTTCCGCCAGCGCGTACAACAACAACAGGATCCCCAAGTAGTACGTGACCTGCACGTGGTTCGTGGATATTTCCAAGCCCATGAATAGCGCCAATAGCGCACCGCCAAGTAAAAGCCGCCTTCTGTAAAGCATGTACATGGCTCCCAAGACCATGGGCATATAACCGATCGCATTCGCCTTGCTGGTGTGCCCCGCCTCCAGGATCACGAAGAAATAGGATGAAAAGCCGAAGGCCACGGCACCCACAATGGCGAGCCATGGATCCACCCGCAGACATAAGAGCAGGATGAACATGCCCATCAGGTAGAGAAAGAGGAAGTCGGCGGGGCGCGGTAGGAAACCACGGAAGAGCTTATCCACCTTGAGCAGCAGGTTGCTCGGCCATTGCACGAAGATCTGGTAGGCGGGCATGCCACTGAACATGCTTCCGGTCCACAGGGGCTCCTCTTCGAATTCGGCGCGGTGCTCGGCCACTTCCTGGGCCATGCCCTGCCAGTTCTTAATGTCGCCTTGGACCAATTTCTTGCCTTCTAGCACCGGACTGAAATACACCAAGCTCAAGGTGTAGAACAAGGCAATGGCCGCAAATACGGGCAACAGACGTTTCCAGTTGAAGGCGTTCATGGGCGTGGTGGTCTACTTGATCTCTTCGAAATCGGCATCGGTGATGGTGCCGTTCGTAGTGCTGGTGTTCTTGTCGGGCGGAGGTACTTTCTCTATGCGGACCTCGCCTTTGGGGCGTGGCACCTCGTTGGTCCGTTGTGGCCCATTGGCCGTTCTGTTCCGGGCGGAATAACGCATGAACATGCGAACGACCCACCAAGCGGCCAACAGCCAAAGGATCATGCGCAACGTACCGGGAACACTCGCTTCCAATAGGTTCATGTCGAAGCGGCCAAAGATAGTTCCACTACCCGCCCCCCGCTGGATCGCCGTACCTTCGCGCCCGCTTGCCCACATGGCAGGGCCGTTCAGCTCGTTCTACGGCGGGCAAATTTTCTCTTTTTCCCCTTCGCATATGTCCTCTTTTGAAGACCTCGGTCTCCGCCCAGAACTGCTCAAGTCCCTTGCCGATATCGGCTTTACCACCCCTACTCCCGTTCAGGAAAAGGCGATCCCCCTGATGCTGAAGTCGGAAAAGGACGTGGTGGCCCTCGCACAGACCGGAACCGGCAAAACAGCGGCTTTCGGACTGCCGATGCTGGAGTTCCTGGATCCACAGGACCGTAGCATCCAAGGCTTGATCCTGGCCCCGACCCGTGAGCTGTGCGTTCAGATCAGCAAAGACGTTGAAAAGTTCGCGACCAACATGAAAGGCACCCGCATCGTTGCGGTGTACGGCGGAGCCAGCATTCGCGACCAAATTCGCGATATCCAACGTGGTGCCCAGATCATCGTGGCAACCCCTGGACGGCTTTTGGACCTTTTGGGGCGGAAAGCAGTGGATCTTTCAACCGTTGATGTGGTGGTGTTGGACGAGGCCGATGAAATGCTGAACATGGGCTTTCAGGAGGACTTGACCGAGATCCTCCAGACCACACCCGCCGATAAGCGCACGTGGCTTTTCAGCGCTACCATGAGCAGTGAGGTGCGCCGCATCGCCAAGCGCTACATGCGCGAATTCGAAGAGGTCAGTATCGACCGTTCCACCGTTACCGCTGAGGCCATCCAACACCAATATGCAGTAGTACACTCGAAGGACCGCTTTTCCGCATTGAAGCGTTTCATCGATGCGGACCCCGACTTGTTCGGGATCGTGTTCTGCCGTACCAAACATGAAACGCAGGACCTGGCGGCCGCATTGGTGCGCGATGGTTACAATGCCGATGCGATCCACGGTGACCTGAGCCAAGCCCAGCGCGACCATGTGATGGGCCGTTACCGCGCACATACCATACGCCTGTTGATAGCTACGGACGTGGCGGCCCGCGGGATCGATGTGCGCGATGTTACCCACGTGATCCATTTCGACCTGCCCGGTGAGGCGGAGAATTACACCCACCGAAGCGGCCGCACGGGCCGTGCAGGGAGCAGTGGTATTTCGCTGAGCATCATCGGCGTGCGCGATGTGAACAAGGTGCGCCAATTGGAACGCGTGCTGAAGACCCACTTCACCTTCGTTCGCGTGCCGGGTGGTGCCGAGATCGGCAAGCAACAAGTGGTGGCCTACATGAAGAAGTTGAAGAGCGTGGAGGTGGACGAAGAGGGCCTCTCTGAACTGCTTTCCGAAGCGCGGGCCGAGTTGGATGCCTTCAGCAAGGAAGAGCTGATCGATCGCTTCATGAGCATGGCCTTCAACCGGATCATTGAACAGCATCGCACCAGCTACGACCTGAACGTGGACATGAGCCGCAAGGACCACAGCGCACGTGCGGAACGTCCGACCTCAGCGGAGCGGTTCAGCACGGGTCGCCAGATGTTCATCAACTTGGGCACTGCCGACGGTTTCGACAAAGGCAAGATGCTCGGCTACATCTGTGGCATGAGCGGTTTGAGCGGCGAACTGATCGGACGTATGTTGATCAAGGACGTGTATTCCTTCGTCGATATTGAGCCGGACCATTTCGAGCAAGTGAAGAATTCCTTCAACAACGCCAACTACAAAGGCCGCAGCGTGCGGGTGGACGAATCTGCAGGCGGGGCGGGTGGAGGAAGTGGTCCACGCCCGGATAAACCCCGCAGTGGCGGTGGCGAAGGACACCGTGGCGGTGGTGGTTACAAGGGTAATGCAGGTGGTGGCTACCAAGGTGGTAGTGATCGCGGCGGCTACAAAGGCGGTGGTGCTGGCTACAAGGGCAAGTCCGAAGGTGCTGCTGACCGAGGCAGTTACAAAGGCAAGTCCGAAGGCGCCGCCGATCGCGGTGGCTACAAAGGCAACGACCGCGGCGTTTTCCAAAAGAAGGAGGGTTTTTACGAGCCAAAGCCGAAGTTCCCTAAAAAGGAGCGGAAGAGCAAGTAGGTGGTTGAGGGCTTGCCTGCCGCAGGCATGGTTGAGGGTTGAGAGGTTGAGAGGTTGAGAGGTTGGCAGTATTCAAACTTCGCCGCTTCTATCGACATTGATCTCTTGAAGTTGCCTTTGGCTCTGGTGCGGTCGAAGTTCACACCGGCCGCCCAGAATGCTTCTGTTGGCACCCGGTCATGATCATTCGCGTGCCAGTGTCGGCGTTACAGATCCAGATCCAAGGTCATGTTCGTACGTATGTCAGGTCGTTGATCCGTTCGCGACCTTTACATGAATGAAACCGATGAAAACCATGTTCCTCTTACAGATCGCCCTGCTCTTTGCCTGCTCCCCGAACAGTACGGACCTTTCACCCGATAATAGTGCCCAGGAAGCCCTGAATAGCGAAAGCCCACAAGACCTTTCGGGACTGAGCACCGCCTACTTCGCAAGTGGCTGTTTCTGGTGCGTGGAAGAGGTTTTTGAAAGCGTGAAAGGCGTGAAGGAAGCTGTATCCGGATATGCCGGTGGAACCGAAAAGAACCCCACCTATCAGCAGGTCGGTAACGGTAGTACAGGCCATGCCGAGGCCGTAGAGGTGTTCTACGATCCCAAAGTGGTGAACTATGCAACGCTCTTGAAAGTCTTCTTCAACAGTCAGGATCCCACTACAAAGAACCGGCAAGGCCCTGACGCTGGCGCCCAGTACCGTTCCATCGCTTTTTACCAGACCACAGAAGAGAAAGCGTTGATCGAAACCATGATCAAGGAACTGGACGCTTCAGGGAAATACACTTCACCGATCGTTACCCAAGTGACATCCTTCGAGAAATTCTGGCCTGCCGAAGACTATCACCAGAACTACGTTCGCCAACACCCCGATGAAGGTTATGTGCGGGGAGTTTCCATCCCAAGGTTCGAGCGTTTCAAGAAGGAAATGCCGGAAGTGTTGAAGTAAGCTTGGAGTACCGAAGAGGTCAACGTTGGCCGTTTCATGCCTTTGACCAACTTGACCAAAAACAAGAATTGGAGCTGCTCGCTTGCTGAAACCGGCGCCCGACTGTCGCTCGGAGCATTGGACATTGGCGTCCCCAAGTCATGAAAGGATCTTGGAAGTCGCTCAATGTGAAGTAGTCCCTTCAAACGGTCACTTTGGATCTTCGTGATCGGCCAATTTCGGTGTGATCACAGAAGAAGAACATTACCGTTCCCACCTACCCCCAATTCGGGTGATTTCGTGTTCCATAATGTGTCCAGTAGCTAATTTGGCACTGGTAGTTGAACCTCCAGCACGAAGAACACGATCCATGAAAACCGCACAACTCCCCCTTCTCGCACTTTCCTTCCTATGTGCGACCGCCTGCAACAACGGCCCTAACAACGATCAATATGGTATTGGGGATGAAGAAGGTGGCGAAACCAGTTATGGCGAAATGCCCGGAATGGATGAAGGTGTGAACCGACCGAACGATGATGGGCGCACGAACATTACACTGCACCCCGTAATGGATGCGAAAACCGGTATGGTGAGCTACCAGATGCCACTGCCGGCGAGTTGGAAAATAGTGACCCCACAAACTCCTCAGGATCCGCATATCGTTGGTCCCGGTGGGGTGAAGATCTATTACCGTTCCGGTTCCACGAACACCTACTCCAATGACCCGAACATGCAACAGACCTATCAAATGGCCGGGCAAGCCATGCGGCCGCCCATGGAGATCAGCGCATACTTGCAGCAGGACCTGGTGCCGCAAATGACCGGCAATGGTTTCCAATTGATGAAGCAATATCCTATTCCGCAGGTTGCGGAACGGAACAGGGCTTACAGCGCCAAGTTGTTCAAAGTAGCGCCTTCGCGGGACCAGCAATTCGCCTTGGGTACCGAATGGCGCAACCAGGAGGGCAAGCCGTTGTTCATGATCGTGAACATGTCCGTCAGTCAAGGCCAGAACGATGTTTTCTGGTTCACGAACATGCAGGCGCTCACAGCTGAAGAGGACCAATTCGAGTTTGCCAAACGCGCGTTGCTGAACGGCATCATCAACACGCAGGACGATCCACAACAGATAGCGGCCTACAATGCCAACGAGCAACAAAAAGCCAACCAGAGCTGGTCCCAACACAATACCAAAATGCAACAGAACCAGCGCAATTTCGACCAGCAACAAGCCACGCACAGAAGCACCACCGATGCCGTGAACAAAGCATCGATGGACAGCTACAATTCCCGGATGGAGTCGATGGACAATAACCAACGTGGTTTCACCAACTACATAAAGGACGAATACACAGTGGCGAACCCCGGCGATGGACAGCAGTACCAAGTGGAGTCCGGATCCAACCAGTACTGGATGAACAACAATGGCGAATACATCCCCAGCAACAACGCGACTTACGACCCCAATGCGGACAATGCCGTGAACAACCAAAGTTGGCAGGAAGTGGAGGTGGTGCCTTGATCGGAAGTCCATAGAAAGTCACTCCAGCACGCACACCCTGTGTACGCCGCGTCCACTTTGCGCGGAATACACGATCTTCGCACTCCTTTTTGGAGTTGGATGCGAACCTTTACGTTGGTACTTTTTTTGCCATTCTACTTGGCAGCCTTTTGCCAAGGCCCTTGCTCGGTCAGCCTCAACAGCACGTTGCCAACCTGTCCGGGTGATGCGAACGGTACGCTGACCGTTGTGGGCACCGGTGGCCCATTCACCTACGATTGGTTCCACGACGCTACGTTGACCACGGCCTCGGCCACAGGCTTGACCGCTGGCGCCTATACGGTGATCGTGCAGGATACCTTGGGATGTATTTCCGTGCTTGATGGGGTGATCGACGAGCCCGTCGTGCAACCGCTGGGGAACATCACGACCACTGATATAAGCTGCGCTGGTTTGGCGGACGGGTCGGTGAGCTTTTCCTTGAACCCAGGACCCTACACGTGGCAATGGACCGATGCACCCAACCTGACAGCAACGAACCGAACGAACTTGGGCGTTGGCGGATACACCGTGGTGATCAACGGGGGCCCTTGCCCCTTCTCCGTGACCGGTTTTCTGGGCGATCCGGACATCTCCATTGTAGGCTCCAGTACGTACTGCCCGTCAGATCCGCCTCAGTTGAATAGCTTTTCGGAATTCGGGTTCTCGCCACAAGTGTACGTCTGGAGCACGGGTGATTCCACAGCGAACATCCAGATCACGCCAGGTACCGACGGTCTTATCGAACTCACCGCCATCGATACCACTACCGGCTGCACCGCCATGGGCGACATCACCCTTACGGAATTGCCCTACCCCACGGTGGCTTTCGCCGCGCCGGATACCTTGTGCTTGCGGGTGAACGGGGTTGCGATCACCACATCCTCCACAGCGGATTCGCTCGTTTGGCGTTGGGGCGCTTCGGGCTTTAGTAACTTGAGTGAACCATCCATACGTTTCACGGCATCCGATTGGCAACCCATCTCGTTGCAGGGTTTCGACCTTTTCGGTTGCGGCGGCGCACCGGTCGTGGACAGTGTTTATGTGCGACCGCGCCTACCGGCGGACTTCACTGTGGAACAAGTCCCATGCACACCCATGGTTGACCTGGTCTTCGCAAGCACCTCGGATTCTTGCGCCTTCTTCATTCGCGACAGCTTGGTCATTGACCTCTGCAGGGGATATGTGCGTTGGGACATGCGGAGGTACGAGGAGTACGACCTCACCTTCTACTCCACACAGCCCAACTTGTGCGATGACACATTATCAGTGCATATAGATGTCCGCACAGAACCCACACTGTTCCTGCCCAATGCATTCACCCCGGACGGGGATGGGATCAACGATACCTGGCCCGGAGATGTGGAAATACCGGATGCCGGGTATGAGGTCCGTTTGTTCGACCGTTGGGGCGCAAGCCTTTGGAGCACCACCGACACCCAAGAGAAATGGGACGGTTCGGGCATGCCGATCGGTGCGTACGTATACACCATGCGTATGCGCGATCCCTGCCAACCGACCAACGAGATCTCCAAGCAAGGGGTGATCACGTTGGTGAGGTAGCTCGAAGTGTAAGTTCCCTTCGAGCTTGGTCCAAAGCTCACAACTTCCGCAACGCCTCACGCGTGCTCAAGGGCGACAATTTTCGCGATGCTACGAACGATCGCACGGCGTTGGGGTCCGTTGCACCCAACTCGCGCAAGGACCAGCCGATCGCCTTGCGGATGAAGAATTCCTGGCTCTTCGCGTGTCGATCGATGTTCGCGAACAAAAGGTCCATGTCCGTATCGGACTTCCATCGTAGCTGAAAGAGGATCGACGTTCGGTTCAACCACATGTTGCTGCTATTGGTCCAACGCTTGTTCCACTTCGTGATCTCCCTCGGATACTTCTTCAGGATGGTGCCCAACGCGTGTACTGCCAATGCATCCACGCTATCCCACCAACTCTTGGTGGTGATCAGTTCCTCCAAGAGCGGAAGGTGATCCGGGTTCAGCTTCTTGGCATTCTTGATCAAGAGATCGATCGCGACATGATGGACCTCACGCTCCGGAAACGCGAATGCGGACCGTGCGATGGCGGGCAGCTCATCGATCTCCGGAACTCCGAACAACGCCATGTGTTCCTTCATCAATTCCCGGCGCTGCGGGGTCTTGATCCCAAAGAAGGGAAAATGCCCCTTCATGTACGCACACATCGCTGCAGCGTTCTCCGCATTGGCGTGCCGCTTGAAGGTTGAATGCAGTGGTGTTATGAATGGATGTACGGGATCCATCATCGAAGGAACCGCATCATGAAAATGCCCGGTCAACGCACCACGACCGAGTGCCAAGTGACCTGATCTCCCAGAAATACACCAACAGGATACATGCCCGTGGCAACGCCGTCCAATGCGACATCGACCTTGGAACGGCTGCCATAGCTCCTATCCAATACCAAGCGACCTTGGCTATCGAGGACGCGGATCCGGATAGCCTGTGGTAGGCCTTGCTGCTCGATCCAGAACCCCGCTTCAGCGGTGGTCGGGTTTGGTGCGATGACAAATGTGGAAGCATCCGTGTACACATCCGGCACATCCACGGTACCAGTTATCGTGGTATCCATATTCACCACAATACCGAACGGCGGCCCCCAGCCACCATCATCATCTTGCGCACGCATCCAAAGCACATTGACGCCTGCGATAACCGGAACGGGAATGGCGCTGCCCTTGATGGATTCGATGGCACCGTCGAATGCACCGTCCGCAGCCAACATGGGTGCCCCTGCTCCTTCGCCCGGATCGGTATCGAACCAATACTCGGCCGCAGAAACGTGGACCACAGGGAAGGTGACACTTCCTGTGAGCACCTCGACAACAACGCTGAAGGGAGCGCTCCAGTTACTGTTCACGTCCAAAATGCGCATGCTCAACACATGCATACCGGGAGCAGGAAGTTGCGTGATATCCGCACCGATCGCCTCCAGTGCATCATTGTAGTTTCCATCCAGCGCGAACAACGGGCTGCCGCTTCCTTCGCCGGGATCCGTATCCCAGTAGTACTCACCTTCACTCACTTGGATATCCGGAAAGTTGACCGAACCCGGCAACACCTGTATGAGCGTGGTGAAGGCCGGCCCCCAATTCCCATCCGTATCGTGTGCTCGAATGGAGAATGTATGCTCACCTGGGCCGGGAAGTGTTGCGGTCTGGGCAAGTACCGATTCCAGAGCTTGGTCGTAGGTACCATCAACGGCCACCAACACGGTGCCATTCCCCTGACCGGGGTCGGTATCCCAGAAATACTCAGTGCTCAACAGTCCGGTTTGGGCGACCAACCGTGTACACAAGAGCACGACAGCGGATAGAAATATGGAACGCGTTCGCATGCCTTCAAACATTAGCGATCGAAGGCCACACCCTTCACACGCAAGGTTGCACCGGAACGCACGTTGAACGGATGCCCCGTGAGGTAAACACGAGCGGCACCCATGTGCAAGGGATGGAAATTGGTGAGCGTATATGATCCGCCATAAGCACCGGCATCACCGGGTGTAAGATCGAGATCGCTAAGGACCGGTGCTGGATTACCACCGTCGATACAGGCAGGTGCACTGAGGAACGTACCATCTGTATTGAGCGTGATCAGTTCGTCCACTGTATTGTCAGACTCGAATGTGAATCCGGCGGATATCGGTAGACTCATGTTGCTCGTTACGTGATTGAAATAGACGTTGATCTGGCCTTGGTTCCCACTGTCCCTATTGATGCCGAATGTTGAACCGCTCCATGTGCGTGTGACGACGTTGTTCATCACTTCCCATACGCTACCTGCATTGGTGATCCCAACGTTGATCCCGTACGCGGTGGATTGACCATTATAGGCAATGACGGTGTTGTTCCAGACCAAATTTTGCACACCCGAAATGTTCCCTTCATAGACCTCGATCCCCATCCAGGCATGCTGGATGTAGTTGTTACGGATATGCAATACCTGGCCTTCCGTATTGGAGAAGATGCCTTCGTAGCTCAAGTTGCTCTTTATCTTGTTACCGATGATCGCACAAGTGTCCAATGGAAAGCCCGATGCGGTACCTGTGATACTGATGCCTTCATCATTAAGAGCTGAGGCATCAATGTCACAACCCACCACGTTGCCGTAGTTGATCGATATCGCACCATTCAAGAAGGTACACTCAACGATATCCGATTGGAAGTTGTTGTTGTTCAGGGCAACGTTGCCATTCACGAAGTAGCTGTCGATCAAACGCACTGATGTGCCTCGTACGCTGCCGCCAGCGGCGAACGTGACACTACCGGAAGTGTTGCGCATGCCGATGATGGTGACCTCCCGGCCCGCTGCTCCGGTGATCGTGTAACTGCCTTGCACATAGAAGAAGTCGTCGTTCGTGAAGCTCAAGAATTGCAGGCTCGCGTTCACCGTGATGTTCTCGATCCACGGAATATTGCCCGCACGGTTCTTCACAATGATGCGGTCGCCATCAACGGCTGCTGCCACCGCAGATGTAATGTTCGCATAGGCGGGTGCTTGGCCGAATTCCTCCACGATACGGTCGGTGGCGAAAGTTGGAAGTGTGCCAGCAAGAGCAAGCAGGATCAAGATCGGTCTCATTTGGTGTGTTCGTATGGATAGGCGGTGAAGGTAATAGCAAGAATGGAACAGGTCCATTAACACGAGGGCGGAGAGACCCCCGCCCTCGTGCATCGTTCAAACCGTATGACCCGCTCACTCCACTACAATGCGTTGCTGATACGCCATTCCCCCGCAAGTGAGCTTGACCAAGTAGATCCCCTTTGCCACGGCACCAAGGTCCACTTGCACACGGCCCGCCACACCACTTGAACGGAACGCTTCTTGGTACACGATCCTTCCAGCGGCATCCAAGACCTGCATGGTGGCCGCACCTTTCACCGCGTGCTCCATGCTCATTGTGAATGTACCTTGGTTCGGATTGGGTGCAATTTGGAATGCGGCAACATTCGCGTGCTCTTCGATCCCGATGGGCTGGGTGATCGTGCTGCCGACCCCAACGGCATATTCGCCACTGTTCAGCATTTGCCCGGTGAAGGTGACCACGCCGTTCGTGAAGCTGGACCCATTCGCAACGGCAACGAAGCCACTTCCACCGGCAGGCCTCCAGAGCAGTGCATAGTTCCACGCCGGCTGTGTCAGGTCCAGAACGGTGCCGCCGCCTGCTGCTGCATTCAAGTTCATGACCACGGACATGCTTGCATCTCCCAAACTGGTCAATGGCCACACACGCTCGGTGCGCATGAAGTCGATGGGAGCATTCGCAGGAATGTCGTTCGCCGTGGTGCCGATACCACCGTTGTGCCCGAACACCGCGTAATCCGTGGTGTCCATCGCAGTGGCCGTTAGATTTAGCCCATTGGTGGTGGAAGTGAACCATGGACCGGTAAGACTTTTCCCTTTCCAGATCCCGTTCAGGTCCGCGGCCGTTCCGGTGTTGTCATCTGCAAGTGGCGCCTTCGATACAGCCCACTCCGAACCTGAGAACGTTGCACTGCCAACCGCCGTGTTGCCATTGCCGGATAGATCGGTCGCTGAGTTACCGACGGGTGCATCAAAGTTGTAACCCGCGATGAGACCCGCCTCCGATCCATCGATCCCCTTGAACATCCGCTCCTTGATCTGATCGGGGGTAAGCGCCACGTTGTACAACGCGATCTCATCCATGTTCCCGAACGTTTGGAACGACCCCAATTCCATCCATGAAGAGACACCGATGATCAACCGATTCGTACTGGTACTGATCGGCGCGTTGGATACCACCGTGGAGCCCACTTCAACCCCGTTCATGTAAGATTTCAGTGCAACGCCCCGGGAATAGGTCATGGCAATGTTGTACCAGTATTGTGCAGTGGGGTTCATCAATCCATTCAGGGGATCATAGTGGATCGGGTTCCAGACTTCCGCATACACTTTACCTTGGTCCACGGCCAAGATGTAGCCCGTGTTGTCCAAATTGAATTTGCCGAGGATCTTCTGGTTGTCGCCAACGTCCCGCAGTTGGATCCAGCACATGGCCGTGAATTGATCACCTGGATTTAGGACCGCGTTGTTGCCTGCATCAAGGTACTTGAGGGCGTTCGAGCTCTGGAATTCGGCATAGTCGATCCGGAACGCATTACCGGCCGGGGTTTGCGCGATGCTGACTGCTGCGAACAGAAATGCCGAAGAAAGGAGTAGCTGTCTTTTCATGTGGGTTCGGTGTCAATGGGTGAGAATGAATCGTTGTGAATGGATACCGTTGGAACCGGTCAGCTTCAGCATATAGATCCCTGATGGTAATTCGCGCAGGTCGAGTTGGTCACTCGTTCCGTTCATGTTCGTGCGTTGAGCGGTCCGGCCATTAACGTCGAGCACATCGATGCCAAGCAATGCAGGATGCTTCAGTGTAATGTTGAGCAGACCTTGCGTGGGGTTCGGAAATACATGGATGCCGAGCCGTTCCATTGGATCCAGTTCTTCCACCGAAACCGCCGTAGAGCTTTTCGTGACCATTTGCAATGCGACCTTATACACCGGAGTCGTATGCGTGTTGTTGTTGTAGGTACAACCACCTCCATTGCAATTCGCCGGAGTGCAATCGATGTTCCACGGGCTGCACAGGTTGAAGAACGGTTCCAGCACGTAATCCACGTTCACCGTCTGGCCCGGGATGCTCCACTGTGTAACGTCATAATCCCAAGGTTCCACTGCCTTTCCCGGACACCAACCCGCTCTTGCGAACTGCCATGTCCCGGCTTGGTTGGCACACGGATTCTGCGCGCAATTCGGATCCCATAGGAATTGCGAGAAACGCTCCTCGCCGTTCACATGGATATGGTGCGTCTTCTGCGAAAACTCGGCGGCGTTATTCGTATTCCCTTGCCCATGTCCGGTATTGATCACTCGAAATACAACTTCCTCCGCATTGGCCGGGACCATGTGATCGTAGTCTTGCAGGTTGATGCTGTAGAACAGCGTATCCCCATATGTGAATTGGTTGTCCATGAAGAACTGAGTGACCGTGACGTACTCGTATTCTGGTGTGCCCTCGATGAATTCGAAGGAGGTGTGGATGTTCCAACCGTTCTGGTAGGTCTCGATGTGCGATCTCAATTGAGTGGTTCCCGTGAGATAGCTCCTGTAGTCCGTCACATCCAATGTCCATCCACAGGACGAAAGCAGATAGGGTGTTGCGTAGCGTCCGATCTCGATTGCTTCGCCATCAACAACGACCGAAAGCTGAGCGAACCGGTCCCAAGGGTCGCAGCCGCCGGGCGGGCAACTCAAGGAGATGTGCATGAGGATCTGGGAAACGTTCGAGAGATCAGAAGGAAATTCCACGGTCTTGTTGATCGTGCTTCCACCGGTGTGGGTCTCACCATCGAAACCGATCACGGTGATGTCCTGTGCTAAGAGTGGCAACAAACAGCTGGATAAAACGAGTGTAAAAAGTGTTCTCATGGAAGCGGTTGATCTTGCCGCTAAGCTACACGCTTTCCCGAAGCCTTCCCGACAAGTAAGCAGGGCTATCGCTTCTTGAAAGATCCCTGTGGGATCAAATAGAACGTTTTTGCCATACGAGCCAATGCCCTGAGCGAGTAGGTCGGCCATCTTTACTTCGCGCCCTTCAGACGCTCAACGTGACTTTATGCCACGGATCCGCACGGACCTTCACGGATGAATACAAGAGTTGGGACGAAGTCGCCAATTGCTGGAATGTGGATCTTATCCGTGAAGATCCGTGCATATCCGTGGATACCTCTTCAAGAACTTGCGCCGCAGGTGCAGTGTTAAGAGGCGTAGTCCTGGACAAGCAAGTCGCAAAGCTCTGTCCTTGCTTTCCAACAATCCAAGAAGCCCTGTTCTCTTGTTACCCAACCACTTTGGATCCGCTTAATTTGGCGCGCCTTCCCCGGCCGTTCCACGTATGGCAAGACCGATACTCCTGCTCCTTCTCGTCGCTTTGGCACTTTTCGGTCGCGCACAGGAGGTGATCCTCGTGGGCAAGGTCATGGACAAAGCAGAAGGACTCGGACTACCTGGCGCCACGGTATTGGTTCGTGGCACCACGAGGGGTACCACCACGGACCTCGACGGAAATTTCTCGATCGCTGTCCTTCCCACGGATAGCATACAGGTGCGCTACATCGGTTTCAACGAACAGATCATCGCCGTGGGTGAACGACAGGAGATCGAGATCACCTTGGAACCCGCTGCCACACAGTTGGGGGAAGTGGTCGTAACGGCATTGGGGATCCCGCGTGAAGAAAAGTCGCTAGGCTACGCGGTGGGCAAAATGGATGTGCGCAGCGCAACCGTTACCCGCGACCCCAACTTGGTGAACAGCATGCAAGGCAAGATCGCCGGTGTGCAGATCACCAAGACCTCGGGCGGGCCGGGTGCTTCCAGTAGGATCCTGATCAGAGGCAACAGTTCCGTGGTGAACAACAACCAACCGTTGGTGGTGTTGGACGGTATACCCATCGACAACACGACTCAGGGTTCAGGTGGCACATGGGGTGGCATCGATTTCGGAAGCCCTATTTCGGACATTGATCCGGATGATATTGAAAGCTTGATCGTGTTGAAAGGACCGAGTGCGGCTGCACTGTACGGAAGTCGTGCGTTGAACGGTGTGATCGTGATCACCACCAAGTCCGCTGGGGGGAAGAAAGGTTGGCATGTTGGAGTGAACAGCAATACATCCATCGAATCGGCATACATCCTCAACAAATTCCAGAACACCTACGGGGCCGGATCCGAAGGCAAATTCAAGTACACCCCCGAAGGGATACCGTTCTTCGAGACCGACCGTCCTTCACTCCCCACCTACGCTGCGAGTTGGGGACCCGAAATGCTGGGCCAACAATACATCGATTGGAATGGCGACACCACGACGTTCTCCCCACAACCGGAC
>Ga0105046_10008175_pt1 | contig 16455 bp, 11 predicted proteins | sample MAT03_FD_78385 | JGI IMG/M metagenome (GOLD analysis project Ga0105046, IMG submission 78385) | Freshwater microbial communities from Lake Fryxell liftoff mats and glacier meltwater in Antarctica - MAT-03 (megahit assembly) | ecosystem: Environmental > Aquatic > Freshwater > Ice > Liftoff...
ATGCGAGTGAGAAGGCAAACCAGAGTGCGAGCGCGAGGTGGATTCGATCTCCAAACCGGTCGGGTGCTTCGCGATGCCAGAACTCCTGAGCTCGTGGAGTGCGAAGCAGAAACGAGCGGGGGTGGATCTGAGGCGAATCAACTTTCATGGCGAGAAGGGTGGGTGCGGTTCAAGGACAAACGCCAACATGACCCGATAACAACGCATGATGCAGCGAGCTGCGGTTAAATAACCGAACATCTACAAAGCATCGGGTGAAAAGCTTGGTTTCAAATGTTATAACTTCGCTAAGGCTGAGGTTGTGCCTTTGACTAAATAGAGGTAGGCTCTACCCTTGCTCCGGAGGGTAGAGAAACTGGGGTCGGCCGCGCAGTGGTGTTCGCGCGGCCTTCTGAAGAGATCGTCCCCGCATCATTTTAAGATAGTGATGCCTGCGAGCAAATCTCTGGACACGCTGATGTGTGTTATCGGGCGTAGAAATGTGGCTGAGTTCAAGGGCTTAGCCGAAGGTAAATTTCGCCGTCGCAGGGTGTACGGGTACTCTTCTTGAGCATCGGCCGGTGGAGGAGCGGCGGGGAAGCGGGCGGGGATTCAGGTCTGCGCGGATGGTTGGGATGAATGCCAATGTTTGAGACGTGTGCTTAAAGCAAGTAGATGTGTCGGTTGTTTGTAACGGAGAATTTCCAATGAAGATTCGTAATGTATTCGCTGTCGCGGTAGTCGCCGGAACGTGTATCTCGGCCAGCGGCCAGGTTCTGATCTCAGAAGTGGTCGATGGCCCCTTGGCGGGAGGTAACCCCAAGTTCCTCGAGCTTTTCAACTCCTCAGCCACAGCTGCCGTCACGTTGGGTGCTGGCTGGAAGCTTCGGGTGTACAGCAACGGGGCGAGCTCAGCGAGCGCCACCAACCAATATGATTTCGGTGGCAACAGCGGGCAGAACGCCATTACCCTGGCCCCCGGCCAGGTCTGGACTATTGCAAACACGGCAAACGGCGGCGCGGGCGTTTTCAGCGCCGTCTACGGCCTTAACCAAGCCAACGTTTTTACCAGCACCTTTCCTAACGGTAACGGGGATGATGCCTACTCGCTCGAGTTCAACGATGCCGTAACAGACGTATACGGCATCATCGGCAACCGCCCGATCTGCTACGAGACGTGGAACTACAACGATTCGTATTCACGCCGCAACCCTGCGGTGTGCGGTCCCAACGCAATCTTTACGATCAGCGAGTGGACTCTGGGCGGCACCGACGGGCTTGAAGCTGGTAATGTCGGCACGTGCGCCACTCAGGTCGCCCCGGTTCCGGCGATCTGGACTGACAACCTTCGCGCCATGACCAGCCCTAACACGCATGCAAACGTGTGCGCGCTTGGCAACGATTGTAACGGAAACGGCTTTTCCGACGCGAGCGATATCTCCTCGGGCCGCTCGCGAGATTGCAACAACAACGCGCTGCCCGATGAGTGCGACATCTCCAGCGGTTCGAGCTCTGACTGCGACACCAACGGCGTCCCCGATTCCTGCGAAATCGCGGCAAACGCAGCTCGTGACTGCAATCGTAACAGCCGGCTTGACTCGTGCGAAATCGCCGAAAACCCCGCCAACGACTGTAACGCCAACGGCGTACTCGATAGCTGCGATATCGCTCAGGGCGCTGCCGATGTAAACAGGAACGGAGTCTTGGATTCTTGCGAGCCCTTCCTCTTTGATTGCAACGCCAATCAGGTTGAAGATGCCACCGATATCTCCAGCGGCACGAGCGTTGACTGCAACAACAACATCATCCCTGATGAGTGTGAGCTGCGCGATGGTCGCTTGACCGACGCCGATGCCGACGGAATCAGCGATGAATGCCAAGGCGCTTACGTCGCGGAAACCACGGTCAACGCGACCGTGCAGCCCAGCCCGTTCGGTGTGCGCAACGCCCCCAATGGCGAAGCGTTCATGAATATTCAAGGTGTGGCCTCTCTTACCTTCGCATCTTACGCGGGTGTCCGTTTCGACATGGCCCCGATCACGGCTCAGTTTGACGCGGCGTTCGGCGCTGGCGCTTGGACCATCGATCGTGCTTACATCTATCTCTTCCAGGCGAATGCTGGGTTCACGACCAACGGCGATGTCGAAGTGGTGTGGACCAACGACGATGCACGGGACTTTTCTGTCGCGGCCAATCCTGAAGTTACGTTCTACGAAAACTACCTGACTGATTATTCCGATCTGGCTCAGATCACCACCTACACCTTCACCCAAGGCACCATGGGCACCAACGGCACCGGCACGATCGAAAGCCACCAGTTGGTCGGTGGTTCGGTCAGCGGCGGTGGGTCTAACTCCCTCAGCAGTGAACTTTCCAGCGGCTCGGGCGTCTCGACGCTCCTGCTTCACGAAGCCACTTCTAACGTCGCCGCGACGTACGCTGGCTTCTCTAACTTCACTTATGCTGGTCCCCAGCTGGTCGTGTTCGCGTCCGTGGGCGGCTGCGGATGCGCGGCGGATTACGATCAGAGCGGCGGGGTAGACGGCAGCGACGTTGAAGCCTTCTTCACCGACTGGGCCGTAAGCGCTGGTTGCTCCGATGTTGATCAGAGCGGCGGCGTTGACGGGTCCGACGTCGAAGCGTTCTTCGTCTTCTGGTCTGCTAGCGGTTGCGAATAATAATTCTCAGCTTGTCATTCTTCAGCCTTTGAGTGCCGCTCTTTTTGGTGGTAACTTTGAAAGCTAAATAAGATTTGGGTGGCGTGCGAGTAAACTCGCACGCCACTTCTTTTGAAGGTGCGTAAGCTGAGCGGGCGAGCTGGCTCGATGGCCAGGGGGCGTGCCGAGCCGGGCAATGCAGCCACGAACTGAGTTCTAACTTTAAGGGAGGCGAGGACTGCTAGACTCCCACTGCCGAGCGCGCGATTCGTGATCCACGCGTGAGGTTTCGCACTGGAACTCTTCTCGCTGACGAAGGCTCGTGAAAGGGAGCCGGGAAGACCCTTTGAACGGTTTGCGGACGTGAGGCCAGCCCTAGCCTCCAGAAACGCCAAAAGCCTCGCTGGCTTGGTGAAGACTCAACGCGGTGAAGGCACTATTATTATAACTTCGGCAACGCCGATTTTCGATATTGTCGCGAACGCGGGGGTGGGGGAGAACGCAATGGAGTACAAACGAATGTCGATGAAATATCCGAAGACAGTGAGCACGCGGTTATCAGTTGGCGGCGAAGTGAAGGGGCTCGTGCTCGCGGCGTGCATGGCTGGCTGCCTGATTGGCGAAGCGAATGCTCAACTGCGGGTCGTTGCTTGGAATATTTCCAACTACGACGGCGATGACCGGGCCGCGGACCTTCAGCGCGCCGTGTACGACACGTTCAGCGGAAGGCGGATGGCTCCGGATGTAATATTAGCACAAGAGTTTTCATCTTCGTTCGCGCTGGCTACGTTTCTTTCGCTTATGAACGGGGCCAGTGGCAGCCCGGGCGATTGGGCGGCTGCGCCGTTTGTTGATGGGCCCGATACCGAGAGTGTGTGCCTTTACCGCACGACCAGGGTTTCGCTCGTGGGGGGAGCTACGAGAACGATTGCACTGGGCAGTTCTTCAACGAGCAATCAGCCGCGTCACACTTACCGATATGATCTACGTCTGGTCGGTTATAACGCTGATTCCGCCGTGATCGCGATGTATAACGTTCATCTGAAATCGGGTGATTCTGGGACAGATATCGCTCGCAGGCTCGTAGAGACCACTCGCATCCGTGATAATGCCCAGGGGGTTGACACCAACTTCGTAGGTAGCGGGAAGCCGGCTGCCTACCAGTTCCTGGTGGCGGGGGATATGAATACGCAGACCGATTCCCAGTCCGCGTACGCGGAACTCGTGCTATCGCAGTCAAACAACAACGGAAGATTCTTTGACCCAATTAAGACGAACGGGTCTTGGAACAACAACGCGGCCTTCCGATTTGTGCATACTCAGGACCCTTCTGGCGCGGGCGGAATGGATGATCGGCACGACCAGATATTGTTAAGCGGCGGGTTGATCGACGGTGCAGGCCTTGATTACATCGGCAACTCAAATATTGCCTACAGCACCTCCACCTGGAACGATCCGAATCATTCCTACCGCGCCTGGGGAAACGACGGCACCTCGTATAACTTAGCGCTTACGACAACGGGTAACACGATGGTGGGCGCTCTGATTGCCCAGGCGCTTAAGAACGCCGCGGCGGGCGGGGGTCACTTGCCGGTATTTCTCGATTTGAGAGTGCCTGGCAAGATCGCAGGCCCTGGGTCAATTAACTTTGGAGACGTGGCGGTGGGTGCCGTGGCGGAGCAATCCATCTCGGTAGGGAACAACGGCGATGTCGCGAAATGGACAGTAGCGGGTATTAGTAATATAACATATACTCTCGGGGCAAGCAGTGGCTTCACAGCACCGGCGGGCTCTTTCAACGATGCGGCGGGGGGCATACTGAACTCGCACACCGTCACGATGAACACCTCTACACCCGGCGTCAAGACCGGCACACTTACGATTATAAGTGGCGACCTCGACTTTCCAACGCTTTTGATTCCGTTTACGGGCACAGTGCAGGCAGCCAATCTGCCCCCGGTGGCGAACGCCGGCCCCGACCAGACTGTTACCGACATCGACGGCAGCGGTACAGAAGTGGCATCACTGGATGCCAGCGCCAGCGCGGACCCCGACGGCGACATAATATTATATCGATGGACTCTCGGCCAAACTCAACTCGCGAGCGGAACCAGCCCCACCGCGAATGTTGTGTTACCTGTAGGCCTCAACGACGTGCAGCTCACCGTCACAGATAACCGCGGCGCGAGCACGATCGACACGATCCGCGTGACTGTGAATCCGCGGCCCAACCAACCGCCCACGTCCGACGCCGGTCTAGACCAGTCCGTGGTTGATATTGATCGCAGCGGCGAAGAGCCCGTAACATTGGATGGAAGCGCCAGCGCAGATCTCGACGGCACGATTGTTTCGTTGGAGTGGTTCGAAGGGCAAACTCTCATCGCCAGCGGACAGATGCCGGTGGTCAGCTTCTCAGTGGGGTCACACACCGTAACACTGATCGTAACTGATAACAACGGAGGTTCAGCGAGCGACGATGTCACTATCCTCGTAAGTACACCCTGCGTGGGCGACTTCAATCAGGACGGCGGGGTTGACGGCTCGGACGTTGAGGCATTCTTCGAGGCCTGGAGCATCGCGCTTCCCTCTAGTGATGTGAACAGCGATGGCGGGGTTGATGGGAGCGACGTCGAAGAGTTCTTTACAAAATGGTCCGCGAGCGAGTGTTAATTGGGTGGTGCCTTCTGCGCTTGACCCTTCAACGCAAGGCAAGTTAGACCAAGTGCCGTCATTACTCCATGCCCGGTAAGGATGATTAAGATCGGTCCACGCGGCCGTCCCGTAGTTTATTCTAAAGTTCCGGTGTACTCAACGCTGAGAGCACTGAGGAATGCTAATGTATCAGATCCGCGGGGTTGAGCCTGCGGTGCGCGAAGCGCTGGACGGTACCGGCAATTACCCAGCCCAGTCCAGCACCCACGATCACATCACTGGGGTAGTGCGCTCCGAGGACAACCCTGCAGATCGCTACCAAAACCGCGAGGGTGACCACGATCGCTCGCAACTGCGGATACAAGTTGGTGAGAACTCTCGCCAGCGCGAACGCCGCGGCGGTGTGGCCACTCGGCATTGACCAGAGCACAGACATTCCTCGTTCCCAAAACTGCCAGGCGTGCCGCGGCGTCGTCCAGCCGTCTAGAAGGTAAGTTTCCCAGGGCGGCACGAACTTCCACGGTTGACCCAAGCGGGGCCGAGGTCGGCCGATCAAGCACTTAAGTATAAAGACGGAGAGCGCGGAGGCGGCGCAGCCCAAGACCGCGGCGGGGAGCCGCCGCCGGTTCGCTGGGTCAATCGTCCAAACCACGGCCGCGATGAGCACCGCCGAGGTGATAGCGCCGAACTGTTGAATAAACTCCATCTCACGCCGGAGATCGCCGCGAATTTTTTCGTTCGCCCTTACCGTCATGGCGGCGACGTACGGATCACTGAAGAGCGCGACGGCGAGTGCGGCACCATAGATTAAGAGCCCAACCCACCGCGTAGCAGAAGTGTGCCGCGGGCGGAGCGAGCCAAAGTTACTTTTGCGGTCACTCATTCAATACGCGCGGATCTATGGGGGGCTTACCGAGTGGGGAGTTTAATGGGCTCTGTGGTGCGCCCGGGTTGGATCTGGCGAATCGTACACCGGCTCTTTAACTTCACCTTGAGCGTGAGTGGGGAAGTGGGCGGGCTTGGGCGTACGATCGGTCGGCGCGGGTCGGGTTCTTAGTCGCGGTAGCACCAAGGGGGAGCACAGTATGATTCCGGTAACCACAACGTTTACGATTGAGGGGTATCGAATTAAGACCTACCTCGGCATCGCGCGCGGGATTACGGTGCGGGCACCGACGATCGCACAGGGGTTTTTTGGCGGGCTTAAGTCGATCATCGGTGGGCGTATTGGGGCGTATACGCAGATGTGCGAGCAAGTGCGTCAGCAGGCTTATGAACTCATGCTCGACCATGCCCGGGCTCTGGGCGCCAACGCGGTGGTCGGGCTGCATTATGATGCCAGCGAGGTGAGCGGCAGGGGGAGCGCGACCGAAGTATTATGTTACGGTACCGCTGTGGTGATCGAACCTACAGCGGGAGTGCCGGCTGCTCTCAGGGCCAACGGGGTTGGGTTGAGCGATACCCAGTAGTCCCGAGACCGCCCCCCATCCCCCACGCCCAACCGGCGCGGGGCCTGATATGCCCCCCCCGCCAAGGTGTGCGTTAAATGAGTACGCGACGGAGCAACCGCCCATTCCCCTCCCCGGGCGGGCCATCGCGCTCGACCCGAGTAATCGCTAGCCGATGTAGACATTGTGAGCGAAGTTGACAATGTTCAAGCGGCCCCGCACGTCACGGCGTGCATTACTCCGCCTCCGCTACTTATCGCGTTGCCCGGGGGCCTGTATGTGAGCGGGGTGGTCACGTGGGCGGTTCAACTCGCTAACGCTTTGGTCGCGGCGGGTGGCCGAGCTGGTCTGCTCGTTCACGCACTTCGCGCCGGATATGCCCCTGCTTCACCGGTGATTGACGCACGGGTGCGCCTCTTTGATCTCAGCGAGTTGGGCGACTTTGAGCAGGGAACGATCGACCTTGATGGTTGCCGTGAGGCCTACGCGCACGCGGTGCTGGAACTGCGTGGGTGCGATGAGGGGCCGGTGGTTGTCTCGCCCAATCTGCACGGCGACTGCTACGGCGTGTGCGCATCACTTACGCTTAATGATAATATATGCGGCCAAGTGCGGCTCTTAGGCTGGTGTCACCTGGATAGTAGTTACGATCTGCGGATGCTAAGTTATTTCGCACCGGTGCTCTCTCGCGTGGCGGCGGTAAGCAGTCGTCTGCATACGCTCCTCGCGGCGGAGCTGAGCGGCCATGAAGTAACTGTTGATGAAGTTGCGTACGGGGTGAGGTTACGATCAGGTCCGCCGATTGAAAGTCTCACCGGCTCGCCACCCAGGATCATCTACAGCGGAAGGATGGATCAGACCGTAAAGCGGGTGGGCATACTGCCAGCACTCAGCCTCGAGCTTGCGCGACGCGGCATTCGGCACGAACTGCTCCTCGTCGGCGACGGACCGGAGAACCACGCGATGGATTCGGCCATCGAGCTGATGAAGCAGTGCCGGCGTGATGAGGACAGCGTTAATGATTATATTATGACGCGGCGGGGTGCCACGCCCGAGTGCCAACTGGGGGAACTACTCGCCTCGTCCGAGCTGTTCGTATTGCCCTCCACCGCAGAGGGTCTCAGTCTTTCGATGCTGGAAGCGATGGGGGCCGGATGCATCCCGGTGGTAACGGCGGTTCGCTCGGGGCCAGCGCAGGTGATCACGCACAACGTGAACGGTTACCTTGTTGAGGCGGGGGACACGGCACAGAATATTACCTCGGCGTTCGCGGATGTAATCACGGAACATCTCAGGCGTCCTGCTGCGGATCGAGCGGCGATGCGGGAATCGGCGCGCTCCGCCGCGGCTGTCTACAGCATGAGCGCGCATGTGGCGAGGGTACGTGTACTCCTTGAACAAGCCGTCAGGGGGCAGCCCAAGCGCTGGCCTCAATCGCGACCATGGGGGTTCACCTCAAACGCGGTAGTAGGACCGGGGGGCGCGACGAGATTAGTGGAAGCCCTAAAGCGATTGACCACTCACGGAGCGAGTGTCGCGATCTACGGCGCGGGCAACCATACATTACAACTGAAACATATCTTGGAGCCCTATCTGGATCGAATCGCCTGCTTTGCCGACGATAGCCCGCAGAGTAACCAGCTGCTAGGCCGACCTTTAGTTGCGTTGAAAGACGTAGCATCCCACCGCGTCAGCTCACTGATTGTCAGCTCCTGCATTCACGCCGAGCAGATGTACCAGAATGCTCATCGGTCGCTACCCGGGCTACAGATCGTTACGTTATACGACCAATCAGTGGTCGCGGCCTAAATGAAGCACGAAGCACTACACCTGCTCGACGAGGTGCTACGGAAATCGGAGCAGCGAACTTAGCGTGGCGAGAATAACCAGGACTATCACAACCGTGATCCATATCGGTTTCTTGGTCAGCCCCCGGCGGGCGAGAAGTGCATGCCCGCACTTATAACAGACATCAACGTCATCATACAGCGAGGCGTTGCACTCGGGGCAGTTCCGCGTTACATCGCCGAATGCCTCCAAGTCGCGCTCGCTCGGGCCTTCATCGATCTCATCATCTGGACGGCTGGTGCCGCGACGGTTGGCCATGGGAAATAATAGGACGTACCTCGGAATGCTAGGGCGTTGGGGGCGGCGCGGACATTGGTGGCCTCTACGCTCATGCGGGGTGCAAGGTGGTGAGGTTAGTGCATTGATCGCTCCGCCGATAATTCAGCCATGCTCGGGCCGATTCGCAGGCCAACAGTGCTAGCGCTGTGGGTCCTGTCTGCAATGTTGTCCCCTTTAAGATGGCGATCGTTGATACAATACACAAGATGTTAACGTCCGCTGTGTAGAGTATTTCTTTTTTGTACTGGTGGTGGCCCGCCTAGAAACTAATTACATTCCAGGCAAGCGCTGTGCAGGCCCGATGGCAGAACTCTATCTGGGCCGGGCTGATGAGCCCGCCAACGCGGTGGGTGGATTGGGATTGGTAGCGGTCGATCTGGTGGTAGTAATTGCGAACGGAGCCGATCGTCATGTTTCAACTTTATATTGTCGTCGCTGCGGGGTTGGTCATCGGCTCGCCGCTTGTGGCGGCTGATTCAATTTCGATTGACCTCACGAGCCTCCGGATTTCCAACAATCTGAACCAGAGCCGCAGCAGCGCGCCAGCAATCATCGACCCAGCGTATAAATATTACGTTGATTTTAGCGACTCCACGCGGGTGCGCGGCCAGAGCGGCTTGATGGCCATCCTTTATCCCAACCCCGTCCCCCTTAGCGATCTGCTGGAGACTTTCAGCCCCGGGTCATCCGAGATGCTGCACACGGCGGTGCTGAACCCCAACGGGTCACACCCCTTTGATGGACCCGCCCAGGTTATTTCCGGCACTTCGGGCTCTATCTCCATCAGCCTTACATTGCAAGCGCAGATCAACGCGACGAACGTCGGCTCGTTCTCGATTACTAATGTTATACTTACGCCGTCGGTGGTGGGGGGCCTGATATTCACGCAAGGAAGTGTCGTAATTTCACGTGGCTGCCTCGCCGATTTCAACGATGATGGGGGCGTGGATGGGGGCGATATCGAATCGTTCTTCGTCGTGTGGGCGAGCGGCGATGCCCAAGCCGATGTAAACGGCGACGGCGGAGTGGATGGCGGCGATATCGAAACTTTCTTCGTGCGCTGGGAGGCTGGCTGCTGAGCAAGCCTGCGTGCGTGGGAGGCCCGCTTGCTTGGCAGACTCGTCTGCTTTTAGGTAGACCGATGGCGATGCCTCCGCGTTGACAAAGCTCTGGCACCGCACAACTCCGATCGACCGCGCAGAGCGCGCTTGGCCAGCTCCACGAAGCCAGGTCCTGCCTAGTCCGCTGGCGCAATCTCAAGCCCCTTTCCGGAAGCAATCGCCAGCTTGTCTTTCCCGGCAAGCAACCCAGCCCTTGAAGCCGGGTCAAGCATCGCCGCCGATGAACCAACCATCACTCAGGCTTGGGATGAGGCGCTGCGACGAACAATCCTCGCCCAAGCGCTGAAAAACGCTGCGTACCACCTCGAAAATCGGCCCCACTTCCCTCCGGCTGTTTGAGCTGATCGCCTTGCGAGGCGTGCCACTTCCCGCCGCGGCCGTGCAGTGCGGAGTCTCAGCGAACGATGCCTACGTCATCAAGCACCGCGTCGCCAGCCGACTGAGAATCATCATGCAAGATCTCGTCCGCGGGTACGAAGTTCTCTGAACCGCCATCCGAGCATCGGGTGGAAAAAACGGCTGACTCGGCTTGAAACTGAGTTATAGTTGTGGCTGCCTCGCGCTTCACGTTTACCGGGGCACATTCTTCCCGTTGGGTACGTTGCGCCCTGCATCCCCATATATTCACGGCTGATCTCGTAGTTTTTGTCCGCCCCATGACGTCTGTAAACGACAATCACCCCGAACCCCGCTTGCTTGAGGCACTTTGCGCTGCGCGACAGCAAGGCAGCGACTTAGCCGACTTTGATCCGCAGGTGCTCACGCACATAGAAACCTGCGAAGCATGCCGAGCCATGTACGCAGAGTTCGAGGCGAATAATAAGTTTCTGCTGGGCATGATGGCCACCGCACGTAACGCGGCTGAACAATCCAAACGCCGCAAAGCCACTCGAGACGCTCCCAAATCAGCCTCCGGTTCTGGCGCGGCAACTCAAAGAAGCGCGTCACCCGTCAGCCGGCCGCTCTCCGATTCTGCGTTGATGGCCCTTCCTGGCATCCCCGGCTACGAGTTGCTCGGCGAAATTCATCGCGGCGGTCAAGGTGTTGTATTTCGCGCTAGGCAGACGGCTACTAAGCGAGACGTGGCAATTAAGATGCCCTTGGCTGGCTCCTTCGTCTCTGAGCGTGCCCGCATCCGGTTCGAGCGCGAGATAGAGCTGGTGGCGCAGTTGCACCACCCCAACGTAGTAACCGTCTTTGATTCGGGGCTCACTCCGGACGGGCGTTACTACATCGTCATGGAGTTAATCGAGGGCTTAACCCTTGATCGCTTCCTCCGCGGCGGTGAGGAGGCATCAACGCAGACCGGGCGACGGCGTACGGAGTTTATATTACGACTCTTCGCGAAAATCGCAGACGCCGTGCAGCACGCACACTCCAAAGGAATTATCCACCGCGATCTTAAGCCCGGCAACATCATGGTCGACCAAAGGGGCGAGCCGCACGTGCTCGATTTCGGCCTGGCACGCCGCGGCGAATGGTCCCCGGAGTCCTCGCCCACGCTTGTTGATGAGTTTCAGGGAACGCCCGCCTACGCGAGCCCCGAGCAGGTGGGTGGTGATCCCCGCGCCATTGATATCCGCACCGATGTGTACGCCATAGGCGTGATGTTATATCGGGCGCTCACGGGCCAATGGCCCTACGCCGTTGACGGCTCACTCGCTGACCAGATACGTAATATTAAGGAAACCCCGCCTCAGCTCCCATCAAGGCGAGCCCGCGCCATCCCCTCCGATCTGGACACGATTGTCCTCACCGCGCTCGCCAAAGAACGAGAACGCCGGTATCAGTCCGCTGGCGCTGTCGCGGCCGACATCACCGCGTTGCTCGCCGGTCAGCCCATCGCCGCTCGGCCCGCCAGCCTTTGGTATGTTGCCCGGAAGTCGATTGAACGCCATCGCGCTCTCGCAGCACTCGCGGCGGTGATTGTAACATCAGGGGTGTTGACCTTTTCAGCATGGGTCTCCTCGCAACGCGCGGCAGCGCAATCCGCTCGCGAAGTTGCCGCAGCGCAAACCGCGGCGGCCAGCCTCGCGAACACCGTTCTGGGCCGCGTCGGATCGGCCCCAGGCGGCGAAAGTCAGCGAGCATTTGCACGCAATATATTATTACGCTCCGGGTCCGACCTCAACGCCGGAATGTCTGCACAAGCACCTCGAACAGCGATCGCCCTTCGAGCTCAAGTTGCCTCGATGCTGGCTTCAATTGGTGAACATAAGCAAGCCGTTAACCAGCTTACAGCCGCATCCGCCACCCTCGATGGTCTCCGCGATGCGACACGAGATGAGAAAACCGCGCTCCGCATTCAGTTAACCCAAGCCCAACGCGACGCAGGCAGCTTTTCCGACGCTGCCGACACCGCACGCAACGCGCTCTCGCAACTTACGGGCACTGCTGAAGCGGTCCAGCTTCAGCGGGCGGCGATGCAGGCCCAGCTCGCGGCCTCGCTTCTTGGTCAGCGTGACCTCGCCGCGGCGATGCAGCTCTGTTCGGAACAAATCGCCATTCTCGCTGGATACTTACCCAACGACCGTCACAGCGAAGCACTCACCCCGCTGCTAGACATCTGGTCGCGTGCCGCTCAGTTAGCGAGCGATGCGCCGCAAGCCGCGGCGGCGGCCGCTGCGCTCAAACTATACATAAGTAATGAAAGTTACAATAAGACTCAGGCCGCGATCTTTGTCCGGGCGGCGCTTACCGCCGGAGATTCCGCCGCCGCCCTGACGAGCCTCTCCGACCTGATTCAGGCCGCGCGCGCCGCGGCGAGCGCAGACGCAGCCACGTATTTTTCAGATGCGAGCCTCGCCGCTCTGCTGCCGCCAACCAGTGTGCTTCCGCCTCATTCGCTATCGGCAAAGCGCTCCACCGCGGCCCTGCGTTACGCGGACACTGTACTTACGCTACTCGTCGATCCACAGCGTTCTCGCGATGAAATGTTACAAACCGCGTACGCGGCGGTGGCACCCATGCGTCTTTTAGGGTGCGACGCCGCGAGTTTCTGCCGAGAAGTGGTCGCAAGTCTGTCAGCTCCACCCCTGGGCACGCCGCGTGAGCGGGCCCGATGGCTGACACTGCTAGGTAATTCTGAATCAAAGCATGATGATTACGCCGCCGCCGCGGCGTACGAGCAAGCCCGATCTCTTCTCGCCGCCGAGCCTCCCGGTGATATCAAGCAAGACGATGAGCTCTCACTCGCGTTGCTGGACGTGTATGAACGGATCGGAAACATAACTGGTGCGATAGCGATCTCAACTGCTCGCGTAAATCAGGTTAATCCCCCTCTGAGTCCCTTCACCTCGATCAGACGGCTAAGCGAACACGCCAAACTGCTCGACAGGGCGGGCCGCGGCGGCGAAGCACTCGCGTACCTCGAGCATTGTAAATGGCTCGCGACGAGAAACGTTTCAAGTGATCCGCTTATCGCGGACCTCGACGGCGATATTGCGCTCACCGCGAGCGCGCTGCTCGCCTCGCGTGGCGAAATCGCCGCGGCCATTGCAGAGTACATCCGGGGCGATGCCGCGATCGCTCGCCTTGAGTCGGCTAATCCGATGTTCGCCCGCGCTTTAATGGTGCGGCGGGCTCGGACGCTGGCAGCGACTGGCGATGTCGAGGGCGCGATCTCGCTCCTCATCAATGCCGTGCAAGGTCTGGGTGAGAACTTTGGCGCATTGGGCGAATGGCCACGACGGGCGACCGAAGATTTAATTATGTTGTATGAAAGCAGCGGGAGAAGTGAGGCCGCACAGCCTTACCGCACCCTGCTTCTCAAAGTGCCCTCATAGGCGGGGCACTCGTGCCGCCCAGGAAGCATTCCCGCAGCCAACCAACTGGCGCCGGGAACTGTAATTAAAAAGTAACTCACAGCCCGCGCGATTGTGAAATGGCCCGCACACGCTGCGAGTCGCCCGCATACCGCACGCCCGCCTGTTGGCAGAGCATCTTTGAAGATATCTGCGCGGAAAGAAAGATGGTGGGCAGCCCCGAACCCGGGTGGGTGCCCCCACCCACAAGATATAAGTTATCAAACCCTTTGAGCTTATTCTGCGGCCGGTTGTGCAGCATCTGGCCTAGATTGTGGGCGAGGTTAAAAGTCGCGCCAAACTGAATATTACTATCGCGCCACTGCGTTGGGCCGACCTGCGCTTCGCTTACAATGCGAGACTCAAGGTCACTGATCCCCATCCGCTTCTCAACCTGGGCGATCATTCGAGATCGTAACGCGGGGTATTCCTGTTCCCAATCAACGCCGGTATTACAGTTGGGCGTAGGCATCAGCAGATACAAAGAGCTGTCGCCCGGCGGTGCGAGCGTGGGGTCAATCCGTGAGGGATTACACACGTACACCGAAGGATCATCGCTCAGCCGACCGTGCACCACGATGTCATCAAGGTTTTCTTTGTAAGTCTCTGAAACGTAAATGGTGTGGTGAGGAAGATCAACGCCGCCCCGCACGCCCAGATACAACATAAACGTGCTGCACGAATAGCGACGCGATTGAAGGTGCTGTTCGCTATATTGCTTCCCCGCCCGAGCCCGCTCAGATTTGGGGATCAGGTTCTGGATCGCCCAGGCAGCATCGGCATTCAGCACGACATGATCAAACGCGAGCGTCTCGCCCGCGTGTACCCCGCTTGTGAAGCGAACAGCCGACGCTCTGCCATCGCTTACATCTACACCAGCCACCGGCGAGCTTACCACAATGTGGGCTCCGAGTTCGCCCGCCAACTTTGCCATCGCGAGCATCAGCGCGTGGCAGCCACCCTTGGGGTGCCAGATGCCGTATTCATACTCGATGAACGGCAGAATGGTAAATAAACTCGGACATTCAAAGGGGCTCATCCCCAGATACTTGCTCTGGAAACTCATCGCCAGCTTAATATATGGATCATCAAAGTACTTGCCCAGCAACTGAAGCACCGAGAGATGAGGAGCGAGCACCGGCCCGACCTTCAGCGTGTCCAGCCATGTGTCCTTGCCGAAGAGATCCAGCGGAGAACGCATCGCGTTGCGAAGAATCGGTTCGCTATGCCTTAACTTATATCGATTGTCCGCCATGAAGCGGCCGAAGTTCGCCCCATCCCGGGCGTTAATAGCGCTAATCCTGCGTGACATTTCCGCGATGTTCTGTGTCGCATCTAACGTAAGTGTCGGTGCGTTGGGCCGTCCGATCAGCAGCCGATACATCGGGTCAAGGCGGGTCAGCTCAACGTAATCACTCACATTCTTTCCGGCCGCGGCGAAGACTTCCTCGAGCACGTACGGCATCATGAAAAAAGTGGGGCCTTTATCAAACTGAAAGGTGCTGGCCACCGAGTCCTCACTCGTCCCCGGTTCCACACCCGCCGCCGTCCGGGCGACTCCCCTCACTCGCGCGGTCCGCCCGCCAACCTCCGGTGCCGCTTCAAAAACCGTGACCTCAAAGCCCGAAGCGCTGAGCAGCACCGCCGCTGCCAGCCCCCCAGGCCCAGCACCCACGATTGCAACGCGTTTTCCTTGTGACCCGCTTGTAGCCATAGAACAGTCGTTTCGTCTCGCACCACGCTTCGGATGATGCGTGAATTGTGGCCGAATCACTCAATTGTGCCTCGGTGGCGCCCCGCACGTGATCACACCACACCTCTGTCAAGCATCGGCTTATTATCATAGGAGTGTTTACCAGCTCCCTCGCCCAGGCGAATTGTGGGGCCGAAATCTGAAAAAGCCCTCTAACGCGGCGGTCCAGCAGCAGCGCGTTCTTTGTAACACTAGTGTTGATAGGTAACTCGCCATTTGCTACCTAGTTCATCGATATTGACACGCCTCTGGTGGACGCACTGGTCGTCCATGGCTCAAACCCTCACGCCAAAGTGCGCTTCGTAGAACTTCGGTCGCCTCTTTAGCCCGAGGGGCTTGTGAATTTATTCCATTCGTGTGCAAGGGCGGAGGTGCCAGCAGCCCAAGATGGGTACGGCGGGCGCCGGCAACTTTCGGATAGCGGTTGATCGACGCTCGGTTGGTGTGTCAGAGTGGCGGCATGGGACAGCCCACCAAGTGCGTGGTGAAGTGCATCAGGTTGTAGACGATCGCGCACAGAAGCACCACGCTCTTCACCTTCGTCAGTCCGCGCCCGCCAATGCGGTCCACCGCGCGCTGTGTCTTCAGTTCCGCGTTGGGCGTCTCGGCGATGCCCGAGCGTTAACTCATCAGCTCGGCCGCGCCTGAAGGCGGCCCAGCCACCGAAGCTGGTTGCGCGGTGAGAAAAACTGCAATGGGTACGGGTGCCCCTGCCCCAACGGGGCAACGGAAACCCCCAACCCAAAACCCGCACCCGACAACCCCTACACCGTAATATTAAACCCTCCCCCTCCCCAAAGCCCAACGGGCTTAACGAAAGTAGCCGGGGCGTGGAGCGAAAGCGACACCCCCGGGATTACGTTCCCCCACGCCCACTCTATCGATTCTATCTCCACCCCCTCCGCCCTCTTCAGG